>Ga0182735_1001417_pt1 | contig 16030 bp, 14 predicted proteins | sample eDN5th30CKraftMG_FD_128524 | JGI IMG/M metagenome (GOLD analysis project Ga0182735, IMG submission 128524) | Enriched Miracle-Growth compost microbial communities from Emeryville, California, USA - eDNA 5th pass 30_C Kraft MG (version 2) (version 2) ... | reverse complement strand
GGTCACGTAGGAGGCGATGTTCCAGCCGTAGCGCGCCGTCAGCCCCGCTTCGGCATCGACGAGCGGCGTGCCGAGGGCGAGGCGCAGATAAGGGGCGAGGGAGAAGGTCCGCCCGGTATTCAGGTATTGAAGGGCGCTCTGGTAGCGCAGAAGAAGCGTGGGCTCGTTATGGATCTGGTTCGCCCAGCCCTTCGACGTACGGAAGGACCATAATTCATGCCAGTTGCGCTGCACCGTGCCGGCCAGCGACCAGGGGCCGACCATGCCGAGTTCGAGCGTGAAGCGGTCGCGGCGGGGAAGGCCGAAGAACGTATCCTCATAGGTCCTTTCGGCGGTGCGGGCGAGATAGAGATAGCCGGCCCAGGGATGGTCCTCGGGCTGCGGCGCGGGATCGGTGATGTTGCGGGGTGTGTAGATATCCTGCCCCAGCGCCCAGCCGGACTGGAAGCGGGCCTTGTCGCCGCCGGGGCCGCAGAGGAGGGGGCACCAGAAATCGAGCGGAATTCCGGGAAGGAAGTGCCGGGCCGCGCGGCGGACGGGGGAGAGGGTTTCAAGGCGCAGGCCTTGCGTATACCAGCCGTCCCATTTGCGGCTGAAGGGGTCGAAGAGATCGTTGACTTCGCTGGCCCGGAGATAGCCGTCGGGGGCGGCGTTCTCCATGGCGGGCGAGGGCGGCTCGGCCAGAGCCGGTGAGGGGCCAAGGACGAAAAGAGCAAGCCCGGCCGCCAGGAAGGACGGGCGGCTGGCGGCGATGACCGTGAGGCGCCCTATGGCCATTCGCCCTGACGCAGGAAGGCGGGGCGGATTTCGACACGGCCGTCGTCATGGAAGATGACGCCGCGTTTCTCGAGCGCCACCTTGATGCTTGCCGCCCATTCCGGGCGCAGAGGCGCACGGCCCACCTCGACATCCTGCAGTATTTTCAAGGGCATCATGGCTTCGGCCGCCAACTGCGCCTGGGTGAGGCCGGAGATGCGGCGGGCTTCCAGCACCGCCCTGGCTTTGATCATGAGGCAAATCCCACATCGTCCACAGAAAGGCCGGCGCCTCATTCCCCGCCGGCGGGGGCCCCTTATCGACTGGAGGGCCCTTCTTGTCAAACCCGGGATCGGGGCGGGCGTTCCCTTTGGGCATGGAGGGCCTTGCGCTCCGGGACGCGGTTCTTGGCGAAGGGATGATTTGGCGGTAAGAATTTCCCCTCATTCCTTCAACACCCGCAAGGGGGCCCTGCCTTTTCCATGATCCTCGCCACGACGACCGGTGCCGGCGCCGCCCCTTTTCCGCGGGACGGCGATTGAAGGCGATGGAGGAACGCGCCGCCGACACGGGGCCGTCCCGTCTTGCCCGCCTTGCGGCCTGGGGACGGGCGCTGGAGGAGCGTCTCGAAGAGAGTGCCTACGCGCCTTTTCTGGCGCGGCTCGTGCGGTGGACGGTGTTTCTCGCCGTTCTTTTCGTCATCTACAATCACCTGAGCGAGATCGGCTGGGGAACCATCAAGGCGGCGCTTCCCGCCAATCCCCTCTTTTACGCGGTGATCCTTTTCGCCTACGGCATCACGCCCCTCACTGATGCCGTCATCTACCGCGTCATCTGGGGAGCGCCCGTTGCCGGGTCGCTGCCGGCGACTTTGCGCAAGCGCGTCCTCAACGAGGGGGTGATGGGCTATTCGGGGGAGCTTTATTTCTGCTTCTGGGCGCGGCGCGCGCTCGCCGTACCGGCGCGCAAGGCGGTGATGATCGTCAAGGATGTCAACATCCTTTCTGCCATCGTCTCGACCTCGGCAGCGGCGGGGCTTTCCGGCTGGATGATCGCGACGGGGAGGCTCGGCGACATATTGCCCAATCCGGGCGCCTGGGAAGTGGGGATCATTCTCTTCTTCGTGTTGCTCTCGATCTTTCTCCTTCTCAATTTCCATTTCCATTTCTTCGCGCTAGCGCGCCCCCTGATGGTGCAGGTGCTGGGGCTCCATTACCTGCGGCTCATCGCCGTCAATCTCTTCCTGCTCCTCGTCTGGTCGATCGCCATGCCCGACGTGCCGGCCGCGACCTGGGCGACGATCCTTTCGGCGCAGATGCTGGCGACCAGGGTGCCGTTCCTCCCCAACCAGGAACTGGTGCTCCTCGGCATCGGCGTCGGCCTCTCCAGCCGCCTCGACGTGCCGGGCGACAAGCTGGCCGCCCTCTTCCTTGCCTACGGCGCCGTCATGATGGCCCTCCACGCCGCCGTCTATGCCGCGACGACACTGATGGAGGGTGGTCTGCGCCGTGCCGCGGCGGAGGCGGAATAGGGGCTCCCGCGTTGGAGCCGCCGCTCTCATCATTACCCTCGCGCAGGCGAGGGTCCATTCGGTATCTCCACCAGTATGTCGGTGGGGAATGGATTCCCGCCTTCGCGGGAAGGACGGGGGTGATTTAGGTAGCGAGTCCTTTGGCGATGCGGCGATCAGCTCCTTTCCCGCCACCCTCTTCGCGCCGAAGAGGGTGGCGGGAAGGATGAAGAGGGTCAGAAAGGTCAAGGAGATGATGGCCGCCGATGACGACGGTGGCGAGCGGGCGCTGCGCCTCGCTGCCCGACCCGACGTTGAAGGCCATCGGAACGGAGCCCAGGCTTGCGACGAGGGCCGTCACGAGGAAGGGTCTGAGGCGCCCGATGGCACTCTGGCGGATCGTCTCCGCAAAGGGGGGGCTCGGCGATCAATCCTCCTGATGAAGAAGACCATGACGACACCGTTCAAGATGGCGACGGCGCTGTCACGTCCGGCCGAGACGCGGCGGGCGGCGGTTTCGCTGAAATCGGCGGCGGTTTTTCGAAGTTCCTCGGCGGCGGCGCGTTTTGCATCGGCCGCCTGGGCCTCGGTATAGGCGCGTTCGACGAGGCGCAGGAGATCGAGCCGGCGGACTCTCCCGTGATCGCCGTCAAGTCGCCTGCCACCATGCTTCTCCCGATCGATCTCAGGAATGAGATTACCGCCGAAGCAGGTGTAACCCGCGGGGAATCGAGTATGGAATAACGCCCCCATTTGGAATGGCCGATTGTCGATCGTCGACTTTGGCGCTTTACTGAAAATCCCGGTTCGTCTAGGAAGGTTCAGGGCATCGGCCGACCGGTGTATATCCCAATATCAAGTCGATATTAGCCTTGCCAGGAAAGCGAAAGCCGGATGGTTGTACGGACCGATGATCACCGTTTTGTAGAAAATGCCGACGAAGTCACATTGAATGATATTTTCTCGGCAATGCGACGTCGGTTTCGGTTGATCGCTGCCATCACGATCATCGTCACCGTTGCTGGCATTTTATACGCGATCCTGGCGCAGCCCACCTACGAGGCCTTTACCGTTGTCATGCCTTCGACTGGCAGTGGGGGGACACTCGGCAAATTGGGAAACGGCTTGGCTGGTGCCGCCGCTTTAGCCGGTCTCGATCTCAGTTCCCAGGATAGCGAGAAGGACGAATATATCGCCATTCTGAAATCCAGAGATCTCGCCCAGAAATTCATCGAGGCAAAGGGCATCCTGCCTGCACTCTTCCCGGAACGATGGGATCAGGCATCCAAAAGCTGGCATCCGCTTGGAACGGGCGGAATGCGAGCCGCAATTTCTCGGGCATTGGCATCGCTTTCCGGCGACGAAGGCTGGCATCAGAAAACCGACCCGGCTCCAACGACAGGGGAAGCTCTCAGCAAATTCGATGAAATAAGGGATATCAAGGAAGACGATGCGTCAGGTGAGGTAAAGGTTTATTTCGAATTCCGCAATCCGGAACTCAGTGCCGAGTGGGCTAATGCTTATGTGGCCCTTGCGAATGACCTGATCCGTCAGCGTACAATCGATGAAGCGTCGAAAGCCCTGAATTACCTCAATCAACAAGTTGAACGCACATCGATCTCGGCACTGCGGGAGACGTTGTATAATCTCGTCGAAGAGCAGTTGAAAACAATCGCTCTTGCCAATGCTCGCCAGGACTATGCATTCCGTATCATAGACCCGGCCATTCTTCCGGAACGAAGAGCTTGGCCGAAGCGGGCGATGACGGTAATCATCGCTTTCATGCTGGGTGCCGCATTAGGCACGCTCTCTGCCTTGGTTGCGAGCAGCATGAAAGGAGATCTGATAGGGCGGTCTCAAAGAATGTCGGCTTAGTATTGTGACCCTTTGGATGTTGATGTTCTGATGACATCCTTTTTTCTAAGCAAGACATTCGGAAAAGTGCCCGATTCCAGGCGAGCTTTAAGAAGTGTGCAGCCTTCCAGCAAATCCGAAGGTGAAGGCCTCTGACATGAGTCCCACTCAAATTCTTTTGGGTCTCCTTCCAAGGACGATTGAAGGACGACTACGCCGGCTGGATCAGCACCATAAAAGCATCGCCCGCGGCCTTCTTATCGTCGGCATTTTTGTTTTTCTTGGAAAATTGGCTGGCGCCGCCAAGGAGATGGCTGTCGCTTGGAGATATGGCGTCAGTGACATTGTCGATGCTTATCTTTTCGTATTCAATCTCGCCCAATGGCCCGTCAGCGTATTTGGAGGAATTCTTTCTGTGGTACTCATCCCGTTCGCGGCTCGATTGCGGCGGGATCACCCCGATAGTTTCCAAAGTTTTCGGGCGGAAATTACGACAGCCACTCTCCTCATCGGAGGAGTAATCGGAATTCTCTTTTTTGCGACAATACCATGGCTCGTCGCACAGCCATGGATCGGCCTCGCCCCCGCTCAGATCGGCTATGCCAGGCCCATGGCCCTGGGACTCTCTCTCTCAGTTCCCCTTGGCATCCTCGCACAATTATTGTCGACATGGACGATGGCCGCCAATCGGCACATCAACACATTTCTGGAAGCAGGTCCGGCGATCGCCATCCTCTGCGGCGTTCTAATCTTTGGTGGCAGCGCCCCGTTGATCTGGGGCACTGTCGTTGGCTTTGCGATTCAGGCATCGCTCCTCTGGGTTCTTCTTCACCGGAAAGGAGAAATCGAACATCCTGCCCTCTCCTTCCATTCGATGCATTGGAAGGCATTTCTGGCCGGCTTCGGTATTATGGCTATAGGTCAGGTTTTGACGACGACAACCGGTCTGGTAGATCAGTTTTTTGCCGCTCATATGGGGCAAGGTGCGATCGCGATACTTGGCTATTCCAACCGGATCCTGTCTTTGATCCTTGCATTGGGAGCTACAGCTATCGCCAGATCGACCCTGCCAATATTCTCAAATTTGCCATCACATTTTTCGCGAGAAGTGGTAACCATTGCATGGAAATGGGCCCAGATAATGTTCGCGCTGGGCGTCATCTTGCTGCTGGTGGGGTGGATTTTTTCCCAGGACATAATCAGCCTTCTTTTCCAAAGAGGCGCATTTTCGGTGCAGGATACCAGAGCAGTATCAGAGATATTGAGATACTCTCTTATACAAATCCCATTTTATTTTTCTTCTATGGTATTAATATATGGAATTTTAAGTCAGGGTCGGTATAAATTTGCAGCTTCATTGGGAGGCATAAATCTAATTACGAAAATTATAACATCTTATATTTTTTCTTCATTATACGGGTTGCGGGGATTGGTGATTGCTTCTTCTACCGTATACGTAGTTTCTTGTGTTATAGTTATGTTTGTGTTCTTGAAGGAAATGCGTTCGAAGGCTGATGGTAATATGAGCGGCATCCAATAATAAGGTAGTTCTTGAATATCTGTTTTTTCATATTTTCCCTTACAGGTGGAGGGGCCGAGCGAGTGACATCTCTTTTGGCCAACCATTGGGCGCGGACAGGGCATAATGTTACAGTTGTCACATTGGCAGGCGCCGAGCACGATGCTTATAGTCTTGATCGGCGCATACAGCGCATATCCCTTGAAATGGCAGTGGAAAGTAGTGGTTTTCTCTCTGGGTTGCTGCACAATCTCCGGCGTATTGCGAGATTTCGCCGTATCTTACAAAGAATTGAGGCAGATATAGCCATCGGTATGATGGCACCAGCAAATTGCGTGCTTACCCTTGCCGCTCTCGGGACGGGGATCAGGACGCTTGGATCGGAGAGAATTTATCCGCCGATGCTTAAGCTCGGTCCGGTATGGGAATATATGAGAAGAAAGGTTTATCCCCGCCTTGATGCCGTCGTCGCACAGACGGAGGAGAGCGCTTACTGGCTGAAGACTCACACGAATGTCCGTAGAGTGAACGTCATCCCTAATCCACTCGTCTATCCGCTTCAAACGGAAGAGCCCATCAAACATCTTGAGGCTTTCCTGAGAGATAAAGGTTCCACTGATACGAAAATCCTGTTGAGTGTCGGTCGGCTATCACCTCAAAAGGCTTTCGGTAGACTCATAAAGGCTTTTGCGGAACTGGCGCCTAGATGGCCGAATTGGAATCTTTTTATACTGGGAGAAGGCTCTCTACATGAAGAGCTTCAGCAACTCATAGCGCAGTTGAAACTCGATGATCGTGTTTTCCTTCCTGGTCGAATAGGGAATATTGCAGAGTGGTATGAGAAAAGTGATGCTTTCGCAATGACCTCGCAATTCGAAGGATTCCCGAACGTATTGATCGAGGCCATGGCCTATGGATTGCCAGTCGTAAGCGTCGACTGTAAAACCGGTCCCAAAGACATCATACGGCATGAAGTGAACGGTCTTCTCGTTGCTCAAGAAGATGATGGGGCATTAGCCGCTGGCTTGGAGCGGTTGTTTGGCGACGAGGGGCTTCGTTCATCCTTGGGAACGGAAGCGATAAAAGTACGAGAGCTATACGGTATTTCCAGGATCGCATCTTCATGGGAAAGGTTGTTCAATGGCATACGGGTTATCTAGGCCATGTCCAAACTAGGAGATACATACTTATGGCTATATGGGAAAATTTGCGGTGTTCATCCCAATCAGCACTTTTGGCATTTTCAATGGCTGCCTATTTATTATCTAAGGAAAAGTTATAAGCGTATCCTTCCGTCATACAAAGGACGCATATTGGATGTGGGATGTGGCTCTAAGCCCTATCGTCATCTATTCGGACCGACAGAAGAATATCTTGGATTAGATATTTATGCCGGTCCCGAAGTGGATATTATTGCCGAGCCTGACAAACCTTGGCCTATCCCCGATCACTGCTTCGATGTTATATTCGCGTCGCAAGTTTTAGAGCACGTAGAAAATCTAGATGATATATTGAAGGAGATGAATAGAGTTCTGAAGGTGGGTGGGCACCTGATCATGACATTTCCGTTCTTATACAATGAACATGGAGTTCCTTATGATTTTAGAAGATTCACTAAATATAATTCCGATATAAAAAATGACGATTTCAATATTATAATAAATGAAACACAAGGAGGTATTTTTTCTACGATATCAAGTTTATTTTTGAATTGGCAAGATGATATGATAAATAATAATTTTTTTCTTAGGTTTTTACGAGCAATATTATTACCAATTTGGATAATTTATTGCGTACCTATAAATGTTTTATCAGTTTTTTTAGATAAAATAGATCACACAAATCGTTATTATGGAAATATACTGATTATCTCTGAGAAGATCGCCGATAAGGCTACGAAATGAATAAGGGTTTCATTTGTATATGACCATGATCGAGACCGAATTTTCTGAAGGCCGCCGCTTTAAATTTGGAAAGAATTGGGCTCGGTTTTTAGTGCATTTGAATGACGAGCGCATCGGCCAAGCAGAAGCATCATTAAAACAAATGTTGAAGATCAACAATCTGGAGGGGAGAACTTTTTTAGATGTCGGCTCCGGTAGCGGCCTTTTCAGTTTAGCAGCTCGAAAACTTGGGGCTACGGTTCATTCATTTGACTATGATCCACAGTCGGTAGCCTGTACCAATAGTCTAAGGAGTCGTTATTATCCAGGCGATCCACAATGGACTGTTGAGGAAGGCTCAGCTCTGGACAATTCCTACCTCCAGAACCTTGGAACATTCGATATCGTATATTCTTGGGGCGTTCTACATCATACGGGGGCGATGTGGCAGGCTCTTCATAACGTAGGAGATTTAGTCAATAAAAATGGATATCTTTTTGTTGCTATTTATAATGATCAAGGAGGGTGGAGCAGGCGTTGGCTCAGGATAAAACATATTTATAATAAATTACCATCCCCTCTCAATACAATATTTTCTATATTGGTCATGGGGCCTCGAGAATTTAAATTCTTCCTTCTTTTATGTATGAAAGGGAGGCCGGATCTCTATTTTAGAAATATCACAAGATATTCGGAAGAAAGCCTGCGTGGCATGAGCTACTGGCATGATCTGATCGATTGGGTCGGTGGCTACCCCTTTGAAGTTGCAAGCCCTGAGGAAATTTTCGATTTTTACCGTGATATGGGCTTTGAACTCAAGGAAATGAAAACGTGCAGAGGTGGGATTGCATGTAACGAATTCGTTTTTAAAAGAAAATAATTTAATATTAGATATGAATTATTTTAATATATTAAAAAATCAAAGACATCCTTTAAGATTTTTATGGTCACGTATCGTTCGCGATACAGGAATGTGGCGGTTTTTTTCTTTTAAAAGAAACGGCTATGCGTTGCGATTCCATCCAGCCGCGTTATCGTTAAGCTTGTGGGTGGATCGAAACGACCGATCCACCGATTCTGAGGCGATTAGATCGCTTCTTTCTTCAGGGCAAACCTATGTCGATGTTGGGGCAAATATCGGTCATTTGGCAGTAGAAGCGGCCTTGGCGGTCGGACAGGCCGGCCAAGTATTCGCCTTTGAACCGCATCCCAAAATTGCAGGTTTTCTAAGAGAAAATATCCATCTGAATGGCCTGAGGAATGTCGCTGTCGCACAAATGGCCCTCGGCCATGAATTCGGGTGGGCTATTCTGAGTGATCAAAGGGCAGATGATCAGAACCGGGTCTCTAACGATGGTGCGGGTATTCCAGTGCCTCTTGCTCCGCTTGATACATTCCTGCCGGAAGGCCCCATTCATCTCCTCAAGGTCGACGTGGAAGGCTATGAGAAATTCGTGTTCGAAGGCGCCCGTAAAACATTAGATCGGACACAATATATATATTTTGAAGCCAAAGAATCCCATTTTAACGATTTGGGATACACATTCGCCGATCTTCATGATGTCGTCTCTGGGGCAGGATTCTCTATCGCTTTCATGGAAGAGGGACGTCTCAATGAAGTGGCTAGAGATCGGATATTCGACGAGTGTGTCAATTTATTCGCTTCTCGAGATATGCGGGCTCTGGCGGTGTTGTTGAACCTTGTGATCTAGCATGCCTCCGGTTTTTACCGTCTTTACACCCACCTATAATCGCGGCCATGTGCTTCACCGTGTCTATGAAAGCCTGTTGCATCAAACTTTCCGGAGTTTCGAATGGCTGATCATCGATGATGGCTCCTGTGACAACACAGAAGCGGTGGTTGAGGAGTGGGTAAAAGATCCGAAAACATTCTTTCCGATTCGCTATATTAAACAGGCTAATGGCCATAAGAAAACGGCTCATAATCATGCCGTCCGGGAAGCTTCAGGAGAGTTGTTCCTGCCGCTTGATTCTGATGATCGATGCGTTCCGAATGCCCTTGAACAGCTCTATTTCCATTGGACGGCAATTCCTGCAGAAAATCGGCATGCCTATTCCGGTGTAACCGGATTGTGTGTCGATCAGCATGGTGTCGAGATCGGTGATCGATTCCCCGTCGAGCAGTGGCTGGATAGCAATCCGTTGGACATAAGGTACAGATATCGGATCAACGGTGAACAGTGGGGATTTACAAGAACAGATATTCTGAAAAATTATCTCTTTCCTGAAGATATCCCAGGGCATGTGCCAGAAAATATCGTCTGGTTCTCGATAGCACGTTCATATAAGTCACGATTTATTAATGAGATATTAAGGATATATTATAAAGAAGATGTGAACGACAATATTATGAATGGGTCTAATTTTTCTTCTATTTCTCCGGGCTTGTTATATTGGAAGTGTCAAATATTGAGCGACGATCTATCATATTTTCGCTACAATTTTTTCTATTTCTTAGCTGAAGGGGCAAGGCTCACCCGTTTTTATCTACATTGCCCTGATTTCCAAAAAAGGGCTTATTGGCCAAAAGGCTTCTGGGGAAAGGCAATTGTAGTGGTTATGGCTCCCGTTGGCTTCATCTGGTGGGGTTGGGATGTGATCAGGAAAAAAATTGAACGCTGAGGCCATGCATCCATCCTCACCATCGCGGTTGCACATCTTGTTTCTGGTCAGTTCGATGGAAACCGGTGGAGCTGAGCGGGTGGCGGCTGCTTTATGCAATTCCTGGGCCGAGGGTGGTAATGAGGTCGTGCTTATGCCGACCTTTTCCGGAAAGGGAGAGTGTCATTATCAGCTCGCCGCCGGCGTAAAGCTGGATTATCTCTCGGATCACGTGAAAGAGGGCCCGCGCCTTTTACGGCCTTTCAAAAGATTCATGGCCCTGCGAAGGGCTATACGAGAATACAATCCCCACGTCGTCGTTTCGTTTCTTACTCATGTAAATGTAGTCGCTATACTTGCCGGCCATCGGCTTGCTCCAGTGATCGTATCGGAAAGAAACTTCGCGGCGTTCGACAGGGTCGGGTTTCCATGGAAAATTCTGCGTCGCCTGACCTATCGCCGAGCCCGAGCGGTCGTCGCTCAGACGACTGTTGGTGCCGGTTGGCTGAATGCTCACTGTCCTGGCGCCAGAACATGCGTCATTCCTAATCCTGTTACCTGGCCTCTACCGAAACTGCCACCAAGCCTGCAGCCTGGGGACGTCCTGGCCCATGATCGTAAATTCGTGCTTGCCGTAGGCCGGCTGCATGAACAAAAGGGTTTCGATCATCTGATCAGGATTTTTGCTGATATCGTAGAATATCATTCGGATTGGCATCTGGTAAATATAGGAGAAGGGCCCGAACGTAGCACCCTGGAGAATCTCCGCCACTCTCTTGGGCTTGACGATCGGGTGCACTTGCCTGGCCGGGTCGGGAATCTCGCAGACTGGTATGGACGTGCGACACTTTACACTCTCACGTCTCGGTTTGAGGGTTTTCCGAATACCCTAATCGAGGCGATGTCCTATGGATTGCCCGTAGTCAGCATGAATTGCCCTACCGGCCCCGCCGATATCATTATCCATGGGGAAAATGGAATTCTGGTGGATAGCTATGATGATCTCAGGCTGAAGCTTATTGATGTAATGGACGCTTCTGAAGAGAGGCTGCGCATGGGAACCGAGGCGATCAACATCCGTAAAACCCTATCTATCAAATCAATTAGTGCGCGGTGGCTTGATCTTTTTCGCCGATTGGCCGAAGCAGATTTACGCCAAGACGTAGACAACTCGAAAATTACATGAATTTTGTAGTGATATCGCAAAGCAATTTACAAAAAGCGTTGATAATATTTTTGACGCTTATCGTCTCTTTTTTCTTGAGTGAATACGGTGCCTATCTTGGCCTACAGGTTATGGCGCCCTTCGCGGCCATTCTAATGTTCGGATGGCGTTATCTATCCAGAGGTAATATTTCAATAAAAAAGTGGATAATTTTATATTCTATCATAATGATGATACTCGCCTTGATGAATATACAAAACGGATCGAAATTTAATTTCGTAGTTTTCACTCCAGTAATATCTTATTTTTTATTATTTTCCTTCAAAGACCATAAGATAGAAAAATTAGAAAATTTCTCTATATCATTGTTGTATATATTTATCATCCCTGCAATAATATTAGAGTTGATTGTAAAATTAAGATTTCTAGATGTTTCTATAGTGAATCATTTTATTACCCAATCTGGGGATGCGAGGCTTGATGTTCTGCGTATAAAATCTCCGTTTGGATCTCCACTTTCTCTATCATCTATGTGTTTTGCTATGATATTCTATTTTTCAGTATTCACTTGTAGAAAAAAGGAGATAGTAATTCTATTCATTATATTGATAATGACTGGAAGTAGAACTTCTCTTATTGCATCAATTATTTTTATTATGTTTTTATATTCTATGTATGCACTTTCTCGTGGTCGAAAAATTATTGTAAATTTTAGAAAAATAGTTTGGATTCTTCCTTTCATTATAATTTTCCTCACAGGGTCGATCTATTACCTCGATCGGATCGGAATGGGTGATATTGTCACGCGAGTTCTGTCCCTCCAATCCTACGATATCGGTCATGACGAATCTTTCCTTGGAAGAAGTAACACCACTGTTTCAACTATCCTGACTGTATTTGATGATCTGCCGAAATCTCTTTTCGTCGGTCAAGATCAGAATCTCATATCGGATTCTTCGGTAGTAACGATTTCTGCTCAAAGTGGACTTTTGACGGCGATTATATTTTTGCTGACTTTCTTTATGTCTGTGGCAAAACTGAATATTTCGATGCCATATAAAATCGGATTTAGTGTCTTATTCTTATTGTTACTTTTAATGGTAGGTGATGCGGTCGTTCCTCTGATATCCTTCTTCTATTTCCTCGTCTTCTTTGTTCACTCCGGTAAAAGAGGACTAAGCGGGGTCGAGGAAAGTCAGAATCAAATCGAAACCCGGCCGGCGCCATATGTACCGCATCTTCAGGTGTAAGGTGAGCAACGGCTTTCCGTCAGGTGACCGGAATTCGCTATCTTCCCGGAAGAGAGTCTTGCATGTCATCACCGGCCTTTCCCGCGGCGGTGCGGAGGCGATGCTCTACAATCTTCTGAGTGCGTCAAGCGACCGCGATCTCGAGCACGCCGTCGTTTCCTTGACCCGGGGAGGAATATATGAAGAAAAAATCCGGGATCTTGGTATTCGGGTCTATTCTCTCGATATGAAAGCGGGGATTCCCGATCCAAGAGCGATCTTCAGGCTTCGTTCGATCATTCGCGAATTTGATCCGGACCTCACTCATTCATGGCTTTATCATGCGATCTTCCTCAGCATCTTTGCAAAATCCAATCATTCGATCCTGGCCGGGATCCATCACAGCCTCTATGATCTTTCCAAGGAAAAAGGGCACACGAGACTAATCATTCGCGCCATTGCCAGATTCGATAAGCGACTTGCCAAACTGGTCTATTGCTCTGAAACGAGCCGCCTGCAGCATGAGGCCATCGGATATCGATCTGAGGTTGCCATCGTCATTCCAAACGGTTTTGACTGTTCCCGATTCCAACCGATGGTTCAGGATAAAATGCACATACGCGATGCCGTGGGGCTCGGTCGCAGCGCTTTCGTCATCGGGCATATAGGCCGCTACCATGAGATCAAAGACCACGCCAATCTCATTGAGGCGTTTTCGTTGCTCTCCCGCGAGCATGAAAACAGTCACCTTGTCATGATTGGTCCCAATGTCGACTATGACAATCGCGAGTTGACAGAGCTCATCGGCCGGAGCGGCTTTGGCGAAAGAATTTACCTGTTCGGAGAACGCGACGACATCCCTAATATCCTCAATACATTCGATGTCCTCGTCAATTGTTCGCGCAGCGAAGCTTTCCCCAATGTCCTGGGGGAAGCAATGGCCTGCGGGATCCCATGTATTGCGACAGATGTCGGGGATTCAGCGCTTATTCTCGGAGCGAGCGGTTTTACGGTTCCGCCGCGGGACTCTCGGGCGCTCGCCGATGCGCTGATACGCTATATTCACCTGCCACCCGCCCAACAATTCCAATTAAGCCATGCCGCACGCGACCGTATCGTTGAGAATTTCAGCCTCGAAACGGTCGCAAAAACGTATGATCGCCTGTATATGAGCCTGATCTAATTCCTGGAAAGAGTGGGTTCATTGAATGTGCGGCATTGTCGGTTTCGTTTCTTCCAACGGCCTGCCTGAGAACACCTTAAGTACACTCCGACAAATGGCAGACCGCATCAGGCATCGCGGTCCCGACGACGCAGGATATTGGATCGATAGAGAAGCCGGCGTGGCGCTCGCTCATCGGCGTCTCTCCATCCTCGACCTTTCTCCCGCCGGCCATCAGCCTATGGCCTCCGCCTCCGGCCGGTACCAGGTGATTTTCAACGGAGAGATATATAACCACGTCGCCCTGAGACGTGACCTTGAGACAATCGGTGGTGCCCCCGCATGGCGCGGCCATTCCGACACCGAAGTCATGCTGGCGGCCTTTGAACGATGGGGCCTTGAAGAGAGCCTTCGCCGCTTCGAAGGTATGTTTGCATTTGCATTATGGGATCGTGCCGACCGTGTTCTCTACCTTGCTCGCGACAGACTGGGAGAGAAACCGCTCTTTTACGGCCAGTTCGGCGATACCTTTCTTTTCTCGTCAGAAATCAAAGCCCTCAGGCTCCATCCCGATTTCTCGCCGAAGATCGACCGTTCGGCCCTGACTCTCTTCATCCGTCACAATTATATCCCTGCGCCCAAAAGTATATGGGCAGGCCTCAGTAAGCTTGCGCCGGCCCATTATCTGAGGATCGACCCTCGGTCCGGAAAAGCCGGAACACCTCGTTCCTATTGGGATTTCAGCGAGATTGTCGAGAGAGGAATCGCCGATCCCATCAAGGATGAACATGAAGCCGTCGAGGCGCTCGACAAACTCCTGCGCAATGCCGTCTCCTCCTGTATGGAAGCGGACGTACCGCTCGGCGCCTTTTTATCAGGCGGTATCGACTCCTCGACGATTGTGGCACTCATGCAAGCGCAGTCGTCTCGCGCCGTAAAGACCTTCTCGATCGGATTTCATGAAAAGGAATATGATGAATCCGCTCATGCGAAGGCCGTCGCAAATCATCTTGGCACAGAGCATACGGAACTATTCGTGACGCCTCACGATGCTCTCGCCGTCATACCCAAACTTCCTCATATCTGGGACGAACCGTTCTCCGATGCGTCGCAGATTCCCACTTATCTCCTCAGTTCGCTGACCCGGCAGCATGTGACGGTCAGTCTTTCGGGAGACGCCGGAGACGAGCTTTTCGGCGGCTACGAACGCTATTTTGCTGTCGGCGCCAGGGAAAGGCGTCTCGCCCAGATTCCGGCCTCGATGAAATCGGTTCTGGGCCGGGCTCTTCAAACTTCTGCCGTCGGCGCCATGGCTCGCCTGGCCGACAGCGGATTGACCGGGCGCAGAGCGCTCCGCCTTTCGGACAGATTGCCGGCTGTGGGAAGGATTCTCTCGGGTGGCAACGGTGATCTTTATCGCGAATTTGTATCCCATTGGAAAGATCCAGCCGCGATCGTGTTGCAGGGAGAGGATTCGGCAACTGCGTTCGATCAGCCCCATCTGGCATCCCGAACCATTCGGGAAGCGATGATGATTATCGATACGCTCAGCTATCTGCCGGACGACATAATGGTGAAGGTCGATCGCGCCAGTATGGCGGCAAGTCTGGAAAGCCGGGCTCCCTTCCTCAACCACCGGGTCGTGGAGTTTGCGTGGCATCTGCCGATGTCCCAGAAAATGCGGGGAAACACCGGCAAATGGGCGTTGCGGCAAGTGCTGTATCGATACGTTCCCAGTGCACTCGTTGATCGGCCGAAAATGGGGTTTGGGGTCCCGATAGACAATTGGCTTCGCGGTCCATTGAGGGAGTGGGCGGAAGATCTCCTCAGTGTCGAGAAATTACGCAATGATGGATTTTTCGACTATCGTCCCATCCGAAAGAAATGGGAAGAACATATGAAAGGGGATCAGGGTTGGCACTATTATTTATGGGATATCCTGATGTTCCAGGCCTGGTGGGATGTTCAGGACCTTTCTCACGCCGCTCCTTCTGCGTCCATGAAAGCCTCCGAGCCTGAATTCCAGGCGTAATGCTCTCACGGAGATCGCCCTCCGTACTTTCCGGAACCGGAACGCCATCTTCAGATTTCAAGAATTTTCATGAACCAGAAGATCTCGTCTCTCGCGCTTATCGCAAATCAGGCTGCCAGCATGATCAATTTCCGAAAGGAGTTGATCGAAGGGATGGTTCGTAAAGGCGTCCATGTTTATGCGGTTGCTCCCGACTTCACCCCGCGAGATAAGGAGACGATCGCGGTACTTGGAGCCGAGCCGCTTGATGTCAGGATGGAGCGGACGGGAACGAACCCTCTGAAGGATATAGGCTATT
>Ga0182735_1001416_pt1 | contig 16032 bp, 13 predicted proteins | sample eDN5th30CKraftMG_FD_128524 | JGI IMG/M metagenome (GOLD analysis project Ga0182735, IMG submission 128524) | Enriched Miracle-Growth compost microbial communities from Emeryville, California, USA - eDNA 5th pass 30_C Kraft MG (version 2) (version 2) ... | reverse complement strand
CGCGGTCGCGATGTGCGCGCGTGATCATGGCGCCGATCCGCGTCGTCGGGGCGAACGGATCGCCCACGCCGAGCGAGGCGACGAGCGCCGTGTACCGCTCCGCGAACGCGTCGGCGATCGAGGCGTGCACCACGAGCCGGGATGCCGAGGTGCACGCCTCGCCGGAGTTGAAGAACGTCGCCTCGACGGCGGTCGGCACGACGACGTCGAGGTCGGCGTCGGGGAAGACCACGAACGGGTTCTTGCCGCCGAGCTCGAGCAGGGCGCTCGTGAGGGGGTCCGCGGCGGAGCGCAGCACGTGCCGCGCCGTGCCCGGCGAGCCGGTGAACGAGATCTTGTCGGTCCGGGGACTCGACACGAGCGCGTCGCCCGCCGTCGCGCCGACGCCGGGGACGACTCGCAGCACGCCCTCCGGCAGGACCGTCTGCAGCAGCTCCACGATCCTCGCGACCGTGAACGGGCACTGCTCCGGCGGCTTCAGCACGACGACGTTGCCCGCGGCGAGCGCGGGGCCCACCTTGGCGCCGGTGTGGATCGGCGGCCAGTTGAACGGGATGATGCCGACGACGACGCCGTAGGGCTCGGCGATCGTGTACGTGTCGACGGGGCCGCCGGAGTAGAAGCCGCCGTGGAGGTCCTGCGCGAGGCCCGCGAAGTACTCGAACGACGCGATGCACACCTCGACGTCGTTGTGGCGCGAGACGGAGTAGGGCTTCCCCACCTCGCGGGTCTCGATCGCGGCGATCTCGTCGGCGTGCTCGCGGACGACGGCGGCGCACCGCCGCAGCAGCGCGGCGCGCTCGCCGGGCGAGACGAGGCGCCAGGACTCCTCGAACACGCGCCGCGCGTCCGCGAGAGCCGCGTCGACCTCGGCCTCGCCCGCACCGCGCACGCGGGCGAGGAGGCGGCCCGTCGCCGACTCGTGCACGTCGAACAGGTGCGCGTCGTCCGCCGACGACCAGGGGCTCGTGACGATCTCCCCCGCCGTCTCGGGGATGCCCGCGCCGAGCTGCCGTTCAGCGATCACCGAATTCCTCCTCGAGTCCGGGTACCCACTGTCCCGGGGCCGGCTCCGCGGCGGCAAGCGCGCCGTCCCGGAATCCGGGCCGCGCCCGTCGTCGCCCCCGCGCTCCGTGACGATCATGGCCCCATGAGCACACACACCATCCGCCTCGCGGCGGTCCAGGCATCCTCGGTGTTCCTCGACAGGGCGGGCTCGGTGGAGAAGGCGATCCGCCTGATCCGCGAGGCCGGCGAGCGCGGCGTGTCCGTCCTGGGCTTCCCCGAGGGGTTCATCCCGGAGCATCCGCTCTGGTACCACTACTACGCCGCCTCCAGCGCGCGGGCGTACTCGTTCGCGAAGCGGCTCTCCGAGAACGCGATCGAGGTGCCCGGCCCGGAGATCCGCGCGATCGCCGACGCCGCGCGGGAGGCCGGCGTCTTCGTCGTGATGGGATGCTGCGAGCGCATCCCGCGTCGGCCGGGGACGCTCTACAACACGCTCGTGTTCATCGACGAGCACGGCCGCATCGTGGGGCGGCACCGCAAGCTCGTGCCGACCCTCGGCGAGCAGCTCGTGCACACGCCCGCGGACACGCTGGGGCTCGAGGTGCACCCGAGCGCGGGCGGGGCCATGGTCAGCGGGCTCATGTGCGGCGAGAACTCCAACCCGCTGGCGACGTTCACGCTCAACGCCGAGGGGACGAACGTGCACGTCGCCTCGTGGCCGACGCACTTCGACGTCTTCCGCGACATGCGCGAGACGATCCACATGGTCTCGCGGTCGCTCGCGTACCAGCTCAAGGCGTTCGTCATCAACGCGATCGGCACGGTCAGCGACGAGATGCTGGCCGAGCTCCCCGTCGACGACGAGCAGCGGGAGTGGCTCGCGGCCCAGTCCGGCGGCGCGACGATCGTCGGCCCGCGCGGTCAGGTCGTCGCGGGTCCCATGGAGCCGGGCGAGGGGCTCCTCGTCGCCGAGGTGGACGTCGACGACGTGATCGTCCCGAAGTTCGTGCACGACTTCGGCGGCCGCCACTACAACCGGTTCGACCTCCTGCGCGTCGAGCTGGGGTCCGGCGAGCCCGAGCCGTTCCGCCGGGCGCGGGTCGCGACGCGGGAGCGGCCGGCCGAGCTCGACCGCGGCTACGACCTCGGCGAGCTCCAGCCCTTCGGCGACCTCGCGATCGAGCCCGGCGCCGTCGACTGACGCGCGTCCGACCGACCCGTCTCACTATCCGAGGCGTCCGCGTTCTCACGGCGGAGGGTCCGGCCGACGATGACATCACCGCGAAGTCGCGGCCCCTGCATCGCGGCACACTGGTGTGCACGACTCGAAGAGAGGTCCATCTTGAAGAAAGCAACGTTGCTCGTCGCCGCCGTCGCGGCGACGGGGCTGCTCCTGGCGGGCTGTGCCGGCCAGGGCTCGGGCCCCACCCCGTCGGGGGGCGCGTCGGACGGCGCGCTCGACATGACGCCGATCACCGTCAACGTCGGGCTCCTGACGCCCGGCCTGTCCAACTCGGGTACGACATCGCCCTGGCCAAGGGCTATTTCGAGGAGCAGGGCATCACGATCAACTCGACGACGTTCAAGGCGGGCGAGGACCAGGCGGCCTCGCTGGCCCGCGGCGACCTCGACGTCGCGACCGGCGGCGTGTCCGCCGCGAACTACAACGCGATCGCCCAGGGCGTCGGCGGGATCGTCGTGGCCGACAAGGGCTACGACAGCGAGGAGTTCAACTGGACCCAGTTCGTGACGACGAAGGAGAAGTACGACGCCGGTCTCCAGGACATCTGCGACGTCAAGGGCCTGAAGGTCACGACGGTCGCGAAGGCCGGCTCGCAGCCGTTCGCCCTTCAGCGGACGCTGGAGACGTGCGGCCTGACGATGGACGACATCCAGCAGACTATCGTGTCCTTCCCGGACATGGCGGCGGCGCTGGCCGGCGGCAGCGTCGACGTGATCTTCCCGACCGAGCCCACGCTCACGACGATCACGCAGGACGGCTCGAACGTCATCATCGGCAGCCCGGTCCAGGGCTACCCGGTGCAGCAGCAGTCGGTCATCTACTACTCGCAGAAGTTCCTGGAGCACCCCGACTACGGCAAGCGCTGGATGATCGCCTACCTCAAGGGCGTGCGCGACTACAACAACGCGCTCGTCAACCCGGCCCACGTCGACTACGACGCGATCGTCAAGATCCTGCAGGACTCGAAGGCCGTCCCGAACCCGGCGCTCCTGCCGGACATGAACATGGTCGGCCTGAACCCGGACGGCAAGGTCGTCATGGACTCCCTCAGCTGGGACCTGGCGGAGTTCCAGAAGGAGGGCATCGTCCAGGACCAGGACCTGACGATCGACGACGTCGTGGACAACACCTTCGTCGACTACGCCGTCTCGGTCCTCGGGAAGTACACCCCCGCGTCCTAGCCGGCGCAGGGATCGGGGCGGGGATCGCGGATCCCCGCCCCGATCGTCCGCACACGACAGCAACGAGAGGACGCGATGACGCGCACCGCCCCCGCCGGCGACACCCCCGGCTTCGTCTCGAGCGAGGGGCTCGAGCTCGTCGCCTATCACGAGCTCGACGGCCGCCCGGCGTTCAAGCTCGCCCCGTACGAGCACGAGGGCCGCTGGTACCTCTACACGGGTCACATCTGGCATCGCGGATGGACGATCCTCGACGTGACGGATCCGGCGCGGCCGGAGCTCGTCGACTTCGTCGAGGGTCCGTACAACACGTGGACGCTCCAGGTGCAGGCCGCGAACGGCCTCCTCATGACGGCGCTGGAGGCGATCGGCGGGCCCGACACGGAGCGGGCGGTCGCGCTCTGGGGGCTCGATCCCGACGGCGGCAACGACGAGGGCGTCGTGTTCTGGGACATCGCCGACCCCCGGCGCCCGAGACGGCTCGGCCAGTTCCGCACGGGCGGCGCGGGCACGCACCGCAACTTCTTCGACGGCGGCGACCGCGCGTACCTCGCCGCCAACATGGCCGGCTTCGACGGCAACATCTTCGTCGCGCTCGACGCGAGCGATCCCTCGCACCCCGTCGAGGCGGGCCGCTGGCACGTGCCCGGCCAGGCGCTCGACGGCAGCGAGCCGCACGTGCACCAGCACTACCTCCACGGCCCGCCGTACCCGGTCGGCGATCGCGCCTACGTGCCGTACGGGCGGGCGGGCTTCGTCATCCTGGACATCTCGGACGTCGCGAACCCTACGCCCGTGGGGACGTTCGACATCGGCGACTTCGCGAGCATCATCGGCGTCCACACGGTGCTCCCGCTCCTCGACCGCGGGCTCGTCGTGCTCAGCACGGAGGTCATCTTCGAGGGCGGCATGGATCCCATGAACCTCGTCCTCACGATCGACGTCTCGGACGAGACGAGGCCGCGCCCGATCGCGTTCCTCCCGCCGCCGGAGCCGCCGGCGGAGCTCGGCATCCGCGACTTCACGGAGCTCGGAGGACGCTTCGGCCCGCACAACATCCACCTGCCGCACGGCCTCCCGCACCTCGCGGCGGTCGGCGACCGCGTCCACATCACGTACGAGAACGCGGGTCTGTGGGTCTACGACATCGCCAACCCGCGGATGCCGCGCGCGGTAGACCACTTCATCCCCGACGCGCCCACCGTGCGTCGCGGCCTGCTGCCGCGCGAGCTCGCGACGCAGAGCGAGGACGTCGCCGTGGACGCCCGCGGATACGTGTATCTGAGCGACAAGAACCACGGCCTGTTCATCCTCCGCGACCGCGCTCTCTGAGTCTCAGATGCCGGGATGAGCGGCTCGCCCGCCCATCCCGGCGCTGCGCACAATCGGACGTACTCAAAGAAGAGCGGAGGCACCGTGTCCGGAACCTTGATCGACTTCTCGCATGCGATCAGCGCGGGGATGACGAAGTACCCGCTGCAGCCAGACGTCGAGATCGAGGTCCTGGGCTCGCGGCTGAAGGCGCACGTCGCGCACGTCGGATCCCACATCGGCACTCACGTGGACGCGCCGATGCACGCGATCGAGGGCGGCAAGCGGATGGACGAGCTCGACATCGCCCGCTTCCGCGGCACCGCCGTCGTGAGCACCGTGCACCGGCGAGCCGGCGAGGAGATCACGATCGACGACATCCTCGCGGGCGGCCCCGAGCCGCGCGAGGGCGAGGTGCTCCTCGTCCACACGGGGTGGGACAAGCTCTTCCACGACGAGGTCGCCTACGAGGACCACCCCTGGCTCGCCGACGAGGTGGGCCCGTGGGCCGTCGAGAAGAGGCTCAACATGGTCGGCATCGACGCGTTCAGCCCCGACCAGCCGATCGACCGCCGCGAGGACAACGCGAACTTCCGGTACCCGATCCACCGCACGCTCCTCGGGGCCGAGGTGCTGATCATCGAGAACCTCGTGAACCTCGAGGCCGCCTCCGGCCGCCGCGGGAGCTTCTGGGCGTTCCCCGTCTACACGCTCGCGCCCGGCGGAGACGCCGGTCACGTGCGCTTCATGTTCGAGCCGATCGACTGATCGAGAAGTAGGGATAGAGACACCGTGTACGGCACCACCTGGCAGACCTCGCCGCGGCAGTACGAGTACGACCACGAGCGCACCAAGATCACGATGCCGGACGGCATCGAGCTGGACGCGCAGATCTGGCGGCCCCGGGCGGAGGGGTCCTTCCCCGCGATCCTCGGCTACCACCCGTACCAGTCCGCGCCGCAGACCGCGCCCATCACGCCCGGTCCCATCGCGGCCGTCGGGAACTTCCCTCCCGGGGTGGAGACGGGCAACGGCTGGATCGAGGCCGGCGACCCCACCTTCTTCGCGCGCCGCGGCTACGTCTACGTCCTCGTCAACATCCGCGGCACGTCCGCCTCGCAGGGCGTCTACGAGTACCTCGGCGACGCCGAGATCCGGGACGGGCACGACACGATCGAGTGGATCGCGGAGCAGCCCTGGTGCGACGGGAACGTCGGCATGTTCGGCGTCTCGTACTTCGCGCGCATCCAGTACTTCGTCGCGATGACGCGGCCGCCGCACCTGCGCACGATCTTCGCGCCGTGGGGCAGCTCCGACCAGTACCGCGACGTCTTCTACCAGGGGGGCATCCTCAACAAGGACTGGCCGCTGTACTGGGGCCGCTCCTCGCTGCGCTTCACGAACTTCCAGGACGAGACGCTCAACGCGCTGAGCCGCGAGGAGCTGGACGCGGCGCTCAGCGTGTACCGCGACGACCCGGACATCGCGCAGGATCCCGACCTCGCCGCGGTGCTGGCGGATCCGCTGAAGCCGACGAACCAGTACATGGCGAGCGTGCTCGTCAACAACACGTACAACGACTTCTGGAAGAAGCGGACGGTCGACTACTCGAAGATCGACGTCCCGGTCTACACGGGCTCCGACTGGCTCAACTACGGCCTGCACCTGCCCGCCGCGTTCCGCGCCTGGGCCGGGCTCCGCACGCCCAAGCGCATGATCATCGGCCCGCAGGCGTACCTCGACCGGCCCGTCTACCAGCTGCAGTACGAGTCGCTGCGCTGGTACGACCGCTGGCTCAAGGGCGTCGACACCGGCTGGGAGGCCGAGAAGCCGGTGAGCCTGTTCGTCATGGGATCCGGCGGTCGCTGGAAGCACGCGGACGACTGGCCGCTCCCCGAGACGAAGTGGACGCCGTTCTACCTCCATGAGAAGGGTCGGCTCTGGGAGCGCGAGCACTTCGTGAACGAGGGGTCCAGCAGCTACCACGACTCCCCGTGGGGCCGCGAGTCCCTCGAGTTCGAGACGCCGCGCTTCGTCGAGGAGACCGAGGTCATCGGACCCATGGCGCTGAAGCTCTTCGCCTCCACGACGAGCGACGACGCGCTCTTCTTCGTCAGCGTCCGCGCCGTCGACCCGGAGGGGGAGGAGCAGATCCTCACGCGCGGCTGGCTGCGCGCCTCGCACCGCGCGCTCGACCCCGAGCGCAGCACGCCGTGGGCTCCCTACCACCCGCACGACAGGGCGGAGCCCGTCGAGCCGGGGGCGATCCTCGAGTACGACATCCCCATCGTGCCCACCGGCTACGTGTTCAAGCAGGGGTACAAGCTCAAGCTCAAGATCGCGGGCGCCGACGACCCGGCGAAGAACTCGCTCGAGAACATCGCCGCGGGTCACATCCGCCGCCGCGTCGCCTCGCGCGTCACGGTCTTCCACGACGCAGACCACCCGTCGGCCCTGCTCGTGCCGATCACCTCTGGGAACATCATCGGGACGTACCTGTCCGAGGGACAGCCGTTCGTGACCTTCGACTGAGAGGAACCGGGATCATGGCGGGAGAGCTCCCTTCCGTGCGCCGTTGGACCGAGCAGCGCTGGCTGGTCGACAGCGTCGTCAAGAGCGTCGGGATCGAGTGGGATCAGCCGCGCATCGCGTACACGCTGGGGCCCTGCGGCCCGATCGCGACCGCCGACTTCGCCGGCGTCCGCGCGCGGGTGAAGCGGTTCGTGGACATCCCGCGCGAGTTCGAGCGCGCGGGGCGCCGTCGCGAGGCGGTCGCCGACGCGCTCGCCGCCGAGGGGCGGACGCGGAGCGCGGCCGAGTCGTACTTCGTCGCGGCGCTGCTCTACGGCAGCGCGCAGTGGGGCATCTTCGAGACCACGAGCAAGAACCTCGAGCTCGAGGAGCGCAAGACCCGCTGCTACCTCGCCTACACGGAGGGCGCCGACCACGAGATCCGCCGCGTCGAGATCCCGTTCGGCGACGGCGTGATCCCCGGCTACCTGCACATCCCGGCGGGGCTCGCCGGACCCGCCCCCGCGGTCCTGGGCCTCAGCGGCATGGACACGTTCAAGGAGATGCGGCACTCGCTCTACGGCGACCGGCTGCTCGGCCGCGGCTTCGTGAGCCTCGCGATCGACGGCCCCGGCCAGGGCGAGGCGCTCGTCCGCTACGGCGTGACGTTCGACGGCACGAACTTCGCCGAGGCCGGCCGAGCGGCGGTCGACTGGCTCCGGCGGCAGCCGGAGGTCGACGGCCGCGTGGCCGTGACCGGCGCGAGCTTCGGCTCGTTCTGGGGCACCCAGATCGCGGAGGCGGTGCCGGGGCTCCTGGCGACGGCCGTGCTCTTCGTCTGCCACGAGCCCGGTTTCCGGGCGCTCTGCGAGGAGGCGTCGCCGACGTTCAAGATGCGGCTCATGTACCTCGCGGGGCACACGGACGAGGCGGAGTTCGACGCGTGGGTGCGGACGCTCGACCTGCGCCCCGACGCGGGCCGGATCGACGCCCCGTACCTCGCGATCGGCGGCGAGCAGGACGAGCTGAGCCCCATCGAGAACTCGTTCGAGCTCTACGAGGGGATCACGGCGCCGAAGGAGCTCGTGATGTACGAGGCCGAGACGCACGGCCTGTTCACGACCACCTCGACCTCGCTCGGCCCGAACCCGCAGGACCTCCTGGCGGACTGGCTGCTCGCGCGGGCGGAGGGCGTGCCGGTGGAGTCGGGCTACACGTTCGTCGACCTGGCCGGTCGTGTGACGCGCACGGCGCTCTGATGCGCACCGAGCTCGTCACGATCCCGACCGACGGGGTGCCCCTCGACGGCGCGTACTACGAGCCGGACGGCGGCGCCACCGCCGGGGCCGTGATCCTGTTCCACGGCAACATGATGAACTTCTACGTCGGTGCCCCGCGGTTCCTGCCGCCGCACCTCGTGGAGCTCGGCTACGCCGTGCTCTCGTTCAACCGGCGCGGTCACGACATCCTCACGACGCGCGACAGCCGGGCCGCGATGGGCGGCGCGTTCCAGACGGCGGCGGAGAGCATCGCGGACGACGAGTTCGCGGCATCCTGGCTCCTCGCGAGGGGGTTCGACCGGCTCGTCGTCGGCGGTCACAGCAACGGCGGGATGCTCGCCGCGCAGTATGCCGCGGACCACCCCGACGTCACGGAGGCCCTGCTCCTCCTGTCCGCCCACGGCGGCGGCCGCGAGATGCAGACCTCCGGGTTCCTCTTCGGGCCCGACACGCCCGCCGCCATGGAGCGCGCGCGCGAGCTCGTCGACGCCGGCCGCGGCGACGAGCTCATGCTCACCCCCGGCTGGTGGTGGGCGATCGGCGCGGCGAGCTACCTCGACCGCATGGAGAACACCCCCTCGACGCTCGAGAACGCGACCCGGATCTCGTGCCCCTCGCTCTTCCTCCGCGGCACGCTCGAGTCCGTCGAGCGCTACCCGGGCGAGCGCTTCGCCGCGCTCACGCCCGGTGCGTGCGAGTTCCGCCTCGTCGAGGACTGCGACCACTTCTACGTCGGCAGAGAGGGCGAGGTCTCCGGGATCGTCGTCGACTGGCTCCGCCGTACCCTGCACCCGTGAAGGAGCGGACATGACCACGGACTTCGGCCCGTACCCCGCGATCCCCGCCGGACGTCCCCGGTTCAGCGACGCGGAGCACGCGCGGCGGCGCGCGGCGCTCGCCGCGATCATGGCCGAGAAGCGGCTCGACGCGGTCGTCGTGTACGGCTCGGGCGCGATGCCCGGCCCCGTGCACTGGATCACGGAGTACATCCCCCGGATGCCGACGTGGCTCATCGTGTCGCCGGAGCGGCCCGACACCCTGTTCCTGCACTTCGTCAACCACGTGCCGAACACGCTCGCCATCACGACGCTCGAGGACGTGCGGTGCTACTGGCCGTCGGCCGTCGACGCGGTCTCCGGCGAACTCGCCGCCCGCGTGGGCGCGACGGCCCGCGTCGGCGTCGTCGGCTCGCTCTCCGCGATCCCCTACGGCCAGCTCACCGCGCTGAAGGCGGCCCTTCCCGGCGTCGAGCTCGTCGACGTGACCCGCGACGTCAACGAGGTGCGGTGGATCCGCAGCCCCGAGGAGATCGAGCGCATCCGCATCAGCGGCCGGATCATGGAGGAGGCCTCGGCGGCCCTCGTCGAGCGCCTCCGTCCCGGCATGACGGAACTCGACGCGCGCGCGATCGTGCACTCCGTCTTCCTGCCGTACGGTGCGGAGGAGGGGATCATCTACCTCGCCGCGACCTCGATGGACGCACCCGACCGGCGGTCGCCGTGGCAGCATCCCTCGTTCCGCACGCTCCACCGGGGCGACGTGCTCATCAGCGAGATCACGCTCAACTACTTCGGCTACGGCGGGCAGATCCACCGGCCGTTCGCGATCGGGACGGCGCCGAACGCCACGTACCGTGCGCTCTTCGACGTCGCGCTCGAGTGCTTCGACGCCGTCCGGGGCGTCCTGCGGGCCGGGGCGACGTCGGAGGACGTCGTGGAGGCGGGACGCGTCGTGGAGCGCCGCGGCTTCCGCCTGTTCGACAGCCTCCTGCACGGCGAGACCGGCCGGAGCCCCGAGCTCGGGTCCTCCGGCTCCGACCACGCTTTCGAGCCGTGGACGTTCCGCGCGGGGCAGATGGTCGTGCTGCAGCCCAACCCCGTGACGGAGGACGGGTCCGCCGGGCTCCAGGCAGGCTGCGCGCTCCTCGTCGAGGAGGACGGCGCGACGCCCCTGCACGGGTACCCGCTGTCGTTCCCCGTCTGCGGCTGAGACCCCTCAGCGGGCGAGCACCTCCGCCGTCGCGAACTCCTCCGGCGCGAGGGTGCGGCCCGTGAACTCGCCCCGGAGCGCGGCGACCGTCTCGAGCGCGCGCCGGACGGCGGCCCCGTCCGGCGCGGCCACGAGCCGCAGGCTCCGCTCGCTCGTGAGGAGGCCGCGAGCGGCGTCCTCGTCCACGTCCCGTGCCGCGGCGACGAGGCGCACGGCCTCGTCCGTGTTCGCGTCGTCCCCGACCCACGCCAGCGCCGCGTCGATCGCGCGGGCGTAGGCGGCGAAGAGCGCGGGCTCGGCGGCGAGGCGCGTCTCGCTCGCGGCGAACGCGAGGTTCGGATAGGCGGGGAAGCGCTCGCCCCCGGAGGCGAGGACCGGGAGTCCCGCGCGCCGCGCGCGCTCCGTGAAGAACGGGTTCAGCATCCCGACCGCGATCGAGCCGTCGGCGAGCCCCGCGAAGCGCCCGTCCGGGCCGCCCAGCGGCACGACCTCCACCTCGTCCCGCGCGATGCCGTGGTCGGCGAGCAGCCGGTAGAGGACGTAGGCGTAGCCCGAGGTGGGCGAGTCGACCCCGATCGCGCGCCCGCGGACGTCCTCCCACGCCGTCACGCCCGCGCCCGCGACCGCGAACTGGTCGAGACCGAGGTCGGCGACATGGAAGAGCCGCAGGCCGCGGCCCTCCAGCTGCGCCTCGATCAGGTTGTCCGCGGCGGTGAGGGCGACGTCGTCGTCACCCGCCGCGAGGGCCGCGAGCTGCTCCACCGAGTTGCGCACGCGCCGGTATTCCGTCTCGGGAATGCCCTCCCGCGCGAAGGATCCGAGGTCGCGCGCGACGATCACGGGAGCCTGCAGGGCGAAGAGGCTGGTTCTCATGCTCCGAGTATCCCGGTCGCAGCGGCTCCTGCCGAGGGCCGGCGGCGGGCGGTGCTCACATGCTGAGACGGCCCGCGTCCCGGGCGCCCGGCGCCATGCAATGCTGACTCGGTAACTGGCCCGTGGCCCAATGTCGTGCAGAAAGCGAGCAGTCCATCAATGGCATCACCGGAAACGGTCGCCGAGCCGAAGCTCAGGATCGTCGGCCTCGAGAAGAAGTTCACCACCGTCAAGGGCGACACCTTCCAGGCCCTGGCACCCGTCGACATCACGATCAACAAGGGTGACTTCGTCACCGTGGTCGGCCCGAGCGGCTGCGGGAAGACGACGCTGCTGCGCATCATCGCCGGCCTGGAGAAGCAGTCCGACGGCGAGCTGACGATCCTCGACGAGGACTCGAGCCGCCCCGACACGTCCGTCGTCTTCCAGGAGGAGTCGATCTTCCCCTGGATGAGCGTCTGGGACAACGTCGCCTACGGCCTCGTGAACCGCAGGGTCCCGAAGGCGCAGATCAAGGAGACGGTCGAGTTCTGGATCCAGAAGGTCGGCCTCGGGCGCTTCAAGGACGCGTACCCGCACCAGCTCTCCGGCGGCATGCGCCAGCGGGTGAGCGTCGCGCGCGCGTTCGCGAACGACCCCGAGGTGCTGCTCATGGACGAGCCGTTCTCCGCGCTCGACGAGCAGAACCGCACGATCCTCCAGCAGGAGCTCGTCCGCATCTGGGAGGAGACGCGCAAGACCGTCATCTTCGTGACGCACTCGATCGACGAGGCGCTGACGCTGTCCGACTACGTCCTGCTGATGAGCGCGTCGCCCGGGCACATCAAGGCGAAGATCCCCGTCCCGTTCCCGCGCCCGCGCGACATCGTCGAGATCCGGGCGGAGCACGAGTACGGCGTGCTCCAGCAGCAGATCTGGGACCAGCTGATCGGCGAGGTCGAGCAGGCCCGCCGCCGGGAGCGTGAGACGAAGTGAACGCACGCACGCGCAAGCTCCTCGAGCGCACGCTCTCCATCGCGACCCCGATCGTCGTCCTCCTGCTCTGGGAGGCGGCCTCGCGCTTCGACTGGATCGACTCGCGGTTCTTCCCGCCGCCGAGCGAGGTGATCGTCGGGCTCGTCCAGATGTTCTTCGAGCCGACCTTCTGGGCGGCGGTCGGCGCGACGATGGCCCGCGTCGTGGCGGGCTTCTTCGTCGGCGCGATCCCCGGCGTCCTCGTCGGTCTCGCGATCGGCCTGAACCCGTGGGTGCGAGCCGCGCTGAACCCCCTCGTCGGCTCGACCTATCCGGTCCCCAAGACGGCCCTGCTCCCGCTGCTGCTGCTGATCTTCGGCATCGGCGAATGGTCGAAGGTCCTCTTCATCGCGATCGCGGTCTTCTACCCCGTGCTCATCAACACCGTCACGGGCGTCCTGCAGATCCGGCAGATCTACTTCGACGTGGGCGACAACTTCAAGGCCGATCGGTGGCGCTTCGTGCGCACGATCGCCATCCCGGGCGCGCTCCCGACGATCCTCGCCGGCCTCCGGCTCGGCGCCGGCCTGGCACTGATCTTCGTGTACGTCGGTGAGATCTCGGCGGGCGGCAACACGGGCCTCGGGTTCCTGATGTGGGAGGCGTGGGGCATCTTCGACGTCCAGACGATGTACGCCGGGCTCCTCATGCTCGCCATCATCGGCTACCTCATCAACCTGCTGTTCGACGGGTTCGACCGCTGGCTCGTCCCGTGGCGTGTCAAGAAGTGAGACGACGGCCGTGAACCGCACCGGTCCCCGTCTCGGATAATGAGACGGGGACCGGCCGCCGGTTCCCTCGCGTCCCGCACACTAAGACGCGTCCGACACGAGTTCGATGGGGAGCACGTATGGCTACGGAGTCGTCCGCCACGATCGGCAAGGCGTTCAGGGTCCTCCAGCTGTTCCGGGACCACAACGTGATGACGGTCTCGATCTGCGAGCAGGAGCTCGGCATCCCGCGCTCGACGGCGCACCGCCTGCTGGTGAGCCTGCGCGACGCCGGCGCGATCGAGCAGATCCGCGGAGGGCACTTCGTGCTGAGCCTCGAGCTGTTCGAGCTCGGCGTGCTGGCGCCGCAGCGCCGCTCCCTCGACGACCGCGTCGGGGTCGACGTCGAGGCGCTCGCCTACCGCACCGGCTACCGCGTGCTGGTCGGCGTGCGGCGCAACCTCGAGGTCGTCTACCTCGAGGCGGCCAACGGCTACCTCGCGCAGTCCCAGGGCGTGCGGACGCGCATCGGCTTCCGCGGGCCCATGCACGCGACGTCGATGGGCAAGATCTTCCTCGCGTACGGGGGCGAGCTGCTCCTCAAGCGCGTCCTCGCCGACGGGATCGCCCCGTTCACGCCGAAGACGATCGTCGAGGAGCAGCAGCTCGAGGACAACCTCCGGTCGATCCGCGATGCGGGCTTCGCGCTCTCGGTCGGCGAGTTCGCCCCCATGACGGCGTCCCTCGCCGTGCCGATCCACGCCCCGGACGGGAGCGTCACGGCGGCCCTGGCGATCGTCGGCGACAACGAGTCGATCCTCCGCCAGCAGTCCCGCCTCATCGACGAGGCCCGGCTCACCGCGAGCCGCATCGAGCGCGGCGTCGGCGGCACGTTCCGCTACCGCATCCGCGGCAACCGCTCGGTCGTGGCGATCGCCTGACCGCGGGCCTCAGTCCGTCAGGTCGATCTCCGGCGCGACGATGTACAGGCCGCCGCCGGAGCGGTCGGTCGCGTAGATCAGCCCGTCGGGCGCGACCGTGAGGTCGTTGAGCTGGATGGCCTCCGCGCCCGGCGCGGGCGGCGGGACGAGGTGCGCGATCTCGCGGGGACGCGCCGGGTCGAGCAGGTCGTAGACGCGGAGGCCCGCGTTGAAGTACGTCGCGTGCACGTAGCGCGAGGACTGGAACGTGCCGGGCCCCATCTCGTGGAGGTTGTGGGGGCCGAACCGTCCGGCGCGGGCGCGGAAGCCGCCGACCGGCTCCGGCACGGTCGCGATGACGGCCGGCGCCGTCTCGTCGGAGATGTCGACCGTCCGGATGAGCTTCGGGGCGTTGCGGGAGGCGGCCGAGATCCCGTTCATCCGCCCGTGCGGTCCGTGCGGGCTCATCGCCTCGTCGACGAGCACGAGCACGTCGCGTCCGGGCAGCGGCAGCGCCGTGTGCGTGCAGCCGCTCTCCGCCTCGTCGAGGGCGAGGTGGCCGATCGGTCGCGGTCGCGCCGGGTCCGACACGTCGAGGACGAACATCCCCAGGTCCCACCAGGTCGCGTAGGCGCGGTCTCCCCGCACGACGGCGTGGTGCAGCGCGGCCCGGCGGTGCTCCGGCCAGGTGCGCGTCTCTCCCTCCCGCATGCCGGGCACCCACCATCGGCCGGCCTCCACGGGATGCCGCGGGTCGCCGAGGTCGAGGATCAGCAGGAACTGGTCGTCGTAGCCCTCGTCGCTGCCGGTCACGTACGCGTACGGGGCGGACGTGTAGGTCATCCGGTGCACGCCCTTCCCGGGGGTGGGGTGGAACGCGATCCGCTCCGGCCGCTCCGGGTCCGCGAGGTCGTACACGGCGAGCCCGGCGCTCCACGTCGGCGCGTCCGGCTCGAGGAAGTTCTGCTCGTGGTTGACGAGCAGGACGTCGCCCGCGACCTGCACCTTGTGCGTATGGGTGCCGGGCGGCGAGGTCAGCTGCGTGACCACGCGCGGCGCGGTCGGATCGCTCACGTCCACGACAGAGGTCCCGATCCGGTCGCCGCCCATGTGCCCCACGTAGGCGAGGCCGTCGCGGACCTCGACGTGCATGCAGTCGCCGTGGCCGCCGAGGTCGGTATGGCCCACGATCCGGAGCCCCGACGCGTCGGACTCGGACTGCAGCTTCTCGGCGAGGGTTCCGCTCATGTGCGCCATCCTCGACCCGGAGGCGCGAGGCGGACGCCCGATCCTCCCGGAAACCGGGACGGTGCCGAGTCTCGGATTGCGGGATCGGAGCGCGCGGGCGAGGCGTGCGGGAGGCCACGCTCGGGAGAGGACCCACCACCGTCGATGGAGGACGATCATGACCGGCTCCGGCCCGCTCTCGGACATCCTCGTCGTGGACCTGACGCGGGCGCTCGCCGGCCCGCACTGCACCATGATGCTGGGCGACCTGGGGGCGCGCGTCGTCAAGGTCGAGACGCCGGGCGGCGACGACTCCCGCGGCTGGGGGCCGCCCTTCGTGACCCCCGAGGGCGGCGGCTCGCGCGAGTCCACCTACTTCCTGTCGGCGAACCGCAACAAGGAGTCGATCGTCCTCGACCTCAAGGACCCGGCGGATCGCGACGTGCTGCTGCGGCTCGTCGAGCGCGCCGACGTGCTCGTCGAGAACTACCGGCCCGGCGTGCTCGACCGGCTCGGGATCGGCCTCGCCGCGCTGCGCGAGCGCAATCCGGGGCTCGTCGTGCTCTCGATCACGGGCTTCGGCCACGACGGTCCCGAGGGCGGCCGCGCCGGCTACGACCAGATCGCGCAGGGCGAGGCGGGGCTCATGTCCCTCACCGGCGCGACGGCCGACGACCCGCAGAAGGTGGGCGTGCCCATCGGCGACCTGCTCGCCGGCATGTACGGCGCGTACGGGATCCTCGCCGCGCTCCACGAGCGCTCGCG
>Ga0182735_1001415_pt1 | contig 16033 bp, 13 predicted proteins | sample eDN5th30CKraftMG_FD_128524 | JGI IMG/M metagenome (GOLD analysis project Ga0182735, IMG submission 128524) | Enriched Miracle-Growth compost microbial communities from Emeryville, California, USA - eDNA 5th pass 30_C Kraft MG (version 2) (version 2) ... | reverse complement strand
CGATCGCGGGGCTCGTGGTGTCGATCTTCGTCGGCTGGGGCTTCCCCCTGGGGATCACGGCGCTGATCCTCGGGATCCTGGCGCTGCGGAGTCCCATCGAGAAGCGGCCGGTCGCGATCTGGGGGATCGTGCTCGCGGCGGTCTCGCTGCTCTACAGCGCCGGCTGGCTGATGTGGGGCATCCCCCGGCTGTCGGCGCTCATCGGCTGACGCGATCGGCGAGGATCGCCCGGCGCCCGGACGCCGTGCGGGTCAGGATCAGCGTCGCGGCCGCGTCCCCTCGCAGGCCGAGCTTCTCGCGCAGCGCGGCGGGATCCACGTCCACCCCGCGCTTCTTGATCTCGAGCGTGCCGATCCCGCGGTCGCGCAGGGCGCGGCGGAGGGTCTTCGTGTCCGCGGGCAGCTCCTCGCGCACGCGGAACGTCGAGACGAACGGGCTCGCGGAGGTCGCGTCCGAGGTGAGGTAGGCGATGCCGGGCGCGAGCATCCCCGCGCCGAGCGTCCGGGCGACGTCGCCGATGAGCCGCGCCCGGATGACGGCGCCGTCCGGCTCGTGCACGAACGCCCCGAGCGCGCGCGTCCCGACGTCCTCGGCGTCGCCCGGCGCCGTCAGCTCGTGCGCGGTCCCGCCGCGGATGACGAGCGCCGCCCGCCGCACCCCGTCCCGCGCGAGGCGCCCCGACCACAGGACGAGCTCGACGGTCGTCCCGTCGACGCCGATCCACTGCGCCTCGACCTCGTCCGGGATGGCGCCGCGATCGAACCCGGGCCCGAGCTTGATCCCCGTGGGGAGGTCGCGGGCGAGGCCGAAGACCCACGGGAGCGGCGGGCTGTAGTCCTCCGCGCGGACGCGCGAGGTCTCCGTGTGCCCCGCCGTCCGCCGGGCCGGGTCGAGCCACACGGCCTCCACGTCGCGCAGGTCGACCTCCTCGGCGCGCGCGTGCCGCACCGCGACGTCGCCGCCGAACGGCGCGAGATTGTACGCGGCGATCGCCGCCGTGACGGCATCCGCGTCGAGCGCCTCCACGCGCATCCCGAGCGCCGCGAACCCGAGCGCGTCGCCCCCGATCCCGCATCCGAGGTCCGCGACCCGCGTGACGCCGGCGGCCACGAGCCGCCCCGCGTGCACCGCCGCGACCTCGCGCCGCGTCGCCTGCTCGAGCCCCGCGCGGGTGAACAGCATCCGCTCCGCGAACTCCCCGAACTTCACCCGGGCCCTGTGCCGGAGCGCCGCCTGCCCGACGACGGCCGACACGAGCTCCGGCGGATGCCCGTCCGCCCTGAGCCGCGAGACGGCGCGGGCGACGTCCCCGGTGGACGCGAGCTCCGGGAGCGAGTCGAGCAGCGCGAGCCCGTCCGGCGTGAGCAGCGCCTCGAGCTCCGCCATCTCCACCCGCCCAGCCTACGGCCGCCCCGTCCCTCCTCCCGGTCCGTGAGACCCGGTGTGTGCGCTGGAACACGCCGCCGGACGTTGTGTCTGGCCGCAGACACCGAGTCTCGCGCCGGGACGTACGATCGCGGGCGGGGTCAGGACTGGTTCGAGAACGCGGCGTCGAACGAGGCCGTCGGCGCGTCCCACAGCAGGGACCGCACGAACGCCAGTGCATCCGGGGCGCCGTGGAGGCGGTCCATGCCGGCGTCCTCCCACTCGATCGAGATCGGCCCCGCGTAGCCGATCGCGCGGAGGTAGCGGAAGCAGTCCTCCCAGGGGACGTCGCCGTGACCGGTGGAGACGAAGTCCCAGCCGCGGTGCGGGTCGCCCCAGGGCAGGTGCGAGCCGAGCACCCCGTACCGGCCGTTGGGCGTGCGCAGTCGCGTGTCCTTGCAGTCGACGTGGTAGATCCGGTCGGCGAAGTCGGAGATGAACGCGACCGGGTCGATGTTCTGCCACATCATGTGGCTGGGGTCCCAGTTGATCCCGAACGCGTCCCGGTGCTCGATCGCATCCAGCGCCCGCACCGTCGACCAGTGGTCGTACGCGATCTCGGACGGGTGCACCTCGTGCGCGAACCGCACCCCCTCCGAGTCGAACACGTCCAGGATCGGGTTCCACCGGTCCGCGAAGTCCTCGTACCCCGCGTCGATCACCTCCGACGGCACCGGGGGGAACATCGCCACGTACGGCCAGATCCTCGACCCGGTGAACCCCACCACCGTGTCCACCCCGAGCCGCCGCGCCGCGCGCGCCGTCGTCTTCAGCTCCTCCGCCGCCCGCCGCCGCACGCCCTCCGCGTCGCCGTCGCCCCACACCCGGGACGACAGGATCCCCTTGTGCCGGAAGTCGATCGGGTCGTCGCACACCGCCTGCCCCGCGAGATGGTGCGAGATCGCCCACACCCCCAGCCCGTGCCGCTCCAGCAGGTCCTTCCGCTCCCGCAGGTACGCGTCGTCCTCCACGAGCCGCACGACGTCGAGGTGCTCGCCCGAGCACGCGATCTCGAGCCCGTCGTACCCCCAGGACGACGCGTGCGTCGCGACCTCCTCCAGCGTGAGGTCCGCCCACTGCCCCGTGAACAGCGTCACCGGTGCCGTCATGTCGTCAACTCCCTTCGATCGGGGTCCAGGTGCGGGATGCCGCCGACCGCACGACCGCGTCGACGACGCGCGCCGAGCGCAGGCCGTCGGCGAACGTCGGCAGCCCCTCCGGCTCGGCGCCGCCGATCGCCGCGAACGTGTCGGCGACGAACAGGGTGAAGCAGTCCTGGTAGCCCTGCGCGTGCCCCGCGGGGAGGTACGAGACGCGGGCCTGGTCCGCCGCCATGGGGGCGGCCCCGCGCGAGATGATCCGCGCGCCGCCGGGCACGCCGAGCCACGCGGTCTCCGGCTCCTCCTGGTCGAACACGGCGGAGCCGAGGGCGCCGTCGAGCTCGAACCAGAGGCGGTTGCGGCGTCCGGCCGCGACCTGCGACACGACGACGTTGGCGGGCACGCCGCTGGAGGCGAGGAACGTCGCGATCGCGACGTCCTCGGTCTGCACCGCGGCCCGTTCCCCGCCGGCGGCGCCGGAGAACGCCGCGGCGGACTCGGCCGGGCGCTCGGGGAACGCGATCGACATGATCGCGCTGACGGAGGCCAGGGTCTCGCCCGAGACGAACTCGACGAGGTCGCACCAGTGCGAGCCGATGTCGGCGAAGGCGCGCGAGCCGCCGCCCTCGGTCGCGCTCACGCGCCAGTTCCCGGCATCCGGCGACAGCAGCCAGTCCTGCGTGTACGTGCCGTGCAGGGCGTTCCAGACGCCGAACTCGCCCGCGATGCGGCGGGCGCGGAGCTCCCGCACGATGGGGTGGTAGCGGTACGCGAAGGGGACGGCGGCCACGAGCCCGGATGCCTCGGCCAGCGCGACGAGCCGTGCGGCGTCCTCGGCCGAGGTGGCGAGGGGCTTCTCGGACACGACGTGCTTCCCGGCGCGGAGCGCAGCCTCCGCATAGGGGACGTGCGTGGCGTTGGGCGAGCAGACGTGCACGACCTCGACGTCCGACGCGAGGAGCGCGTCGAGGTCGGGGTACTCGAGCGCGTCCCATTCCGCGGCGATGACGGCCGCGCGGCCGGGCTTCGAGCCGAGGAATCCGGCGACCTCGCCGCCCGCGGCGCGGACGGCCCGCGCGTGGACGGCGGCGATCATGCCGCTGCCGATGATCGCCGCCCGGATCCGTTCTCCCACGTTCCCTCTCCCGTCTCCCACCGTCCGCGAGACCGCATCCGGTCGCCGAGACCGCGGGCGAACCCCGCTGTCTCGGCGTGCAGATGCAGTCTCGCGGAGAGGGTATCTCACGCGGCGGACTCGGCCACGCGGTCCGCGGCGGGGCGGCCGGGGGCGCGCCCGGCCGCGCGGTCGGCCGCGAGGCCCTCCGCCAGCGCGGTCGCGGCGCGCCACGCGAGCGCGACGGTCGTGAGCGTCGGGTTCGCCGCGGTCGAGGTGGGGATCACCCCGTTCCCGCCGACGTACAGGTTCTCCACGCCCCAGACGCGCAGCCGCTCGTCGCAGACCGACGACCCGTCGTCCGACGGGCCCATCCGCACGGTGCCCTGGTAGTGCAGCGACGACCCGCCGGCGGCGAGCGCCGGCTCCTCCGTGAGCGTGCCGATCCGCGCCGCGGACCGGATCGAGTTCTCCCGCATCATGGCGAGCGTCTCGCGGTCGCGGTCGGTGTGCGCGTAGTGGATCGACATCTTCGGCATGCCGTAGAAGTCGGTCTCCGTCTCGCTGAACTCGACGGCGTCCTCGAAGCGGATGTCCTTCGCCCCGTACCAGGCGAGCACGCCGAGGCGGGCCGCCATCGCGTCGTCGCCGAGCGCGAGGGCGTACGGCGAGCCCGCGAGCGCCATGATGCCGCCCTGCATGGGCCGTGCGTCCGAGAAGGGCACGAGGATGTAGCCGAGGCTGTGCGGGTCGTCGTCGAACCTCGACGGGTCGAAGTCGTCGCTCAGCAGCACGAACGAGGCCATCTGGAAGTGCTCGTTGAGGTGGTGGCCGAGAGCCGCGGGACGGATGCCGGAGGCGAACAGCACCTGCGGCGTGCGCAGCCCGTCGGCGCAGACGACCACGCGGGCGGCGCGGACGAGGTAGGTCTCGCCCGTCCTCCGGTCCTCGAGCTCGGCGCCGACGGCGACGCCGTCCTCCACGACGACGCGGCGCGCGAGCGTCTCGGCGCGCAGCTCGAACCCGGGCACCGTGGTCTCGATGTCGCCCAGGATCGCGCCCGTGCCGGAGAAGCGCAGGCTCCCGCCCTCCCAATGCGTCGCGCTCGGCATGAAGCCGACGGGGGTCAGGCCGGGGCCGTCGAACTCGTCCGCGATGGCCGCGTAGATCGCGCCCGCGAGGCCCTTCCCGGGCGGGAGCTGCTCCGTGACCCGCAGGACCTCCTCGGCGTGCGCGAGCGCGGCGTCCATCTCCGCCTCCGGGATGAACGGGATGCGCTCGGACTGATGCGGCCGCGGCGTCGAGGTGCCCCAGTGGATGCCCATGCCCCCGACGCCGCTCGCCATGCTCGCCGCGGGCAGGCCGAGGTCGTCGCCGTCCGCCGGACGCGGGTCGGCGAAGAACAGGCCCGGGAGGATCGTCTGCCGGTACTCGAGGCTCGGGTCCAGCCCCGGCGCGATGTCCGCGAGCGCCGTCGCGCGCTCGATCCCGGCGTCCGGCCCCTGCGTGAGGAGCTGCGCCGCGAGCCGCTCGGCCTCGGCCATGTTCTGCGTGTGGTCCCCGCGGACGCCGGGGATGGCGGGACCGACCTCGACCATGAGGATGCGCGCGTCGGGCACCGCCTCCCCGATCGTCCGGGCGTACATGGAGCCGGCCGGGCCGCTCCCGACGATCAGGACGTCGACGTCCTCTCGCTCGTTCTCCATCGTCACGCCTCCGCCGCCGCGCGGGCGACCTCGAGGACGCGCCCGCTCTTGGCCCAGGGGTCGCCCCCGTTGCCCTCGTACTCGACCGTCAGCGGCCCGTCGTACCCGTGGTCGCGGAGGATCCCGATCGCCCGGCCGAGGTCGACGGCGCGGACGACGCCGGCCTCGTCGACGTCGTGGGCCTTCACGTGCACGAGCTCGGCGCGGGGCGCGAGGGCCTCGATCCCGGCGTACACCGGCGCGAGGTCGACGTTCTCGAGGAGCGTGACGGGGTCCACGGGCGGTGCGTCGGGGCCCTGGAGCATGAGCGCCATGACGGGCTGCATGAGGGCGTCGAAGTTGCCGAGGTCGAGCAGGAGGCCGAGGTGCTCCCGGCCCACCGCGTCCAGGAGCCCCAGCATCCACGCCGGGTCGGAGCTCGGGCCGCCGTGGTTCTCGACCAGGAGCCGGCTGCCGTGCGCCGCGGCGAAGTCGCCGAGCTCGACGAGCGCCGCCACGAGGTACGCGGGGGCCTCCGTGCCGTGGTGCGGGCTGAACGGGGAACCCGGGTTGACGCGGACGAAGCGGGATCCCATGGCGGCGAACCGCTCGATCCACCGCTTCAGCTCCGCGACGTCCGCGGCGCGCTTGGCGTCGTCCGCCTCGAGCAGGTCGCCCGCGTCGATCGCGACGTTGAGCAGCTGCACGCCCGAGTCGCGGAGGGACGCCGCGAACCGATCGAGCTCGGGGTCGTCGAGTCCCGCGAACTGGAACGCGACGGTCTCGATCGCCTCGACCCCGAAGGCGTCCTTGGCGCGCGCCGGGAACTCGGCGAGCGAGGTCAGCTTCGGGTACGGGAACGAGAACGAGTGCGTCCGGCCCTGCGGGTCGGTGAAGCTGAACTCCACGGGACCCAGCTGCTCACGCACGCTGTAGGTGGACATGGACAGTGTCGACATGGGTGGTGTCTCCTTCGGGTGGGGGATCGGTCAGGCGGCGACGGCCGGGGCGGGCGCTGCCTCGCCGCGCGTGATGACGGCCCAGCGCGGGTCGCCCTCTCGGCCGAGCTCGGGCAGGCGCAGCACGAAGAACGCGCCGACGATGCCGAAGACCGCGAGCGTCACGTACAGCGCGCCGAAGCCGCCGAGCGCGAGGAGCAGCGGCGCGATGAACGGCACGAACGACTGCGGGAGCGTGTTCGCGATGTTGATGATCGCGAAGTCCTTGCCGGCGTTCTCCGCGCTCGGCAGCATCCGCACGCACAGCGCGCCGTCGATCGAGAAGAACAGGCCCGTCCCGATGCCGAGGAGCGCGACGGCGAGGTAGACGACCTCGATCGTCGGCGCGAAGCCCTGCAGCACGAGCGCGCCGGCGCCGAGGATGCCCGCGGCGATCACGAACGGCTTCTGGCGGCGGATGCGGTCGGAGATGGGGCCGGCGATGACGCTCGTCAGCGCGAGCAGGCCGACCGAGATGAGCGAGAGCAGGAGCACCGTGCCGCCGACCGCCTCGGGTGCGACGCCGAAGCGGTCCATGAGGAAGAACGCGTTGTACGTGCCGCTCGCATACGTGCAGGTGAGGAGGAACCGCACGAGCCAGGCCCAGCCGAACGCCGGGTGCTTCCACGGGTTGAGCCAGAAGGACAGCGCGAGCTGCTTCAGGTTCAGGCTCGCCTGCCCGGGGGCGGGGCGGTGCTGCGGATCGCGGAGCAGGAGGACGGCGACGACGCCGAGGATCGCGGCGACGACGGCGACGACGCCCCACTGCAGCAGCGGGTCCGTCAGCGCGCTGACGGCGGCGATGCCCGCGAGGGGGCCGATGGCGGCGGCGAGGCCGACGATGCCCGACACCGTGCCGCGGCGGAAGCGGGGCACCTGGTCGGCCAGCAGGGCGCTCGTGGCGGCCTGCTGGAAGTTGAAGAGCGTCTGCGTGAGGGCCCAGATGACGGCGACCTGCCAGATCTCGGTCGTGAACGCGAGCGCGAAGACGGCGAGGGATCCGGCGAGCGCGCCCGTGAGGATCCACGTGCGGCGGCGCCCGAACCGGGCGGCCGTGCGGTCGCTGATCCGGCCTGCGAGGGGGTTCGCGACGAGCGCGAACAGGGCGCCGATGCCCGTGATGACGCCGAACGCGGCGGCCGCGCCCTCGCCCGCGATGCGGGTCGTCTGGAGCGTCAGCAGGAGCTGCAGCGGCGTGAGCAGCGCGATGAGCGCGCCGACGTTGGACGCGAACATGACCCCGACCAGGCGGGGCAGCGGGGTGGCGGGCTGGGCGACGAGGTCCTCGACGGCGACGTCGGGTCGTGCGGTCATCGGGTGCACTCCTTCGTGCTGAAATCAATAGATGCTCTCAGATGGGAGCGACTTCCAATATGGATATCCTCCCGTGACTTGTCAAGTGGACGCCCGAGTCGACTTAGACTGCCGTCGTGGGACTCCGGGAGAGGAAGGCGGCGCGCACCCGCGCGCAGATCGTCGACGTCGCCGTCGAGACGTTCCTCGCGCAGGGCTACGACGAGACGACGATGGAGCAGATCGCGGAAGCGGCGGAGGTCGGCACGTCGACCCTGTATCGCTACTTCCCCAGCAAGGACCTGCTGATCCTCGACCGGCTCATCGACACGCTCGACCTCGCGCACCGCCTCCGCGAGCGGCCGGCGGACGAGCCGCCCGACGTGTCGCTCGGCGCCGTGCTCACGACGGCGGCCGAGCAGTTCGGCGATCCCGCTCTGCGGATCCCCGAGCTCCGCCGCGTCATCGACGCCGCTCCCGTGCCGCGGGCGCGGCTGTGGGACCTCGTCCTGCAGAGCCGCGCCGACTTCGAGGGGGTGCTCGCGGAGCGGATGGGCCTCCCCGCGGACGACATCTCCGTGCGCTTCACGGCGGGCATCACGCTCGACGTCTTCCAGGTCGTGGACGAGGAGCGCAAGCGCGATCCGCACCGCGACTACGCCGACGTGGTCCGCCGCGTCCTCGAGCGGCTCCAGGCGGCGAACCTCCTGCTCCCGGCCGCTGGCACTCGCGTTGCGTGAGTGCCAGCGCTTCCCTAGACTTGCGTTAGCACTCTCAGGGTGAGGGTGCTAACGAGTCTTCCGTTTCACGAAGCGAGAAAGAAGAGGTAGACCGTGTCGGTTTCCATCAAGCCGCTCGAGGACCGCATCGTCATCAAGCAGGTCGAGGCCGAGCAGACCACCGCGAGTGGACTGGTCATCCCCGACACCGCGAAGGAGAAGCCCCAGGAGGGCGAGGTCGTGGCCGTGGGCCCGGGCCGCATCGACGACAACGGCAACCGCGTCCCGCTCGACGTCGCCGTCGGCGACCGCGTGCTCTACAGCAAGTACGGCGGCACGGAGGTCAAGTTCGGCGCCGACGAGTACCTCGTGCTCTCGGCCCGCGACGTCCTCGCGGTCGTCGTCCGCTGACGAACCCGTCGAAGGGCCCGGCTGTCGCAGCCGGGCCCTTCGTCGTCCGCGGCTCCTAGGCTGGGGGAGTGACCTCCCCGCTCCGTCCCCGGCGTCGTGACGAGCTCGCAGGAGGGCTCTACGCGCTCGGCGCGTACCTGCTGTGGGGCGTCCTCCCGCTCTACTTCGTGCTCCTCGCCCCCACGGGCCCGTGGGAGATCGTCGCGTGGCGAATCCTCCTGTCGCTGGTCTTCTGCGCGATCCTCCTCGCGGTGACGCGGTCGTGGCGCCGGTTCGCCGCGATCCTCCGGCAGCGCCGGCTCCTGCTGTGGACCGCCGTCGCCGGCGTCCTGATCTACGCCAACTGGCAGGTCTTCCTCATCGCGGCCCTCACGGGGCACGTGATCGAGACGAGCCTCGGGTACTTCATCAACCCGATCGTCACCGTGCTGCTGGGCGTGCTGGTGCTGCGCGAGCGGCTGCGGATCACGCAGTGGCTCGCGATCGCCCTCGCGGCGGTCGCCGTCGTCGTGATCGTCGTGGGCTACGGCGCCTTCCCGTGGATCGCGCTCTCCCTCGCGTTCTCGTTCGGCTTCTACGGGCTCGTGAAGAAGCGGATCGGCCCCGCCGTCGACGCGGTCTCCGGCCTCACGCTGGAGTCGGCGTGGCTCACGCCCGTGGCCGTCGTCCAGCTCGTCGCCGTCGGCGTCACGACCGGGATCGACTTCGGCGCCGAGGGCCCCGGCCACGCCGTGCTGCTGGCGCTCGCGGGCGTCGTGACGGCCGTGCCGCTGCTGCTGTTCGCGGCCGGCGCCCGCCGCGTGCCGCTGTCCGTCGTGGGGCTGCTGCAGTTCGTGGCGCCGATCATCCAGTTCGTCATCGGGGCGTGGGCGCTGGGCGAGGAGATGACGCCCGAGCGGTGGGTCGGCTTCGTCATCGTGTGGGCCGCGCTGCTGGTGCTCTCCGTGGACTCCGTGGTCGCCGCGCGTCGCGGACGGCCCGCGCGCGACGAGGCGGACGACGTCGCCGAGATCGTGTGACCTTCTCGGAATGCCGGCGGGCCTCGCGCACTTAGAATCGGGTACAGGCTCCCGCGCGCAAAGGACTCGGCATGACTGACCACGATCCGTTCGGCTTCGTCGGACTCACCTACGACGACGTGCTCCTCCTCCCCGGCCACACGGACGTCATCCCGAGCGAGGCCGACACCTCGTCGCGCGTGACCCGCCGCATCACCGTCGCGACCCCGCTCGTCTCGAGCGCGATGGACACCGTGACCGAGGCCCGGATGGCGATCGCGATCGCGCGCGAGGGCGGGCTCGGCATCCTGCACCGCAACCTCTCGATCGAGGAGCAGGCCGCGCAGGTCGACCGCGTGAAGCGCAGCGAGTCGGGCATGATCACCGACCCGATCACCACGACGCCGGACGCCACGATCGAGGAGGTCGACGCCCTCTGCGCGACCTACCGCATCTCGGGCCTGCCGGTGGTGGACGAGGGCGGGCACCTCGTCGGCATCGTGACCAACCGCGACATGCGCTTCGTCTCCGGCTTCGAGCGCCAGACGACCCTCGTCAAGGACGTGATGACGCGCGAGAACCTCATCACGGCGCCCGTCGGCATCGGCGCCAACGACGTCATCGCGACCTTCGCGCAGCACCGGGTCGAGAAGCTGCCCCTCCTGAACGAGGACGGCACGCTCGCGGGTCTCATCACCATCAAGGACTTCGACAAGAGCGAGAAGTACCCCCTCGCCACGAAGGACGACCAGGGGCGCCTCCGCGTGGGCGCCGCGATCGGCTTCTTCGGCGACGCGTGGCAGCGCGCCGAGGCGCTCCGCGACGCGGGCGTCGACGTCCTCGTCGTCGACACCGCGAACGGCCAGTCCGCGGGCGTCATCGACATCGTCAAGCGGCTCAAGGCCGACCCGTCGTTCGACCACATCGACGTCATCGGCGGCAACGTCGCGACGCGCGAGGGCGCGCAGGCGCTCATCGACGCCGGCGTGGACGCCGTGAAGGTCGGGGTCGGCCCCGGCTCGATCTGCACGACGCGGATCGTCGCGGGCGTCGGCGTCCCCCAGGTGACCGCGGTGTACGAGGCGTCCCTCGCGGCGCGCGAGGCCGGCATCCCCGTCATCGCCGACGGCGGCCTGCAGTACTCGGGCGACATCGCGAAGGCCCTCGTGGCGGGCGCCGACACCGTCATGCTCGGCTCGCTCCTCGCAGGCACGGACGAGTCGCCGGGCGAGATCGTCTTCCAGGGCGGCAAGCAGTTCAAGATGTACCGGGGCATGGGCTCCCTGGGCGCGCTGCAGACGCGCGGGAAGAAGACGTCCTACTCGAAGGACCGCTACTTCCAGGCCGACGTCCCCAGCGACGACAAGCTCATCCCCGAGGGCATCGAGGGCCAGGTCGCCTACCGGGGCCCCGTCTCGGCGGTGGCGTATCAGCTCGTGGGCGGCCTCCGCCAGTCCATGTTCTACGTCGGCGCCCGCACGGTCGAGGAGCTGAAGGCGAAGGGCAGGTTCGTCCGCATCACTCCCGCGGGCCTGAAGGAGTCCCACCCCCACGACGTCCAGATCGTGGTCGAGGCCCCGAACTACAAGCCCTGACCCGCCCCCTCCCTCCCGCCATCGCGCGCCCTCCCCGCCGCCCCGCCGCCGTCAGATCAGGCGATGAGGCCGCGTCAGGCTCGTTTGCCGCTGAAGTCTCCTGACTCGGCCGAATCTCCTGATGCTGTGGCGGTCGTCATCTCCTGATGCTGTGGCGGTCGTCGCCGCATCGCGCTCTCGTCCCGCCCTCCCACCGTCGCCGGATGGACTCGTCGTCGGATCAGGCGATTCGGCCGGATCAGGCCCGTTCGTCGCTGAAGTCTCCTGACTCCGCCGAATCTCCTGATGCGGATGAGCACTCCACAGGCGGGGTGGGCCCGGGACTTGTCCCCAGGGGTGACGTGCGCGGCGGACATCGGTGCTCGCGCGACCAGGCTCGGCGTGTGGAGATTCAGCAGTGGATGCGTCGACGCGATGGGATCGCGCACTCGTCGGACCTCCGGGCATCGGGCTTCGCGGACCGCGCGGTCGCCGAGGCGGTCCGGCGTGGTGAGCTGCGCCGCGTGCGCCGCTCCTGGCTCGCGACGGAGGAGTGCGATCCGCGGCACGTGGCCGCCGCATCCGTGGGCGGCCGCGTGACGTGTCTCAGCGCCGCCGCGCTCCGGGGCTTGTGGACGCCCGAACATGCCGAGGTGCACGTCGCCGTTGCCGGAAACGCCTCGCGCTTCGCCGCCGTCGGCGTCCTCGTGCACTGGGCGGCGGGCCCGGCGCCGACCTCGCGCGCGATGGTCGAGGATCCGCTGCTCAACGTGCTCTTCCACGTGGCGCGATGCGCATCGCGGGCCGACGCCCTCGCGGTGTGGGAGTCCGCTCTGCGCCTGCGGCTCACGGACGTGGAGGTTCTCCGAGCGGTGGCATGGCGCAGCGTCCGCGCTCGCGATCTCGCGGCGGTGGCATCCGACCTGTCGGATTCGGGTGTGGAGACGCGGTTCCTCGATCTCATGCGCGGCATCGGCGTCGCCGTCCGGCAGCAGGTGTGGATCGACGGGCATCCCGTCGACGCGCTGATCGGCGAGCGCCTCGTGGTCCAGCTCGACGGCTTCGCGCATCACCAGGGCCGGGATCGTCGGCGCGACCTCCGCGCCGACGCGCGTCTCGCGGTCCGCGGCTTCACGGTCCTCCGCTTCGACTACCAGCAGGTGCTGTTCGATCCCGAACACGTCCTCGACACCGTGCGCGTGGCCATGGCGCAGCGCCTCCACCGGATCAGGTGATTCCGCCGGGTCAGGCCGTTGTATCGGCAATTCGTCCTGACTCCGCCGCATCGCCTGATCTGGCTCCGGGCGCGGGTCAGCGGAGCGTGGCAGCCTCGGGGGCCTCGGCGGCTGGCGCCTCGGCGGGGGCCGGGGAGGGAGCCGCGGTGACGGCGCGGCCGGCGGGGAGCCACAGGGCCGCGAGCGCGGTCGCCATCAGCACGAGGCCGCCGGCGACCACGGCGGGGCGCGCCGCGTCGACGTAGAGGTCGGGCAGCAGCTCGCCGCCGGCGCCGGTGAAGATCGCGGTCAGCACCGCCGTGCCGAGGGCGATGCCGATCTCGCGGATCGTGGAGTTCACGCCGGAGGCCTTCGCGTGGTCCACGATTCCGAGGGTCGCGAGCAGGGCTGTCGCGGAGGGGGCGAACACGAGCCCCATTCCGACGCCGGCGAGGATGAACGGCGCGACCATCTCGGCGTACGGGGTGTCGGTGCTCATCGTGAGCGCGAGCCAGATCAGCGCGACGCCCTCGAACACGAGGCCCGCGATCATGAGGAGCCGCGTGCCGGCGCGCGGCGCGACGAGGCCGGCGAGGGGCGCGACGATCATGGGCGCGAGCGTCCACGGGGTCGTGCGGACGGCAGCCTCGAGGGGCGTCGCGCCCTGCACCACCTGCATGTACTGGATGAGGATGAAGATCGCGCCGAACGAGCCGAAGCTGAAGCCGAAGCCGACGAGGTTCGTGAGCGAGAAGCTGCGGTCGCGGAAGAGCCGCAGCGGCACGATGGGCGAGCGCGACCGCCGCTGCCAGAGCAGGAACAGCGCCATCAGGAGCACGCCGGCGGCGAGCTCGGCGACGATCCCGAGCGAGCCCCAGCCGTCGTCGTCGGCGCGCACGATCGCGTGGACGAGCAGCACGACGGACGCCCCGGAGAGCACGACGCCGACGAGGTCGATCCGCTCCCGGACGCCGAAGTCGTTGCGCAGCGCCCACAGGGCGAGGGGGATCGCGACGATCGCGATGGGGACGTTGATCCAGAAGATGGCCTGCCAGTTCCAGCCGTCCATGATGGCGCCGCCGACCAGCGGGCCGACCGCGACGCCGAGGCCGGAGACGCCGCCCCAGATGCCGATCGCGAGGGGCCGGCGCTCGGGCGCGACGCCGCCGGAGATGAGCGCGAGGGAGAGGGGGAGGACGCCCGCGCCGCCGAGGCCCTGCAGGGCACGGGCCGCGATGAGCTGGCCCGGGTCGGTGCTGAGCGCGGCGAGCGCGGATCCGATCCCGAACACGGCGATGCCGATCGCGAAGATCGTGCGACGGCCGAGGCGGTCGCCGAGGGCGGACGCGAGGAGGATCGCGCCCGCGAACGTGAGCGTGTACGCGTTGACGAACCACTGCAGCTCCTCGACGGTCGCACCGAGCTCGGTGTGGAGGACGGGGAGCGCGTTCGTCATGACGAGGTTGTCGAGCGTCGCCATGAACATCGGGAGCGACGCGGCGGCGACGATCAGCCCGAAGGGCCGGGAGCGCGTGGTCATCGGCGGATTCCTCACAGTTGTAATTGGATGATTACCAAGCTCCGCACCAATGTAGTAATCGACTGATAACATGTCAAGCGTGACCCCGACCGACGACGAGACGGCTGCCCCCGGCCGCCGGATGAGCTCCGACGAGCGCCGTGAGCAGATCCTCCTCGCCGCCCTCGCCGTCTTCGGCGCGCGCGGCTACGAGGGCACGACGACCGACGAGGTCGCGCGCGCCGCGGGCGTCAGCCAGCCCTATGTCGTCCGGCTGTTCGGCACGAAGGAGAACCTCTTCCTCGCCGTGCTGCAGCTCGCCTTCGACCGGCTCATGGCGACGTTCCGCGCGGAGCTCGCCCGCACGGACGGCGACGAGCCGACGGCCAAGCGCATCGGCAACGCGTACATCGCCCTCCTGTCGGTGCGGGGCCTGCACCAGACGCTCTCGCACGCGTTCCTGCTCGGCGCGCATCCGGTCATCGGCCCCGAGGCGCGGGCGTGCTTCTCGCGCGTATGGGAGTTCCTGCGCACGGAGGCCGGCTACAGCGGGGAGGAGGCGCAGCTCTTCCTCGCGCAGGGGATGCTGATCAACACGCTCATCGGCCTCCGGCTCATCACCGACTACGACGCCGACCGCAACATCAAGGAGCTCTTCGAGGCGTGCTTCCCCACGGAGCTGAAGTCCGTCATGCGGCTCGTGCCGCGCGCCGGCGACCCCTGGTGACTCCGACCCCCGGGACCGCGCGGGCGGAGCCTCCCGGGGTGAGGTCCGCTCCGTCGCCTGCCCGATCAGGTGATCCGGCCGTGTCAGGAGCATTCGCGGCCGGATCCTCCTGAGCCGGCCGAATCGCCTGATACGGCCACGGGCGGCCGCGGGGTTCTGCGACGGCGCAGGTAGGCTGAGGCCGTGACGATGGAGATCGAGATCGGCCGCGCCAAGCGCGCTCGCCGGGCGTACACGTTCGACGACATCGCCGTGGTCCCCTCGCGGCGCACCCGCAACCCGGAGGACGTCTCCACGGCGTGGACGATCGACGCGTTCCCGTTCGCGATCCCCGTCATCGGCGCCCCGATGGACTCCGTCGTGAGCCCGCGGACCGCGGTCATGCTGGGCCAGCTCGGCGGCCTCGGCGTGCTCGATCTCGAGGGCCTGTGGACCCGCTACGACGACCCGGAGCCGCTCCTCGCGGAGATCGCGTCGCTGCCCGACGGCGACGCGACCCGGCGCATGCAGGAGCTCTACTCCGAGCCGATCAAGCCCGAGCTCGTGCGCGACCGGCTCGCGGAGATCCGCGCCGGCGGCGTGACGGTCGCGGGATCCCTGACGCCCCAGCGCACGCAGGAGCTGTACGAGACCGTGGTCGCCGCGGGCGTCGACCTCTTCGTCATCCGCGGGACGACCGTGTCGGCCGAGCACGTCTCGTCGGTGGCCGCCCCGCTGAACCTCAAGAAGTTCATCTACGACCTCGACGTGCCCGTCATCGTCGGGGGAGCGGCGACGTACACGGCCGCCCTCCACCTCATGCGCACGGGCGCGGCGGGCGTGCTGGTCGGCTTCGGCGGGGGCGCGGCGTCCACGACGCGCGCGACCCTCGGCATCCACGCCCCCATGGCGACCGCGGTCGCCGACGTCGCGGGGGCCCGCCGCGACTACCTCGACGAGTCCGGGGGCCGCTACGTCCACGTCATCGCGGACGGCGGGGTCGGCACCTCGGGCGACATCGTGAAGGCGCTCGCGATGGGCGCCGACGCCGTCATGCTGGGCGTCGCGCTGTCGCGGGCGACGGATGCCCCGGGGCAGGGCTACCACTGGGGCCCCGAGGCGCACCACCCGAAGCTGCCGAGGGGCCGCCGCGTGCGCGTCGCGCCCGTCGCGCCGCTGGAGGAGATCCTGTACGGGCCCGCGCCCGTCGCGGACGGCACCGCGAACCTCATCGGGGCGCTGCGGAAGTCCATGGCCACGACCGGCTATTCCGACCT
>Ga0182735_1001412_pt1 | contig 16046 bp, 14 predicted proteins | sample eDN5th30CKraftMG_FD_128524 | JGI IMG/M metagenome (GOLD analysis project Ga0182735, IMG submission 128524) | Enriched Miracle-Growth compost microbial communities from Emeryville, California, USA - eDNA 5th pass 30_C Kraft MG (version 2) (version 2) ... | reverse complement strand
CCCTCTCTTGCCGGCATCGCCCGCCAGCAGATGCTCGCGGGTCGCTTTGCCAACGATCGGCAGACGCTCGCCCGCTGGATCGCTCATCCCCAGGCGATGCTACCGGGCAACGCCATGCCCGATACCGGGCTGAGCAGCGTCCAAGCCGCCAGAATCGCCGACTATCTCGCCACATTGGACCGCCCATGAAACGCAAGACCCTCATCGCCATCGCCGCGCTTGCCGCCATCCCCGCCGCAGCGGCAACCATCGCGCTTTTTCCCGAGCGGGAGGGCGCAAGCCCGCCGGTCCCCGACCCGGTGTCCGCCAGCGAAGTCTTTGCGCGCGAGGCCATTGGCCGCGCGATCGCGCCTCCCACGCCCGGCGCCGGACGCACGCGGGCGCCGGACGATGCCGCCCCGCCGGACGACGGCCAATGGTTGATGCCCGCCAAAAACTATGCCGCGACGCGCTATTCGGCCATGACCGAGCTGACTCCGGCCAATGTGGGCCGCTTGAGCGAGGTGTTCAGCTTCTCGCTGGGCGTCGACAAGGGCCAGGAGGCCGCCCCGCTCGTCGTCGGATCGACGATGTATGTGGTGAGCGCCTTCCCCAATTATGTCTATGCGCTCGATCTCGCGCGGGACGGCGCGCTTAAATGGAAATATCAGCCCAAGCCCATCCCGGCGGCGGCGGGCGTCGCGTGCTGCGACGTCGTCAATCGTGGCGCTGCCTATGGCGACGGCAAGATCGTCTTCAACACGCTCGACGGCCAGACCATCGCGCTCGACGCGGCGACCGGCAAGCCGGTCTGGAAAGCGCAACTGGGCGACATCAACCGCGGCGAGACGATCACCATGGCCCCGCTGATCGCGGGCGGAAAGGTGCTTGTGGGGGATTCGGGCGGCGAGTTCGGGGTGCGCGGCTGGCTGACCGCGCTGGATCTTTCGACCGGCCATGTCGCGTGGCGGGCCTATCATACCGGCCCTGACAGCGATGTCCTGATCGATGGCGGTTTCCGGCCCTTCTATCCCGCCGACCGGAGCCGCGACCTGGGTATCTCGACCTGGCCCGCCGACGCCTGGCGGATTGGTGGCGGCACCATGTGGGGCTGGATCGCCTTCGATCCTTCGACCCAGACGATCTTCTACGGCACCGCCAATCCGGGACCCTGGAACGCGCTTCAGCGTCCGGGGGACAATAAGTGGACCGCCGGGATTTTCGCGCGCGACATCACCACCGGCAAGGCGAAATGGTTCTACCAATTCTCCCCGCATGATGAGCATGACTATGACGCCATCAACGAGCAGATATTGCTCGACATGCCCTTTGCCGGGAAAATGCGTCCCGTGCTCATCCGGCCGGAGCGCAACGGCTATGTCTATGTGATCGACCGGCGCACGGGCCAGGTCCTGTCGGCCGATCCGTTCGGCCCGGTCAATAGTTCAAAGGGGGTCGACCTCAAAACCGGGCGCTTGATCGTCAATCCGGCGAAAGAGACGAAGCTCGGCGAGGTGGTGCGCAACATCTGCCCGACCGCCAGCGGCGCCAAGGACTGGAACCCCAGCGCTTTCAGTCCGCGCACGGGCCTTGTCTACATCCCGCACGAAAATCTGTGCATGGACTGGATGAACCTGGAGGTGAACTATATCTCCGGCACGCCCTATGTCGGCGCAGAGGTCAAGATGAAGCCGGGGCCGGGCGGCCATCGCGGCGCGCTTACCGCCTGGGACCCGGTGATGCGCCGCCCGGCCTGGGAAATCCGCGAGGACCTGCCGGTCTGGTCGGGCACGGTCGCGACCGGGGGCGACCTTGTCTTCTATGGAACGATGGACGGCTGGTTCAAGGCCGTCGACGCCCGCAACGGCCATCTTGTCTGGCGCAAGAAACTGGGCAGCGGGATCATCGGTCAGCCCATTTCCTACAAGGGTCCCGACGGGCATCAATATGTCGCCATACTGAGCGGGGTCGGCGGCTGGGCGGGCGCGGTCGTCTCGGGCCAGCTCGATCCGCGTGACGGATCTTCCGCGCTCGGTTTCGTCAACACGATGAGCGACCTTGTTCGTCGCACCACGCCGGGAGGGACGCTGCATGTCTTCGCGCTTCCGCATTGAGCTTGCCGCCTGCGCGCTGTTCGCGCTTGCCGGGTGTCAAAAGCAGGATGACGAGGCCGCGCTCTCCACGGCCCAAGGACCGGACGCCGTGCCGGTTTCGGGCCTGCTTCCCGCAGGAAGCGCGGCGCCGGCCGGCATCAACCGCCGCGCCCTGCCCTATTATGACAATGCCGCTGCCGTGACGACCGGCAAGCGGCTCTACAATCAGATGAACTGCGTGGGATGCCACTTCAACGGCGGGGGCGGGATCGGTCCGGCGCTGATGGACGATGCCTGGATCTATGGCGGCAGGCTCGATCAGATTTACGACAGCATCTATCAGGGCCGCCCCAACGGCATGCCCGCCTGGGGCGGAAAGCTAACCGACGAACAGACCTGGCAGATCGCCGCCTATGTCCGCTCGATGTCGCTTCCGCAGACGCAGGCCGCCAACACCGGCACGACGCCGTCGCAGCATCCGGCGCCCGTGCCTCGCGCCGCCGATATGCACGCGGGCTGGGCGCTGCCCGCAGGCACGGTGGTCCATACGCCATGAGGGCGTATGTCGGTTGGTTCAGCCTCGCCCTGACGCTCGGCGGATGCGGGCCGCAGTCCGTGGGAAACGACCTGCTGTTCGTGTCGGACGAGCAAGCTAATGTCGTTCATGTGCTGGATGGCGCTTCAGGAAGGAAGGAGGGAGATCTGGCGACCGGCAAGCGCCCGCGCGGCATGGCGGCCTCGCCCGATCGCCATACCCTGTATGTCGCCGCAAGCGACAGCAATCGGATCGAGGCATGGGACATAGCCTCGAAACGATTGAAACGCAGCTATCATTCCGGCAGCGATCCGGAACGCTTCGCGGTCAGTCCCGATGGCCGGATGCTCTATATCGCCAATGAGGACCATGGCGCTGTTTCCTTCCTCGATCTGGATACCGGCCGGATCGTCCGAGAGGTGAAGGTCGGCCCCGAGCCGGAGGGCATGGGCGTCAGCCCCGACGGCAAGCTGGTCATCGCCACATCGGAAGCGGCCAGCACGGCGCATTTCATCGATGCCGCGACCGGCCACCTTATCGACAGCGTGATCGTCGGGTCACGGCCGCGCGACGTGCTGTTCCTCAAGGGAGGGCGTGAGATGTGGGTGTCGTCCGAGCAACGCGGCACGATCAGCGTGTTTGATCCAGCCACGCGGCGGATCATCCATGTCATCGATCTGGCGGCCGCTTTTCCCGATCTTCCATCGGCGCAGGCCGTGGAGATGAAGGTGACGCGCGACGGCCGCCGCGCCTTCGTAGCGATGGGCCGCGGCAATCAGGTAGCCGAAATCGACCCGGCGACATGGCAAGTAGTGCGGCATTTCCCGACCGGCGAGCGCAACTGGGGCGTGGCGCTTTCGCCCGACGACAAGCGATTATACGCGGCGAGCGGCATTTCGGGCGACGTCACGATCATCGATCTTGGCTCCCATGCAGTCGTTCGAAGGGTGAAATATGACGGCAAGCCATGGGGCGCCGTGGCGGTGCCGCGATGAAGCGGTTTCCTTTTGCAGTGGCCGCGCTTCTGCTGCCGGGTTGTTCGTTCGGTCCCAAGCCGCTCGTGATCTGCGCCGATCCCAATAATCTGCCTTTCTCCAACAAGGCGGAGAAAGGATTCGAAAACCGCATCGCCGCACTCGTCGGTGAAGGATTGGGACGGCCGATCCGCTATGTCTGGTGGGCGCAGCGGCGCGGCTATGTCCGCAATACGCTGGGCGAAGCCAAATGCGATCTCTGGCCTGGGGTCGCGGCGGGTGTCGAGATGCTTGCCACCACCCGGCCCTATTACCGTTCGAGCTATGTCTTCGTCACCCGGCAGGCGGACAGGCTCGATGGCCTGACGCTGGACGATGCCCGGCTGCACAAGCTCCGGCTTGGCGTTCAACTGGTCGGCGACGATGCGATGAATACGCCGCCGGCCCACGCGCTCGCGCGGCGCGGGCTGACCCGGAATGTGACGGGCTTCATGCTCTATGGCGATTATCGCGCACCCAATCCCCCCTCCGCGATCGTCAAGGCGGTAGAGGACGGCCGGATCGATGTCGGCCTGATCTGGGGACCGCTCGCCGGCTATTTCGCGCAGCAGGCGCAGGTCCCGCTGCGCCTGGAGCCGGTGACGCCCTGGCTCGACGACGCGCAATGGCCGATGGTCTATGAAGTATCGATGGGCGTGCGCAAGGACGAGCCTGAGCTGCGAGCGAAGGTCGAGCATATCCTGACGGAGCGGCGCTCCAGTATCGCGCGCATTCTCGACGACTATGGCGTGCCGCGCGCGGGAGGCGCGTGACGATGCGGACCTTTCTCCTGTGTGCCGCCGGCACCGCTGTGTTCGCTGCCCCGGCACGGGCCGAACCCTCGGCGCGCGACACGATCATTGTCATGGCGCCTGGCGACGCGCTGGACGACGACGATGCCGCGCGCCTTGACCGCGATGATATGGACAGAGCCGGGACGCCGGACCTTCTGGGCGGCTTGACCCGGGCTCTGCCGGGGATGTCCCGCTCGGATGCCCAGGGCAATCCGTTTCAGCCCAACCTCGTCTATCGTGGCTTCGTCGCCTCGCCGCTTCAGGGCAATGCGCAGGGGCTTGCGGTCTATGTGGACGGCGTCCGCTTCAACCAGCCCTTCGGCGATACCGTCGACTTCGATCTCCTTCCCGACGCCGCGATCCGGTCCGTTACGGTCAAGGACCTTAATCCGGTTTACGGACTCAACGCCCTTGGCGGCGCGATCATCGTCGAAACCGAAACGGGCCGCAGCGCTCCGGGCGTCATAATCACGGCAGCGGGCGGAGATCACGGCCGCGCCGAAGGTCATGTGGAGGCCGGCTGGTCGAAAGGACCGTGGAGCGCCTTTGTCTCGCTTGAAGAGCAGCATGACGGCGGCTGGCGACGCCATTCTCCCTCGACGCGCTATACCGGCTTTGCCGACATCGGTTTCGACGGCACGGACTTCGGAATGCATGTGAAACTGTCTGGCGCGGACAGCGATCTGACCGGCAACGGCTCGGCGCCTGTCGAACTGCTGGCGGCCGACCGGCGCGCGGTCTTTACCTATCCTGACAACACGCGGAATCGCTTCGGCCGCCTCAGCCTCCACCCCTGGGTCGCATTGAGCGGCGCCACACGCCTGGAAGCAAGTCTCTACCTCCAGCATCTGCGTCAGCGGACGGTCAATGGAGACGCCGCCGATATCGAGAGTTGCGAAATGGCGGGCAATGAAGGGCTGTTATGCCTGGAAAGCGCTGGAGGCGACGACGATGACGACGCGGCTGAAGCGCAGGTTCTGGACCGTGCCGGCCAGCCGCTGGCGGACACGCTGGGCGGAGAAGGATATGGCGTTCTCAACCGATCCCTGACCCGCAGCACCGCTGGCGGGGCGCTCGTGCAACTAGTCGATCGCCGCACATTCAACGGCGGGGAAAATGTCGCCATCCTTGGCGTCAGCCATGACCGAAGCCGAACCGGCTTTCAGTCGTCAACCGAACTGGGCGCACTGACCGACAGCCGCAGCGTGGCGGGCCTTGGCTCCATCATCGACCAGCCCGACGGCTCCATCGCCCCCGTCTCGCTCATTGCCCGGACGCGCTATACCGGCTTTTTCATCGCCGATACGCTTCCGCTGGGTTCCCGATGGAGTCTCGAACTGGCCGGGCGCTACAACAGCGCACGCGTCATCCTGGCCGATCGGCTGGGGACGGCTCTCAATGGCAATCATCATTTCTCGCGCTTCAATCCGGGGATCGAACTTGATTTTCGCGCCTCGCCCGCGCTCAAGCTCAATCTCGGCTATGCTGAAACCAGCCGTGCGCCCACGCCCGCCGAGCTGGCCTGCGCGAGCGAAGACGCCCCTTGCAGCCTCACCAATTTCTTCGTCGGCGATCCGCCGCTCAGGCAGGTCGTGGCGGAGAGCTGGACGGGCGGGCTTTCCGGTTCGTTCCTTTCCGGTTCGTTCCTTTCCGGCTGGACATTCGATTGGCGCCTCTCCGCCTGGCGGACGACCAATAGCCATGACATCCAGTTCATTGCGGCCGGTGTCCGGGGTCGCGCATTCTTTCGCAATGTCGGCCGGACCCGGCGCCAAGGCGCGGAAGCGACGATCAAGGCGTCCCGTGGGCCATGGACGATCCATGCCGGCTATGCCTTTACCGACGCAACCTACCGCAGCGCGCTGACGCTCAACAGCCCGGACAATCCGGGCGCGGACGATGCTGGACGGATCATGGCCAGGCCCGGCGACCAGATGCCGGGCGTTGCGCGGCACAGGGCGGTGATTTCGGCCGATTTCGCACGGCAAGGCTTCCTGATCGGCGCCGATCTCCAAGCCCAGTCCGGGCCATATCTATTCGGCGATGAAGCCAATCTTCAGCCCCGCACCAGGGCCTTCGTTATCGTCAACGCACGCGCGGAGATTCCCCTGCTGCCGCATTTGAGATTGTTCGGCAGGGTGGAAAATATGCTGAACCGGCATTATGAGACGTTCGGCATTTATAGCGACCCGAGCGAGATCGCACTGGCCGAAGCGCCCGGCGCCTCCGATCCGCGAAGCCTCGGCCCCGGCGCGCCGCGCCGCTGGCTGGCGGGACTGAGCTACAAATATTGACAGGCAGGGGAGCTATGTCGATTTCTCGTCATCTTGCTGCTTTGCATCCTTGCCTTCCTCCTTGCCGATGAAGCTGATCTTGCCATGCGGTTCGAGGATGGCCCAGTCAACATCGGCGATATGCGCAATTCCCGCCATCCGCATCTCGGTTTCCAGTTCCGCGCGCGTGATTCGGTCGCGCCGCATATTGGCATCGATCAGCTCCCCGCTTCGGACGAGGACACGGGGCACCCCTTCCAGCCATTTTTCGGCGCGGGGCGACAGATAGGTGATCCAACTGAGCGCAAGCGCCCAGAAACCGATGGTGCCGATGGCGAGCACCGCGCCGGTCAGGCTGAAGTCATTATGCGTCACGCCCTGTTGTATGAGATCGCCCATGACGATCAGCAGAACCAGTTCGAACGGCGTGACCTGCGTCAACTCGCGCTTGCCGAGCAGGCGCAACAGCACAAACAGGACGAAGAACATTACTGTAGCGCGCGCAACGATTTCCATTACGGGCGGACCTTTATCTCGGTATGGAGTTCCACGAGCCTGTCCTGATCGTCCAGAGCGATGATCGAACCCTGGGTGCCCGCGAAAAGAGGCGGGTTGATCTGCCCATCGATCTTGAACTGAAATGTCTCGGCCGCTTCGACCCTGCCGAATGAAAAGCGGAAGAGGCCGTCCTTATATTCCTCCTTTTCCGCCGCGGGAATCATGGAATTGATAGTCATCTCGCGCCACAATCCATCGGAGACGGCGATCACCAGCTTATTGACGGGCCGTTTCGGAGTCACCCTCACGACCATTTCCAAAAACATGCCGTTTCGGAGTATTTCGGGCGCGCGGACTTCGATAAGCGCCGCGCTGTTCTCCGCCCGATTGAGGGGATCTGCCTTTCCGCCCAGAAAGCCGAACAGCGCAAGGACAATCAACACCGTGAGTATGAGCAGAGGTAGCGGATTGGCGCGGCGCCTGCCGTTTTGCCCGGCATCTTCATCGGTTATGCCATCGGGAGGTCGGGTGGCCATGACGAGATAACTTCAGGCAGGCTTACCGGTTCCGGCCTTATCTCTCGTCGCATGGCACAAGCGCGGGCCGCGCTCCGCGGGACGGTCATCATTGGGCCGGGAATGAGCGAAAGCCAGTGTCCTCATGCTTTTCGCCACTTATATCGCCCTTCGTGCAATTCGTGTCCGCACTTTGATGTCGTGGATGGCCTGGCCATTCTCCATGCCATCGTCGATCCAGATGAAATCCCGACAATGCCGCATATCGAGATCGGGCAGGCCGCGTGCCGAGGAACGACTGCCAAGAGTCGAACGCCGCAAGCCGCGTCACGGTGAGAAGTTCCCGCTTCAGAGCTTCACGCGCGCCATGCCGGCTTCGGCATAGCGGGGGCCGGCAGTACCGCCGCTGGGCGCCGCGGCTTCGATCTCCGCGAGGTCGGCCGCCGTCAGCATGACGTCGGGCGCGCCCGCGCTGTCGCGCAAGGTCTCGCTGCGCTTGACGCCGGGGATGGGCACGATGTCCTCGCCTTGTGCCAGGAGCCAGGCCAGCGCGATCTGCGCGTTGGAGACATTGTGACGGGCAGCAACCGCGGCGATCGCGTCGACTATCGCCAGATTCCTGGGCATGTTTTCCGGCGAATAGCGTGGATCGTTGCGGCGCCAGTCGTCGGCGGGCAGATCGCCCAGGCTCCGGATGCCGCCGGCCAGAAAGCCGCGACCCAGCGGGCTATAAGGCACGAAACCGATGCCATGTGCGCGGCACGCATCGAGAATGCCGTCCTCGACGTCACGCTCCCAGATCGAATATTCGCTCTGCAAGGCGGCGATCGGATGGACCTTGGCGGCGCGGCGCACCGTGCCGGCTGCTGCTTCCGAGAGTCCGAGGAAGCGGACTTTGCCCTCCTTCACCAATTGGGCCATGCCGCCCACCGTTTCCTCGATGGGCACATTGGGGTCGACGCGATGCTGGTAGAACAGGTCGATCGTGTCGATGCCAAGCCGTTTGAGTGAGCCTTCGCACGCGCGGCGTGCATTCCCCGGGCTGCCGTCAACGCCCGTGGCGGTGCCGCCATCCCAGCGCATAGCGAACTTTGTGGCGATGACGAGGCCGTCGCGCTTGCCCTTGATCGCCGCGCCGACCAGTTCTTCGTTGCGAAACGGCCCATACATCTCGGCAGTGTCGAAAAAGGTGATGCCCAGGTCGATTGCTTCGTGGATCGTTCGCGTTGAGACTGCGTCATCGGCGACGCCGTAATTGATGTTGCCCTCCCGGATCATCGGCATGCAGCCAACCCCAATCGCGGACACCTTAAGGCCTTGGCCAAGAGTACGATATTTCATGAGCGACTCTCTCCTGATTTCAAAGGTTGCCTACCACAAGGGAGCGGTGCACCGCGACCCTCGACGAAATGGCACGTCCATGGCTGGCCTCGAAATTGGGGAACTCGCCGCATCGGTCCGATATCGGATCGGCATATATTGTTAAGATGCCAGCGTTCCGTCGTTCGCCGCCGGTATCTCCATCCGAAACCGGGTGGACCGACCCTCCTAGATACCTCCAAAGTGAGGGTATCCCTGGCCGGACGCACCCGAACCATGTTGGACAAGATACCGGAAGATACGCTTTGGCCCCAGTCACTTATGGGACGTCTATGGACGTCACCGGACGGGTAAATGGTGCCAGAAGAGGAACCGCATAGAGGCACTAGACAGTTGGTTTCAAAACAAAAAATAGAATGGCAGCAAATTTATATGCGCATTCATATACACACGTCGCTGCATTACCCGCCTTCCATCCGCCTTTTCCCTGATGTCAATTCATCCCTCTTCCAACTTTTGAGGTCTGCGCAAACGGCATTGTACAGGAGGAACAGTTTGACGGAGAGGGGCAAGCGGAACTCTGTCAACTTTCGCGCTAACGCGCGTTGATGGCTGAGAAACTCTGCGGTAGCTATCTCCGCTATGTTCTACACCGTAATACCTCACGGCTCGCGCCTACCTGCTGGCGCGAAAGATAAAGCCTTTCTGCTGACCGACAATTGGGACGATTGGTTCAAGTTTGCGACCATGTATGTCCTCTTTTATTTTGACAAGGACGGCGAACAGCATCGCATAGGCGAGGTCAAGATCGGCCAGTTTGGTCTCACATCGGAGCAACGCAGGCCGCCAATTCCCCAAGAGTTCGACACCCTCGACCAGAGCTTCTTTTCGCTTGGACAGGACGATACCTATTACGAGAAGGCCAAGGCATTTGGTGATGAAATTCGCCTCAAGTTTTTCGAAGGTCTTCGCGATGTTTCGTTCAATAACGACCTGTTTGAGCGCGCCCTCGACGAAGACGTGATGGGCGTTTCGCTACTGCGATCTGTTAGCCGTTCATCTGTCCGGGGGCAGTTTCGCCGGATTGCAAACGGCGGCGTCCGTTTGACAAGCTACGAATTCAGTTACGAGCCTCCCCGGCGTCGAACTGCGAAGCTCGAACCCGTGAAGTTTACGTTCAAAGTGAAACCGGACTCCGATCCTCCCACGAACATTCATGTACTGATTGGCAGGAATGGCGTCGGCAAGACACATCACCTGCAATTGATGACACGGGCACTCGTCGAGCGTGATGCGTCGGCAAGCGATGTCGGCACGTTTCGGAACGACGATAATCCGTTTGAAGACATCGAGGACAACCCGGAACCAATTTTCGAAAACATCGTCTCGGTCACTTTCAGCGCGTTCGATCCTTTTGAACCGCTACCCGTCCGCCAGAACAAATCCGAAGGCGTTCGCTACCAGTATATTGGCCTCAAAAAGACTACATCCGCAGCGGACGGAACGCCGCGTGCTCCCAAGACACCCGGCATTCTCGGGCGTGAATTCGGTGCGAGTGTCAAGCTCGTGACTGGACAGATTCCAAAGCTCGAACGCTGGCGGAAGGCATTGTCCGTCTTAGAAGCTGACCCGATATTTCGTGAAGCGAACATCGCGGCACTGGCCGAGCAGAGTGACGATGATGAGGTCAAGGGCGAAGCGGCGAGAGTTTTCGCGAAGCTGAGTTCCGGGCATAAGATCGTGCTTCTCACGATCACGCGGCTCGTCGAGACTGTCGATGAGAAGACGCTCGTACTTCTCGACGAACCTGAGGCGCATTTGCACCCTCCGTTGCTATCGGCCTTTATCAGGTCGCTTTCGGACCTGCTCACCAATCGTAACGGTGTCGCACTGATTGCGACACATTCTCCCGTCGTCTTGCAGGAAGTGCCGAAACGTTGTGTTTGGAAACTTCGGCGGTCAGGACGCGAAGTAGCCATCGAGCGACCGGACATCCAGACCTTCGGCGAGAATGTTGGTATTCTCACTCGCGAAGTCTTCGGTTTAGAGGTCACAGATTCCGGCTTCCACCAACTTCTTGCGCAAGCCGTCGAAGCAACACCTGACTACGACGAGGTGCTGGAAAGCTTCAACAATCAGCTCGGCGCGGAAGCCCGTGCGATTGTGCAAGGAATGATTGCGTCACGCGAAGATGATGGTGGCGATTGATGTGGTGCGTTGTAAAACCAACAACCTCGGCAGAAGATTCTTTCGAGACCTGCATTAGCCGTATCCGCGATCCGGACCTTAAGCAGCGCATGGAGGACATAGCTGACTCCGTCGTAGCAGCGGCTGAGGCCTATGACGTTGCCGCCGGGCAAGCCCAGTTACATTTGACGGCCATTCAAGCCGATGTGGGCGGCTTGGTGACGACCAAGGAAATGACCCGGCTTTATGATGGGCGGATGGCCGCAGCTCTGTCCCCGGGACGAGGAATCTACGATGCGCTGATTGCATCGGCGGAACATGGCCGTTGTCCATTTTGCGGGCATCGTGTGGTATCCACGCTAGATCATGTTCTTGCGAAAGCACATTATCCCGCGCTGGCGGTAACGCCGGACAATCTGGTTCCCTCATGCGCGGACTGTAACAAAACCAAACACGATCAGCCGCTGACCAATCCGGTCGATCAATATATTCATCCGTATTACGATCAAATAGAAGGCGAATTATGGTTGCGGGCCGAAGTTTTGGAGACCGCGCCCGCATCGATCCGTTTTTTTGTCGAGCCATTTGCAGGCTGGCCGGACCTACTTGGACAACGGGTTGAAAACCACTTCAAACGGCTCGGCCTCAGCAAACTCTATTCATCGCAGGCAGGCCAAGAGCTGGTAAGCATCAGGTATCAGGTCACGGCCCTGCATGGTCGGCTGGGTGCCGAAGGGGTGAAGCAATTTCTGATCGAAAGTCATGCTTCTCGCGCCGATGCTCGAACAAATTCTTGGCAAACCGCCTTTTACGCGGCGCTCAGCGAGAGTGACTGGTATTGCGATGGAGGCTTTGCCTAGATGTAATGCCGAAATGGCAATGGAGGCAGATCATCGGATGTCGGGGCCGCTGTCAAAATCTCACCCACCGCGTCGGCGAATTTCAGGGTTACGGGCAGGCCGTCTGCAAACACGCACGCATTGAAGTTGACCTTCGTAAGCCCCAGTACGTCCGTCATGACCTGCTGCAAATCGGCTGTTCCGCGCGTTATCTCAACGCTCAGAGGGTTTGGTGTTTCCCAGCCGGGATACGTATCAAGGCGCGGCACAAATCCCTTGGTCCAGAGATATGCCCTCTGATGCGCCGCGCCCATTCGTGGAAGCAAGCGATTCCGGCCTCGGTTCCCACGACACCAATCCGCATTTCCGCAGGATTTGCATTGTCGGCCAATGGGCCAAACAGGAATAGGCCGTCCTTTGGGTGCTCCATCTGCTGCCCAAAACCAAAACCGAGCAACGGCTCGGGAATCTGAACAAGGGTCCGGGCCGTCATGGGGCAACCTCATCCAAATCATCGAACGGTACAAAATCTTCGCCATCGTCCAGCTCATCGGCCTCTGTTTCAGATTCCGGGGTATCATCGTCTACAATGACAATTGAATCTCCGACGATTGAGTATGGGGAATCAAAGGTGAGTAACCGCCCTGAAATCTTCGCAAATTTGTCACCGCCAAGCGGCAAGGCGATTTCATCTCTGCCGTCCGCGAGAAAGCTGACAAAGGCACTGAGCAAGCCGAACCAGCGGTCATTCCACCAGTTCTTGCAAAAGCTTCGTCGAAGGGTCGCCGCGCGGGCCTTGCTATCTAATGGCGTCTTGCCGTCGGTCGTGAAGACTACCTGAGGTCGCAGCACAAAGTGGGCCGGGTCGGCAAGTGAGGCATACGCCGTCACGGCAAAATGCCAGTAAACCTGCCGCTTCTCGCTCCGCCCAACCAATAGCTTCCAACGGGACTTGCCCGCATTATCAATGTAGGAAACTTTGTTTCCTGCGATTAAATCACGGGGAACGAACCACCCTGTACTGTTGGAAAAATCGTAAGGGACAAGCCCTCGGTACTTTGCAAAATTTTCCCATGCCTGCCGGAGCAAGTTCGTGACCATGTTTGAGGCATCGCCTCTTTGGACCTCTGGTCCTGCCTGCCGCTTGCCCTGTATCTAGGCTTTCGCTGCCTCCGCCGCGATGTGTGCCGCAAAAGACACCACGAAAGATTTCAGGCTAGTTAGGTCGGACATGTCGGCGTAATCGCCAGTCGCGGCCGCCGAGCGCGGCGATGCCAGCATACAGGCCGATGTGTACAAATTCTCGCGGACGAGCTTCTGACAGAGGATGTCATACCGTTGCAAGTATGAGGCGCCTCGGAATTCCTCGAAGATCGGGAAGTGCTGCGATTGCTCGCGCATGGATGGACGGCGCGATTTATCGGCATCTTCAACCATCATGAGCCAGCCGACGAAAGGTCTGGCTGCTTCAGCTCCAAACGCGCCTTCACGATATGCGGTCCAAAAATCGTGGGCAGTTCCAATCGCTTCTTCGGCGCGATTGTTGGCATTGTTGCCGAATGAAGGGCCGACATGGCTTTTCATCTCAATGGCAGCGATTAGCCGTCCATCGAGGATAACCAGCAAATCCCAAAGCTTGGTGGGTCGGAAGAATCCCGGCAACGTCAACACGCTGCGCTTTTGGTAGATTTGAGCACGACCCAGACCGTTTGCTTCCACGAGGTCGATCATCAGTGCCGTGAAGCCGTCCATGGTGTTCCCAGCAGTGACGGCCCCGCGTTCCCCGGTGTCGATTTTTCCTGCCTCTATCTTGGCTTCAAGTGCTTTCTGGCGATTGCCCCAGAATGCCATCGCCGCGTCCCGCGCCTTGGCTTCGTATTCCGCTAATTGTAGCCCCATTATTTCTCCATGCCCCCCAAGGCTGCCCGCTCGGAAGCGGACAATCCATACAGGTCAAACGTCGCGCTATTACACGCATCCAAATCGCCCTTTTCGGCGGCTTCTCGAAGTGCCCGTTGCAAAGCGGGCGAAACGTCTTTCCATGCTGGAAGGCGAATGCGTCGAAGGTACTGAGCCTGAAACCTCAGATAGCCGCCGCGCATTTTTGTCGAGTAAGTGGCGACGAACAACCGCGCAATTCCTGACAGGAGCACGGCTTGTAAGGCCCGAATGTCCCAAGATTCAGATGTGATGAAATACAAGTTGTGGTGAGGGTAAAGCTCGCCACCTTCATAGACGATGTGGGCTGCGCCCTTGATATCCGGGATAAGGAGCTTCGGCTTTTCGGCAATCTCCGGATAGATGCGGTCGATAGTTCGATACCAGCGTGCCGGAGATTTTTGCGCAACGTGGCGTCCCGCAATCTGCTCCCTGTGGGCTTCAAGATATCGCTTAAGCTTCGGGAAGCGGTCCAGATTGACCAGCTTTCCGTCATCGCCGAATGGATTGATTACGCCTAGTCCGCGCCATTGCACCGTTCCGCCCCTGATATCGCGTGTTGTCGCCAGCGGCAGCTTGCGGTCATGCTCCACATCAAGTTTTTCGAAATCGGCGATGAAGGCGGCGTCGGCCCCGGTGGCCACGCCGATGCCGACTTTGCATCCTGCTTCTTCAATCGTGGGAAATTGAGATTCGAGTCGGCGAAGCAGCGATAGCTGATCGGAAGATTCTAAAATCCAAGGTTCCGATCCCGCCGTAACCGCTTGTAATTCCTTCACGCCGGAACCCGGCGAAGGCGTCTTTTTGGACGTTAGAACCGTGGCCAGTTCACGCAGGGCAACACTTGAAATTTTGGGACGATGCGCGATGCGCGTCAGGCCTGACTTCTCTTTGCCGATCATGGTGATCGCTGGATAAGCGATCACGTCTTGATGAAAGGCTGGGGTGTCTACCATGTCGACATAGACATTGAGATTGAAGCCCTTGGCGACCATTGCGCGAAGCGGCCCGCCATAGCGGTTTTTCATCCAGCGATCGGCGCAGATGAAACCTAGCTGCCCTCTTTCGTCGAGAAGGCTCAGCGACCGTTCGATAAAGGGAATGTAGATGTCAGCCCTGTCGTAGATCGTGCGATATCGATTCCGGTACGCGGCCATGAGCGCGTCTGGAATCAACTCTTGCCGGACGTAGGGTGGGTTGCCGATGACGAAATTGAAGCGGCCCGGAATGGCCGCAAGAAGGAAGTCGCCCTGAACGAGCCAGCCGTTCGCGATCTTTTCTGCCTCGAATGGCTGAATTCCAGCCGTCCGCAATTTGTCGACTACAAGGACGCGCGTGTGATCTACTGAAGTGCGATGTAGCTCGACGCCCAAGACGGAATTTGTCAGTGCACCGGGCGCTGCACGGCTTCGTTTCCAAGCCAGCAACAATCGATCAATGGCTGGGAGCAGGAAGTCACCGTGCCCGAACGATGGTTCTAGGAAGCGCAAAGTATGGAGAGGCGCGGATTCGACGTATCCAGACAAATCCAGAATGAAGTCGACTACCTCGCGCCGAGTGAAAATCGCGCCGCGTTCCTCGACGCCCGCGTTGGCCATCGACTCCACAGCCTCCGTGATCGGGCATAAGCTCGGAAAGGCTGACTGCCTCAACACGGTCGCTACGTTCATCTTGGCCATTCGGTCTTGTGTCTCCGTTCGATCTGTCGCCCGTAAGCGAGTGATTGGTGCGCCCTCAAAATCATCAATGCTCCGCAGCAGTTCGCCCAGCTTGCGTGGTTCCAGGATTGCGGCGTGATGCTTCACCTTGGGAGCGATCAACTGCCCGGCGAGCATTGCGGCTGGGTCACTCTCAGCCCGTCCCGTCGCAGCAGCATATCGGAACACTCGACTGGCAAAGGAGCGGCAGCGCTTGGCCGTTTCATGTTTCCGCTGCCCCTCTAGGCGACGGAGAACGCCAAAAACTTCGGCGGGCTTAATGTCCGCGAGTGGTTGGTCAGCGATCGGTTTCAACTGGAGCAGCAGCCACTTCGCCTTATCGACGGTGACGGCGGCCCGGCCCT
>Ga0182735_1001409_pt1 | contig 16068 bp, 14 predicted proteins | sample eDN5th30CKraftMG_FD_128524 | JGI IMG/M metagenome (GOLD analysis project Ga0182735, IMG submission 128524) | Enriched Miracle-Growth compost microbial communities from Emeryville, California, USA - eDNA 5th pass 30_C Kraft MG (version 2) (version 2) ... | reverse complement strand
CGCCAAGCACCATTTCTCGTTCGCGAGCTACTACGATCCCGACCGCATGAGCCACGGCGCGCTGCGCGTCTGGAACGACGACGAAATCGCCCCCAACACCGGCTTTCCGGCGCATCCGCATTCCGACATGGAGATCATCACCTATGTCCGCGAAGGCGCTATCACGCACCAGGACTCGCTCGGCAACAAGGGACGCACCGAAGCCGGCGACGTTCAGGTGATGAGCGCGGGCTCGGGCATCCGCCACGCCGAGTACAATCTGGAGCCAGTCAAGACGACGCTGTTCCAGATCTGGATCGAGCCGACGCAGCAGGGCGGCCAGCCGTGCTGGGGCGCGAAGCCTTTTCCGAAGGGCGATCGCTCGCGCCGGTTCGTGACGCTCGCGAGCGGCTTCAAGGATGATGCCGATGCGCTGCCGATCCGGGCCAAGGCGCGGGTGCTCGCCACCACGCTGAAGGCGGGCGAAAGCGTCGATGTCGCGCTCAACGATAACCACAAGGGTTATCTCGTGCCCGCGACCGGTGCGGTCGAGGTCAACGGCGTGCGCGCCAATGCCCGCGACGGCGTCGCCATCAGCAACGAGCCGAACCTGCGCATCACCGCGCTGGAGGACTCCGAACTGGTGCTGGTGGAGACGGCGGCATGATCGACCTGTTGCTCGCGATGCCGGTGGTGACGCTAAGCCTGCGGACGCTGCTCGGACGTGCCCGGCACTGCCGCGCGCACCTGCACTGACACCAATGCCGTGGCCCACGGGCCACGGCACCCCTCTCTCAATCACCTTGAATTTAGTTGGAGCCTCCCATGCCAAAAGTTCTCGTTCTTTATTACTCCGCCTATGGCCACATCGAAGCCATGGCCAACGCCGTGGCCGAGGGCGCACGCGAAGCCGGCGCGACCGTCGACATCAAGCGCGTGCCCGAACTGGTGCCGCCGGACGTCGCCAAGGCCGCGCATTACAAGGTCGATCAGGCAGCACCCGTGGCGAAGATCGAAGATCTCGCCAATTACGACGCCATCGTCGTCGGCACCGGCACCCGATTCGGCCGCATGTCATCGCAGATGGCGAACTTCCTCGATCAGGCCGATGGCTTGTGGGCCAAGGGCGCGCTGCACGGCAAGGTCGGCGGCGCGTTCACCTCGACCGCGACCCAGCATGGCGGACAGGAGACGACGTTGTTCTCCATCATCACCAACCTGCTGCATTTCGGCATGGTGGTCGTCGGCCTCAATTACGGTTTCGCCGGACAGATGGGCGTGAAGGACGTCACCGGCGGCGCGCCCTACGGTGCGACCACCATCACCGATGGCGACGGCTCACGCATGCCGAGCCAGAACGAACTCGACGGCGCGCGTTATCAGGGCCGCACCATCGCCGAGACCGCGAAGAAGCTGCACGGGTAAGCAGCATTGGTCTAACCTAAGGAGTCATTGCCGGGCTTGACCCGGCAATCCATCTCAAAAAGATATTTCTTGTTTGATGGATGCCCGGGTCAAGCCCGGGCATGACGTTTTTTGCGTGGCATCTTTCGTGCCTCGCAATGACATCTCTGGTGGGCTTTAAAATCACGCCGCCTTGCCGAACGCCTTGCGCAATTCGCCTTTGGCGGCCTCCAGCTTCTTGCGCCGCGTCGCGGGCAGGTTCTTGCCCGCGCGGTTGATATAGAACACCAGCATCGACATCGCCGAACGATACGGATCGCTCTTGCGCCGGTGGCTCTGCTCCGCCGATCGCTTCAAGGAGCGCGCGATCGCCTTCGGGCTGTCCTGCTTGAACACGTCATGCTTGAGATCGAGCGCGTCACTGGTCTGCGTGACGCGCTTCGACCATTTCTTCACCGGCTTCTTCGCCACAGGCGCGCCGGTTTTACGCGTCCGCCGTGCAGTGGATTTGAGAGCAGTCTTTTTGTTACGTGCCTTGCGCGCATGGGTGCCGCGCGATTTTGATGTTGCCGTCCGTTTGCGCCGTGTCGCGGTTTTTGCCATGGTTTGCGTCCTTCGCGATTGAGACGAGCGCTTAACGCCTTGCACTGTTTCAGGTTCGCAACCGCTCTTTGCAAAATGGACCGTCCATGACCATCAAAGCCTTCGTGTTCGACGCCTACGGCACGCTCTACGACATCCAGTCGGTCGCGGCCGTCACCGAGGAGGCCTTCCCCGGCCATGGCGACTTCATCACGCAGGTCTGGCGGATGAAGCAGCTCGAATATACCTGGCAGCGCAGCATGATGCAGCGCTACGAGGACTTCTCCGTGGTGACGCGGGAATCGCTCGTCTATTCGCTGAAGTTGCTCGGCCTCGCCTATAGCGACGCCGTGTTCGAGCGCATCATGGATAAATACGTCCACCTCGACCTATATCCGGACGCCAAGGCGGCGCTTGCGGCCTTGAAAGGCCACAAGCTCGCCATTCTGTCGAACGGCAGCAGCCAGATGCTCAACGATTTGGTGAAGAACACCGGCCTCGACCAGGTGCTCGACGCCACCATCAGCATCGACAGCGAACGCATCTTCAAGCCCGCGCCGCAGGCCTACACGTTGATCGAGAAAAAACTCGGCGTGAAGCCGAGCGAAGTGATCTTCGTCTCGTCCAATCCGTTCGACGTGGCGGGCGCGAAATCCTTCGGCCTCAACGTGGCATGGATCGAGCGCGTCACGCCACAGGCGATGGCCGCCGAGATCAAGCCCGGCGCGCCAATCGCTCCCGTGACGATGTTCAAGGCCACGCGAACGCAGATGGACGAGCTGGGATTCCTGCCGGATCACCGCATCCGCGCGCTGTCCGATTTGCCGAAGCTCGTCGGGCGATAATCAGCTCTTGAAATACGGCTCAACCGTGCCGGAAAATTTCATGGTGATCGGGTTGCCATGGCGGTCTTTCGCCGCGCCGACGGTCATGCGCACCCAGCCCTCGCTGACGCAATATTCCTCGATATTGGTTTTCTCGACACCCTTGAAGCGGATGCCGATCTCGCGCGACAACACCTTCTCGTCATAGAACGGGCTGCTGGGATCGATCGACAGCCGGTCAGGAAGTTCGTCGCTCATCATCGTCCTTTAATGTCTAGGCAAGCATGCCAGCCATGCGCAGCACGCCCTGCCGTTACCTCATCAGAAGGGCAAATGCCCGCTTTTGAAATAATACATTGCGAGATAGCCGATCGCCAAGCCGATCGCCACACCTATTGCCAGTCTCATACGCGCCTCCATTTCCTTTCATCATAGGCATATCCTCACATCGCCGCGATAGTGCCCGAAAAGGGAACCATCCCGTCTTACGTCCGTTTTATTCGGGTTATAGCTTTTTCGCCGGGGCATGGGCGCAGGACATAACATTTCAGCCGCCGGGAAGATTCCTATGGATGCTCCGCGCTCGACATCGAATGATCGGCCACGCGCTCAAGCGGACATCGATCAGCTTTGCATCAACACCATCCGCACGCTCACCATCGACGCCGTGCAGAAGGCCAATTCCGGCCACGCCGGCGCGCCGATGGGGCTCGCGCCTGTCGCCTACACGCTGTGGCAGGAGGTGCTGCGCTACGATCCCGACGAGCCGCTATGGCCGAACCGCGACCGCTTCGTGCTGTCCTGCGGCCACGCCTCGATGCTCTTGTACTCTCTGATCCACCTGGCCGGTATCAAGCGTCTGAAGGACGGCAAGGTCACGAACGCCGAAGCCGTCTCGCTCAATGACATCGAACACTTCCGCCAGATCGACAGCGCGACACCGGGCCACCCCGAATACGGCCACACCACAGGCGTGGAAACGACGACCGGTCCGTTGGGCCAGGGCTGCGGCAACAGCGTCGGCATGGCGATCGCCTCGCGCTGGCTCGGCGCGCATTACAACAAGCCCGGCCACACCGTTTTCGATTTCAACGTCTACACCATCTGCAGCGACGGCGATCTGATGGAAGGCGTCGCCTCCGAAGCCGCATCCCTCGCGGGCCATCTTGGACTGGATAACCTGTGCTGGATTTACGACAGCAACACCGTCACCATCGAAGGCCACACCGAACTCGCTTTCGATGAAAATGTCGCGGAGCGTTTCCGCGGCTATGGCTGGCACGTCACGCATGTCTCAGACGCCAACGATTGCAATCGCATCCGCTCCGCACTTGAGGAATTCCGCGAGACCAAGGGCCGCCCCACCCTCATCATCGTCAACAGCGTGATCGGTTACGGCGCGCCGGACATGCAGGGTACCTCGAAAATCCACAGCGACGCGCTCGGCGCGGATGAAGTGAAAAAGACCAAAGCCTTCCTCGGCTTTCCGCAGGACAAGAATTTTTATGTGCCGGACGGCGTGCAAGAGCGCTTCAAGGAAGGCATCGGCCAGCGCGGCGCGGCCGCGCGCGCGGAATGGGAAAAGAACTTCAAGGATTATGCCAGGCAATATCCGCATGAGGCAGGTCAGATCGAGCGCTGCCTGAAACATGGACTGCCGGAGAACTGGGAAAGCGCCCTTCCCGTTTTCAAGCCGGATGCCAAGGGCATTGCCACCCGCGAAGCTTCGGGAAAGGTGCTCAACGCCATCGCCGAGGAATTGCCGTGGCTCATGGGCGGCGCGGCGGACCTTGCGCCTTCGACCAAAACCAAACTCACCGGCGAAGGCATGACCGCCTTGGAGAAAACCACGCCCGGCGGACGCAACATGCATTTCGGCGTGCGCGAGCATGGCATGGGCGCGATCGTCAACGGCCTCGGCCTGTGCCATCTGCGCGGCTATGGCGCAACCTTCCTGATCTTCTCGGATTACATGCGCCCGCCGATCCGGCTCGCCGCGCTAATGCGATTGCCGATCTTTCATGTCTTCACCCACGATTCCATCGGCGTCGGCGAGGACGGACCGACCCATCAGCCCGTCGAGCAACTGGCTAGCCTGCGCGCCATTCCGGGTCTCGTGACGCTGCGCCCGGCCGACGCCAATGAGGTACGCGAGGCCTATAAGGTGATCTTCAACCTCAAGGACGAACCCGCCGCGCTGGTGCTGAGCCGCCAGCCGCTGCCGATTTTCGACCGCGGCACATACGCTCCCGCCTCCGGCCTCGCGCGCGGCGCCTACATCATGGCCGACGGCGACGGCGAGCCGCAGGTGATCCTGATCGGCACCGGCAGTGAAGTACAACTCTGCGTCGATGCCTATGAGGAGCTGAAATCGCGCGGCATCCGCGCGCGCGTGGTCAGCATGCCGTCCTGGGATCTGTTCGAAAAGCAGGACAAATCCTACCGTGACACCGTGCTGCCGCCCCATATCGCCGCGCGGGTGACCGTCGAACAAGGCTCCACTATCGGCTGGGATCGCTACGCAGGCCCTTCCGGTGCCATCATCGGTATGCATACTTTCGGTTCGTCCGCGCCGCTGAAGGATCTGTTGAAGAAATTCGGCTTCGCACCGGATAAAGTGGTGGAAGCGGCATTGCATCAAATCGAACAGAACAAGGCATCATGAATCCTCTCAAAGAATTGCAGACCCATGGCCAGTCGATCTGGCTCGATTTCCTCGCGCGCGGTTTCATCGCCAAGGGCGATCTGAAAGCCATGGTGGAGCGCGACGGCGTACGCGGCGTCACCTCGAACCCTTCCATTTTCGAGAAGGCCATCGGCAGCGGTGACGAATACGACGCGGCGTTCGAGAAACTTCTGCGGGGCGGCGACCGCTCGGTGATCGACCTTTATGAAGCCGTCGCCATCGAGGACATCCAGCATGCCGCCGATGTACTGCGGCCCGTGTACGACGAACTCGATGGCCATGACGGTTACGTCAGCCTCGAAGTCTCGCCCTATCTGGCGCTCGACACCGAAGGCACGCTCAACGAGGCGCGGCGGCTGTGGAAGGCTGTGGACCGCAAGAACCTGATGGTGAAGGTGCCGGGCACGCGCGAGGGCCTGCCCGCCATCGAGCAGCTCACCTCCGAGGGCATCAGCATCAACATCACGCTGTTGTTTTCGCAGAAGGTCTACGCGCAGGTGCTGGAAGCTTACATTTCCGGCTTGGAGAAATACGCAGCGAAGGGCGGCGACATCGCCAAGGTCGCGAGCGTCGCTTCGTTCTTCGTATCCCGTATCGACACCGCCGTGGACCGGCAGATCGACGACAAGATCGCCGCCGCCAACGACGACGACCGCAAGGCGGAGCTGGCCACGCTGAAAGGCAAGGTTGCCATCGCCAACGCCAAGCTTGCTTACCAGCATTACAAGAAGATCATCGCGTCCGATCGCTGGAAGGCGCTGGAAGCCAAGGGCGCGCGTGTGCAGCGCCTGCTCTGGGCCTCGACCGGCACCAAGAACAAGGCCTACAGCGATGTACTTTATGTGGAAGAGCTGATCGGCAAGAACACCGTCAACACCGTGCCTCCTGCGACGCTCGACGCGTTCCGCGATCACGGCAAGGTCCGCGATACGCTGGAAGAAAATATCAACGAGGCCGAGGGCATTCTGGCCGGCCTCCGGCTCGCCGGCATCTCGCTCGATGCCATTACCGATCATCTGGTGGAGGACGGCGTGCGGCTGTTCTCGGAAGCGGCCGATCAACTGCTTGGCGCGGTCGCCTCCAAGCGCGCGCGGATGCTGGGCGCGAAGATCGACACGCAGGCGCTCGCGCTTGGCGATGACCTCACCCGCACCACCAAGGCGCTGACCGACGACTGGCGCGCGGAGGGCAAGGGCCGCAGGCTGTGGAAACGCGATGCATCGGTCTGGACCAACCATGACGAGGCGAAATGGCTCGGCTGGCTGGACGCGGTGGAACGCGAGCAGGACTCGCTCGCTCTCTATCAGCGCTTCGCCGACGCCGTAAAGCGGGCGAAGTTCACCGATGCCGTCGTGCTCGGCATGGGCGGATCGAGCCTCGGGCCGGAAGTACTCGCCACCACGTTCAAACAGGCGAAGGGCTTTCCGAAACTGCACATCCTCGATTCCACCGATCCCGCGCAGGTCGCGCGCGTCGAGAAGTCCATCAAACTCACCCGCACACTGTTCATCGTCTCCAGCAAGTCCGGCGGCACCACCGAGCCCAACGCGCTGATGGATTATTTCTTCGCGCGCGTGGAAGAGGTCAGCGGTCAGCAACCGGGCGTGCATTTCGTTGCCGTCACCGATCCCGGCTCGTCGCTGGAGAAGGTCGCGCGGCAGCGCAATTTCATCCACGTCTTCCATGGCGAGCCGAGCATCGGCGGACGCTATTCGGTGATCTCGCCGTTCGGCCTCGTGCCCGCGGCGGCAGCCGGAATCGACATCGGAAAACTTCTCGCAGCAGCGGGCGCGATGGCGCATGCCTGCGGTGCGGACGTGCCGCCGCACGAGAACCCCGGTATCCAGCTCGGTCTTGCGCTTGGTGCTGCGGCGCGCACGGGCCGCGACAAGGTCACGCTGTCGGCTTCCGACCAGATCGAAGATTTCGGCGCGTGGACCGAGCAATTGATCGCGGAATCAACCGGCAAGAACGGACGCGCGCTGATCCCGCTGGCCGACGAGCCGCTCGGCAAGCCTGATGTCTATGGCGACGACCGCGTGTTCGTCGATCTTGCCTTGAAAGGTGACACCTCGCGCGAGGCCGCGCTCAAGGCACTCGAACAGGCTGGTCATCCCGTCATCCGCATCGCGGTGACGGACATTGCTCATATCGGCCAAGAGTTTTTCCGCTTCGAGATGGCGACCGCGGTTGCGGGCAGCGTGATCGGCGTCAACCCGTTCGACCAGCCGGATGTGGAAGCCGCCAAGGTCAAGACCCGCGAACTCACCGCCGCATTCGAGACATCCGGCGCACTGCCGGAGGAAGAGCCCATCGTCACCGATGGCAATCTCGCAATCTTCACCGATGACACAAACGCCGACGCGCTGCGCGAAGCCGGTGCGAACGGCACGGTGGAATCTTGGCTCAAGGCGCATTTCTCCCGCATCGAGTCCGGCGATTACGCCGCCCTGCTCGCCTATATCGACCACAACGACAAGGACATCGCCGCGCTTCAGACCGCGCGCATCGCGCTCCGCGACAAGAAACGCGTCGCGACCTGCGTCGGCTTCGGCCCGCGCTTCCAGCATTCGACGGGGCAAGCTTACAAGGGCGGACCGAACAGCGGCGTCTTCGTGCAGATCACTGCCGACGACGCGAAAGATCTTGCGGTGCCAGGCCAGAAAGCGAGCTTCGGCGTCATCAAGGCGGCGCAGGCGCGCGGCGATTTCGACGTGCTCACCGAGCGCGACCGCCGCGCGTTGCGGCTTCACATCAAGGGCGACGTCTCCAAAGGTCTCGCCGCCATCAACGCCGCGGTCGCCAAAGCACTGTCATAGGATTACGTCATGCAGATCGGACTTGTCGGCCTCGGCCGGATGGGCGGCAACATCACGCGCCGCCTGATCGAAATGGGCAAGCACGAGGTCGCCGTGTTCGACGTCAACCCAAAGGCGGTGGACGAACTGGCGCAGCACGGCGCGACCGGCGCGACCTCGTTAAAAGAGGTCGCGGCGAAACTGAAAGCGCCGCGCACCGTCTGGATCATGCTGCCTGCGGGCAAGATCACCGAGGACACCATCCACGCGCTGTCCTCGATCCTGCAAAGCGGCGACACCATCATCGATGGCGGCAACACCTTCTGGCAGGACGACGTGCGCCGCGCCCAGGCGCTGAAGGAAAAAGGCATCCACTACATCGATGTCGGCACCAGCGGCGGCATCTGGGGCTATGAGCGCGGCTACTGCATGATGATCGGCGGCGATAAGGCGAACGTCGATCGGCTCGATCCGATCTTCGCCACGCTCGCGCCCGGCGAAAGCGGCGTGCCGCGCACGCCCGGACGAGAGGCGCGCGATCCGCGCGCCGAACAGGGTTACATCCATGCAGGCCCGGTCGGCGCCGGGCATTTCGTCAAGATGGTTCATAACGGCATCGAATACGGGCTGATGCAGGCCTACGCCGAAGGCTTCGACATTCTCAAGAACGCCAACATCGAAGCGCTGCCGCCCGAGCATCGCTTCGACGTCAACGTCGCGGATGTCGCGGAAGTGTGGCGGCGGGGCAGTGTGATCTCGTCATGGCTGCTCGACCTCACGGCAAGCGCGCTCGCGCGCAACGATACGCTCGAGCAATATTCCGGCTTCGTGGAGGATTCCGGCGAAGGCCGCTGGACCATTGCGGCGGCTATCGACGAGTCCGTTCCAGCGGAAGTGATCACCGCCGCCTTGTTCGCGCGTTTCCGTTCCCGCAAGGAACACACCTTCGCCGAAAAGATTCTCTCCGCGATGCGCGCCGGCTTCGGCGGTCACAAGGAGCCGCAACAGCATCCCGATGCACCGCGCGCCAAGGCGCCGGAGAAGCTCAAGCCGAAAGACGATTAAGCAGGAGTCTGCCCATGATGAATGCCGATGCCGTGAACGCGCGTTCCAGAATTCCGGATTCGTGCTGCTTCGTGATCTTCGGCGTCACCGGCGACCTCTCCCACCGGCTTGTCATTCCCGCGCTCTACAATCTTGCGGAGTCCGGCCTGTTGCCGGAAAGATTCTGCATCGTCGGCGTGACGCGCACCGAGACCCAGAGCAAGACGCTCAAGGCCGATTTGATGAAAGGTCTGGAGAAGCACGCCACTCGCCCGGTGAAGAAAGACGTCGCCGAGAAGCTGTTCAGTTGCCTCACCTCGATCCATGCAGATCCGAGCGACCCGAAATCCGTCGATAACCTGAAGGCGCAACTCGACAAGGCGCGCAAGGACAAAGACGTCACCAACCACCTGTTCTACCTTGCGGTGCCGCCGGGCGCGTTCAAGCCGATCAGCGAAATGCTGGGCGCGGCCGGATTGCTGAAGGAGAACAAGGATGCATGGCGGCGGCTGGTGATCGAGAAACCGTTCGGCACCGACCTGCAATCGGCCAGGCAACTCAACGCCGACCTGCTCAAGCTTGTCGACGAGCATCAGATTTACCGCATCGACCACTATCTCGGCAAAGAGACGGTGCAGAATATTCTCGTTCTGCGTTTCGCCAACGGCATGTTCGAGCCGATCTGGAATCGCAACCACATCGATCACGTCCAGATCACCGTGTCCGAGACCATCGATGTCGGCACGCGCGGCAGCTTCTACGAGCAGACCGGCGCGCTGCGCGACATGGTGCCGAACCATCTGTTCCAGTTGATGGCGCTGGTGGCGATGGAGCCGCCGTCGCGGTTCGATGCACATTCGGTGCGCTCCGAAAAAGGCGAAGCGCTCGCCGCGATCCAGCACCAGACGGAGGCCGAGGCATTGAAGAATTCGGTACGCGGGCAATATCTCGCGGGCCGCATCGGCGACAAGCAGGTCGGCTATTATCGTCAGGCCAAGGATGTCTCCCCCGACAGCACGGTCGAAACCTACGCCGCGCTGAAGCTGACCATCGACAACTGGCGCTGGGCAGGCGTTCCGTTCTATCTGCGCACCGGCAAGGCGCTCGCCGCCAAGCGCACGGAAGTCGCGATCCGCTTCAAGCAGGCGCCGTTCTCGATGTTCCGCACCACCGAGGTCGAACGGCTGTCGCAGAACTATCTCGTCATCGGCATCGAGCCGACCGAAGGCATCATGCTGCAATTCAACACCAAGGTGCCCGGGCCGCAGGTGACGATCGACGGCGTCGAGATGAAATTCAGGTACAAGGATTACTTCAACGCCGCGCCGAACACCGGCTACGAGACGCTGATCTACGATTGCATGATCGGCGACAACATCCTGTTCCAGCGCGCCGATGGCGTCGAAGCCGGATGGGCGGCGGTGCAGCCGTTCCTCGATGCATGGAAGAAGGCGGGCGCCAAGGGGCTTGCGATGTATCAGGCCGGCTCCGACGGCCCCGAGGAAGCGCACGAATTGCTGGAGCGTGACGGCCGCCGCTGGCGCGCCATCGACGGCGAATGACAATGTCCCGGCCACGCATCATCGTCGAGCAAGACGCGACGGCTCTTGCCGAGCGAGCGGCGGAACGCGTCATCGCACGCGCGTCGGAGAACACCGGCGCACCGGCGATCTGCCTCACCGGCGGCTCGACGCCGAAACGCCTTTACGAGTTGCTCGCGACGCCGGAATGGCGCGACCGCCTGCCCTGGCAACGGCTGCACTGGTTCATCGGCGACGACCGCTTCGTGCCGCAAGACGACCCACTCAGCAATATCGGCATGGCGCGCCGCGCTTTTCTCGACGCCTGCGCGCCGCCCGAAAATGTCCACGCGATCCCGACCGATGCCGCTTCGCCGAATGAGGCCGCTCGTCTTTACGAGCAGACGCTGCACGAATTTCAAGCCCGCCATCGCAGCGATGGCGCACCGCTGTTCGATCTCGCCCTGCTCGGCGTCGGCCCCGACGGCCACACCGCATCGTTGTTTCCCGGCTATCCTGCGGCCTCCGAGACCGAACGCTGGGTCATGGGTGTGCCCAAAGCGCATGTCGCACCCTTCGTGCCGCGCGTCAGCCTGACGCTGCCCTGTCTCGCGCAATGCCGCGAGATGCTGCTGCTCGCCTCCGGCCATGACAAACGCGCGATCCTGTCCCGCGTGTTCGCGGGCGAGGATCTTCCCGCCGCGCACGCGAAATCCGCGCGCGGCGAAACATGGTGGCTGATCGACAAGGCCGCCGCACCTGAACCGCGTGACGCCTGATGGCAACAAAACCTCGCATCAAGGCGGTGATCGTGATGGGCGTGTCCGGTTCGGGCAAGACCACCGTCTCGCAGGCGCTTGCCGCACGCACCGGCTTCATCGAGCGGGACGGTGACGACTATCACCCCGCCACGAACATCGAGAAGATGAAGGCCGGAATTCCGCTGACCGACGGCGACCGCCTGCCCTGGCTGCATGCCATCGCAAAGGCGATCGACCGCTATGCGGCAGAAGACACGCCCGTCATCATCGCCTGCTCGGCGTTGAAGCGGGCTTATCGCGACATTCTGGTGCACGGCCGCAACGATGTGCGCATCGTCTATCTCAGCGGACCGGCCGATTTGCTCGCGCAACGCCTCAGCCATCGTAGCCGACACTTCATGCCGCCCAAGCTGCTCGACAGCCAGATCGCCGCGCTGGAACCGCCGCAGCCCGACGAACATATCCTCACGGTGGACATCACCGCGCCGGTCGATCGCATCGTCGATGAGATCGTCGCCGCCCTGCATCTGCCGGATATTGCGGGAGCCCGTGCATGAGTTCGATCCGCCTCGTTATCTCCGATGTCGACGGCACACTGGTGACGCGCGACAAGCAATTGACGCCCGCCGCCATCGCCGCGGTTCACAGACTGCACACGCGCGGCATTCCATTCACCACCGTGAGCAGCCGCCCGCCGTTCGGCATGCGAATGCTGACGGCACCGCTGAAACTCACGCTCCCGATGGGCGCCTTCAACGGCAGCACCATCTTCAACCCGGACCTCTCACTGGTGGAGAGCCACACCATTCCGCGCGACGCGGTCGATGTCGCCCTCGAGATGCTGACGGCATGCGGAGCGGAGATCTGGCTGTTCACCAGCGACCGCTGGCTGGTGACGCGGGATGACACGCCTTACGTGACGCGCGAGCGCCGCACCGTGGACTCTACTCCGCAGATCGTGGATGACGTGACGCCTTATCTCGGCGGCATCTGCAAGATCGTCGGCGTCAGCGACGATTTCGACCTGCTGGCGAAATGCGAACCCGATTTGAAGGCCGCGCTCGGCAAGGCCGCCCACGCGGCGCGCTCGCAGAATTACTATCTCGACGTCACGCCACCGAGCCTCGACAAGGGGACCTTCGTCGAAGCCATGGCGAACCGGCTCGGCGTCACGCTCGATCACGTCGCCACCATCGGCGACATGGCCAACGACCTGCCGATGTTCCTCAAGAGCGGCGTGTCGTTCGCGATGGGCAACGCCAGCGACGCGGTGAAGAAGCGCGCAACCTACACCACGTCCTCGAATGAGGAAGACGGTTTCGCGAACGCTATCGAGAGGATTCTGACGCTTGCCTAGGCGTGAATTGAAAACTTGTCATGCCCGGCTTTATGCCGGGCATCCACGTCTTATGATTCTTCAGAAAGAAGACGTGGATGGCCGGGACAAGCCCGGCCATGACGGCTTCAGCCCCTTCATTTCAGAAATCTAATCCTTCTTCGCGCGCTGCACGGCGGGCTTGTCCGGGTGAAGTGCGGCGAAGAGATTTTGCGCGGTATTGATGATCGCGATGTGCGTCAGCGCCTGCGGGAAATTTCCGGTCTGGCGCTTCAGGAGCGGATCGTATTCCTCCGACAGCAGACCGACATCGTTGGCGATGTCGCGCACCCGCACAAACAATTTGCGCGCGTCATCGACACGGCCGAGCAGCACATAGGCATCCGCAAGCCAGAGCGTGCAGGCCAGAAACGCGCCTTCAATGGGCTGCACTTCGTCGTCATGCGGCTCCTGCGGATCGTGGCGCAGCACGAAACCGTCAGGCATCATGCGCCGCTCGATCGCGGCGATGGTCCCGGCAATGCGCGGATCGTCGGGCTTGAGGAAGCCGACCGCGGGCAGCAGCAGCAGGCTCGCATCCAGCATTTTCGAGCCATAGGATTCGACGAAGGTGTTTTCCTGCGCGTCGAAGCCGTTGGCGCAGATGTCGGCATGGATACGGTCGCGAATGGCGCGCCATTCCTCGACGGGGCCCTTCATGCCGAACTTCTCCACGCCGAGCACGCCGCGATCGAACGCCACCCAGCACATCGCTTTGGAGAAGACATAATGCCGTCCCGGCCCGCGCCGCTCCCAGATGCCGCAATCGGGCTTGGTCCACACCTTCGCAAGATGCTTGAGAAGCGCGACCTCGACCGGCCACGTGTTGCCGTTGAGCTCGATCTTGTGGACGCGCGCCTGATGGAATGCATCCATCAGCTCGCCATAGACGTCGAGCTGCAATTGCGCATGCGCGGCATTGCCGAACCGCACCGGCTTCGAGCCCTCATAGCCCGGCAGCCAGTCAGCCTCCCACTCCAGCAGGCGGCGCTGTCCCGTGATGCTGTACATGATCTGCATGTCGGCGGGCGCGCCCGCGACCGAGCGCAGCAGCCATTCGTGCCAGGCCACAGCTTCCTCGACATAACCGCTGTCGAGCAGCGCGAGCAGCGTGAAGGTCGCGTCGCGCAACCAGCAAAAACGGTAATCCCAGTTTCGCGCGCCGCCGATCTTCTCCGGCAGCGAGGTCGTCGGCGCGGCGACGATGCCGCCGGTCGGCGCGTAGGTCATGGCCTTGAGCGTAATCAGTGAGCGCTGGATGAAGTCGCGATGCTTGCCCTTGAAATTGCCGCGCGACGACCATTCGCTCCAGAACGACTCGGTCTCCTCCAGCGCCGCCTCGACATCGATCGGCTCGGGTACCGGAAGATGCGACGGATCGTAGGTCATGACATAATGATACGTCTCACCCGCGCGCACCTCGAAATCGGACACGGTCGTCATGCCCTCGCCGCGCATCTCGACATTGCTGCGCAACACCACCATGTCGGGACCGGCGATCGCCTGCAGCGTGCCGTCATCGAGCCGCTGGACCCATGGCACGTTGCTTCCCGAACCGAACCGCAGCAGCAGCTCCATCCGCATGTTCACCGTGCCGCTGTCGCCGCGCACCAGCCGCACGATGTCGGACGCTTCGCCGCGCGGCGGCATGAAATCGATCAGCGTGCAGACGCCGCTTTCGCAGGTGAATGTGGTTTCGAGAATGAGGGTATCGCCGCGATAGGCGCGCTTGATGTCGAAAGGCCCGCTCCCCGGCGCGATCCGCCAGCGTCCATGCTCGGGCGTGCCGAGCAACGCCGCGAAGCAGGCATCCGAGTCGAATGTCGGCCAGCACAACCAGTCGATCGAACCGTTGCGGCTGACGAGCGCGGTGGTGAGACAATCCCCGATAAGGGCGTAATCTTCGATGGGAGAGGGCAAAACCACCTCTGAACGGCATAATAAAACCGCGCCGGAAACGGCGCGCCTCGATTAACCGCCAAGGCATGAAAAAGTTCAACACCGGCGCATGAATTTCGTTGCAAGCGGCGATGAAAAGTTTGCGAGCAGCTTCTGCGTCAGCTCGCCAGCACCATGTCGAGCACGGCGCTGTAGTGGCAGGCGGCTGCGAGCAGCACGAAGCCGTGCCAGATCGCGTTCTGGAATCGCAGCCGCTGCCAGGCGTGAAAGATCACGCCGGCCGAATACAGCACGCCACCGATCCCGATCAGCCACAGCGTCGTATTGGGCAACGAGGCCGCGATGGAATCGTAGGCGATCACCCCGCTCCAGCCGAGCGCCAGATAGAGAGCCACGGCAAGCCGGTCGAAGCGGCCGGGATAGAAAACCTTCAGCGCGATGCCGAGCACCGCGACGGACCAGACCCCGGCGAGCAGCGCGAGTCCGAGAACACGGTCGTTCATCTGCGTGAGGAAAGGCGTGTAGGTCGCGGCGATCAGCACGTAGATCGCCGAATGATCGAACCGGCGCAAAATCCATTTCACCGGCGACACCGGCCACAGATTATAGACCGCCGAGAACGCCAGCATGGCCACGAGGCCCGCGGCATAGATCGAGACGGTCACGACATCGCGCGTCGAGGCGTAAACATTGGTCAGAACGATCAGCGTGATCGCGGCCACAAGCCCCAGCGACAGGCCGGTGACGTGCACGACGCTGTCGGCGATCAGTTCGGCCCGGTCATACGTCCAGTGAATCGCGCCGCGCCCTGGGGCTACGGGCAAGGCCACCAATTCTTTCAGCCGGAAGATCGTCATACGCCAACCATTACGCTGCAGCCTCACTCTACGCCCTGACCTACAACAAAACCCTACCGGCCCAATCCGGCCGTCTCATGACGGGCCGATCACCATTCCTGTCAATTTCGCAACTTGATTTCGGGTTCCATCATCGCCAGCTTTTCAGGATGCTCGCCCCGTCCCCTCTCATTCGATCGCATGATGCCTCCAGCCCTGTCTGACATTCTCGACGATCTGCGGCTGTCGGCGCGCTCGCTGCTCGACTACAGCGAGAGCCTGCTCAACCCGACCGTGCGCCTCGGCGTCACCGGCCTGTCGCGCGCGGGCAAGACGGTGTTCATCACTGCACTCGTGCAT
>Ga0182735_1001407_pt1 | contig 16098 bp, 14 predicted proteins | sample eDN5th30CKraftMG_FD_128524 | JGI IMG/M metagenome (GOLD analysis project Ga0182735, IMG submission 128524) | Enriched Miracle-Growth compost microbial communities from Emeryville, California, USA - eDNA 5th pass 30_C Kraft MG (version 2) (version 2) ... | reverse complement strand
TGGCGTAAAGCGAACGGTGGTCGTCCTGCCATCGGAAGCGGACTGGCATTGAACGGTCATTTTTTCTCTCCTCGTTCAGAAAGTTCGGTTGATGCGCTCGCCGCAGCTCTGCCTGTTGGTGTTTCGAATATGTATTCCGCTTGACGTTCAATCAAACGAAATATAGAAAGGTTTAAGATCAGAAAATTTGAACAAAGTGCTAAAAAACGGAGTCCGTCATGACAGCGCCGGTTCAACATCCCCTCCCGATGCTTGATATTGATGTGCTGCGCACATTTGTGGCGATCGCCGATACGGGGAGTTTTTCTTCCGCGGCTAACGCGGTGTTTCGCACACCTTCGGCCGTGTCGATGCAGATCAAGAAACTGGAGGAGCAGCTCGGTGTTGCGGTTTTCGACCGTGATGCACGCTCGGTAACATTGACCGGCGACGGGGAGATCCTGCTCGGCTATGCGCGGCGTCTTCTGGCTCTCAATCGGGAAGCGGTATCGAAATTCGTCGCGCCGACAGTGACTGGCGTGGTTCGCCTGGGATCGCCGGATGATATTGGCGAATGCGTGCTGCCGCTTGTGTTGAAGCGATTTGCTGACAGCCATCCGGGCGTAACGGTCGACGTGGTGATCGACCAGAGCAGCAATCTGCGCAAGCGGCTTGACGAGCGCCGGTTGGATGTGACGCTGATCAACATTTCCCACACTGTGCTCAACAAAGGCGATGTGGAGGTCCTGCTGGACGAAGAACTCGTATGGGCCGGGGCCAAGTGCGGTACGGCTTATCGTCGGGATCCTTTGCCACTATCCATCTGGGAAGAGGGCTGCGCGTGGCGGGGTAGCGCGCTCGAGGCGCTTGAAAGCAGCGGTCGTCCTTATCGCATCGCCTATATGAGCTCACACTCGACGGGGCAGCGGGCCGCGATCATGGCCGATCTTGCGATCGCCCCTTTCGGTAAAACGCTGTTAAGTGACGGGATCGTGGCTCTTGGGCCGGAACACGGCCTTCCGGCTCTCGGCCGCTATCAGCTTGGCATGGTGGTCAAACCTGAAGCCGGACCGCATATTCAGGTCGTTGCCGACCATCTGCGAAGTGTTTTCGAAGGCTATCGCCGTTCCGGGCGTTTCGAGACGTTTCGCTCCTGCTGATGGCAGATCACAGTTTATTGGGATGGCACTGAATGCATTCACTTGCCAGTGAAAAACGCTGCGCTAGATTTCTTTTGTGACAGCCGAGTGAATCGGCTTCACCGCCAGTTGCCTGACAGGGGCTTCGCATGTGGGGGGAGGCATAACTGGTTTGAATAGACTTGGAACTCTATGCGTCCGCTCCTTCACAAGAGCAGAAACGCGCATCCCATTGGAGAGACTGTCATGAAGCTGACCCGACTTGTCCCTGTTGCTATCGTTCTCTGCGCATTCACGCTTGCGTCCTGCGCAAATACTGTTCGCGGCGTTGGCCGCGACGTAAAGGGCACCGCCCATGCGGTTCAGGAAACGGTAGAGTAAGTGAACAAAAGGCCCGGATACCCGGGCCTTTTATCTATGGAACCAGAAAATAGCTGACTGTCATGTGTTTTTCTGGGCGGGTTTTGTATTGAATATCGGTGGTGGCGACACCGTTTTGAGGCACAGCGATATTCGCGCTCTGCAATAATGCTGCCATGCGCTCATTGGGTTCAGCTCCGCCAAACCACATCACAAGGACAGGCGTCGTCAAATGCGCGCGAGCATCCGGTGTTTCTGGATGCACCACCCGCAAGGACGAATCAAACAATCTGAAGTTACCTGGTATCTGGGCATTGTCAGTAAGGATTGTCTTGAACGGGCCTTTCGCCTGCACTTCTTCATAAAGATGCCGATAGTCGAGCTGGCCGTAAGGTGGAGAGCTGGAACCGTAGGTCAGGTAATAGCTCAGCACAGGCGGGACAATAAGTGCAAGAACCGCGCTGACGACGGCATAGTCGATCAACGCCCTGTTTCCGATCCGATAGCGCCCCATAAGGCTGGCCATCAACGCGGGAGTTAGAAACAGGACCGGTTGCAGCCACCGGTCTTTTACGTTGTTCGCGCCGGTCACGACAACGCCAGCAAGCACAATAACCACCCCGACCAAAATGAGAAGGCGCAGAAATTTTTCACCTGTGGTCAGCGGAGTGGGCGGTGCAATCCTTTTCTTCCAGTGAATAAGCGCGATGATGCCAGCGATCGCGAGCGCAAGGATCGAGAATAGAAACGCCGCCTCGACGAGGCTTTCCATACCCATCAATCGGTCGAAGAACAGATTGCCCGAAGCACCGATCTCAAACTTGCTCGCACGGGCCATGACACTGGATTTGTGCGCCAGCATCCAAGTCGCGGTTGGGCCGACGCAGATCGCGAATGCCAGGAGCGTCACGAGGCTCAGCTTGGAAAGGAGCGTCCGGCGATATTCGGGAATGAGAAGGCCTGTCACGATCAGCATGATCAGGAAGAATGACGCGTTGAACTTGCCGAGAAGCGCCGCTGCCATCGCAGCGCCAAGAGCAGCGGCGGACCCGGCGTGCCGTGCGCGCATATGCCATGCAAAGGCCAGGAATGCCCAGCCGCAACCTGCCGTACCCGCTACTGAATGCGTCAACGCGCGCTGCGATTCCCATGCGATTTGCGGAATGAGAAACAATCCGAGCATGCTCGCAGATGCAACGATGCGCGAAAAGCCGAGCAGCCTCATTGCACCGTAAACGCTCAGGAACAGGCTTGCCAGAAGGCTGAACTTGACAATCTGCAATGTGAGCATCGATGTGCCAAGCACTGATGCTGCCAGATTGGTTATCCACGTGTAGAGAGGAGGCTGGGATCCGCCATATCCCCAGTCAAGATAGCCGATATTGGCGAGCTGTTCGGCGTCATCGAGACCGGCACCGTTGGAAACAACGGTGACTAGAATGGCCTGGAACGCAAAATAGCACAGCACGAAAATGACAGCCAAAGGCAGGCCAAAAAGCTTCCTGTCTGCGCTGGAAACAGCGGTGGCTGATCGTTGTGCGGTCAAACTCATTGCCCCGAATAAAAAATAGCCTGTGCAGGCGCTCCATGAAAGGACACTGCATTTCACAGGATTATGTCCGGATTTCAATCGGACGGCTCAAAAAGCCTTGTAACAAACGCGTGTGATTTCGCAATCTCGCGGGATCAATGGCTGCGTGCCGGATATGGGCAAAATCTGCCCACCAGAAATGGCAAAAACCGCGCTGCCGAAGGTGCACGGTTTTGCCAATTACGCATGGCATCTCCGCCGAACAATACACTGGCGGGATATACTGAGCTCCGGTACGCAGTACCAGATCCGGAGCGTCGAGCCCGGGTGAACCGTCTCGTGCTCCTTTCTAGCCCAACATCGTTACCGTACGGTTATCAGAGACTTAAGCAAATCTAAACAATGCAAGTTTTTTGCTCCGGCATTTGTTTACTTTGCCCCCGATCTGGCGCGCAGATAATTGATAATGCCTGAAAAATCTTCGCCGCCATGGCCCTCGCTGTCAAAAAGACTGTAAAGTTCCTGCGCATGGGCTCCGAGCGGTGTTTCAGCGCCGGCGCTTTGGGCGGCTTCCTGCGATAGTTTGAGGTCTTTCAGCATCAAAGCCGCAGCAAAGCCGGGTTTATAGTCTCTATTCGCAGGCGATGCAGGAACAGGGCCGGGAACAGGGCAATAGGTCGTCAGCGACCAGCATTGCCCCGATGACGTCGAAGCCACGTCGAAGAGAGCCTGATGCGAAAGCCCCAGCTTTTCGGCGAGAACAAAGGCTTCGCTGACACCGATCATCGATATGCCCAGAATCATATTGTTGCAAATCTTCGCGGCCTGGCCCGCGCCATCGCCGCCGCAATGTACGATCTTTCCCGCCATAGGTTGAAGGATCGGTTCTCCGCGTTTGAACGCATCATCGCTGCCCCCGGCCATGAATGTCAGCGTACCCGCCGAAGCGCCGCCGGTGCCGCCGGAAACCGGTGCGTCGATGGAAAGATGTCCGTAGCTTGCGGCCAGTTCATGTGCCTTGCGCGCCGAATCCACATCGATTGTCGAACAGTCGATGAAAAGTGAATCTTTGCGTGCCGTTGGTGCAATGTCTTCATAGACGGTGAGAACATGCTTTCCCGCCGGTAGCATGGTGATCACCACATCTGCGTCAGCTACTGCATTCTGCGCGCTCGAAGCTACCGAGAGGCCATTTGCCTTTGCTTCATCAAGATGTTGCGGCAAAAGGTCGAAACCACGCACGGTGTGACCGGCTTTCACGAGATTTGCAGCCATTGGGCCGCCCATATTGCCAAGGCCGATAAATGCTATTGTGGCCATAATGAATTCCTCCCTTGGCGATTGTTAATTCACTCAGCGCCCGATCATCTGGCGTGCAATGATGACGCGCATGATTTCGTTTGTACCTTCGAGAATCTGGTGCACGCGCAGATCGCGGACAAGCTTTTCGATCCCGTATTCATGTAGGTAGCCATAGCCTCCGAAAAGCTGGAGCGCTTCGTTCGCTATATTGAAGCCCGTGTCGGTGACGAAGCGTTTGGCCATAGCCGACCATTTGCCTGCGTCATGGGCTTTTCGATCGAGCTTGCTGGCAGCAGCATAAAGAAGAAGGCGCGACGCGGAGAGTTCTGTTTCCATGTCAGCCAGGCGGAATTGCAGGGCTTGAAACCGGTCAATCGTCTGGCCGAAAGCCTTGCGCTGGCCACAATATTCCAGCGACTTGTCCAGTGCCGATTGCGCACCGCCCAGCGAGCAGGCGGCGATGTTGAGGCGACCGCCATCAAGGCCCGCCATTGCTATGCGAAATCCACTTCCTTCTTCGCCGAGAAGGTTTTCAACCGGAACCCGGCAGTTATCGAAAATGACGGTTCTCGTTGGCTGCGCGTTCCAGCCCATCTTGAATTCGTTGGCGCCGAAAGAAAGGCCTGGTGCATCTTTTGGCACAACGATGGTGGAAATTCCCTTCGAGCCGTCCTCGCCGGTACGCACCATAGTGACATAAACATCCGTGGCGCCCGCACCGGAAATAAATTGCTTGGAGCCGTTGAGGACGTAATGGTCGCCATCGCGCGTGGCCCGTGTTCTGAGGGCTGCAGCATCCGAACCCGATCCCGGCTCTGTCAGACAATAGCTCGCAAGCGATTCCATCGATGTAAGCTTCGGCAGGAAGCGTTGCCGCTGTTCGTCGTTGCCGAAAGTGTCGATCATCCATGCGGCCATATTGTGAATGGAGACGAAAGCCGAGAATGAAGGGCATGCAGTTGCCAGCGCTTCAAAAATGAGCACCGCGTCGAGCCGTTTCAGCGCCGAGCCGCCCACATCTTCACGCACATAAATGCCGCCCATGCCAAGCGGTCCGGTCTCTTTCAAGACATCGACGGGGAAATGCTTGTCACGGTCCCATTGCAATGCTTGCGGCGCGATACGATCGCTGGCAAAGGCCCGCGCCATATCCTGTATGGCGAGCTGATCCTCGTTCAGTTCAAACTGATTCTGGTCGGCAGCATCCATGGTTTCCTCCCTGTAGCACCGCACCTTTTCCTTCAACTAGATCACAACCGTGGAAGGCTGCCAACGCTCCATTGGAATAATGTTGCTCACATTTGTAATAAACTGATGCGCATTTTTGCATAGATGCTCACGGGTCGGGGGACCCGTTGCCACATGGGAGAGTTTAAGCTACGCACCTCTCCATGGCACGCGCAATCATGTTTCAGGGAACGGGTTCGGACGTTGGCAAAAGTGTTCTTGTTGCCGGATTGTGCCGCGTTGCGCGCAATCGCGGTTTCAAGGTCAGGCCCTTCAAGCCGCAGAACATGTCCAATAATGCTGCGGTCAGTGACGATGGCGGTGAAATCGGACGGGCGCAGTGGCTGCAGGCGCTGGCTTGCGGCGTACCGTCCTCGGTCCACATGAACCCGGTGCTCCTGAAACCGCAGACGGACCTGGGAAGTCAGGTCGTCGTGCAGGGTAAGGTGAGGGGCGAAGCGCGCGGTCGCTATTATCAGGAATTGAAACCGCAGCTTATGGCGGCGGTCATGGAATCATTTGCCAAGGTTCGCGAGGGCGCGGATCTCGTGCTGGTCGAAGGGGCCGGTTCACCTGCTGAAATCAATCTGCGTGCTGGTGATATTGCCAATATGGGATTTGCGACGCAGGCCGATGTTCCGGTCGTCCTCGTGGGCGATATAGACAGGGGTGGGGTGATCGCATCTCTGGTTGGTACGCACACTATTCTTCCCGAGCAGGACCGCGCCATGGTTCGCGGGTTTCTCATAAACAAATTCCGGGGCGATATTTCCCTTTTTGATGACGGGCTCGCCGCCATTACCCGATTTACCGGCTGGCGCTCCTTTGGCGTGGTCCCGTGGCTGAAGGCGGTATCCCGCTTGCCCGCTGAGGATTCGGTTGTTCTGGAACGCGCTGTCAGCGGGAACAGGAGGCCGCTGGTGGTCGCAGTGCCGATGTTGCCGCGCATCGCCAATTTCGATGACCTTGATCCACTGAAGGCCGAACCGGACGTGGAAGTGATCATGGTGCCGCCGGGAGCCAGTTTGCCTGGCGATGCAGGGCTTGTCGTGTTGCCTGGAACCAAATCTACGATAGCCGACATGCAGGCACTTCGGGACAATGGCTGGGACCGCGAACTGTTCGCTCATGTGAAGCGGGGAGGCCATGTGTTGGGTATCTGTGGCGGGTTCCAGATGCTTGGCCGTCATATCAGCGATCCGGCCGGTATCGAAGGGAATGCGCGCGACATCGATGGTCTGGGGCTTCTCAACATTGAAACGGTGATGGAGACCGAAAAAGTGGTTCGCAATGTGCAGGCCACGTCGCTTCTCCACAATACACCACTCGAAGGTTACGAAATTCACATCGGTCGCACGACCGGGCCGGATATGTTGAGGCCATTCGCCCGTATTCGCGAGCATGACGATGGGGCCATTTCGCCTGATGGACGGATCATGGGAACCTATCTTCATGGTGTATTCAGCGGTGACGAATTCCGCCGGAGATTTTTGCTCAGTTTAGGTATCAACAGCGGTCAGATGAGTTATCGCGCTGGAGTGGAGACTGCGCTGGATGAACTCGCCGGGGAGTTGGAACGCTGCCTCGATATTGACGCGTTGTTCGGACTTTGCGGTGTTTGAGGAAATTCTACTTTACTATTTAGATGTATTGGTGCCAATTTTGTTTGCTTTAAATTAATATATTGCATTCTGGGTTGTATTTAAATATACTGCTATGAGGAAATTAGTTCCTGGTTTTTTATAATTTGAATTTTATTTAAATGTTTATTTCATAGGTGTTTATTGAATACTGTTAAATCGCCCGATTACGCATCTATGGTTTACGAACTTAGGCAGCATGCGGCTTTCCTGTACGCCTTTATGATTATCAATGGATTTTTTATTATTTTCCCTCAAATTGACTTGATTGTTTCACGACATTTTTTCCAGTCGGGCAGTTTTTTTATTTCTCATAACTCATACTGGATTGCATTGCGAGATTTCCACCGGCTCAGCCAGTGGTGTCTGTTGATATTCATGTTCATCCTTGTGGCGTTTTATTCTTTGTGGCGTCGCCCACTTTCAATCATTGCTCCGCATAAGGTTGTCTATATCGTACTTACCTACGTGCTCGGTCCTGGTGCGCTGGTGAATAGTCTGAAACTTCTTATTGGTCGGGCGCGACCGAGGGACATAGTGGAGTTTGGCGGTTCAGCTGATTTTACACCGGCGTGGCAACTAGCCCGGATGTGTCATTACGGTTGTTCATTTCCATCCGGTGAAACGTCGGCAGCTGCTGCGATGCTGCCTCTCCTGATCCTTGTACCTGCACGCTTTCGATTAAATGCAGCGGTGATCTTTATTCCGATTCTTGCATTGATATCGCTGAACCGTGTATTTATGGGCGCGCATTTCCTATCCGATGTGATGATCACCTGGACACTTATCATTGGTCTTATGATTTGGCTCTGGCCCAGGGTTGTGCGTCATGCCGATGTGATTGATGGCTGGGTGCGATCTAGAAGTGAGAAACTTCGAAAGCGGCTGTATGTTCGCTGATTGACGCCGATGGGGCGAAAGCCTAATGTCCAAGGCGTGCAACAGGTTTTTGCCGGGACGAATCCCGGCGATGCCAAAAAGGGAATGCGACGGACGGACCCAATTCGGGCGTCTCTATCGCAGCCGACCCCGCGACTGTAGAGCGGAGAGGGATGAGGCAAACCGGCCAACCGGTAACCACTGGAAGCAGAAAAGCTTCTGGGAAGGCAGCTTCAATCCCCGCGACCCGTGAGCCAGGAGACCTGCCTGTTGCGTGAGGGTATTGAGCCCGCACCCCATGGGAGGTTTTTCCCTGCTGCCTGCACGGAGGTTGTCATGGCTGCACGTACTCAGAGTTCTATTTCAGGCATACTCGCAATGCCGCTCGCTGCCCGTCTGGGCACAGCTGTGGTTTCACTGCTTCTCGGCGCTTTTCTGATTTACGGTGTTGGGCTTGCCCATTCCGATACGCTGCACGATTCGGCACATGATACGCGTCATTCCTATGGTTTCCCCTGCCATTGAGCAGGCGACCTATTTTCGGAATTGAAGTTGAGCAAGGCTCGATGGCGGACGGCCGGAGCATTTCCCGTTTTGATTGAATCATTGGAAGTGCTCTATCTGTTTGTTTTTACGCGCATCTTGTTCCGAAAGCCGTTTCACACTTTTCGGGACGCGCTCCATCGGCGCGAGACTGCTGTTGAGGGACAGAAATGTTGATCCGTTATTTGTTGGCGACGCTTGCCGCCGGTCTTCTGGCCGGGCTGCTGGTTACGCCTGCCATGTATCTGAAGACAGTGCCTTTGATCCTGCAGGCCGAAACTTACGAAGAGGCTGGCGGCGGCCACCGCCATGGCGAGACGGAAGCCAACCCTCACGATCATGGTGTCGCTGCCGCAGATGCTGAAGAAGAAGGGGCGGGACTGCCCTTTGGGCGGCTGGGCAATACGATTCTTGCCAATCTTGTGGCCGGCGCCGGTTTTGCCTTGCTGCTTGGCGGCGTAGCCTTGCTTCTTGGGCGTCGTATCACGGTGCAGAATGGCATTTATTGGGGCGTTTCAGGCTTCTTCGCGGTGGCATTTCTGCCCGCGTTGGGGCTGTCGCCGGAATTGCCGGCAATGCCTGCCGCTGATCTGACCGAACGCCAGCTCTGGTGGATCGCTGCCGTGGTGCTCGGCGGCCTCGGTATCTATCTCGTTGTGCTGCGCCAGGAAATCTTGGCGAAGATGTTGGGGCTGGTGCTGATCGTGGCGCCGCATCTCTATGGCGCACCGCATCCGGAAGATATTTCGTCTCCCATTCCCTCGCTGCTTGCGTCGCAATATGCGGTCGCATCGCTGGCGACCAACCTGTTCATGTGGGCAGTGATCGGCCTCGCACTCGGCTGGTTCATCGAGCACTATGCATCGTCCGAGATTGAGGGCTGACGAAAATGACTTCGCCGGGAAAATCGGTTCTGGTGCTTGGCGGAGCCCGTTCGGGCAAGTCGTCTTATGCCGAGAAGATGGTCGGGTCCTCGGGGCTCAAGCCGCTTTATCTCGCAACAGGACGCGCCTTCGACACGGAAATGGAAAACCGCATTGCCATTCACCGGGAGCGGCGTGGTCCTGAGTGGCAAACCATAGAGGAGCCGCTTGATCTGGTCGGCGCACTCACACTGCATGCTGCCGAGGATCGGTTCGTGCTGGTGGATTGTTTGACCCTGTGGCTGACCAACCTGATGATGGCCGAACGCGATATAGGTGCGGAGACGGCAAGGCTTGCCGCCATGCTGCCGGACCTTGCCGGACCTGTGGTATTCGTTTCGAACGAAGTTGGACTTGGGATCGTGCCCGAAAATCGCTTGGCACGGGAATTTCGCGATCATGCGGGCTTTCTGCATCAGGCAGTGGCCGCGGTTGCGGATGAAGTTTATTTCATGGCGGCAGGGCTGCCGCTCAAGATGAAGGGATAAATCGATGCAGGGACAGAAAATTCCCGCGACCGTCATTACGGGTTTTCTTGGATCTGGCAAAACGACGATGATCCGCAACCTGCTGGAAAACGCCAATGGAAAACGCATTGCGTTGATCATCAATGAATTTGGCGATCTCGGTGTTGATGGCGGCATTCTGAAAGGTTGCGGGATTGAGACCTGCCGCGAAGAAGATGTGATCGAGCTCAACAATGGCTGCATCTGCTGCACCGTTGCCGATGATTTCATCCCGACCATGACCAAGCTTCTGGATCGCGCTGATCGCCCCGATCACATCGTGATCGAGACTTCCGGTCTGGCGTTGCCGCAGCCGCTGGTCGCGGCATTCAACTGGCCCGAAATCAAGACGCAGGTGACGGTCGATGGCGTGGTGACGGTGATTGACGCGGCTGCCGTCGCAGAAGGCCGTTTTGCCGATGATCACGACAAGGTTGATGCGCAGCGGGCAGCGGACGAATCCCTTGATCATGAAAGCCCCTTGGAAGAACTTTTTGAGGATCAGATTCATGCAGCCGACCTTATCGTACTCAACAAAGCTGATCTGATCGATGCTTCGAGGCTTGATGGTGTGAAAGCCGATGTTGCCGCGCGTTCCCCTCGACGGGTGAATATGGTTCCTGCGAGCTTTGGCAAGATTGGAACCGATGTTCTGCTCGGCCTCGGTGTCGGCACTGAAGATGACATCGCCAACCGCGAGTCTCACCATGAAATCCATCATGCGGATGGCCACGAACACGATCATGACGAGTTCGAGAGTTTTGTGGTCGAGGCGGGTTCTGTCGCCGATCCCAAGCTGTTTGCCGAAAAGCTGAAGACGGTCATAGCGGAACATGACATTCTTCGTCTGAAGGGCTTTGTTGATGTGCCGGGAAAGCCGATGCGTCTGGTGGTGCAGGCGGTCGGTCCGCGCATCGAACATTATTTCGACCGTCCATGGGACAAGGATGAAACGCGCTCCACGCGGCTGGTTGTGATCGGGCTGCATGACATCGATGAAGCAGCCATCGCCAAGGCAGTGAAAGACGCCGTTTCGTAATGCATCTTCTTCTTGCCCAGAAAGGAACGATCAGCGACGGCAATGAGGCCGTCGATCTCGGCCAGACGCCGGGAGAGATATTGTTCCTTTCCGCCGCCGATACCGAACTGGCCAGTCTGGCACAGGCGCACCGGCTCGCGCCGGACTTGCCAAGTTTGCGGCTGGCGAACTTCCTGAGCCTCACCCATCCCATGTCGGTGGACGCTTATGTGGAGCGTACAGCCAGATGTGCGAGCCTTATCGTGGTGCGCATCATTGGCGGTGAGACATACTGGCCTTACGGGCTGGAGGCACTCCATGCCTGTGCTGTCAATCACGGGATCAAGATTGCCGTATTGCCGGGGGACGACAAACCGGACCATGGGCTGGATCGGTTTTCGACAGTTTCCGCTCAAGAACGAAATGAACTCTGGCAGTATCTGATCGAAGGCGGAGCGGCGAATACGGGTGCCTTTCTTCATTATTGCGCGGCGCTGATCGCCGGTTCCGAGAAGCCGGAGAGTGCGGCGCCTTTGCTCAAGGCGGGTCTGTGGTGGCCGGGAGAGCATGCTTCGTCGCTTGACAGCATCAGGACGCACTGGGGCGATGTTTCCGCGCCTGTCGCAGGCATCATTTTTTACCGGGCGCTGGTGCAAAGCGGGCAGACCCAGCCCGTCGATGCGCTGATCGCATCGTTGCAGGCGAGGGGCCTCAATCCGCTTCCGATATTCGTTTCGAGCCTCAAGGATCGATTGTCCGCAGCCGTTGTCGACGGCCTGTTTGAGGACTGTCCGCCAGATATCGTTTTGAACGCCACGGGATTTGCAATTTCTTCGCCGGGGGCGGAGCGCAAGCCGACTGTCCTCGACAAGCGCGGCAACATAGTGCTGCAAGTCATCTTTTCCGGTACACCGAAGGCAGTTTGGGAAAGCTCGCAGCAGGGCTTGCTGGCACGCGATCTGGCGATGAATGTCGCCTTGCCTGAAGTGGACGGACGTGTGCTTTCACGCGCGGTTTCATTCAAGTCCGCAAAACAGTTCGACACGGCGGTGGAAGCGAATATCGTTACCCACGAGCCGCATGAAAACCGCGTGGATTTTGTGGCGCAGCTCGCTGCAAACTGGGTGCGGTTGCGGCGGAAACCGCCCGAAGAAAGGCGTGTGGCGCTTATCCTTGCGAATTATCCAAACCGCGACGGGCGGCTTGGCAATGGCGTTGGCCTCGACACACCTGCCGGAACGGTCGAAGTGCTGCGCGCTATGGCGACGCATAACTATCAGGTGGGGGAGGTTCCGGCCAATAGTGATGCGCTCATGCGCAGTTTGATGACAGGTCCGACCAATGTAGCCCGCGACGGGCGCGAAATACGCGAAACGATTTCGCTGAATCAATACAAGGCTTTCTTCAAAAAACTTCCCATTGCGATTCAAAAAGAGGTTGAAAGGCGCTGGGGGGCGCCGGAAACGGACCCTTATTTCGCGGAAGAGCTCTCGGCCTTTGCCCTGCCGTTGATGCGGTTGGGAGAAACCTTCATCGGTATTCAGCCTGCACGCGGCTATAATATCGATCCGAAAGAAACTTATCACTCGCCTGATCTGGTGCCGCCACACGGCTATATTGCTTTCTATGCCTTTCTGCGCGAGGTCGCAGGCATCGACGCAATTGTACATATGGGCAAGCATGGAAATCTGGAATGGCTGCCGGGAAAGGCGCTCGCTCTGTCCGAAAACTGCTATCCCGAAGCGGTGTTCGGTCCCATGCCGCATATCTATCCTTTCATCGTGAACGATCCCGGTGAAGGCACTCAGGCCAAGCGTCGTGCCAGCGCGGTTATTATCGATCATCTGACGCCGCCACTGACACGCGCCGAAAGTTATGGGCCGCTGAAAGATCTGGAAGCGCTGGTGGATGAATATTACGAGGCCTCCGGTGTCGATCCTCGCCGGCTGCTGAAGCTGAAAGGGCAGATACTCGATCTTGTGCGTGACATAGGGCTTGATCGCGATGCGGGCATTCACGACCATGATGACGAAGACATGGCACTGCAAAAGCTCGACGCCTATCTTTGCGATCTCAAGGAAATGCAGATACGCGACGGGCTGCATATTTTCGGGCTTGCGCCTGAAGGCAGGCTACTGACCGATCTTCTTGTCGCGCTGGCCCGTGTGCCGCGTGGTGTTCCGGTTTCGCTTGGCGGTGCGCCGGGTGATCAAAGTCTCCAGCGTGCAATCGCTGCGGATTCAGGGCTTGGTGTTTCATTCGACCCGCTCGACTGCAATATGGCAGAGGCATGGACAGGACCCAAACCGGAACTGTTGCTTGCTGCCAGCCCTGCAACATGGCGCATTGCAGGCGATACGGTGGAACGTATCGAACTGCTGGCGGCGAGTTTTGTCGTAGGCGAAAGGGACTGCCCGGAAGACTGGCCGCAGACGCGGGCGGTCCTCCAATCCATAGAGGAGCATCTGCGCCCCATGGTGGTTTCCTGCGGGCCTTCCGAGATAGATGGGTTTCTTGCCGCACTTGATGGGCGATTTGTGCCGCCGGGACCCTCCGGCGCACCGACGCGGGGTCGCCCCGATGTACTGCCAACCGGTCGCAATTTCTTCTCTACCGACAGTCGTGCCGTTCCCACGCCTGCAGCATGGGAACTTGGACGCAAATCGGCGGAACTCCTCATTACCCGTTACACGCAGGATCATGGTGAATGGCCGACATCATTCGGCCTGACCGCATGGGGCACGTCGAATATGCGCACGGGTGGCGATGACATTGCGCAGGCCTTGGCGCTGATCGGCGTCAAGCCGGTCTGGGATATGGCGTCACGCCGGGTGACTGGATATGAAATCATTCCGATTGCAAAGCTTGGCCGTCCACGCGTCGATGTAACATTGCGCATTTCCGGTTTCTTCCGCGACGCGTTTCCGGAACAGATTGTACTGTTCGACAAGGCCGTGCGTGCAGTTGGCGCTCTCAATGAGGATGCTGAGGATAATCCAATCGCGGCGCGTATGCGGATCGAGCAGGCGCGTCTTGCGGCAGAAGGGGCGGACGAAAAGACCGCGCAGCGGCGTGCAGGCTATCGCGTTTTCGGATCGAAACCCGGCGCCTATGGAGCGGGTTTGCAGGCGCTGATCGACGAGAACGGATGGACGGGACGCAACGATCTGGCGGAAGCTTGGCTTGTCTGGGGCGGTTATGCCTACGGTGCAGGCGAGGAAGGACAGGCCGAGCGCGGTCTTCTTGAAGAAAGGCTTCGGTCTGTTCAGGCCGTGGTGCAGAATCAGGACAATCGCGAGCACGACCTTCTCGATAGCGATGATTACTACCAGTTTGAAGGCGGGATGGCGGCGACCGTTGAAAGCCTGAGCGGTGCAATGCCCGCGGTCTATCACAACGATCATTCCCGGCCGGAAAAGCCGGTGATCAGGGCGCTGGAAGAAGAACTTTCACGCGTCGTGCGCGGGCGCGCAGCCAATCCGAAGTGGATCGCGGGCGTCATGCGTCACGGCTACAAAGGTGCGGCGGAGATTGCGGCGACGGTCGATTATCTGTTCGCCTTTGCAGCGACGACCGGCAAGGTTGGAAATCATCACTTCGAGGCCGTCTATCAGGCTTATATTGCTGACAAGACGGTACACGACTTCATGGCCGAAAAGAACCCCGCTGCACTTGCCGAGACCGCGGCGAAGCTGAACGATGCCATTGGGCGGGGTTTTTGGTCACCACGTTCCAATTCGGCGCGATTCGAACTGGAACAACTTGCGACTTTGAATCCGGGAATGAGAACAAATGGCTGAAAAATCTGCAAAACTTCTGTCCATGACGGAAGAGGAACTGAACGCCCGCCATGCGGATAAGATGCGCAAGAAGAAGGCTGCTCGCGACAAGATACAAGCAACCAAGACCGAGGAAAAAGGGTTGGTGATCGTCCATACCGGCAAGGGCAAGGGCAAATCGACCGCCGGTTTCGGGATGGTTTTCCGTGCGCTCGGCCACGGAATGAAGATCGGGGTGGTACAGTTTGTCAAAGGCTCGTGGGATACGGGTGAGCGCTGGGTACTTGAAAAATTTCCAGAACAGGTGACGATCTCAGCGCTGGGCGAAGGCTTCACCTGGGAAACACAGGATCGCACGCGTGATATCGCCATGGCGCGGGGCGCGTGGGAGCAAGCCAAGGCGCTGATAATGGATGAAAGCTACGATATGGTGCTCTGTGACGAGCTGAACATCGTGCTTCGCTATGATTATCTGCCGGTCGAGGAAGTGATCGAAGTTCTAAAGGCCAAGCCGGAGATGAAGCATGTCATCATCACTGGCCGCAATGCCAAGGACGAGCTGATTGAAGCGGCGGATCTTGTGACGGAGATGGAGATGATAAAGCACCCGTTCCGTTCCGGCGTGAAGGCTCAGAAGGGCATCGAGTTCTAGTTTTTTCTTTTGCGCATTATCCTGGTAAAACCGTTTCACACTTTTGCTGGAAATGTTTCAATGTTGGATAGCTGGCAGTTCTGGGCGCTGATGTCGGCAGTGTTTGCCGCTTTGACGGCAATCTTCGCCAAGATCGGTATTCAGGGCATCAATTCGGATTTCGCCACGCTCGTGCGTACGCTGGTGATCATCGGCGCATTGTGCCTGTTCCTGACTGTTACAGGCCAATGGCAGAAACCGGGCGAAATATCCGCAAGGTCGTGGCTGTTTCTGGTGCTTTCAGGATTGGCGACCGGCGCATCGTGGCTTGCCTATTTCCGTGCCTTGCAGATCGGCGACGCATCGCGCGTCGCGCCAATCGACAAATTATCGGTCGTGCTGGTCGCACTGTTCGGCGCGGCATTCCTGGGCGAGCGCATGTCTACCATCAACTGGTTCGGCATTTTGCTAATCGGTTGCGGGGTGGTGCTGGTCGCGCTTCGGATTTAGAAGCCTGCCCACTGGCGCAGGGGATTGGTACCGTCCATCAGGAGGCGAACCGCCAGCGCCAGGCTGACGACGATCAGAAGCGGTTTGATGATGCGCGAGCCGACCTTCATGGCGAGGCTTGCGCCGATCTG
>Ga0182735_1001406_pt1 | contig 16118 bp, 12 predicted proteins | sample eDN5th30CKraftMG_FD_128524 | JGI IMG/M metagenome (GOLD analysis project Ga0182735, IMG submission 128524) | Enriched Miracle-Growth compost microbial communities from Emeryville, California, USA - eDNA 5th pass 30_C Kraft MG (version 2) (version 2) ... | reverse complement strand
GTCCTTTTCGGAAGTGGCGAGGGCGCTGTCGAAATGACCAACGGCTTCGGCCGCTCTGCCCTGAGCAATCAATGTGTGGCCGAGACCGACTTGGGCGAGCGCGTAGCTCGGATTGACCCTCAGCGCCGCGCGATAGGCCGTCTCTGCTTCGTTCAGTCGCCGCCGCTGAAATTCCAGGCTGCCGATGGAAGCTTGTGCTTCGTGTACTTTGTAGCCGGATGCCGCCATCTGGCGGAAATCGTCGAGGGCTGCGTCGATCCGACCGAGAGCTGCGCGCGCACCGCCACGGCGCTGCAAGGCAAGTCCGGTCTGGCTTGCATTCGCAGCGCTGCGGCTTCCGGAGAGGAACGTATCGCATCCGGCAATGATCGCCGCAGGATCGGTTGCGGTGAAGCAGGCGACGCTCCCGTTGCCGATGCCGCCGCTGGCGGGCGGCTGCGTACGGGCCTGCTGTGCTGCTGCGACCGACGGGACGAGTCCGAAAAGAACGATGCCGACGAGCGCCCCTGCGAGACCCGTCCAAGGACCTGCCACGTATCGCGATCCCAACTGCATCGCACGCCTCGCGGAATCCTGGCGCTGATCAGTTGCGGAGGCCGTAGCGCCGCAGTCCGTTCAGCGCGAAACGGTTCGCAGAATCGATGCGCAGCACCTGGCGGTAGTCGGCAATGGCCTCACGGCGCTCGTTGCGCCGAACATGCGCTTCCGCTCGGAAAAGATAGGTATTGGCGTCGCGAACATTGAGGTTGATGGCCTGTGTCAGGTCGTTGATCGTCCGAACCGCATCGCCACGGCGCGCATGCGCCAAGCCCCGAATGCGAAATGCCTCGCCATTGCGCGGCTGCTGGCGGATCACCTCATTGAGATCGAGGATCGTGCGCTGGACGTCGCGAGCGGCCCATGCCGCCTGTGCTCGCTGCATGAGCAGGCTCGCGTTGCTCGGATCGCGCGCAATGGCTCGGTCGAGCTCGGCACGCTGGGCCGAAGCGGCGGCGGACGCCTGCTGTGCAGGAGGAGGTTCAATCGTGTTGCGGCGCTGGCGCAGGTCGGCATTGTCGGGCTCGATGCGCAAGCCGGCGTCGAGATCGGCAAGGGCGCCCGCCCGGTCGCCTTGGCGCGAGCGTATCTCGGCGCGGGTCATCAGGGCCGCTACGGAGCGGGCATTCACCGTAAGGCTGCGATCCGCATCGCGACGTGCCTGCTCCAGACGGTTCGCGGCGAGATAGAGAGCGGCGCGCTGCTGCAGCGCCTCGGCATCGTCTGGATTGATCTGCAACGCCGCGTCTAAGTCCGCCAACGCTGCGATCGTGTCGCCCTTTCGCTGGTGCAGGGCAGCACGGGCACGCAGGCCGGCGGCCTCGTCCGGCCGCAGCGACAGCGTACTGCTGACGTCGGTAATTGCGCGGTCGACGTCGCCCTGACGGGCGCGGGCCTGCGCCCGAAGACTGATAGCGTCGTAGTTGCGCGGATCGAGACGGATCGCCTGGTCGAGATCGGCGATGGCGCGTGCGTTATCGCCACGTTGAAAGTGCGTGGCGGCGCGGTTCGCATAGGCCATGACGAGGACGTCACGCGACACGCGACGCTCTTCGATCACGCGCGTGCAGGCAGCAACGGCTGCGTCGGTTGCCGCACCCGTGCACGCGGTCATCTCGGGCGGGAGCGGTTGCGCTGTCGGCTGGCTCGCTGCGGTTCCCGAGGCAGGCGGCTGCGGGGTTGCCGGTGCGGAAGGTGTGGCTTGTCCGGTCGGAGCTGGAGTCTGTGGCGGTGTCTGGTTCGCCGCGGTCCCGGAAGGGCGCGCGACGGGAGCCTGCTGTGGGGCAGGAGCCGGGGTCGCCGTGCGGGGTACCGCCGGTGCCGGCTGCGGTGCGGCAGGCGGTGTCTGCGCGTTGCTCGTGGCGGGGGCAGGTGCGACCGGTGCCGGATTGTCCTGGCTGAGGTTGCGCCGCGGTTGGGCGGGCTGTGCGCCCTGGGGCTGCGCCTGGGTGGCGCGAGGTGCCTGTGTCTTGGCCGAGCTGGTCTCGCTGCGAGACGGCACACCCTGTCCAAAGGCGGTTCCGGTAATTGCGGCCGAGGCGAGAAGCAGAGAAATCGTCAGCGGTGCGCGCATTTTGAATCTCGATATCGTCAGGAATTGCCAGTCAGAGTAGGGCAGCAGCAATCAGGGTGCCAGATCATCGCAAGTCCATCGGATCGGGCCGTTAATCCGGCCCGATCCGCGTTGCGCTAGCTCGCGATTACCACCGGAAGCCACCGCGATAGTGCCGCGGGAAGTAGTGGCGATACGAGTAGTAGTAGTGACGGTGGCGTGGGTGGTAGTGATGTGAGTAATGGCGATACGAATGGTGGCGATGCGAGTAGTGGTGGTGCACCGGCGTGTCGCAGGATTCCTCCACTCGAACTCTGCGTACCACGTGCGCTCCGGACTTCTGGACCGTTGCCGCGGCTGCGACCGGTTCGGTGGACTTCGGCGCCTCGGCAAGAGGCATGATCGGCGCACCGACCGAAGCCAACATCTCTGCGGGCGGCGCAGCGCTATCGGATGTTGTCGTGGCACTGCCCGCTGATGGCTCGATGGGCTGGCCGATCACGGCCGTATCGGTCGGCATCGGAGCCGTGTCCGTGGCCGGGGTCGCTGCGTTGCTTGACGACGTCGCACCCGCCGGGGCTGCCGATCCGGACGAAGCGGTTGGGACGGCACCCGTTGCGGCGACTGTGCCGATCGCCGCCGTTGTCGTGGCGGTCGGGATGACTGGCGCGGCGATCGGCGGTCTGACGGACGTGCCGATGGGCGGCTGGGCCGATCGCTGCGACGTTCCCGATGGCGGCGGTTGGACGCTCTGCAGGCTGCGGTTGCCGGTGTTGCCAACCCGATTGCCGGGCGCCGGAGGCTGAACGCCGAACGATCTGCGATTGCCGCTGTTGCTGGCCTGGGAGCCCGGTGACGGCGGCTGTATGCCAAAGCTGCGTCGGTTGCCGACGGTGGTCCGAGAGCCGGGCGATGGCGGCTGAACCGTGCGGAAGCGGCGGTTGCCCGTAGGGCCCTGATTGCCGCCGAAGCGCCGGCTGTCGAAGGTGCGGCTTCCGAAAGCGCGATTCGAGCCCTGGAACGAGCGCTGCGAGATGGACCGCTGCGAGAAGCCGCCGTTGGACTGGCCGCCGCCGAAAGCGCGCTGACCGCCGTTGCGATTGAGCGTTTGTGCATCGCTCGGCGTGACAAGCGCGGCAAGGATGAGGGCGGCCGCTGAGATGGCGAGTGTGTTACGCATGCCCGGCTCCTGGCTTTGGTAGGGCGCAACGCCCCGGGTTTGAATCCGTTACGTCTCGAATTTGACTGTACGATGTTCAAAATGCAAGCAGGAAGTCGCACACGTGTGATCACGAGAGCGTGAAGAGCTAAAAAGAGGAGAGCGCGCAGAGCGGCGTGTCAAATCTGGGAGCGGCCGGCGCAGTCCTGTGTCGTCCCGGGCTTCATGCCCGGGATCCATCTCAACGCTGGCTCTGGCATCGTTGATGGATAGATCCGGCGCTCGTCGCCGGGATGACACTTAAGTGTATGATAGACCGTTCTAAATCACGAAAGTCGGGCTTTCGCTTAGTCTGGCTATCCGCCGCCGTGTTCGACTACGGCTTTTCCAGGCCGAGGGAGATCTTGAACCGGCGCGCGATCGCTGCGCTGTCCTTCTCGGGCAGCCGCCACGGGTCCTCGGTGATCGCAATCTTGGCAACCGCGAAGATCGGGCCCTGTGCCTGGAACAGGAAGCGGCCAAGCTCGTCTTTCTGGCTGTCCTCGGTCACCAGCATCGTCTCGCGGATGCCGAAGCCTTTGGCGACGGCGCAGAGATCGACCCGGTTTCCGGTGAGCCCCTTCTGCTTGCCGGTCTCCGAGAAATGCTCATTGTCGAGCACCAGGATCGCCAGATTCTTCGGTGCCTGATCCGCCACGACGGCCAGCGAGCCGATGCCCATCATCATCTCGCCGTCGCCGGTCATGGCGAGCACGCGATGGTCCGGCTCGGCCATGGCCAGGCCGAGCGCTGTCGGAATGGCGAGACCCATGCCGCCCCACGAATAGAGGTTGTCCGGGCGATCGCCGGCGGCCGAGAGGTCCCAGGTCGGGCTGCCGAGGCCGGTCACGACCAGACCGTTGCCGCGATGCTTCAGGATGTCGGCGACGAACGGGCGGCGTTGCAACTTGTTGGAAGCAGGCGCTGCGGTCTTCGGTGTCTTGCTCATCGTGCCCTCACTTCTGCCCGAAGCCCTTGGCGCCGATGACGCGCTGGCTGACCAGAACGGCAGCGGAGATGCTGCTGTTGAACGCAATGTCGGCTGCGGCGGCGAACGTTTCGCCAATCTCGTCGGCCTTGTCGACCGGGTAGCAACGGACGCCGACCGCTTCGAGCGCCGGCCGAACGGCCTGTCCCATGGAGATCTGGCACGGATTGAACTCGCCCCATTGGCCGCGCATGGTCACCAGCAGCAGGCATGGGGCGCGATGGGCGGCGGGGAATCCGAGGGCATTGATGCAGTTGCCGACGCCGGACGATTGCATGGCCACCATGGCGCGCTTGCCGCCCAGCCACTGGCCAAGGACGATGCCCATGCCCTCCTCTTCGGTGGAAAGGGTGACCAGCCGCATGGCCGGGTCGTTTTCGATCTGCAGAAGAAGTCGCGTGAGGCCACCATCGGGAATGGTGCAGACCGTGTTGATTTCGCGCGCTTTCATCTCGCGGAAGACGTCGTCGGACCAGTGGGCCGCCGCCGCCGCTGCCTTCGCTGCCATGGGGATGCTTTCCGGATCGCGTAAGAGGTTGTCCGGTCACGGCTTGTGGCAGGCAGCGGTGGCAGGGTCAAGCCAATGATCCCCCGTGGGACATTGAACGCCAGTGACGGCCCGAAGCGCACTCGGCATTGCTGACGCACCACCCGTCCGCTCGCTAGCCATTTCAGATCGCGCGTCCTAACTTCTGGTCCAGCTTCCTATCGCGCGCCGGCGCTGCCGGCAGGCTGTGTCACAAGCAAGGATCATCCGAATGCCGCTCAACGCTCCCCTTCGCACCGAGTTCTCAACCATCAAAGTCGAGATCAGCGCGGATCGGGTGTGCCTCATCACGCTGAACCGTCCCGAGGTCCGCAATGCGATGAACTCGCAGATGATGGCGGATCTGCGCGACTGCTTTCAGCAGTTCTACGTCCAGGAGAATGCCGCGGCCTGCATCGTGATCACCGGTGTCGGCGACCAGGCGTTCTGCTCCGGCGGAGATCTCAAGGAGCGCCGCGGCATGACCGACGAGACGTGGCGCCGTCAGCACGCGATCATCGAGCAGATGGTGCGCGCCATTCTCGATTGCCCGATCCCGGTCATTGCGGCTGTCAACGGTGCCGCCTATGCGGGCGGAATGGAGATCGCGCTCGCTTGCGACTTCGTCTACGCGGCGGAGCACGCCCGCTTCGCGCTGACGGAAGTGACGCTCGGGATCATGCCCGGCGCGGCCGGCACGCAGAATTTGCCCCGTGCGGTTGGTGTGCGGCGTGCGAAGGAGATCATTCTGACGGGCACGCCCTTCACGGCGGCGGATGGATTCGAGTGGGGTATGATCAACAAGGTCGTGCCCGGGCCGGAGCTGATGGACGCCACGCTGGCCACGGCGCGGAAAATCGCCGCAAATGCGCCCGTTTCGGTACGCCAAGCCAAGAAGTCGATGGATCGGTCCACCGATGTCGATCGCGCCTCGGGCTACGCTTTCGAGATCGAGTCGTACAATAGGACGGTGGGTACCGAAGATCGCCACGAGGGCATCAATGCCTTCAACGAGAAGCGCAAACCCGCCTATAAGGGCCGCTGAAACCGTTCAGCTCATCAGGATCTGAAGCCATGACCAAACCAGATGTCATTTGTCGCGAAGTAGGGCTGCGCGATGGCCTGCAGCTCGTCAAATCGTTCGTGCCGACCGAGACAAAGCTCGCCTGGGCGCGAGCCGTGGCGGCGGCGGGCGTTCGCGAGATCGAGATCACCAACTTCGTTCCGCCGAAGGTGATCGCGCAGTTTGCCGATGCGGCCGAGGTGGCCAAGGGCGCTCTGGCGATCCCCGGACCCAAGATCGTGGCGCTGGCGCCGAACCGCAAAGGCGCCGAGAACATGCTGAACGCCGGCATCCGCAATATCAACTTCGTGCTCTCGGTATCCGAGGAGCATAATCTCGCGAACGTGCGCAAGACGGTGGACCAGTCGTTCGCCGAGTTCGAGAACGTCGTCGCGCTGCGTAAGGAAAAGCCGGAGTGGAAGGACGTCCGCATCCAGGGATGCCTTGCCACGTCATTCGGTTGCACGATCAAGGGCAAGGTCGATCCCGGTGACGTGCTGAAGTGTGTCGACCGCTACCTCGCCCTGGGAGCTGATGAGATCACACTTGCCGATACGGTTGGATATGCGGCGCCGAGCGAGATCTCGAACCTGTTTCATCACACGATCAAGCTGGCCTCCGGCAAGCCGGTCTACGCGCACTTCCACGATACGCGGGGGCTTGGACTTGCCAACGTCTACGCGGCGCTCGAGGCGGGCGTTCGGGCGTTCGATGCCTCGACCGGCGGCCTGGGCGGCTGCCCGTTCGCGCCGGGAGCGTCGGGGAACATCGTGATGGAGGATCTCGTCTTCCTGCTCGAGAAAGAGGGTCTCAAGACGGGTATCGATCTCGAAAAGTATCGCGTTGCACGCGAGATTGCCGAGAAGGCCCTGCCCGACGAGAAGTTCTACGGCACGATCCTGCGCGTTGGATTTCCGAAGGGCTTTACACCACCCACCTTCGCCGAAGCGGCGGAGTAGTCGTTGCTCGAATAGTTAAGTGTCATCCCGGCGCCCGTCGCGGGGACTAAAGGAGAGTTCACTTTACATGGACGCATGGCCGGAGTTGCGGAGTTCGAGCAGCACCGCCTGATCTAGGCCGCAACCCATTCCCCTCCCCTCGCGGGGAGGGGAGGCATAGTCACACCCTCTGCACAAACAATCCCATCGACGGGGAGTCGCCGGGTCCATCCGGAATGAACACGATAGCTCGAGTCCCCGGATAAGCACTGTGTGAGCAGTGCGAAGATCCGGGGTCTTTGCCCGTCGAAGCGGGACTCCAAGATCGACCGTGGAAGATCCCGGATAACCGCGCGTTGAGCGCGGTTTCCGGGAACCCGGGATGGGCGTATCAGTGGGCGGCGGCGACGGTCGGTGTCGGTGGTGGCGGTTCGGGCGGCGGCGGGGCGCCGTCGTCGCTCTCGTGCTCGATCTTGTCGAGATCCTGGCCTTCCAGTGATGCCTCGAATGCGACCAGGCGCTTCCGGATCGACAGCAGCTCAATGATCGTCGTCCACGAATTGACGAGGTACTGGAACGAGGTCGAGACTTGCGAGAAGGCCGTGAGGATCTGCTGCAGCAGGCCGAACGTGATCTTGCCGGCGGCAATAGTCGGGATGAGGATCACGTAGGCGAAGATATTGTCAGCCTGCAGGTACATGCCCCGAAAGACGTTGAAGTAGGCATAGTGAAAGTACATGCGGAAGTAGTTCGTGCGCACCGCCTGGAACAGGCTGCGGACCGTCTCGGGCTCCGCCCGGCCGGCGTCATCCTCGCCGTAGACGAGCTCCTTTCGATAGGCGGCCTCGACGCGCTGGTTGCGAAAGTTGAGGCCCGGCAGCTTGATGCCGGCTAGCGCCAACAGGCCGGTTCCGAAGGCAGACCAGACGATCGAGGCGATCAGAAGGGGAGCCGGGATCTGGCCGACGATCGGCATCTCGCTCACGTGCGACGACAGCACGTAGAGAACCGGCAGGAAGGCCATCAACGTCATGATCGCCTCGATGACCGATAGGCCGAGGTCCTCCATGATGGTGGCGAAACGCATGGTGTCCTCCTGCACGCGCTGGGCGGCGCCCTCCACGTGCCGCACCCTCTTCCAGTGCGACATGTAGTAGTCGTTCATCGCCGTTCGCCAGCGGAAGATGTAGTGGCTCACCAGGAAGCGCGTGACGACGTAGACCGCCATCCAGACGAAGGCGATAGCGGCGAATTGCAGGATGAGGCCGTAGAGCTCGCCGGCCGTCGTTGTCGATTTGCCGGAAAGCGCGTTCTGGACAGCATCGAAGAAGGGCCGGCGCCAGTTGTTAATCGCCACCGAGACCTGGACGGAGAAATAGCTGGTGAAGATCAGCACCATCGATCCGACGATCGACCACCACTGCCAGGGATGGGGGTCCAGGATGAACCACGCCGCCGCGAACAGGGCGCAGGTTAGGAAATAGTAAAGGACGACCGAAAGGAACTGTGGCGTAGCGAAGTGGCCAAGACCGATCACGTCGCTGTCGCTCGGCGAGGCGCCGAGCCAGTGCGCAACGGAGTCGCCCGCCACGAACCAAACCGCGATGGCGAGCGCCGCATAGACAATCACGGAGATAAAGAAGAGCCTTGGGCTCGGGAAGAATGATTTGAACACCGGCTAGCGCCTCGGTCTGTTGGCGACAGCGCCTTATACGCGACAATGCGAGCGGGTTTGACTTACAGTCTCGCAACCTTGCTGTCCGATCCACATCAGTCTGCGCCGAGCGTCGGTGATTGTCGCGATGATCGAGAGCCCGGCCTGACGTCGGCGAGGCTTGCGCCGAATGGGATCGACGCCTATCCAGATCACTGAAAACACCGTCTTTCCGGTTCCGGCCCATGCCGGGTCCCCGTAACCGCATTCGAGAAGCCGAGGTAGACCGATGACCGACCAGCCGCTCACCATGCCGCTCGAGCCGCAATGGACCGAAATCCGAGAAGGCGTGCGGGCCGTTTGCGAGCGGTTCGGGAACGAATACTGGGTCAAGCTCGATCATGCCGACCAATATCCGACCGAGTTCGTCGATGCTCTGACGGAAGCCGGCTACCTGGGCTGCCTCATTCCGGAGGAGTACGGCGGGTCGGGCCTTCCCCTTTCGGCCGGATGTGCCGTCCTCGAGACGATCCACGAGATGGGCTGCAACGCTGCGGCGTGCCACGCGCAGATGTATACGATGGGCACGGTGCTGCGCCACGGCAGCGAGGAGCAGAAGCGGAGGTATCTGCCGGATATCGCCTCGGGCAAGCTGCGCCTGCAGGCCTTCGGCGTGACCGAGCCGACGACGGGCTCCGATACCACCCAGCTCAAGACGCGGGCCGAGAAGAAAGGCAACAAGTACGTCGTCAATGGCCAGAAGGTCTGGACCAGCCGCGTGATGCAGTCCGACCTGATGCTGCTGCTCGCTCGCACGACGCCGGTCGATCAGGTGAAGCGGCGCACGGATGGTCTCTCCGTCTTTCTCGTCGATATCCGCGAGGCCAAGGGACATGGTCTCGAGATGAAGAAGATCGACGCGATGATCAATCACAACACCTGCGAGGTATTCTTCGACAATCTCGAGATCCCGCCCGATGCGCTCGTCGGCGAGGAGGGCAAGGGCTTCCGCTACATCCTCTCGAGCATGAATGCGGAGCGGCTGCTCATCTCGGCCGAGTGCCTGGGCGATGCGCGCTACTTCATCAATCGCGCCACGGAATACGCCAAGGAGCGCGTCGTCTTCGGCAATCCGATCGGCAAGAACCAGGGCGTGCAGTTCCCGATCGCGCGCGCTTATGCCGAGCTTTGCGCAGCCCAACTCCTGGTCGCCAAGGGCGCTGCGCTATTCGAAGCCGGCGAGGAATGCGGTGCCGAGGCCAACATGGGCAAGATGCTCGCGTCCGAGGCAGCGTGGCACGCCGGCGAGGCCTGCATGCAGACGTTCGGCGGGTTTGCCTATGCGCGCGAGTATGGCATCGAGCGCAAGTGGCGTGAATCGCGCCTCTATCAGACGGCGCCGATCTCCACGAACATGATCCTTGCCTTCGTCGGCCAGAACGTTCTCGGCCTGCCGCGGAGCTACTGAGCGGCAAAGCGGTCCGGTTGCGATCGCTTTGGAGCAATTTGGATTGAGGTTGGAACGTCAATCTCATAAAGAAGTGTCGTCCCGGCGCTTGTCGCCGGGATCCATTTTTCAGCCCTGAGCGAGCGGAGACATGGGTCCCGGGCATAAAGCCCGGGATGACGCTTTGGGGTCCGAGTGGCGGTGGCGATTCCAGCATGCTCCGAACCAGTTTTAACCCTCGCGCGCCTTCTCGACCACCGATGGTGGCGGGACGGCGCGGCTCATGCCTCGGCTGGCGCGCGACAGGAAGATGCCGCCGAGCACGAGCGCGATTCCTGCCCATTGGATGGCCTCGAGGCGCTCTCCGATCAGGAACACACCCGCCAGCACGACCGTGATGAATTCGAGGCACACGATCGCGGCATAACCCGAGGCCGCGAGGCGGGGCAGCGCATAGGAAAACGAGAGGATCTGCAACGCGCCGCCCAGCGTGCCGATGAATAGTATGTTGAGCCAAAGGTGCGGCGCCGACGGCAGGGAGAAGCCCTGGATGCCCGCTGCCAACCCGAAAGCGACCAAATATGCGCCGTAGATGAACACCGCGCTTGCGATCGGGGCCACCCTTTTGGTGACCGGATAGGCGGCCGCGATGTAGAGCGTGTAGCCGAGCGCGGCGATGGCGACGAATATCACGCCCTGCGGATCGAGCGTCGCGCTGGCGAAACCGGGAGAGCTTGTCAGGGCGACGCCGGCAACGATCGTGCCCACGCCCAAGGCCGCCGTGGTGCGTATCGGGAACCCGAACAGGAACCGGTCCACGGCGAGCGCCATCACGGGATAGAAATAGAAAAGCGTCACGACGACGCTCGTCGGCAGCGTCTCGACGGCCTTGAAGTAGCAGAAGACCTGCAACGTCCCGAGCGTCAGGCCGTTCAGGACCAGCCATTTGCCGCCGCGCCGCCATTCCTCGACAAGGTGATGGCGCCACAGTGCCAGCGGCAGCAGGACGGACAACGCCACGATATATCGCCATGTGAGCGCAGATACCGTGTTCATGCCGGTTGTCTGCAGGCCCGAGACGAACATCGGCACGAAGCCGACCGAAATTGAGCCGATGGCGGCAACAGCCACGGCCTTGAGCTCGGCTGAGCGCGGATCTGATGACATCGAGGAAGAGGGCCCGGTTCGCTGCGAAGCCGCGGATCGTGGCACGACGCGTCGCCGTCCGCCAGCATCGAGCGACACGGGCGCAGAATAAGCCGGCGCAGGAGCGTCAAAATGGTTCAAGGATAAGGCGTCGACGCTCGAACGCTATCGCCGAAGATCCCGGATAAGGCGCCGTCAGGTGTGCGCCGATCCGGGATCCTCACCCGCTGCAGCCAAATTGCGCTGTGGATCGGCGGGCCTTGCTCGCGTTTCCGCCGCCGCATAGGGTTTGCTTGCGCCGAGGGAGAGTTCATGCCGATACTGACGTCCGAAATCAACACCGCGTCCGACGCGTTCCAGGCCAATCGGGCCGCCATGCAGGCTCTCGTGGCGGACCTCGAGGCCAAGCGTGCCGAGGCGGCAGTCGGCGGGCCCGACAAACTGCGCGAGCGTCACATTGCACGCGGCAAGCTTCTGCCGCGCGACCGCGTGTTGCGCCTGATCGATCCCGGCTCGCCCTTTCTCGAGCTCTCACAGCTTGCCGCTCTCGGCCTTTATTCCGGCGATATTCACGGCGCCGGCGTCATTACGGGCATCGGGCGCGTCTCGGGTCGGGAATGCGTGATCGTCTGCAACGACGCCACGATCAAGGGCGGCACGTACTATCCGCTCACCGTCAAGAAGCATCTGCGCGCCCAGGAGATCGCGGTCGAGAACAACCTGCCGTGCATCTATCTCGTCGACTCCGGCGGCGCGAACCTGCCTCACTGGACCGACGTCTTTCCCGATAAGGATGACTTCGGACGCATCTTCTACAATCAGGCGCGGATGTCGGCCGCCGGCATTCCGCAGATCGCCGTCGTCATGGGAAGCTGCACGGCGGGTGGCGCGTATGTTCCGGCCATGTCCGACGAGACCATCATCGTGCGCCGGCAAGGCACGATCTTCCTTGGTGGTCCTCCGCTGGTGAAGGCCGCAACGGGCGAGACGGTGTCAGCGGAGGATCTTGGCGGCGCCGAGGTTCACACGCGCCTCTCGGGCGTGGCCGATCATTACGCCGTCAACGACGATCACGCCCTGGAGATCGCGCGCGGCATCGTGGCGACACTCACCTCGCCGCGTCGCAACGACATTCTCACGCGTGCCCCGCGTGCGCCGGCATTCGATGCCGACGAGATCGATGGTGTGGTGCCTGCCTCGCTTGCGACCCAGTACGACTCGCGAGAGGTGATTGCTCGCCTGGTCGATGGTTCCGAGCTGCATGAGTTCAAGCGCAACTACGGGACGACCATCGTCACCGGCTTCGCGCATATCGAGGGCATTCCCGTTGCGATCCTTGCCAACAACGGCATCCTCTATTCGGAGACGGCGCAGAAGGCAGCGCACTTCATCGAGCTTGCCTGTCAGCGCAAGATTCCCCTGCTCTTCCTGCAGAATATCACCGGTTTCATGGTCGGTCGCGATGCCGAGGCGGGCGGCATCGCCCGGAACGGCGCCAAGATGGTGATGGCGGTCGCCAACGCCAACGTACCGAAGGTCACGGTCGTCATCGGCGGCAGCTATGGGGCCGGCAACTATGCCATGTGCGGGCGCGCCTACGCGCCGCGCTTCCTGTTCACGTGGCCCAACGCGCGCGTCTCAGTCATGGGCGGCGTGCAGGCCGCCAGCGTTCTGGCGACGGTCCGCCGCGACAACATCGAGGCCGAAGGCAAAACGTGGAGCGCCGAGGACGAGGCCAAGTTCAAGCAGCCGATCCTCGATGCCTACGAGCGCGATGGCCATCCGTATTTCGGCACCGCCCACATCTGGGACGACGGCATCATCGCGCCACGCGAGACACGCCGCGTGCTCGGCCTCGCCTTCGCGGCAACGCTGAACGCGCCGATCAAGGATACGAAGTTCGGCGTCTTCCGGATGTGAGGAGTCAGATGTTCGAGATCGAGCGCATCGACCATATCGTCATGAATTGCCAGGACGTCGAGGCTACGGCGTCGTGGTACGAGCGCGCCCTGGGTTTCAGGCGGGAAACGTACGTCAGTCCGGCTGAGCCCGGCCAGCGGACGGCGCTGAAGTTCGGACCGCACAAATTCAATCTCCGGAAGACCGGAGATTCCGGTTGGCTGACGTGCCGGGTCGATGCCCCAGGATCGCTCGATCTTTGCTTCATTACGTTGGGCAGCTTGCGTCCGGTCATGGAGCGGCTCAAGGCCGCCGGCGTCGCGATAACCGCCGGTCCGGCCCCACGTACCGGAGCGCAAGGCCGCATGACGTCGATCTATTGCGAAGATCCGGACGGCAATCTGGTCGAGGTCGCAACCTACGCGCCAGATCCGCTCGCATAGGCGCCATGTGCGCGCAATCGCACCGCATGCTCGATCTCTCGTTCGCTGCGATGCTGATGCTTCGGTTCGGCCGGAACCCGTTTTTCTCGAGTTCCCGGAAACCGCGTGCAACGCGGTTATCCGGGACCCTTCCACATTCCGGGGATACGCGGGACGACAGTCTGCCGCGAGCACCTTCGACGGGCAAAGGCCCCGGTTCGGTGCGCTGCTCGCGCAGCGCCTGGCCGGGGACTCGAAGGAGGGGTCGGCTCAGCTCGGAAAAATCACGGCCTTGCCGGTGGTCTGGGTGTCGAACAGCTTGTAGGCCTCTTCGGCCTGGTCGAGTTTCCAGCGGTGCGTGAAGAGCTTGTCGACGTTGATCTTCTTGTCGGCGACGAGTTCCGCACAGTCGGCCTGTCCCTGCTTCGAGAACGTCCATGAGCCGACCAGCGTGACCTGGCGGCGCAGCATGTCGGGCGACACGTCGATCGTGACATTGCCGCGCTCGCCGACGAAGCACGCCGTTCCCCACGAGCGCACGGCTCGCACGGTTGCGGCGCGTGCCTCGGGCGCCGACGAGCAGTCGAGCGTCTTATGCGCGCCCTCGCCGTGGGTCAGGTCGCGGATCGCCTGTACGGTATCGTTCGAGCGCGCATCGATGGTGATGTCTGCGCCGAACTCCTTCGCGAGATTGAGCCGGTCTTTCGAGACGTCGAGTGCGATGACCCGCGCGCCCATGGCGGTCGCAAGCTGCGTGGCGGAGAGACCGACAGGGCCCTGTCCGAAGATGGCGATCGTCTCGCCGCCCTGCAGGTTGAGCCGCTTCAACGCACCCCACGCCGTGCCGGTGCCGCACGAGATGGCGGCGCCCGTTTCGAACGACAGGCTGTCGGGCAGTGCGACGAGCGTGTGCACAGGCACCTTCATGTACTTGGCGTGCCCGCCATGGCCGCCGGAGCCGTAGACGGTCGTGCCTTCGAGGCACATTTGCGTCCAGCCGCCCCGGCAGTGCTTGCAGCCGCCGCAGCCGTCGTAGTGATGGCACATGACGCGCTGCCCGACCGTCGCCTCACGCGGTGTCACGGCAGAGCCCACCGCAGCGACGATGCCGCACGGCTCGTGGCCGGCGATGGTGCCCGCCTCGCGTTTGATGCCACCGGTTACGGTGTCAGCCGAAGGCGGCGGTGCGCGATAGGTGTGCAGATCCGAGCCGCACATGCCCGAGGCCTTGATCTCGAGCACGACATCGCGCGGACCGGGTGTCGGATCGGGAAAGTCACGCAACTCGAGTTTGCGGTCGCCTAGGAACACGACGCCTTTCATCGGGGTCTCCTCCAGATAGGAACCAAAGCGGCACGATGGCTCCGGATTGTCCGGACAACCTTATGCCGTAGTGGCTGCCGCGGGCAATGAGCGCATCATCGCTCGTGCGCTGGACGTTCGCACGGCGGCACCCGATATGATGGCAGACAGGGAAGCGGCAAGGCGAGCAGACGTGTCCGACGACGAACAAAACAGATTTTCGGCCCGTGCCGCGCGGTATGTTCGGGTGGGAACAGGCGTTGGCGCAGTGGCAGCGCGGGTGGCGGGCAACCGTCTCTTCGGTCTGGAGCTGGACCGGAACCGCAATGCAGCGGAGCTTGCCCGAGCGCTCGGCGGCCTGAAGGGGCCGATCATGAAGGCCGCTCAGCTTCTCTCGACCATACCCGAGGCCCTGCCGCCCGAGTATTCTCGCGAGCTGTCGCAGCTTCAGTCGCAGGCGCCGCCTATGGGGCCGGGCTTCGTGCGTCGTCGAATGCAGGCGGAGTTGGGCCCGGACTGGCAAGCGCGGTTCAAGTCGTTCGAGGCTACCTCGTCGGCGTCGGCATCGCTTGGGCAGGTGCACAAGGCCGTGGCACACGACGGGCGGCTGCTGGCCGTGAAGCTGCAGTATCCCGATATGCAGTCGGCCGTCGCTGCGGATCTCGGTCAGTTGAAGATCGTCTTTGCCTTGCATGCCCGCCTGGATCCCGCGGTCGAGACGGGTGAAATCTTGAAGGAGATCTCCGAGCGGCTGAAGGAAGAGCTCGACTACGAACTGGAAGCCCGCCACACGGCGCTTTACGGCCTGATCTTCAGGGATGATCCGCTGATCCGGGTGCCGGAAATCGTGTCCGAGCTGTCGACCAAGCGGCTGCTTGCGATGACCTGGCTCGAGGGGCGCCGTCTGCTCGACTACAAGGACGCGCCGCTGGAGGATCGCAACCAGATCGCGCGCGCGATGTTTCGTGCGTGGTGGTTCCCGTTCTCGCACTACGGGGTCATTCACGGTGATCCGCATCTCGGCAACTACAATGTGTTCGAGACCGATGGGAAGCCGGCCGGCATCAATCTGCTCGACTACGGCTGCATGCGGACGTTTCATCCGAAGTTCGTGCAAGGCGTGATCGATCTCTATCGCGGGCTCGAGCGCGGTGACGACGCGCTGATCATCCACGCCTATGAGACCTGGGGTTTCCGCGGGCTCTCGAAAGATGTGATCGAGGTGTTGAATATCTGGGCACGTTTCATCTACGGCCCTCTGCTCGATGACCGTGTCCGCTCGATTGCGGAAGGCACGACGCCGGGCGAGTACGGCCGGCGGGAAGCGTTCACGGTGCACGAGGCGTTGAAGGAAAAAGGACCGGTTAAGGTTCCGCGCGAGTTCGTCTTTATGGATCGCGCCGCGATCGGTCTCGGCGGTGTGTTCCTGCACCTCGATGCACGGCT
>Ga0182735_1001404_pt1 | contig 16125 bp, 18 predicted proteins | sample eDN5th30CKraftMG_FD_128524 | JGI IMG/M metagenome (GOLD analysis project Ga0182735, IMG submission 128524) | Enriched Miracle-Growth compost microbial communities from Emeryville, California, USA - eDNA 5th pass 30_C Kraft MG (version 2) (version 2) ... | reverse complement strand
TTTTGGGCTTTGGTTTTGTTATTGAAGTCTTTTATAAAGGCTTCGATAAAAACATCGACCATGCCCTCTTTTGGCGACATATAGCGTAACTGTTTTAAGAAAGCTTCATTGGCGGTTTCGGCTTTGAACCGTACTCCGCAGGAGGAAGTGCAATGGTAGTAATAATAGTAATTGCCCATCTTGCCCTTTGAGGCACTTCCTGTGAGCATCCTATTACAATTAGTATTAGGGCATTTAATAAACCCTCTAAGCGGTAGATTGTCCATAGCCACGATTTTAGGCTTTACAACCCTCTTTCTCCCATCGAGAATATCCTGTACATCCGCAAAGGTCTTTTCGCTGATTAATGGCTCATGTTGTATCAAGAATGACCCCGATTTACAGCACTTGATACAAGATGGGTAGTTAATATATACCGAATATTTTCTAACCGTTTAGATTGTTGCTGACATTTCAACTTCATAGCTAATTGAAGACATCATGTATTTTCTTTAAAAACATACTACTTAGTATGTTTTGTTTTATATTTGCATTGTCAAATCATTAAAATAATGAATTTATATCCTATATCCCAATGGGTCGTATGTGAATATACAACTCGCCTGTCATTAACATTTTTATTACAGAACACTGATATACATAACTTTAACTTTATGTGTAGAAAAATCCGATTACCGAAAAAAAGAAAAGTATGAAGAAATCCTACATCGTGTTATTTGTCATCATCTTGGTTCCATGCCTTTTTATGCTGTGGAACAATCGGGGGGTAACTTCAAAAATTGAAGATAACATAGTTTTCAATCAAAGGCTTTCCGAATATGGTATATATCAGGGTAAAATATCGGAATTGACCCCGTGCGATGAAGCGATTATTATAGACATATCATCACCTTTGTTTACGGATTACGCAGAAAAACAACGTATAATCCTACTGCCAAAAGGAGAAAAAATAAAAGCAAACGGAAGAGGCCTTCCGGATTTTCCCGATGGTACAATAATAGCCAAAACGTTTTTTTATCCGGAAAGGATAATAGGTGCTTCTACGGCGAAATACATATTGGAAACACGGTTGCTGATAAAAAGCAAATCTCAATGGAACGCCACAACATATAAATGGAACGACACACAAGACGAGGCTTATCTTCTTCAAGATGGAGCTACGGTTCCGATTGCTTTCGTAGATGAAAAAGGAAAAAATAGAACGATAGGTTATAAAATTCCCTCAAGAGCAGATTGTATTTCATGCCATCGCCAAAACGACAAAATTCTACCCATAGGCCCCAAACTTAGGAATATCAATATTGACGTTAACCGAGAACAACAAGTTGTAAACCAATTAGAATATCTTAAACAAAAGGGGAAATTGGAGATAACGTCTAATGAACAAGTTGCTCCTATTACAAATTACAGAGATGAATTACAGCCTATTGAAAATAGAGCAAGGGCATATCTTGATATTAATTGTGCACACTGTCATAACCCCAATGGTATAGCGTATTACACTCAACTTGATTTAAGAGATGAAACACCTCTTAACCAAACGGAAATTTGGCTGAAGCAAGGAAAAATAGCCACAAGAATGTCGATGCTTGGCGAATTACACATGCCAAAAGTAGGAACAACAATAATACACGATGAAGGCCTGCAATTAGTTGTGGATTATATTAAAAATCTTAGTAAAAAGGGTAAATGAAAAATAGATATATACATATGGATATTGCTAAACAACAAATAAAAAAAAACTATACGCCACTCATTTGGACATTGGCTATTACAATCAATTTGCTGATTGCCTTGGCATTTTTTTTACCGGACTTAACGTTTTTGAAACAATACGACTTCTCGTTCCTGCCTTTATTGAATGCAATACTCAACAGCCTCACATTTCTGTCGTTGTACGTAGCATTAATAGCAATTAAGCAGAAAAATATAAAAAAGCATAGAGCATTTGTTTTATTGGCACTTTTTTGGACAAGTTTATTTTTAGTGTCTTATTTACTATATCATTTTTCCACACCTTCAACCAAGTTTGGTGGATATGGTACAATACGTTATATCTATTTTTTTATCCTCTTAACGCATATTTTTTTAGCGATTATTATTGTGCCCCTTGCTTTGATTACAATTGGATATGGGTTAAATATGGATGTGTCTAAGCATAAAAAGATTGGGAGATGGACTATGCCTTTGTGGTTATATGTAAGCCTAACTGGTGTAATCGTCTATATAATGATTTCTCCATATTACTAATAGAAAGAGAGTAGAGCAAAAAACGCTGAAAAACTTTTCAGCCTATTAACATTTTTTTGTTTCTTTACAAAAATACTAAACAGTATCTTTTATGAAAAAGGCAGAAACAACACGGTTGATGATTTTACAAAAGGCGTTTGAACTGATTTATGCTAAAGGGTATCAAACTACGAGCATTGATGAAATTATTGCTACCACGCAAGTAACAAAAGGTGCATTCTATTATCATTTCAAAACAAAAGATGAAATGGGACTTGCCATTATCAACGAAATTCTGAAACCAACGCTTACAAATGGCTTTATAAATCCATTGCAAAAAGAAAAAAATCCAATAAACGCTATTTATAACTTAATGCACAATCTTCTAATGGAAAATGAATTTCTAAAAGTAGAATATGGTTGTCCTGCATCCAACTTTACACAAGAGATGTCACCTTGGAACGCGGAATTTAAAAAAGTATTAGACGAATTAACCAAACAATGGACAAAAGTAATGGCTGAAACTATAGAAAGAGGAAAGGGAAATGAGTTTATTCGTAAAGACGTAAACGCAAAGCAGGTAACACTTCTTATAATGTCCGGCTATTGGGGTATTCGAAATTTTGGGAAATTAGAAAATAGTAAAGCTATTTATCTACCTTATTTAAAGGAACTTAAAAACTATCTTAACAGTTTAAAATAATTTTTTTTCAAAAAAAACATACTAAGTAGTATGTTTTTGTTTTACTTTTGTTCAAACAATATATTATTATACAATATGGATACACATAGTCACAATGTTGCCGAATTAACATCCATAGGCGCATTAGTTGCAGTTCTGATTGCATTTGCATTTATCGCAATAATGTCGTTAGTAAAAGAACCGCACAGGCAAAAGCTAAATGCGATAATCATTGCAGGTGCAGGTGCTGTTTATTGGAGTGGAGGTTTAGGCATATGGGAATTTGTTTTCGGTTCGATAATGTTATTCATCGCATTCAAAGGACTAAAGCATTATTATTTTATTGGAATTGGTTGGTTGCTTCATACTGGGTGGGATATACTGCACCATTTATATGCCAATCCAATAGTTTACATTGAACCATCTTCCTCGGCAGGTTGCGCTGTATGCGACCCAATTCTTGCCATTTGGTTCTTCTTTGGCGCACCCTCTATTTGGAACTTATTCAGAAAGCGAAAAACTATTATAGCATAAAATGTATTCAACATTATTACTATTGCACTCTTTAGCTCGATGGGTTGTACTAATCTTTATTATGTATTCCATTTACAGAGCATTTGTTGGTTATACCAAAAACAAGACATTCTCTGAAACCGATAATACCTTTCGACATTGGACAGCAACGGTTGCACATATTCAATTAATGATAGGGATGATATTATACACCCAAAGCCCAATGGTAAAATATTATTGGAAACATTCCGAAACCAAGTTGCAGGACTTTGAAATAACGTTTTTTGGTTTAATACATATTGCCTTAATGATAACCGCAATTGTTCTATTAACAATTGGTTCTGCAAAAGCAAAACGAAAACAAACTGACAAAGAGAAATTCAGAACGATTTTAATTTGGTTTTCTATTGCTCTGATTATCATTTTTATTGCAATTCCTTGGCCATTTTCACCATTATCAAACAGACCTTATTTAAGAACATTTTAATTAAATTACATGAAAAATTATCTCACAACAACGACTGGGCGTTTAAGGCTTTATGCTTTCTTAGAGGGGGTTTCATTGCTTGTTTTGGTTTTTGTAGCTGTGCCCTTGAAATATTACTTTGGCAATCCCTTCTTGGTAAAGTCTATGGGGCCAATCCACGGCGCTTTATTCCTGTTATTTGTCTTCAATGCCTTGCGTACAGGTATAGAACAACAGTGGAAATTTAAAGAGACTACTTGGAAAGTCCTTGTCGCTTGTTTTGTTCCATTTGGTACGTTTTACATCGACTACAAAATACTTCGTAACCTAAACATAGATAAAAGCTAATATTACAGCAACACAGTGGTTAAAATTCTTGACAGTTTTCCATTCGGCACGGTATGCCGAATGGAAAACTATAAATGGAAGTTAGATTTTTGTCTAAATATAATGCATTTAAGTCTTTCTAATAGGTAGTTCAATTTTGAGAGTTCAAGCGCCTATTAACCATTTAGGACATAAACAACCTACTTTAAGACAAATTAAACAAAACTAAAATATTAATATTTAGCCAAAACCTTGTTGTTCCAAATAGTATTGACATAGGGCAGGTGCGTTCCTGTTACAAATCTGCGAAGAAATAGTTAAATGACAGGATATTACAAAAAATCAATTGATGAGTTAGACGGAAAAATAAATGATTTACACCATGAACAGTGTAATTTTTTAGTTTCCTATGAGAAGGCTATTGAGCTTATTATAAATAAGATTTCAGAATTGAAAAAATATGTACTGACAAAGGGTTTTAAAAACCAACAGGCGGAAATACATTTTTTCAGGTATATCAAGCCACAATTTATTGCTAAACTCATTTACTACAATGCCATTTACAAAATCGAGACAAAGAAACCCTATGGTGCAAAGCCCATAAGGAAATACCTCAACAAAGAACTAAAAAAGCTAAAAAGGTTCTTTGATGACTGTTCTCATTTTTTACTGTTTCATTACAGCACAAAATTGAAGAACTGCGCGGCTTCCGGACGATAACAATTGTTAATAAATCAGCTTATCTCCTGTTTCGTATGCGGCTAAGCGATACAGAGGTAATTCCTAAATACGAAGCGATGTAGTGCTGTGGAACACGTTGAACAATCCGGGGATAGTTTTCAATTAATTCTCCGTAACGTTGTTGTGGCGTGTTTTTCAGATAGGAGTAAAACAGTTTCTGTCCCTGAAGTAGCCGCTTGAACAGATGTTCTTCAAACACAGCTTTTGCTCCCGGTGCATTTTCAAGAATCGTCTTAAAGTCTTTCTGCGAAATGGTTTGTAGCACACAAGGTTCCAAGCTTTCGATACTGTACAGGCTCGGCTGATTGGTTCTGAAGCTCTCTATGGAAGAAACGCTGTCGTTTTCAAAGAAAAATTGGGTGGTGATTTCTTTTCCGTCATTATTAACCCAGGTCCGCAAACATCCTTTTTGTATGAAGTACATCGTTTTGGATACTCTTCCTTCATGCAAGAGGATGGTTCTAGCTGGAACCTCAATTTGTTTGAAATAAGAGCTGAATATTTCCCAATTGATGGATTGTACATTTCCCTGTTTCATTTTTGTTTCCTGTTCAGCTAAACGGTAAGTACGATTTTTCCTGCGGTGCGACGGGTTTCAACCTGGGCATGGGCTTCTGCCATAGCCGCAAAGGGATAAATTTTGGCAATGTGTGGCCTTATCGTGCCTTTCGATATTAAATCAGCGATTGCTCTTAAATCATCTCCATTAGGTTGCATTCCCCATAAGGACAGATTCACGTTTTTTTCTTTAGCTTTAATCTTCAGGTTTTCGTTTGTAAGCGCCAAAATTGAAATAATAGTACCACCCGGTTTTACCACACCAATAGAATGCTCCAGAACATCGCCGCCTACACTATCAAAAACAAAATCAACATTGTCAATTACCTCCCAGAAATTTTCACTTTGGTAATCGATATGTCTATCAGCGCCCAGTGCCATAACAAAATCACGGTTTTTAGCTGACGATGTTGCAATTACTTCGGCACCTAAATGCTTGGCCATTTGCACGGCATAATGTCCCACTCCACCTGATGCCGCATGAATAAGAATTTTGTCGCCCTTTTTTATATTCATTCCGCGAACCAGGGGTTGCCATGCTGTCAAACCAGCCATTGGTAAAGCGGCAGCTTCTTCAAAACTAATATGAACCGGCTTCCGAGCCAACATCTTTGCGTTTACCGCGACAAATTCGGCATAGCCACGAGCATTCGGTAAAAGCGCAAAGACAGCGTCACCTACGTCAAACCCATCGGTACCTTCAGCTTTTTCTACAATTTCCCCAGAGATATCCCAACCCAACACTGCAGGGCGGTATTCGCCAAATAAAGCGGTAATAAATGCAGGTGAATTGCGATAAATGGTATCAGCAGGGTTGATGCCAATGGCTTTTACTTTGACTAAAACTTCTCCATTTTTCAAAGTAGGTTTCTGTGCTTCGCCAAGTAGCAGGTTATCAGGACCTCCGGCTTCATATAATAAGTATGCCTTCATAACTGAAAAGTTAGTGATTTACCTGTTTGTTGTCAGTTAAACGATTGCCTGAATTTCAAAGGCGAAACGTTTGTCTTGGTTTTGAAAAGCTTGCTGAAGGATTGTGAATGCTCAAAACCCAGTTCGTAAGCAATTTCGCTTACGGAGAGATTAGTTGTGGATAGTTTTTCCCTGGCTTTTTCTATCAGTTTGTCGTGGATATGCTGCTGGGTGTTTTGCCCGGTAAGCGCCCTAAGCAGGCTGCCTAAATAACCCGGTGAAACATTTAATTCCGCTGCAACGTATTGAACGGTCGGCAACCCTTTTGAAATCAAGTCATCGCTATTGAAGTAGTCTGTCAATAACTTTTCCAGACGCTCCAATAGTTGATGATGCGCTTTTTCTCTTGTAATGAACTGACGGTTGTAAAACCTTTCCGAATAATTGAGCAACGCCTCTACGTGGGAAATGATGATCTGCTTGGTAAACTTGTCAATATTGGCACGATATTCCTGCCTGATATTTTCTATGATCCCGTTAAGCGTTCCTTCTTCTTTTTCCGATAACAGCAACGCTTCGTTTACCGAATAATCAAAGAAATCATACTTCTTGATACCCTTTGCCAACTGTGTGTTCCAAATAAAATCAGGGTGTATGAGCAACATCCAACCAGACGGTTCTCCGGAACGTTCTTTCTCATTGATTTCAATGTCAAGCACCTGGTTTGGCGACATAAAAAACAGTACGCCGCCATCTTCAAAATCGTAGAGCAGCTGCCCATATTTATACTTTACGCCTTGCATATGCTTCAACGCAATAAAATAGAAATCAAATACCGCGCTCATCGTACTTTGATTGGGCAAGCCGGTGAAATCCTCCTTTGTTACTATACTGATCAAAGGATGTTCGGGCTTAGACAAGCCTCGTAGCCGGTGAAACTCGCTGATTGATTTTATTCTAACTGGCTTTGTCATATACAAAGATAATTATTGTCGCTTGTATGCTTTTGCAAATTCCCTGGCAAACGCTTTCAATTTTGTTTTTCCCAATTCGGGCCTGTGTTTCAGATAATTCGTAAATGTTTTTCCGCTGTGTGTGTCTGCCTGCATGCTTACGAATTCATGTGCAAGCTGTTGCGGAAAGCCTGATTGGATCAAGCCGTCTAAAAGTTGCTCTTCTGGTAATGCTATCCATTTCAGGTCAGGCTTGCCGATGGCTTCGCCTAAAATCTTTGCCGCTTCATTACAGGTCAATTCCTCGCTTGCGACATAGCGGACCTTTTTCCCCTGAAACGGCCTTGTCAGCTCTTCAAAAGCCGCGTCTGCAATATCATCCGGAGAAACAAATGCAATCTTATCCTCTCCGCCATAACCGGACATTATTGCTCCATGCTCTTTTATTGTTTGAATGTCATTGTAGAAATTGGTGTAAAAGGAACCGGGACGTAGCTCGATGACCGTTCTGTCTGATAGCTGGATGAGTAGAATGGAGTCTGCCGTATCAGCCGCCCAACCGGTCAGAAATACAACTTTTTCAATTTCATTTTCCCTGATCGCCTGTACATAATTCGTTTCCATTTTTTTGAAATAGGCCGCTTGGTCTTCTTCCATAAAGTTGAAAGGGATCATACAATACACAGCGTCTGCACCGACAAAAGTTGTTGTCAAAAAATCTATGTCTGCTACTGATCCGATTGCTGCTTTTGCGCCAAGGGTTTCAATGTCTTTTTGTTTGTCGGCTTTACTGCTGATAACCGTTACCGAATGTCCGTTCGCAAGCAATGCTGTTGCAAGCGGTTTGCTGATGTTGCCCAATGAGCCTGTCAATACAATATTCATATGCTGTCTTTTTTGTTACTGCAAAGTTGCAACACTGTCTAGCAACAGATGTAACCAAAGCGACTGTTTTTGTAGCCAAAATGAATGGTCTTTGTTACCAGGCAACTTGTTTGGGTGGAGCAATTTTGAAGTTTGCGACCGATTGAGGATACCGGTCGGGCGGCAAGCGCGCAAAGATAACGCTCATTCCGGGCGGCTTACCTGTTCCCGAGACTATCGGTTTCGGAGGGACAGCCTACCACAACCCATATAGGTTACATTCCTGTAGGCAAAGTAGATTTCATGTGTGGGACTACCTTCTTCGGTTATGTCCAGGGTACAACCACCGTTGTCCGAATGCCTGACGATCCCGTGAATTTTGTTGCCCTGAAATGCGTAGGTTTCGGTATGGGCTTGCTTGCGGGATAAAAGCAGGGTATCCTTTACGATATCGTTGATGCAGTGCAGAACAACATAGTTGTCTTTAATCTCCATCTCCCAGAAAGGCTCGGTGCCTTCAAAATAGCCGGTTATGATGGTTTTTCCCTCCATTGTCCCGGAACCCGTTATGAGCAGATAACAACAACCGATCAGCATTACCCATACACTCCTTTTAACCGTCATAACCGCTCTACCTTTACTTTTCCAATTTCAAAAGGTATCCTTTTAACGGACGCCTCATTTTCGATCATGATCTCCACCGAAATATCATCTTTTTCGGCTTGAGAAATGTCCCTTTTAATTTTAGTTAACGCGTATATAATACCGGTCTTCTTGTCCTTAAGCGTCATGTTAGTATACCCCGGCATCGGATCATCATTGATGAAATAGACGATCTTCTGTTCATCCGTGTACCTGTATGCGTATATGATATCAAAGAAGCTAAAGTCAATTTTACGGTAAGGTTCACTGTCTTTTGTCCTGTATTTAAAGTCCGGGAAGACTTTATTTATCACCGTCGAATCAACAATGGCGAAATAGAGGTCGGGATTTTCCGCCAGTATTGCCTTGTCCACCAGATTAACATTGCGGGCAATGCCCCCGTTTTTTCCCAGGTTGAAGTATGAATTGCTTTCTTCGGATGGGGTAAAATATTTCATGACACCCCTGATATGTAGCTCCCTGCTTTTTTTCTTGGGGGGATAATACCGTGATGTTTCGGCTCTTCCATTATTATAGTTATAGTTCAGCGGATATTCGAAGTTTTCTTCCAGCACGTTTCCCCTGTTATCCGTTACGGTCATGGTATCGATGTTGATCAGCTCGAACTTGCTGGTTGGCTTATCCATGTTCAGACCGATCTCTATAAAATCTTCCGTTTGGTTAGCATGGGATACCGTGATCTCTCCCTGCCCGAAGCATCTGGTAGCTATCATTATAAGCATCAATATAATATTCTCTTTCATGGATGTGTTTTACATGTCGTTGCTTATGCGCATACATTTACTTTATACCTGTCTTGCACTTATTTTGTACCTGTCGTGGGTACCTGACCGCAAGTACCGCGGACCGAATTACAACCAGACCGGCCGAAACAAATGTAAAAACTCTTTTGAGAACCGGTGAAATACGGGAGTTTTTTTAGCTAACAGGTGCCACTTTCGGGAACCACCCAGGATGCTTCCCTTCTATGCGCATCTAAAACCCTACGCGATCCAAGCAAATCATGTGGATTTGCATGACAACACTGTGAACCATGCCGCTAGATTACTGCTGAACATATTTGAATGAAGTGCTACTTCCTATTAAACGAGTAGTCGATTGAAAATTTCACTACCGGCTCTTTGAGCAGGTTTATCTCATTATGATTCACATATTGGTAAACACTCGCTTTGAGGTTGATCACCTGGTCTATCTCTATGCCGGCGTCCAGTGAATATCCAAACAAAAGCCCATTGTCGAATCCTGGTCCAAAAAGTGCCTGTAAATTCCCTTTGGAAGACAGCGACGCCATTCCTTTTGCCTGGACATAAAAAACCCCCAAGTTATCCGTATCTGTATCCTTCCAGGCGCCTGTCTGGAAAAACAATCCTACATTACCAAGCCCATTAAAGAAATTCATGTTTTTGCCTGTCAGGCTATCTGTTCCATTAAGATTGCGGACACCTACCTGATAGGCAAATCGCAGCTTCGTAATCCCATACCAAACCGAATTTGGTAAGTAATTGAATCTTGCTTCGGTCATATCCTTTAATCGCTTCGCCGATCATTTCTTCACTCAATCCAAAACCGTAGAACGGAGCTGTATCCAGGGTTGTAACCCCATGATCAATCGAAGCTTTTACGGCAGCGATGCTGTCTTTTTGTTCGTTTCCGCCCCACATATTGCCTCCGATGGCAAATGCTCCGTAAGCGATAGCTGATAATTTTAAGTCGGAGTTACCTAATGTGCTGTATTCCATTTTTATATTTTATTAGTGAGATAAATTTATGATGTAAGATGTTCAAGCTTTGTCTTAATGACTATCGTTAAATAAATATTCATGTTTTTCTAAAATGAAAGCATCCTGCAGATGTTGCAAATAATCGCGATGATAGTTATCAATACGTTCCGGTGTTGCATTTTTTTCTAAATCGTGAAAGTGAAATCCATCAATTCTATCCATACCGACAAACTGATTCATCTTATGGAAACCAACTAATATGCCATCGTCCACAGCGGTTTGATCGAAAAATTCTCCCGGCAATGTGAAAGCCGTATCGGGTGCATTCCATGTGGAGGTAACCATGTATTTCTTGCCTTGCATTAACCCACCTGTTCCATAATTGATTTCAGGATTATTACGGCTTCTTCCGTCGCTCCTGTAAATGCCGTTTTGATGACCGGCGGAGAAAACCTCATCGATATATTTCTTCAACCGATTCGGTACCTGGAACCACCAAATAGGCGTGTGATAAATAATAACATCAGCCCATTTAAAATTCTCCACTTCTTCCATCGCATCAAAATCATCATTGATGTTGGTGATACGTAAATCAAATTCGTTTTTCTCGAAAAAAGATTTTGTCCAGTCCGTCAAGGTATTGTTGAATGCTCCGCCTGAATGCGCAAAAACCTGCCCGCCGTTAATAATAAATATCTTCATCTTATATTATCTTGATAATTAATAATGCAAAGTTCTATCAGAATTTTATATTATCAAAATAACTTAAATTGTATATTTGTATCATAAAAATAATAGAAATGAGATGGAATCTGGAATGGTTGCGCACCTTTAAAGCAATTTATGAAACGGGAACGCTCTCTGCCGCGGCGCAGGAATTGTTTATTTCCCAACCCGGCGTAAGCCTGCATTTGAACTCGCTGGAAGCCTTTACGGGTTATAAGTTATTTGATCGCTCTGCACGGAAAATGGTACCCACGGAAAAAGGGAAAATTCTATATAATTATATTTTAGATCCGCTAAAGAAACTGGAAACGGGCGAGGAACATTTTCATAAACGTTCACAGGATGAGCGTGCCACCATCAGCGTGGGCATGTGTTTTGAGACTTTTCAATACACGCTGGAAGAGCATATTTCCGGATTACCGTTTAACCTGATTATTAAGTTTGGCGAATACCCGCAAATGCAGCACGATTTGGACAGCGGTTTGCTGGACTTGATTATTACGCCGCAAAAAGGCGATCAACAGAATTTGGTATATCGTCCGTTTTCTAAAGAAAGAATTGTGTTGATTGCCGGCAGTGAAACCGACACGGCTGCATTGGGAAAGTTATTGCAAGAGAATAAAATAAAAGCAGCAGCCGATTTATTAAAACAGCAACTTTGGTACAGCACGGCGGCAGATATGGACCACCTAAAGAATTTTTGGTTGAAACATTTTGGCGAGCATCCCGATTTCAGTCCGAATTACATTGTACCCAATATCAGTTCCATCATCCGTTGTCTGAGCAATGGCACAGGTTTTTCGATTGTGCCCGATTTTCTTTGCAGAGAAGCCATTGCTTCGGGAAAAATAAAATTAGTTTGGGAAGGCAATCATCCGCTGGAAAATACGCTCTATTTCGGAACGAGGAAAAAGACCATGTATCGTAATGAAATAGATCGATTGGAGAGTTTACTGGAAAAGAGATGGGTCCGGTAAAGAGTTCGGGTTCTGACCAATGGGATCACTCCTATCCGAGGCAACGGGTGCCCTAAGTGGTGCCTCGTTTCTAATAAGTCGAAATTCAGTAGGTGGAATTCCGGCTAATCTCTTGAAGAATCGGCTGAATACCTGAACATTTTCAAAACCAAGATCAACGGATTCCGATACGCATACCACCTGTGTCTGGAAAGGTGTGGCTTCCTATTATCATGTAGTGGTTGATGGGGAAACAGCAAATGATGCTGCATGGTACTATCCTAACCCCAGCGCGTTAGCTGCGGGAATAAAAGGACACATCGCATTTTGGCGTGGTGTAGAGGTAACCCGGTAGCATAATTGCGGCTAAATTTTATACTTTTGGGCCGTGCAAAGAATTCCCTATCGTAAGAAAGAATACATGATGAGATACTACTGCGTAGTTATTCTCATTTTCACCTGCTTGTTTTGCCAAGCCCAGGATGACCGGAAAGAAGTGGTCACGTTTGAAGATGCCTACAAACGCGTGTATCACATTACCAAGCTCAGTGGGGAAACCTTCAAAATAGATGGAAAGCTGGACGAAGATACCTGGCAGCACACCGGCGAATGGTCGGAAAAGTTTTCGCAGGTCATCCCGTTCGAACGGGTATTCACCGCTTCATGGACACGCATGAAAATTTTCTACGACGATGAGAATATCTATATCGGTGTATATTGCAAGGATCGGCATCCCGAAACCATGAACGCGTTTATCGGAAATAGGGACGATAACAGCAATGGCGACCTCATCAGCATCGCATTTGACACCTACCACGATTATCGTGTGGCTCCGGAGTTTAACATAAACCTCGGCGGAAATAAAACAGACCTGACCGTCACAGACAAACTTTCCGTCAACCTAAGCTGGAACGCCGTCTGGGAAGGGAAAACCGATATAAACCTGCCGGATTCGAGCTGGACCGCGGAACTCAGGATCCCATTCAGCCAACTGCGTTACAACCAGAAAGATGCAGACGGAATATGGGGGTTGCACGTACGACGCATCATCCGCAGAAATAACGAAGTCCAGAACTGGAGCCTGATTCCCATCAAGAACAACGGCCACGTGTTCTCCTTCGGAGAAATGCACGGCATGAACGACCTGCCCAAACCCCGTGGCCTGGAGTTTGCTCCGTACGTGATGGGTAAGCACATTCTTGAACCCCGGATACCCAGAAGCCCTTATCAGAAAGGTAGCCAGTGGGCCGGTAGTGCTGGGCTCGATGCCAAAGTAGCCCTGCGGGATTTTACGCTGGATCTGACCTTCAATCCGGATTATGGCCAGGTGGAAGTCGACCCATCGGTGATGAACCTATCGGCCTATGAAGTGTTTTACGACGAAAAAAGACCCTTTTTCCTGGAAGGAAAGCATATTCTGGAATTTGACAACGCTGAAGACAGAATGTTCTATTCGCGCAGAATCGGGGCGATGCCTTCCTACCCGCCCGTGGATATAGACAATGTCGATAATTTTGCCAGTACGCCCAATTTTATTCCCATCATCGGCGCCCTGAAATTAACGGGAACGAACCGGAAAGGGCTTACCGTGGGCTTGCTGGAAAGCGTTACCGCCCAAACGACGTCCAAAGTAATGCGCAAAGGCGTAAGCGACCGTGAGGTAACCGAACCGCTGACCAACTACACGGTGGTACGCATCCAAAAGAATTGGGAGGGAAACACCTTATTGGGAGGTATGGCCACGGCCGTTAACCGGAATCTGACCAAAGAACACTTGCAGGATGCCATGATCGGCAATGCATTCACCGCGGGTCTGGATTTTACCCAATATTTTGCAAACCGTCTTTATTACATCGATGCAAAAGGTATGTTCAGTACCCTGCATGGATCACCGGAAGCGCTGTTACGGACAAAAACGAATGCGGTCCATTATTTCCATCGCGAATCGGGAGCCGACTACTTAAATCTCAACCCCGACAGCCGTTCGATGCAGGGAACCGGCGGATATGTAAAGGTCGGAAAAAAGGGAAACGCAGAATGGAATTTCTCCGAGACCTTCAGCTGGTCGTCGCCCGGCTTTGATCTGAACGATGTGGGCTATATGAAGCAATCGGACTATAAGTTGAACGAATCCGAAATTGCCTTAAGGAAAACCGACCCATGGGGACCGTTCCGGGCTGCGGGGATCACCCTTACGCAGAAAAACGTCTGGAATTACGGAGGAGATGCGATAAATAATGACGTCGCCATACGTTGGAGAAGCCTGAGCATCGCGCATCGCATTGAAATGGATGTAAAAGAAACGTTCAGTTGGAATACCGTGGACAGCCGTAGATTACGAGGCGGACCGGATATGCGATACACGGCAAACTTCGAAACCAATGTAAGTGTGAACTCCGATCGCGCGAAAAGAGTCGTCTACAAATTGATTTACGATGGCCGGCATTACCTTGCCGAAGAGATAGGTTATAATCAAATACACCCCAGCTTAATCTTTCGCATCGGAAATCACATCCGCCTAACCGGGCAGTTTGACTATGCCTGGAACGATGACAACCTGCAATATGTAAGCAGCATCCCAGCAAGTGGCTCGCCCGATGATAAAACGGAATATGTAATGGGCCGGATGCAACAGAAAACGTATGGCGTAACGCTGAACATGCAGGTCAATCTTACCCCTGATATTTCCATCCAATATTACGGATCCCCCTTCACATCGGTGGCAAAATACGACCAATTCAAACTGGCAGCGGATACGCGGTCACATACGTATTCCGATCGGTTCCATCCGATTGAGGATCATGAAATCAGCCTCGTCAACGACTACTATTTCTTCAACACGGGCAATGGTCAGCTGTCGTTTAAAAACCCCAACTTCAGTTTCAATGAATTGCGATCCAACCTGGTTGCCCGTTGGGAATACCTTCCCGGTTCGACGCTCTATCTCGTTTGGCAGCATAACCGATCCTATCAGGACCCCATATACCAGCCGGGATGGGAAGGCAACCTCGATCGGATGTTTGGTTTGCCCGCCACGAATGCCCTCATGGTGAAAATTAACTATTGGTTCGGTCGCTGAGGCAACAACTTTTCAAATAATCCCATACAACGGTCCACCGGATGCGCCCAGTGCATCCACCCGTTTTTCCACCTGGGGATCTTTGATCAGTTCGGGTGCATGATGAGGCTTTTTGCGGGCATCGATAATCAGCGGTCCCCGGCACCCCCAATGTTTGTGTTGAATAAAGCTTGCTACGCCATGGATATCATGCGCAGGGTTGCTTCGGGTAAAGGCAATCCAAACCAGATTATTCACATTGGCAGCCGTAAACGCGGCATCGTCACAAAGCACCATCAAAGCAAGTCCCGATAAATCCCGATCCGCGATCTCCCGGCACCAGGTTTCAATACGATCGGCTTCGGTCCCCTCGTCGGTATAAGGAAGAGCTTCCACGGCTAAGATACCCGGCACGGCGAGCTTAGCAGTAGCAAACGGCCGGGGCAGTTCGAGCCCTCCCGGTAACTCGCCCCACAGCGTGCGCTTTACCCCGCCCGCAGCTGCGAAAACGACCTTGGAACCGGCATTCAGCCCATCTCCCGAATAATCCAGCGTATCGATGGTAGTCCGGGTATGGAAATGCAGGTCGCGCTCAAAATCCATCCGCTCCAGCATATGCTTTAGGAATCCCGGAATGTCGTGTATATCAAGCTGCGGATTGTCTTCGTATGCCGCAATAAAAAGGTATTTGGCCAGGCTCAATTGATTTTTGCCCAATATCTGATTGGCAATCGTGAGGATTTCCTGTGGCCTCTC
>Ga0182735_1001403_pt1 | contig 16143 bp, 12 predicted proteins | sample eDN5th30CKraftMG_FD_128524 | JGI IMG/M metagenome (GOLD analysis project Ga0182735, IMG submission 128524) | Enriched Miracle-Growth compost microbial communities from Emeryville, California, USA - eDNA 5th pass 30_C Kraft MG (version 2) (version 2) ... | reverse complement strand
CAGCTCGATCTGGTTGACCGCCGGCACGACGTCCGTCTCGTCGAGCAGACGCTGCAGGTGCGGCTCGTGGAAGTTCGAGACGCCGATGGACCGGGTCAGTCCCTCATCGCGCAGCTGCGCGAGCGTCTGCCACGACTCGACGTAGCGGTCCTGATCGGGGCGCGGCCAATGGATCAGGTACAGGTCGACACTGTCCAGCCCGAGCTTGCCGAGGCTCGTCTCGAGCGCGCGACGCGCCGAGTCGGTGCCCTGGTCGGCGTTCCACAGCTTCGTGGTGACGAAGATCTCCTCGCGAGGGATGCCGGAGGCCGCGATCGCCGCACCCACACCCTCTTCGTTGCCGTACACGGCCGCGGTGTCGATGTGCCGGTAACCCACCTCAAGCGCGGTGCTGACGACGCGCTCCGTCTCAGCCTGGTCAACTTTGAACACCCCGAACCCGAGCTGGGGGATCGTGTTGCCGTCGTTGAGCGTGATCTGCGAAGCCATGCGGTCTAGCCTGGCAGATCGACTCAGCCTGCGCACTCGTCGGCGACCGAAACAGTCGTGGGCCGGATCATCGGTGTGGTCCGCACGTCGACGGGGCCGAAGTCGCCGGTGCCGGTGAAGGTCGCCGTGACGGTGAACTCTTCGCCGGGCTTGTGCGTGGCCTGGAACGGCGCCACCTCGCGGCCTAGGTCGCTGTTGCCCGTGCGGAAGGCGCTGACGTCTGCGCCCTCGACGGACACATTGGCGATCTCCATCCCCGGCGGCGCGTACATGAAGACCTGTGTGCGGTACTTCGTGCCCTTCCATCCCTGGCTTCGCACATAGGACGGAAGGTTCACGGACTCTTCGAGCGTGAGGTCGAGCCGGAGGGTTGCCGTTGCCGTCAGCGTCATCGTGCCGTCGGTGCAGGTGGACGTCACCGTGACATCCGAGTCCATGAAGTAGTCGATCTTCGACGCCGAAGTGTCGCGGAAGTAGACACCGACGGTTGTCGCCTCATCGTTACTCGTGGGCAGGACTCCCGTCACCCGCGAACCGGAGTCGTCGAGGACGGACTGGACGGTCTCATCATCGGTCCAGTACATGATGTTTCCGGCTTCGATGCTGTCCCCGATGGCCGTGATCATCTTCTGCATATCGAACTCGCCGCTGCTGAGCTTGTCGAAGACGGCTGCGGCTGCGGCCGCGAAGAACATGTCCGTCTTCTCGATCTGGGAGGCCGACCACCAGCTGTAGACGTCGTGAAGGAGAATGTCGACGGCGTTCTCGCTCGTCAGCTCGATATCCCCCACCTTGACGGGGCCGGTCGCGTCGAGCAGACGCGCCAGCGCGAGTGGGTCGATGGACGCGACACCGTCGATGCGGGCGGGATCGACGTCGCGCTGCCAGAACGCCTTCATGACCTGGGCGGCGCTCGGCCAGTCGGGGCGCGACGGGGTGAGGTTCATTGCACTCGCGTAGCGGTCACCGTAGAGGGCGAAGGCCGAGTCGGGGAGGTCGACATCGACACGGGCTTCGTCGTACGTCTGACTCGACCCCTGATCGACGATCTCGATCTTCCCTGCGTCGGCACGCACGAGGGTCTGCGAGGCAGAGCTGCCACCCAGGGCCAGGGACTCTGCGTTGTTCTGGAAGACGAGCAGGTAGCGCTTCTCGCCTTCGCCGCCGAGAAGTGTCGGCACGATCGGGAGCAGAGTATCGGCCGTGTCGAGAACATCGGCGATGCTGCCGATCTGCTCGGTGAGTTGAGTCTTGGCGTTGACGAGTTGCCCGACCGCACCATCGGTGTCGATCGCGTCGATGCGCGAACGGAGGTTCTGGAACTCGCTCGCGGTTGTGTGCACCGCGTCTTGCGCGCTCGTCAGGGCCTCGAGGGGGAAGGCGCCGTTCACGGGCTTGAGGTTGGCGGGAGCGAGCGCCGGGGCAACCGCGAGCAACGGCTCTGCGGCGGTGATCGCAGCGTCGGTGACAGCCGTCAGCTCCGTCGCAGCTGCCACCGAGGTGCCCACCCACGGGAGGTGAGCGGCCAGCTTCCAGATCGGGTCGTCGGTGATCGCCGCGGCGGCTGATGTGTGCGCGGCGATGGAGTCGAACGTCGCCGTTGCTCCATCGATATCGAGTGACTCAGCTTGTGTCTTTGCCGTGGGGATCAGGTCTTGGGCGGCGAGAAGTTCGTCCTGAAGGCTCATCGCCTGGTTGTAGACGTGCAGTCCCGCAGCGCCAACCAGGCCCGCCGCGATGATCAAGACCCCCGAGGCGCCGACGATCCACGGCCACTTGCGACGGCGTCGGGCGTCGGGCGCGGCGTGGCGTGCATCGCGGCGGGTGCTCGGGGTAGTCATCGCGTTCGAGTCTAGGGTGGGCAGCTCGGGGCAACCTGGGTGCGTTTGCTGGCTTGTGGGCATGACCTGCGGTCGATGCGACATCAGAGTGGAGATGATCCCGCTCTGCGTGTGCCAACGGATGATTGCCCGTAAGTCACCTGGCCGTGTGATGACGCCTTGAATCGTCCGCGGCGCGGATCTGGCGACGGACGGCGTCAAGCTAGTCTCTAGTTATGTCCGCGTTTAGCTCTTCATTCTGTGTTGGACCACACCGTATCGGCGCCGACAGCCCGGTGTTCACGATCGCGGAGATGTCCGGCAACCACAACCGCGACCTGGACCGCGCGCTCCGAATTGTCGATGCCGTCGCCGAGACCGGTGCACAGGCCCTCAAGATCCAGACCTACACTGCGGACACGCTCACGATCAGGTCTAGCAAGCCTCCATTTCGAGTGAATGCCGATCATGACCTCTGGGGTGGACGTACGTTGTTCGAGTTATACGAGGAGGCACACACCCCGTGGGACTGGCACGCGCCGATCTTCTCGCGAGCGCGCGAACTCGGGCTCATCCCGTTCTCCACGCCTTTCGACCCATCCGCGGTGGAACTACTTGAGAGTCTGGACGTGCAGATTTACAAGACTGCGTCGGCCGAGATCGTGGATCTGCCACTCATGCGGGAGATCGCGCGGACTGGAAAGCCGATAATCATGTCGACCGGCATGGCTAACCTCTCGGAGATCGATGCTGCGGTTACGGCAGTGGAGCACGCCGGTTGCCGGGAATTGGTGCTTCTTGCCTGTACCGCCGCATATCCAGCCGCACCTGAGAACGCACGCCTAGGCAATATCGAGACACTCCGTCGCGCCTTTGGCGTCCCCGTTGGTTTGTCTGACCATACTCGGGGAATCGGCGTAGGGGTGGCTGCCGCAGCGCTCGGAGCGACCGTCATCGAGAAGCATGTGACGCTCGATCGCGGTGATGGAGGCGTAGATGCCGAGTTCTCAATGACCCCCGCTGAACTCCGCGCGCTTGTATCAGCGGGTGAACAGGCTCGGGTGGCCGTGGCGAGTGGCTCCGGGTTTGGTCCGACGGAAGAGGAGCGCACCGTGCTCGCCCTTCGCCGCTCCCTGTATGTCACGCAGGATGTGCGTGCTGGTGATGTTTTGTCCCACGCGAATGTTCGCTCAATTCGGCCTGCGGGCGGTCTGCCCGCAGATGCCTTCGCTACCGTGGAAGGGCGCCAATTCAAGGTCGATGTCGAGCGTGGGACTCCGCTTACTTGGGATCTTGTTTGACCAACTGCTTCGCCAGTACCAAGTAGCCCCGACCGTCAGGTGGCGAGTCGGGGAGGTAGCCGGCTCGCGTGAAGAGTCGCTGAGAAGCAGCATTGTGCTGATGAATCGTTGCCACCAACAGCAGAGGAGCACTGGCCTCTAGCGCTGTTTCACCGCACGCGAGAACCATCGGTCCATATCCTCTGCCGCGTTCGGATGGTGCAACTGTGATGGACACTTCCCATACATTTCGATCGATATGATCCCACCGCACGGTTCCAACAGGGATGCCCGCACGTTCGACGACCAGAAGCTTACGGTCGTCTCTGGCAAGTACCTGATGCACCCACTCCAGGTGGTGGTCCCAAGACAGTTCGGCGCTGGATCGTGACCGTGACCGGGTTTCAGGGTCATTGCGCCAGGCGTACAAGATCGACGCATCAGGGACGGTTGCTGGGCGAGCCGCCCATCCGGTGATGTCTGTCGGGCGGCTGGACCCACGCGTGTCGAGCATCGTCTCCCAGGCGCCGACCACTCGCTCCGCGCCTCGCCCGTCTACCCGGCTGCGCCCGGTAGCCCCAAGTTGGTATAGCGCGTCGCGATCACGAAGCAGTGCGTCCAAGTCAGCGACTCGCTGAGGGGCTATTGAGAGTGAGGACTCACCCAGCGGGAGAGCGATTCCCTCCGCGATCGAAGCTCGATATCCGGCGATTTGGTTGTCGGTTACGCACAATAACCCCATGGGTATCCCCATGCACGCGAAGTCGAGGACTGACGTTCCCGCGGCGGTGATCACGAAATCGTGTGCGTTCGCGAGCGCAGGCAAGTCTTCAGCAAACGGAACGACTCTCACCGCATGCGGGCTCTGTCGTGCTGCCTCGACCACCGCGGGAGCTCCGTTTGAGTCAATGACCGTCACAAGAAGTGGGTTACGAATGCCTTCAAGCGCGGCAACAACACCCGGCGTTGCGGCAAACGGGTCGGTGCCGCCAAGTACTACAAGTAGTCGGTGGGCATCCCCAGTGGGCTGTTTGCGCCGCAACCGCTCATATCGCACTTGAGCTCGGACCAGTGCGGCTCGACCACCAGCGATCTGCGAGATGCTTGCGTCGGGCGTCCCAAACCTGAACTCGGCGCCAAGATTGGCATCCACGGCGAGCGTCGACTGACGCACTCCGAACTCACCGTCCTGCATGTTGCTGACAAGCACCGAGCCGAGCCCGGAGTCTGAGAAGTCTCCCCAATATGTGTCGAGGTGTGCGACGTCGATCTCAGCGCCCGATAGTGCGGAACGAACTTCGGTCTCCGCATGCTCTCGGGGGAGCGTCCTAATCGTTGCCTCGGGTAGGAGCGCGTGCAGGATTTGCACAGAGCGGACCGCGATGTCGCCGACGATCGACACCGACCACCCGCGGCGTATCGCCACTTCAGCGAGGGCAAGCGAGCGCATCGCATGTCCCATGCCGTATGCACCGCCAGCATTGCAGTGGATCAGGAGCCGCCTGGACACGCGCTACCGCCTTTACTCGGAAGAGCTCCGAGTCGGAGCTGACTTGCAGGCTAGTAGACTACTGGAGGCGTGTGCTCCGTCGGCGGCATCACGCGTACGGCGGCGCGAGCGAACGATTGTGTTGACTACGGAGGGGTATCGAGTGTCTGTTCTTGAGGGTTCGAGTGTTCTGGTTACGGGAGGGACGGGATCCTTCGGCAAAGCGTTCATCAGATACGCGCTCGACCACCTCAACCTCCGCCGGCTTGTGATCTTCTCGCGAGACGAGCTTAAGCAGTACGAAGTTCGGCAGCTCTTCAACGATGACCCTCGTCTGCGGTGGTTCATTGGGGACATCCGCGACGAGCGTCGGCTCGCACGCGCATTGCATGGTGTCGACTATGTGGTCCATGCGGCCGCGCTCAAGCAGGTCGATACTGCGGAGTACAACCCTTTCGAGTTTGTCAAGACCAACGTGCTTGGTAGCCAAAACGTCATCGAGGCATCGATTGACGCTGGCGTCAAGAAGGTGGTCGCGCTATCGACAGACAAGGCTTCGAGTCCCATCAACTTGTACGGCGCCACGAAGCTTACGGCCGACAAGCTCTTCATCACGGGTAACCACTATGCCGCTGCTTACCCGACACGGTTCGCTGTCGTGCGCTACGGAAATGTGATGGGATCTCGGGGATCGGTAATTCCGTTCTTCCGCAAGCTTGGCGACGCTGGGAGCCCACTGCCGATCACAGACCTACGCTGCACGCGGTTCTTTATCACGCTACCCGAGGCCGTAAGAATGGTCGTCGACACATTTGAGCTAATGCAGGGTGGCGAACTCCTCGTACCGCGGATTCCCTCTATGCGGGTCACTGATCTCGCCCATGCGGTTGTGCCTGGTGCAGAGTTGGTCGATGTCGGGCTGCGCCCAGGAGAGAAGCTGCATGAAGAGATGATCAGTCCGGAGGAGGGACGTCGTACCGTCGTACTCCGGGGCGGGAAGTACTTCATCATTCAGCCTGACCTCGCTTCATGGGGATACGCTCCACCGGCCGATGCCACGCCGGTAGCCGAAGGATTCCACTACCGATCTGATGGCAACGACCAGTGGTACACGCGAGAGCAGATCGCGGACATCATCGCAGGCGGGATCTGAAGTGCTGCCGTACGGTCGCCAGTCCATATCAGAGAGCGACATCGCGAAGGTTGCGGAGGTGCTCAGGAGTGATTGGCTGACTACGGGGCCGACTGTCATGGAGTTCGAGCGACGAGTGGGCGAACTTGCGGGTGGCCACCGTGCGGTATCGTCCACTTCAGGAACGTCGGCCCTTCACATGGCCTACATCGCAGCGGATATCCGCCCGGGCGATGAAGTTGTCGCCACTCCCATGACATTCATTGCAACAACGTCAGCTGCGTCGATGATTGGTGCCAAAGTCATCTTTGCTGACGTTGAGGAAGACACTGCGCTCCTAGATCCCGCGGCAGTCGAAGATGCCCTCACTGAGCGCACCAAGGTGATAGCCGCGGTGGACTACGCCGGCCATCCGGCGGACTATGACGCACTTCAGTCGATCGCCGATAAGGTTGGGGCGCTGACGCTCGGCGACGCCGCACACTCAATCGGCGGCAGTTATCGAGGGCGGCCAGTCGGAGACCTGGCAGACCTGACGGCTTTCTCATTCTTCCCCACAAAGAACATGACGACCGGTGAGGGGGGAGCGCTAGTATCTCGCGATGAAGTATTGGCGCGGCGAGCGCATGAGTTCCATTTTATTGGCCTCGTACGAGACCCAAGCCGCTTCAAGCTCCAGGACGAGGGTCCTTGGCACCAAGAGGTTCACGAATTCGGCGTCAACTACCGACTCACTGATGTCGCGTGCGCGCTGGGGCTAGCTCAACTCGATCGTTTAGCGGCATTCAAACAGCGTCGTGCTGAGATCACTGCCCGCTATAACGCGGCGCTCGCTGACGTTGATGGCCTGCGAACACCGACACAGCGTTCCGACGTAGACCCCATGTGGCACCTCTACCCTGTCCGAGTGCTCGACGGTCGTCGACGGAAGGTGTTCGAGGAAATGCGATCCAAGGGCATCGGCGTGCAGGTCAACTACATTCCGGTCTACTGGCATCCAGTGTACGCGGACGCTGGATACAAGCGCGGGATGTGTCCCAATGCCGAAGCGTTCTACGCCGAGGAGCTGTCGCTCCCAATCTTCCCAGATCTGACTGACGATGACGTCGATCGCGTTATTGACGTCCTCATCGAAGCAGTGAATCGATGAAGATCGGCATCGTCACTCAGGCGCGGATGACGAGTACGCGACTACCCGGCAAGGTAATGCTCACGGTAGGCGGTAAATCGATACTAAGCCATCACATCGAGCGACTGAACCGAGCCGGATACCCAACATTTGTAGCCACGACGACCAATGAGGCTGATGACGTGATCGTCGTCGAGTCCGAGGCGGCTGGCGCGTCATCCGTGCACCGCGGTAGCGAGCACGACGTGCTCTCGCGGTTCCATGATGTTTCGGTCGCAGAGCAACTAGATGTTGTCGTGCGCGTGACTTCCGATTGTCCACTGATTGACGGGGAGCTCATTCGTCGCGGAGTCGACGCGTTCCTTCACGCAGGAGACAACTACGCATTCGTCTCAAATACCCTGGATCGCACGTTCCCGAGGGGACTCGACTTCGAGGTATTCTCCGCCATAGCGCTTTCGGATGCGGCGGAACATGCGACTCTTGCGTCAGAGCGTGAGCATGTTACGCCGTTTCTATACGCGGGTCACCCTAGGGTTTCATTGCATTCAGTGACCACTCACCCCGACTCCTCGCGGTTCCGCATCACTCTAGATACGCGTGCTGATTTCGATGTTATCCGAGCGCTGATTGAGGATCATGGAGCAGCGACCGCCAGTGCTCAGCAAATCATCCAGATCCTCGAGGCCAACCCGGGACTGGTCGCGCTGAACGCGGACGTGATACAGAAGTCGCTACCTGGCAATCCGGGTGTCTGAGATTATGGCTTGGCGACACAGTAGTAGTAGTGAACCCAACCCTACGTATCGCGACGGTACTGCTTACCCCGGCGTTGACTCCGCCGAACAAGTAACGATTCCCAAATCCAACTTCGGGTACTATGCCCTGACTGCGCTATGTATAGTCGGGACCCTGGCATCCATGCCGTTTGGCGCGTATTGGTTATCTCTTGCGCTGACCGTTGTCGGCGTGCTCGCGCTCGGCGCCGTCGACCTCCGCGGTCTCTTGGTCCTCGCATACCCCATCTACGGCCTAGTCGGAGCCACGCTCTCTGTAGCGTTGATCGAGGATGGTGCGTACGTTCTTGAACAGTTCAGGTACGGCTACAACATAGGAGCCACGCCTCTCATGGCGGCCTACACGCTTGGCTTCTTGTTAGTCGCTCATGTCGCCATTACTGCGAGGTTTGGCCGCCGAGGTCCTGCCCCGGTGGCATTTCCGTCAACCACTCTCACACGCTTCATTCTCATCGCAGCAGTCGTGCTCGCTGTCGTATACCTTGCCATATTCGCTCTCTACGGCCTCGGCCTCAGCCTCGCGACGCGTTTCGAGTGGGTCTCTACACTGCCCCCCCTTATCGCGCGATTCCACGGCGTTGCCGTCGGTACAGTCATCCCGATGCTGTTCGCCCTCGGAATGTTCTGTATCTTCTATTTTCGTGAGCGCCGAACGGTGTTGTGGTCTCTCGCCATACTAGTGATGATCCTCATTGCGTCCGGAGATAAGTTCAGCGGATACCTTCAGGCCATCACCCTTGGCCTCGCGGGCCTTGGGATCGCAGCGTACGCGCGAGGGTCTCGTCTGCCTTTTAAGTTCTCGAGCGTCTTTGGTGCCGTGCTCCTCTCCGCGCTACTTGGCATTGCCATGGCTGAGGGCTACAAGCGCATGGGATCGACGGATGTCCTCTCGTCAATTAGGGAGAGAGTCGCGCTCCAGGGGCATGTTTGGTTCGGCATCGCATCCAACCCAACCAGCGCCAACCCTGTCACGGTTGCTGACCTGCTCCGCGAGAACACTCTCGAATCGCCGGGTGGTCTGGATTTCATCTCTTATCTTGTGAGTTCGCCGTCATACGTATATGAGCGTATTGCGCGCGGCGTCTCGTTCACAATGGGTGGCCCTCCGGGAATCCTCGCCGCATTCGGACCCGTAATGGGCCTGATGGTGTTTGCTGCGTTGGGACTCGCTTACTACGCCTCCGTCCGCGTGGTCTTTTACGGAATGTCAAATCGCCTACTCTCGGTGGCGTGTGCGGGGCTATCGCTGTACATGATCGTGACATCTGCGACGCAGATGGGACGATGGGACACGCTCTACGGACTTGTCGCTTTGGCTACCTATTTTTTGATACTCGTTGGGTGGGCGCGAGTATCACTGAGCGCTAAAAGGCGGCCTCAACTGAAGGATCAACCCAGTCGCCTTCGTTGAGAGCGATGCCGGCACCATACCGTCATTCGCCGATTCGGTCGGTCCGAATGCGTCACGCGCGAAAGAGAATCAATGAATGAGCAAGCACTGCTGTTCCTCGATCGGAAGCCTGGTCGGGGGGGTGGACAGGTTGTCTTGGAAGCCCTGTTGTCACGGGTTCCGCGCGACACCGAAGTACATGTCTTTGCGCACGCAGCGGCGAGCACCTTTCTTCGGGTGCCGCCGAACGTTCACCTGCACTCAAGCAGAGAGGCCGCAATCCAGAGCATCCGAAGTAGGCGTCTAGCCATAGTCGCAAACGCGAACTCCGATTTTTATGAGGCGTTGGCGATCGGACGCGCGCTGTCTCGTCGTGGCTTTGATGCAAAGACTGTAGCAATCGTCCACAGCTACCCGCGAGGCATAGCCCGGGAGGTCGCGGTCAGGTCGCTACTTCGTGAGTTTGATGGCGCAGTCGTCGTCGAGCCTGGCCTGCTCAAGCTCGCCCCGCGGGCGATAAGCCCGTCCTGGCTCGCCCCAATTGATGCCCCTCGAGCGCTGTCTGGCACCGTGCAGACCGGCAGAGTCAAGAGCTTTGCGCGGCCAGACCCAAGCAAGGGTCTCCACCACCTCCCCGCGCTCTTTCGCCGTCTCACCGATTCGGGCGTCCGGTGCGAAGTTGCATTGGGCACCCCGCTGGACGGCGCGCAACGCTATGAACGCAACCTCCGCATAGATCTCGCGCCGTGGCTTGCTGAGGGCGCCCGCACAGCCGACTGGCTCGACCCGGGTGACGTGTTCGTTATTCCCTCGATTAGCGGCGAAGCCGCATGCCTCTCTGCCCAAGAGGCGCTGCTCAGAGGCGCCGCCGTCGCCGCGTCGCGGTTGGGGCTGATGCCTTACCTCATCCCCGGTCAAGGCGCGATGCGCACGTTCGCACCGGGCCGCATGGATCAAGCACATGACGCGGTGCGAGAGCTTGTTGGAATGGGCCCCCAGGAGTTTGGAGACGCAGTAACTACGAGTCGGGACGCCGTTGCTCGCAGACAAGGAGCGTGGTACGACACCACTCTCGCCTATATTTCCCGTCTACATGACGCGCATCACGCCTAGTCGCGAAATACAAATCCAGAGATGACAGAAACGCAGCGCAACGCGAAGCACGTAAGCAGACGAGATACCACCCGACGGCAATACCGCCCCGGCCTTGCGTCCGCCGTCAAGGCCGGAACAGGGCTGCTTGCCGGCTTCGGCACGATTCAGCTTCTTGGCCTCATCGCGCCGTTCATCATGCTCCCTGTTGCTGCGCGAGTCGAGGGGATCGCGGGATGGGCAACGATCGCGTTGGCCCAAACGCTGGGAATCTACGGCGGCATCATCTCGGCTCTCGGCTGGAACTCGACCGGGCCCATCCTGGTCGCGCAAGCCGATCCAATAACGCGGAGCGCAGTCGTCGCACAGTCGCTCATGAGTCGATCGCTCCTCCTGATTCCGGTAGCGCTGGTGATCTCGGTGCTGGCTTCGTTCCTACTTGCCAGCGAGTTCCTCTGGCTTGGGGTCGCGGTAGCAGTCGGCCAGCTATTGAACTCGGTCTCAATGCGCTGGTACTACGTCGGGACTGGTAATCCCGGGCAACTCCTGCTGACCGACACGCTTCCAAGGCTCGCCATTAGCGCTCTCGGGGCTGGACTAATGTTGGCCACATCCAGTATCTGGTACTTCCCACTCGCGCTCTCGCTAATGTCCCTCCTCCCGATGATCCTCGCTGTATCACGTACGACTTCGTGGAAAGACGTTCGCGAAGCAGGGAGATTTCGAGCACTCCGCAACGTTTACGGCTCTCAGAGCGGCCTAATGGTTAGCGAGCTCATCGCAGGAAGCTACACCTCAGGTTCATTGACTCTGGCGGGGTTTGTCCTGTCGGTGCCGGACCTCGCGAGAGTCGGGTCTGCCGACAAGTTGTACCGGTTAGCACAGAATGTGGTCGTGGTGGCAGGCGCCACCCTCGTGCCTTGGATACATAGAGGCGGGCACGCCTCGCCGCGTCGCATGGTCGCATCGATGTGGGTCCACGTGATCATTGGGTTGACGGGAGGTGCGTGCCTGGCACTCATCGGCCCAGGGTTGACCGCAGTGCTCTTCGGGACTGCTGCGGAAGCAACCGCGAGCTTGATGATCGGGTATGGGGCAGCCTTTGCGGCCCTGTCTATGCGATCGGCCTGCGCCCGACACATCCTCATCACGCAGGGTTCGCGTGGCCGAGTGTTCGTTATTGCGAACGCCGCTGGCATGATCTCGGGTGTCCCGTTGATGGCGCTCCTAGGGCATGACGCCGGCCCAGTGGGCTTTGCTTGGGGACTCGCAGCAGCCGAGTGGATCTCCATGCTCGTCCTGGCTGTAGCAATCCTGCTGGCTGGACGTGTCCGCAAACGCTTCATCAACGGGCCCCTCAATAGCGCCGCTCCATCGTCTCTAGACAAGCAACAAGGGAACTGAAAATGGCTGGACTGGTTGTGCAGGAATGGCTTGCGCCTAATGGTGGTTCTGAACGAGTCGTTCGAGAGATGCTTGACACCTATCCAGAAGCCGAACTGTTTACGCTTTGGTCGGATTCGAGGTCGTTTGACGATGTGCTAGTCCGCGAGAGCTGGATAGCGCGGACTCCGCTCCGGCGTCACAAGGCGGCTGCCGTGCCAGCGATGATTCCGACGTGGCGCCGAATCCCCAGCGACAAGCGATACGACTGGGTTCTCGCGAGCAGCCATCTCTTCGCGCATCACGCTCGACTGAAGTCTCAGCCGGACGCCAAGAAGCTTGTGTATGCGCATACGCCGGCGCGATACATATGGGAGCCATCACTGGACGAGCGCGGTGACTCCGCTGCAGTGCGCCTAGCGTCAGCCACACTTCGCCCGCTGGACAAGCGTCGTGCTCGTGAGGCAACTGTCATTGCGGCGAACAGCGAGTTCACGCGCGCCCGGATAGCACGGACTTGGGGACGCGATGCGACGGTCATGTACCCGCCCGTGGATACAACCAAGATCCGAGCAGTCAGCGATTGGTCACTACGGTTGACGCACAAGGAATCGGAGTTGCTCGAGACTCTGCCAGATCGCGACTTTCTTCTCGGTGCATCTCGATTCGTTGAGTACAAGCGCCTGGAGTTGGTGATCGCAGCGGGTGAAGCCGCTGGCGTTCCCGTCGTTCTAGCTGGCAGTGGGCCGGACGAGCAGCGCTTGCGAGTGGTTGCACTCGATGCATCCGTGCCGGTTACCTTCATCGACTCTCCGAGTGACGAGCTTCTGTATGCGCTGTACCAGCGGTCGCTGGTATTCGTGTTTCCAGCAATCGAGGACTTCGGGATCATGCCTGTCGAAGCGATGGCGGCTGGCGCGCCAGTAGTCGCCATGTCGCGCGGCGGCGTAGCGGAGAGTATCGGCATTACCGGCGGCGGCATCGCACTGGAAGAGCTCACGCCAGACGCTTGGAAGGACGCTATATCTCGCGCCGCCGGAATGGACCGACGTGTGATCTCAGAACGGAGCGATATCTTTGCCCGCGCACGATTCAGATCGGAGTTGGCGGACTGGCTCGACCGTCACGTCCATTGAACCGGTCCCTCGTAGTAAACGCTCCCGACGCAGGAGCGGTAGACAACCAGGAAGCGGTTCAGTCGCTCTGTTCGTCGCCGACGACGACTGTAGTGGCAGAGACCCGTGCGAACAGTCTCTTGGTTCCGTCTGCTACTTGCTGACCGGGGGCGATGAGGCAGATAACGCGGGCATCTCGATGAACGAGCTTCACGCTGATTGCGCCTGAGGAGAAGAAACTATAGACGCTGGATACGTCCATACTGGCGAGACTCTCTTCGAGTGATCCCGATAACTCCATGGCCCAAGGGGCATCACGCAAGGCGACGCTGATCGCCGAGGCTTCACTGGGGTGGGGCTTGTAGAGCAGTTTTCCGGAGGGATGCGAGTCGGCGACGTTGCGGAGTATCGCGATGACATCTTCGCGTGAAACGTCGGGCAACGAGTCGTTGCGCGTGTCCAAAAACAGTGCAACTCCTCCGTCTCGAGCTGACGATTGCCGTTGGGGGAAGGCCTTCTGAAGGTCCACTTGCTTGACTGTGAATGACCCAGCCTTGATCAGGTCCGGGAAGATCGCGTAAAAAGACTCAATCCGAGAATGAAGCAACGCGTCCGCGTAGGTGGGCGACGAGATGTTCGAGATTGCCCGCCAGTCTAGGTTTCGTCGAGTGAGGAAGTGCATGATGTGGTGGCGGGCACCCCACTCCAGCGGCGATCTCCCGTAGTAAGCGACGCCATCGTCGAAGAAGCTGAGAGTACTGGAGAACCGTGACGCAAGTGCTGTAAGCCAGGTGAATGGATGGGACACGTGCACGTGAGACTCGTTGTCACGAGCAATTCGCCACAGCGCGGTTACGAGTCTAGGAAGCTCTTGTAGCTTTCGAAGCTTACGTTCTCGAGATGGAAACTCGATCAGTACTGACCCCTCGTCAGCGATGGCTCGGATAAGGGCGGAATGTAAGTCGGTGAGGCTAATGAAGTACTGCATGGGCTGGTTGGCGGGGAGGGGCGCCGGCTCCTTGTTGCTGGGGGAGTGAGAAGGCGTCCTGGCGCAGCCGCTCAGGAGTCTCGCACGACCACACCCATTTCGATCCGGTGGGGCTCAGACCGCTCCATCCTTTGCTGTAACTGCTCGCACAGTTCGCCAGAGAATGACGAGGTCCGTGGTCAATGACCAATTCTCCACGTAGTAGAGGTCCAGTCGGATGGCGTCATCCCAGTCGAGGTTCGACCGTCCGCTGACCTGCCAGAGGCCGCTGATACCGGGCTTCATGAGCAGTCTGCGGTGCGCGCCACGGTCATAGAGGGCCACCTCAGCCTCGCGTTGCGGGCGAGGACCCACCAGGCTCATCGTACCTACGAGGACATTGAAGAACTGCGGCAGTTCGTCGAGCGAGTATCGGCGGATAAAGCGACCGACCGGCGTGATGCGCGGATCGTCGTTCACCTTGAACAGAGGCTTGTCGGACGTGCCCTGCGCGTCGAGCAGAGACTGCAGTTGGTCGTCCGCACCGACGATCATGGAGCGGAACTTCCACATCTTGAACGGGTCGCCATTGCGGCCGATGCGCTCCTGTCCATAGAAGATCGGGCCGCGACTGGTCATCTTCACCGCAGCCGCGACAGCGATCATCACGGGCGACGCGATGACGATCAGCAGAAGTGACCCGAGAATGTCTGACGTTCGCTTCAGGAAACGGTGGATGCCGGTGAACTCCGGGTAGTCCACATGGATGAGGGGGAGACCAGCGACCGGCGTGGAGTGGATACGCGGGCCTGCGACGTCGGTGAGCGCCGGGGCGACGATCAGGTTCGCCTTGCGCTCCTCGAGACCCCACCCCAGCTCCCGCATCTGGCGCGGCTTCAGAGAGTGATTGCTCGTGACGATCACCGTATCGGCCTTGGCCCGATCGACCATCGCGAGCACCTCAGAGAACGAACCCAGAACGGGCACGCCGTGGACGAGATCACGCTCGGTCGATCCATGTTCGGTGATAGCTCCGACGATCTTGATGCCGTACGTCGCCGAGCGTCGGATCTGGTCAGCCACGTGTGAGGAGCTGTCGCGATCGCCCACCAGCACTGCGTGGCTCATCAGCCGCCCCTTTGAGCGACGCGAGGTGAGCCAGTGTCGCCAGACCCAGCGGCCGAGGAGCAGCAGCGCCCAGCCGAGCGGCAGCGAGATCATTAGGTAGCCGCGCCCGATCGGGGCGCGGATTGCGAAGGCCACGATGGCGAAGAGGCCGAAGAAGGCGAACGTCGCGTTCGTGACGCGCTTGTATTCGATCGTCCCCGTGCCGACGATGCGATAGTCGCGGGTGCCGAAGATCGACATCGACAATGACCAGAGCACAACCATTGCTGCGGATATCAGCGAGTACGTTACGACCACGTCGGCTTCGTTGATGCCGGCGATGACCAGCTCACTGGTGCCGATGCCGAGGCGTATCCACTGCGCACCGAAGACTGCGGTAGCGATCAGCATGAAATCGGTGATGGCGAGCAATGCCGCGAAAGCACGCTGCCAGCGGCGCACGCGCGCCGCGGGGGATGGCCATTTGCTCGCCGGCGACGGGAGGGGCCTCGCAGGCGGTTCCGCTGGCCGGCCGGACGTCTTGTTATTTCGATCGTCGATCAGCATGCGCTTTCCGCCGCGTGACGTGTTGTCGTCTCTGGCCGCATCAAATCTCCACCCACCGCGCTCTCCACATCTGCCGACCACGATCGGCAGCGCCCCCCGGCGCCGTGACCAAGACTACCAGCGTGCTGGGAACGGGCCGTGTAGGTGTCATGGTGTTGCTGGGAGTGGGCGGCTCCCGACGACGTGTCGGGGCGTTTCGTCTTCGCGGCTGCGCCGCTGCGCTCAACGACCGTGGAGGTGTGGCCGGGAGCCTGCCGGCATCCCACGACGCCATCGCCTCCTGCACAGGTGAGGGTCTTTGCGAGTTATCCACAATTACCTGTTGACCTGGTCTATTCGTCTGTCGATGTCGGGGGTGGTCGGCATGCTGGCTATATGGGATTCAT
>Ga0182735_1001401_pt1 | contig 16150 bp, 10 predicted proteins | sample eDN5th30CKraftMG_FD_128524 | JGI IMG/M metagenome (GOLD analysis project Ga0182735, IMG submission 128524) | Enriched Miracle-Growth compost microbial communities from Emeryville, California, USA - eDNA 5th pass 30_C Kraft MG (version 2) (version 2) ... | reverse complement strand
CGTTTCGCGGGGATGCGCCCCGGGATCAGGATTTCTTGTCGCCGGACTGCATCCGCTCCTTCAGCGCCAACAGCTTGGCGAAGGGCGAATCCGGGTCAGGCTGCTTTTCCGCCCGCTGCGGCTTGCGATCGCCGCGCTGGTCGCCCCGGGCCTCGTGACGGTTGTCCTGACGCCCTTGGCCCTCATGTCGGGGACGCGGGCGCGTACCTTCCTGACCTGGCGTAAAGCCGCCGCGAAAGCCGCCCTTGCGCCTGTCGTCGCCACGGCGTCCGCCTTCACCAGCGTCCGCCTGGCCTTGGCCGCCCTGACGCTGGCCGCCACGATGACCGCCGCCGCGCTCGCCGTCCTGCTGATTGCCCGGGCCGCCACGTCCGCGTCCGCCGCGTCCGGCGTTGTCACGGCCGCCGCGACCGTGGCGATGGTGCTGGTGACGTTGCGGTCGCCAGATTTCGAGCAGGACCGGCCCGACCTCTTCCGCTGTGGCGGCGTCTTCCACCGCTGCTTCCGCGCCGGCTGTTTCACCAGCGGGCCCGGCCGCCAGCGGTTCGACGGAGGCGTCCGGGGCTGACGTGGAGGCTTCAGCCACCGAATCGTCTGCTTCCGGCGCTGGCGTTGCCGTCGCTTCGACGGCTTCGGTTACCGCTGGGGCTTCCGCCGCAGGAGGGGCGGCTTCTTCCGGCGCGGCGCCGGCGTCAACCGGCCCGGCGCTTTCATCGGTCCCGGCCTGGTTCGCTTCGGCTTCGCCCTTCCCGTCCTCGCCCGGCGCGGCTTCCGCCGGCGCGGTCGCGGCGCGCGGGACCAGCGGCACGGTGATGGCCGGGCCTTCGCGCTGCTCCGGGGCGTAGTTCAGCGAGCGCAGGATCGAGGCGAAATCCTCGCCGGCGCAGCCGACGAGCGACGTCATGGCGACGGTGACGACGAAGCCGTCGCCATCGGCCGCGCCAGCCGGCGGCTCGCCCGGCGTCACGCCGGGGCGATAGGTCACGGCCGGGCGGATCAGGTCGGCCAGGCGTTCCAGGATGTCGACGCGCACGGCGCGGGCGCCGCAGACGCGGAAGCCGGCGGCCCGGTAAAGGTCGCGGCCGATTTCGGGATCGAGCACGATCGACGTGCGGCCGGAGGCGGCCAGATGCGGCAGTTCGTCCAGGCCCTTCGTCTCGGCGCCGCCATGCTTGAGCGCCCAGAGCTGCACGGCGAGCGCGCGCGGCGCCGGCTTCAGCAAGGCCGGAAGGTAGATGTGGTAGGCGCCGAAGCGCAGGCCATATTTGCGCAACTGGGCGCGGCCATTCTGGTCGAGGCTCTTGACGTCCTGCGCCACCTTCGACCGTTCCAGCACGCCCAGCGCTTCCACCACCTGGAAGGCGACGCCGCGGGCAAGACCCTCGATGTCGGCGGCCTCTTCCAGCGCGGTCAGCGCGCCAAGCAGTTTGGCGATGTGCGACTTCACCCAGAGATCGACGCGCGCCTGGGCTTTCTCGCGCGCTTCGCCCGCCAGCATGTCATCGGCCAGCAGGATGGCGCGCGGCTCGAGCAGTTTGTCGCCGGGGGCCAGCTTCGCGACGATGTCGCCCAGCCAGCGCAGGGAGCCGTCGTTGGACAGCACAAACGCCTCGTCCACCGCCATCGACACCCGCTCGGCCCGGGCTTCAAGCTCGGGGCCAAGCGATTTTTGCGCGGCGGCGCGCAAGGCGCGGGCTTCCGATCCATCCGCCTGCGGGTCAGGCACGAAATGAAGGCCGCGGAGATTGCCCACGTGCTGCCCTTCGACGCTGACTTCGCCCGTGGGCGTGACTACTGCTTCCATATGCGCGTTCTCTCTGAGGCGCCGCATGAGCACGCTTGTGCGCCGGTCCACGAAACGGCTGGCGAGCCGCTCGTGCAATGCATCCGAAAGTTTGTCCTCTACCTGACGGGCGCGCTCCTGCCAATGCTCAGGATCGGCCAGCCAGTCGGGGCGGTTGGCGACATAAGTCCAGGTTCGGACCTGGGCGATGCGCGCCGACAGGGCGTCAATGTCCCCGTCGGTGCGGTCAACAGCGGCTATTTGCCGGGCGAACCAGGTTTCATCAAGGCTGCCGTGGCGCATCAGAGCACGAAATATCGTGCTGACAAGGTCTGCATGGGCGTGTGGCGAGACTTTTCTGTAATCGGGCGTCTGGCAGACGTCCCACAGACGGGCGATATGCTGGGGGTGACGCACCAGGGCGGTCACCCCGACGTCGCCAGCCAGCGCCTCCAGCGCCGCCATGTCATCAGCGGTCTGGGCCCGCGTCAGGCCTTCTTCTTTCGGCGTGGCGGCCAGCGAGGCCAGCAGGCCCCGGACTGAACGAAAGTTCAGCTCGGGGTTGCGCCATTGCAGCACGCGCACCGGATCGAAATGGTGCTCCTCTATGGCTTCGGCCAGCTCAGGCTCGAACGCGGGGCAACGGCCCGTCGTGCCAAAGGTTCCATCGCGCATGTAGCGCCCGGCGCGGCCGGCGATCTGGCCGAACTCGGACGGATTGAGACGGCGGAAGCCGAAACCGTCGAACTTGCGGTCGCTGGCGAAGGCGACGTGATGCAGGTCGAGGTTGAGGCCCATGCCGATGGCGTCGGTGGCGACCAGATAATCAACCTCGCCCGACTGGAACATCTCCACCTGGGCGTTGCGGGTGCGCGGCGACAGGGCGCCCAGCACCACAGCCGCGCCGCCCTTCTGGCGGCGGATCAGTTCGGCGACCGCGTACACTTCCTCTACCGAGAAGGCGACGATGGCGGAGCGCGGCGGCAGGCGGGTAATTTTTTTGCCGCCAGCGAACATCAGCGTCGACAGGCGGGGACGGGTGACGATCTCGGCGCCCGGCAGCAGCTTCTGGATCAGCGGCTTCATGGTCAGGGAGCCGATGATCAGCGTCTCATCGCGGCCGCGCATGTTGAGCAGCCGGTCGGTGAAGACGTGACCGCGGCCAAAATCCGCCGCCAGCTGGATTTCGTCGATGGCGCAGAAGGCGACAGAGATGTCGCGCGGCATCGCCTCGATGGTGCAGATCCAGTAGCGCGGGCGCGGCGGCTTGATCTTCTCCTCGCCGGTGATCAGGGCGACATGGGCGGGGCCAACCTTCTCGACCACGCGCTGGTAGACCTCGCGCGCCAGCAAGCGCAGCGGCAGGCCGATCATGCCCTCGCCATGGGCCACGAGACGCTCGATGGCCAAATGGGTTTTGCCGGTGTTGGTGGGCCCGAGAATGGCGGTGACGCCGCGGGCGCGTTCGCCAGGAGCGAGGGAGCCGCGGGCGGAAAAGGTGTGTTTGCTCATCACATGGCCGGAGCGCCGGCGCCTTTACGGAAAGCGGAAGGCCGCTTCCCGGAAAGGCATTGGACCGGTTGGCCGGAGCGGACAGCGATTCTCCGGCATGGTCGGCGCCTTCTGGGTTGAGGGGGGCGCTTCCAGGTGGAAGCCAGGTTCTCGCCAGGTTCCCCTGGCAATCCTCTGGTCCGGTCGACTGGCCAGGTTATGGTCAGGTCATCCGGATGGTCCCTATATGGGCGCGCCGCAGCGGTTTGTCGCCACCCCACGCGCTTCAGGGGCGCCCGGACGCCCTGGCGCGTCCGTTGAGCTCCGGTCACGCTTGTCCGGCCACCGTCTGCCCGGTAACCCGGCCTCAGCCCTGGCGGGCGGCGATGGCGTCGGCCACGGCGACGACGCGCTTGCCCATTTCCGCGTGCAGGATCTCGACCATCTTGCCGTCCACCGACAGCACGCCCTTGCCGGCGTTCTCCGGCAGCTGGAAGGCGGCGATGATCTTGCGGGCCCACGCCACCTCGGCGGCTGGCGGCGCGAAAATCTCGTTGGCCGGCTCCACCTGGGTCGGGTGAATCAGGGTCTTGCCGTCAAAACCGAAATCGCGGCCCTGTTCGCACTCGGCGCGGAAGCCATCCATGTCGGAAATGTTGTTGTAGACGCCGTCGAGAATGTCGAGACCCTCGGCGCGGGCGGCGGTGAGGGCCAGCGACAGCCATGGCAACATGGGCGCGCGGCCAGGCACGAAGCGGGCGCGGGTTTCCTTGGCCAGGTCGTTGGTGCCCATGACGAAGCAGGCGAGGCGGGTGGACCTGTCGCGGGCCGCGGCGGAGATGCGGGCGATGTCGAGCATGGCGGCCGGGGTTTCGACCATGGCCCAGACGCGAATGTTGTCCGGCGCGCCGGACAGCAGCTTGCCAACCTCCTGCAGGGTTTCCGGATTGGACACCTTGGGAATCAGGATGCCGTCGGGACGCGCTGCTGCGGCGGCGAGGATGTCATCGCGACCCCAGGGGGTGTCGAGGCCATTGGCGCGGATGATGACCTCGCGGGGGCCGTAGCCGCCGGCCTTCACGGCGCCGCACACCTGGTCACGGGCGCTGGCCTTGGCGTCAGGCGCCACCGCGTCTTCCAGGTCGAGAATCAGCGCGTCGGCCGGCAGGGTTTTCGCCTTCTCCAGCGCGCGGGCGTTCGAGCCCGGCATGTAAAGAACGCTGCGGCGGGGGCGAATGGCGGTCATCAGAAACTCCTGGCGTGTGTGGTCGCCGCTCCTGTCCGGGACGGCGCGTGTTTCTGGAGGTGTTTGTGCCGGATTTCCGCAATTTCGCAAGCTGGCGCCGGAGCCATTCAGCCAGGATGCCTCAGGGCTTCGTCATGGCGGCGACCCATGGCGTCAAGCCGCGCACGGCCGCAAACGTTCAGGGTCGCAGACGCGTGCGGACGCCGACGTCTGCTATTGCGCCGGCAAATTCCACATTTTTCAATGGTGCATAAAATGATTGCGTACAAGGCTTTACGGGCGCAAACGGTGTTGCAATCCGTCTGCGGGGCGCCGGTCGCGCGTGGTGCCAGGACGCGTCCTTTGCGGCGCGTCAGGGTCGCCGGCTGCGTGTCCCGGGACATCGTCACCACCCATGACATGGAGCGCCCATGGCCAGAGAAGCTGTCACCCCCGCATTTCCCAGCCGTTTGACGGAGGGGTACAAGGCATTCCTGAACGGGCGCTTTCCCAGCGAACGCAAGCGCTTCGAGGTTCTGGCCGAGCGCGGGCAGAGTCCCGAGACGCTGATTATCGGCTGCTGCGACAGCCGCGTGTCGCCGGAGGTGATTTTCGACGCCAGCCCAGGCGAACTGTTCGTGGTCCGCAACGTGTCCAATCTGGTGCCGCCGTTTGAAACCGGCGGTGATTTCCACGGCACGTCCGCGGCGCTCGAGTTCGCCGTGCAGGCCCTGAAGGTGAAGCACATCGTCGTGCTCGGCCACCAGATGTGCGGCGGCATCAAGGCGTTCGCCAATCATGCCGATCCCCTGTCGCCGGGTGATTTCATTGGCAAATGGATGGCGCAGATCCAGCCGGCGGCCGACGCGCTCGGTCCGCAGGCCCGCAACGCGGCCGATTACATCACCCGGCTGGAGTTCGCGGCCATCGAGCTGTCGCTCCGCAATCTCATGACTTTCCCCTGCGTCCGCATTCTGGCGGAGCGTAACCAGATCGCGCTGCACGGCGCCTATTTCGGCGTGGTCGACGGCGTGCTGCGGGTGCGCAACCCGGAAACCGGCGCATTCGAACCGGCGGTGGACGGTCTGGAGGCGTTGGACCGGCTGGCGCCGCGCTGCGACTGAACCGCGGCGGCGCGTGTTGAAAACGGCGACGCCGCCCGAAAGGGCGGCGTCTTCAGTTTAGGACACCTTGTGTAATCAGGCCGCCTGCTTCTTCGGGGTCAGCAGCTTGCGGTTGATGAGCGCTTCCGCGATCTGCACGGCGTTAAGGGCCGCGCCCTTGCGCAGGTTGTCCGAAACCACCCACATGGCGAGGCCATTGTCGACGGTGGGGTCCTCACGGATGCGCGAGATATAGGTGGCGTCCTCACCGGCCGCCTCGTGCGGGGTGATGTAGCCGCCGGGTTCGCGCTTGTCGATGACGATGCAGCCCGGCGCATTGCGCAGGATGTCGCGCGCCTCGTCAGCGGTGATCGGGTTCTCGAACTCGATGTTCACCGATTCCGAATGGGAGATGAACACCGGCACGCGCACGGCGGTGGCGGTCAGCCTGATCTTCGGATCGAGGATCTTCTTGGTCTCAGCCACCATCTTCCACTCTTCCTTGGTGAAGCCGTCTTCCATGAAGACGTCGATCTGCGGAATGAGGTTGAAGGCGATGCGCTTCGGGAACTTGGTGGTCTTCAGTTCGCCGGCGGTGAAGATCGAGCGGGTCTGGTTGAACAGCTCGTCCATGGCGTCCTTGCCGGCGCCGGACACCGACTGGTAGGTCGAGACGACGACGCGCCGGATGGTCGCCCTGTCGTGCAGCGGCTTCAGCGCCACGACGAGCTGGGCGGTCGAGCAGTTCGGATTGGCGATGATGTTCTTCTTCGTGAAGCCGCGCACCGCGTCGCCGTTCACCTCCGGCACAACAAGCGGCACGTCCGGGTCCATGCGGAAAGCCGACGAATTGTCGATGACGACGACGCCCTGGGCGCCCAGCTTCGGCGACCATTCCTTCGACACGTCGCCGCCGGCGGACATCAGGCAGATATCGACGTCGGAGAAGTCGTAGGTGGCGAGATCCTTCACCTTCAGGGTGCGATCACCGTAGGAGACTTCCTGACCGAGGCTGCGGCGCGAGGCCAGCGGCACGACCTCGTCCGCCGGGAAGGCCCGGTCGGCAAGGATTTGCAGCATCTCACGCCCGACGTTGCCGGTGGCGCCGGCGATGGCGACCTTGTAACCCATGGTGATGTTCCTTTCCGCCCCAGAGCCGGCTGGAAGACAGTCCCGTTCCAGGTTGCTGGCGTTCCGTCCGCGCATATGGGGAGTCTGCGCCGGACAAACCACGTTCAGGTCATTCCCGTTCACATGATGAAATCGCGGAAACGCCTGTGTTCCTGATCTGAGGCAATTCCGGCGCAGGCCCTGTCGCCGCCGGATTGCCGTCACCCTCCGCGCCGGCCACGCCGGTCGTCAACACGCCGTCCTCACCCGTCGGAGGACGCGGGAGAGGGCGCGATTCAGGGTTTCGCCGTTTTTATCCGGAGAGTGGTGGACGGAATGATGGTGGATGCGGCGGCGGTCGCCGTCCCCAGCGATGCGCCATTCGCCAGATTTCCAGAGAACCTGAGCGGAAGCATGTCAAACGTCCTGCAAGCCGCACCTGTCACGGCTGGCTTCCACAAGCACGGGACGGGCGCTGTTGTCAATATTTGCGTGAACAACGTGGGGAAGTCGGGGGCCTGCTGGCCATGTGAAGCGGACGTTAACCTGATCCGGCGCAAAGCTGGCGCTGGCGGCAGGTATGCCTCACGTTTTTCGCGTGATGCGGCCTTCCAGCAACGCGAGGACGCGCGGCGGCGACTGGCTGCGCCCTGAGGGTTTTGCATCCATGAAACGCATTGGAACGTTGGCGCGCGCAGGATTGACCGGACACAGGCTGGCCGCCGGCAAACCGACGCGACGCGCGCCAATGCAGGACATGCCCGCCCGCAAGGGCTCATGGCGCGGCGTGGCGGCGCTCTCGGCGCTGCTGCTCGGCGGTTTCGCCGCGTTCATGGCGATGTCCGGCGGCGACGATCCGGCGCCGGCCAGCGCGCCGCCCGGCGCGCCAGCCCGCGCCAGCGCTGAAGGCCCGGCCGCCCCGGAACGGCCGGCGGTTCAGATGGTCAATGGTCAGGACGCCGCGAAGTCTGGCGAGGCCGGCGCCCAGACAGCCGGGCAACCGGACAAATCGCCGGCGGCGGGTTGGGTGGCCGCGCGTGAGGAGCAGCCGGCGTTCCGCCTTGATCCCCTGCCGCAATTGCCGGGAACGGCGGCGCTCAGGGGACTGATGGCCATGACCGGAGCGGTCGAGGGGGTGCTCCACGCCTCCGGGGGCGGCCGTGACGACGCGCTGATCATTGGCGACGCTGGCCAGGCGGGACCGTTGCTGCGCCTTTCCCTGTACCGGCCTGGCTCCGAGCCGCAGCCCGGCGGCTCGTTCTTTGTCGATGTGGCGCGACGGGCCGGCGAGGCCGGCATGTGGGTGGAGCGATTCGCGCCCCTGCCGTCCCTGGAAACCAGGCTCGGGCCGGTCGACGTCGCCCTGGCCCGTTTTGGCGGGCACGCCGGCGCGCGCAGTTGCGTGACGTTCAGGCAGGCGCGCGCCCAGCCGGATTTGCGCCTGAGCGGCTGGATTTGCCTCGACGGCGATGCGCCCCCCGCGCCTGAGGCCGCGGCCTGCGTTATCGATGCGGTTCGCTGGCAGCGCGATCAGGATGAGCCGCAGATTGCCGCCCTGTTCGCCGCCAATGCGTCGCCGACATCGGCCTGCGCCCAGCCGGCCGCCGGCGATCTGACCAGTTCGGTTCGTCCCGCCGGAGCCACACGGCGCTGAAATTATCCCACCGGGACCGGCCAGGCCCTTGCATGACACAGGGCGTGCGACAATCATCGGCCGGGAGGCGCGGTTGTATCCGCGGGAAATCGTCTGACGCACCTGTCATGGCGCGAACGGCCGCCTGCCGGAGCACGGTCTTCCGTCCGGCGCCGACCCGGCGTCTGATCTGGCCGCGCTTTCTTCCCGCGAAATCGCGTCCGTTTCGCACGACATCGTCCCGGACCTCCGGATTGCCGTGCCCCCTCTCCCCCGCGGGCGGGTGATGCGGCGCGGAGCCGGAGCTGCTTTTGCGCGAGGATTCATGGACAGGCGCACACTCCTGCTTGCATCAGTAGCCGCGGCGACCGCGGCTGGTCTGGCCGCGCCGGCGCGGGCAAAGCCTCCGCGCCGTCAGGCGGCGAAGCACGAGCCGCCTGCGCCGGCGGCGCCTGAGGCGGTGAATGAGGCGATGCGCGGTTTCGCCAGCCTGGACCTCGGGGCCGATGGCCGCGCCTCCTGCCTGATCGTCGCCGATGCGCGCGCCGGCGCAAACACGCCAGCCAGCGGGTCACAGGCGGATAGTCAGGGGAGCCAGGGGGGCAAGGGGGGCAAGGAGCAGCCTGGCGGCCCGGAACCCAAAACGCTTTGGCGGGCGTCGCATGCGCCCGACGAGCCGCTGTTCGTTGGCAGCGCCATCAAAACCTTCATTCTGGCCGAATTTCTCCGCCAGCATGAGGCGGGCAAGGTTTCCCTCAATGCCCAGGCTCTCATTGATGATTCTGTGCGCTCGCTGTCGAGCCCGGTGTTCCTCAACCTGACCGGCCGCACGCCCCATGTCAGCGTGCTGGAGGCCATGATCACCCACAGCGACAACACCGCGACCGACGTCGCCCTGGCGGCTTCGGGGCCGGCCAACGTCCGGGCGCTGATCCAGAAAGCGGGACTGACGAAAACCCGCATACCGGATTCGACCCGGGCGCTGTTCGGCTGGCTCGCTGGCGGCGACGCCGGCGTTGACCCGGGCTGGCAGGGGCTGCAGGCGATCGCCGCCGGATCCACGCCGCCAAACAGCCGCAGCCCTATGGCGGGCGACGGCCCAAGCATGCGAAGCACGGCGAGCGACCTGGTGGCCTGGCACCGCGCCGCCATGACCGGACGCTTCTTTGAGAAGCCTGAAACCTTGCAGCAGTACCGGCGTATCATGGCCATGGCCGACGCCTTGCCGCAGGTGGTTCCGCCAGACATCCTGGCCTGGGGCAAGGGCGGCAGCATTGACTGGGGCGACTTCCATTGCTTCAGCCTCGCGGGCCAGGTGCTGACCGCAGGCGGGCCGGCGACGTTCTGTTTCACCATTAACTGGCGCGGGCCGAACGCGGACACCCCGCGCATTTTCGCAGCCTACCGGGATGCGGTGCGCAAGGCGTTGACGGAGACATGCAACGCCAGGGCGTGAGGAAGGCGATGCGCTCCAGCGCTCCTGGCGCGCGGGTGCCGTCAGGGGCGCGGCGCTGGCGGCGCCATGGGGGGGCGCGCTGGCGTCCGTTCTGGTCACGCCGCCCAGCCCCGGGCGATACTGGCGCAGGACAATTGCTGATTTCGGTAGCGAAGGCGCCGCCGGCGCCCTATCTGATGAAGCGGGACGGCCCCCGCGCGCCGCTGTTGCGCCGCCTGTGGCGGGCCGTACACAAAAACATCCAGGTTCATCGTCAGCCGGGTCCCCCGGGCCCGAATTCGGCGGAAAGGCAGGGAGAACGTCATGCGCGATTACACGAAGTTCTATATCGACGGAAAATGGGTTGAGCCCGCCGCCGGCGCCAAAACCCTCGACGTGATCAATCCGGCTGACGAATCCGTTGCGGGTCGCATTTCGCTGGGCACGGCGGCGGACGTGGACGCCGCGGCAAAGGCGGCGCACCGGGCGTTCCAGACGTTCTCGCGCACCAGCCGTGAAGAGCGCATTGCCCTGCTTGAGCGCATCATCGCGGAATACAAGAAGCGCTTCGACGACATGGCCGCGGCCATCACCGAAGAAATGGGCGCCCCGACCGTTCTCGCCCAGCGCGCCCAGGCCCCGATGGGCGTTGGCCACCTGCAGACGGCGCTGAACGTTCTCAAGAATTACAAGTTCGAGGAAGAGCGCGGCGGCACCATCATCGTCAAGGAGCCGATCGGCGTCTGCGGCTTCATCACGCCCTGGAACTGGCCGGTGAACCAGATCGCCTGCAAGGTCGCGCCGGCGCTCGCCACCGGTTGCACCATGGTGCTGAAGCCGTCCGAGATCGCGCCGTTCTCGGGCCAGATCTTCGCCGAGATCATGGACGCCGCCGGCGTGCCGGCCGGCGTGTTCAACCTGGTCAATGGCGACGGCCCGACCGTGGGCGCCGCCATCAGCTCGCACCCGTTGATCGACATGGTGTCGTTCACCGGTTCGACCCGCGCCGGCATCGAGGTGGCGAAGAACGCCGCGCCGACCGTCAAGCGCGTGCATCAGGAGCTGGGCGGCAAGAGCCCGAACATCATTCTCGATGACGCTGACTTCGACCGCGCCGTCTCCGGCGGCGTGCGCAGCGTCATGAACAACTCGGGCCAGTCGTGCAACGCCCCGACCCGCATGCTGGTGCCGGCGGCCCGCATGGAAGAGGCCATCAACATTGCCCGCGCGGCGGCGGAAGCCACCGTGGTCGGCAAGCCCCAGGACAAGGTCACCATTGGCCCGGTGGTGTCCGAGACCCAGTTCAAGAAGATCCAGGGGCTGATCCAGAAGGGCGTCGACGAAGGCGCGACCCTGGTCGCCGGCGGTCCCGGCCGCCCGGAAGGTCTCGACAAGGGCTACTACGTCAAGCCGACCGTGTTCGCCAATGTCACCAACGAGATGACCATCGCCAAGGAAGAGATCTTCGGCCCGGTGCTGTCGATCATCGGCTACAAGGACGTGGACGAGGCGGTGCGTATCGGCAATGACACCGAGTATGGCCTCGCCGCCTATGTCTCGGGGTCGGACCCGGCCAAGATACGTGAAGTGGCGTCGCGCCTGCGCGCTGGCCAGGTCATCCTCAACGGCGCCGCGCCGGACCTGATGGCGCCGTTCGGCGGCTACAAGATGTCCGGCAACGGCCGTGAGTGGGGCGATCACGCCTTTGGCGAGTTCCTCGAGATCAAGGCCGTTCTGGGCGCGCCCAAGCAGGCCGCCGAGTAAGGTCGGGACAGGCTGAAAGCATGAGGCCGGGCGAAAGCCCGGCCTTTTTCGTGCTGACGCTGGCTGGCGGCGTCAGGCCGCAGGACGCGGGGGCTCCGCCGGCTTCTCGTCCGGCGATTTCTGGGCCTTGATGAATTGCGGCCGCCAGCGGCGGTGCATCCACAGCCACTGTTCGGGATGCTCCAGCACCCAGTTCGCCACCACGTCGGTCATCGCCTGCATGGCCCCGGCCACGTCGATTTCACCGCCGGCGTCGCGGGGCAGTTCCAGCGGCGGCGTCAGTTCGATGCGGAAACGGGCGCCGTCAAGGCGGATGACGCGGGCGCCGTGCACCGGGCAATCGAAGCGGCGGGCGAATTTGCCCATGATCGGATTGGTGAGGCAGGGGCGGCCGAGGAACTGCGTGACCACGCCGCGGGTGAAATGCTGGTCGATCAGCATGCCAAGGTGGCCGCCGTTTTCCAGCGCCTCCACCATGGCGAAGGCGGCGCCGGGCCGCGCCGCCTCAAGGCCGCCCATGGTCTGGCTGCGAATTTCCTGCACCGCGCCGGCGATGGCCGGATCGTTGGGCGCCCGGAACACCGCTGTCACCGCAAGATCGTAACGGGCGGCGCAGATCGCCGGCAGCTCCCAGTTGGCCAGATGCGCCGAGAAGATGATGCCTGGCTTCTCGTCCTCGCGCAGGGCGATGAAGTGCTCGATGCCGGAAACCTGAATGCGGCCGTCCGGGTCGGGATTGTCGTAGTTGTAGTCGAAAATCTCCGCCAGATGCGGATATTCGCCGGCGGTGCGCCCCAGATTCTCCCAGGATTTGCGGGCAATCGCCTTCAGCTCCGCGTCAGGCCTGTCCGGGAAGGCGGCCCGCAGATTGGCCATGGCGACGCGATTGACGCCCATGAGGGGCCCAATGGCGCGGGCCAGCGCGCCGCCGAGGGCGCTGGAGCGGTCCGGCCCGAGCAGGCGAAAGAAGCCAAAGATGGCGCGCACGGCGCCGAGCATGAGGACGCCGGCGCCGCGGGAGCCGGTCTTGCGTATAACAGTCTGGAAGCGTGACACTTTTGATCCGGGGTGCGAATGCGCGCAGGTAAACCAGTTTGCGCGAAAAGGGGAGCCGGTTTTTGCGCGAAGACGCGGTGGCGCGGCGCCGCAGGCGGCTGCTTGCTGCGGCGCGCGGCTGAGCCTGCCAGATACGACAAGCCGTCCGCGACAGGTTAGGCGCGCGCCAGCGGTGATGGTAAGACCAGAGCCCGACAAGCCTGGCTGATCGGGTTCCGGTGAAGCCCGGCGGCCTGGGCTTCACAGCGTCGCGGATGCCTTGGCGTCCGCGCGGCCAGGTTACAGGACGTTTTCCTGGAAGCCAGGTTTGATTGCAAGGAAATGTGGCCCGTGAGCAATGATTCATCCGCGCCGTTTCCCCCTCGCGCCGATCCGGCGGAAGTGGCGCATTTCGACGCCATGGCGCGGCGGTGGTGGGACCCGGACGGTCCGATGAAGCCGCTGCACCGGTTGAACCCCGTGCGGCTCGCCTTTATTCGCGATGTGGTTTGCGAGCATTTTGGCCGCGATGCGCGGGAAGCCGCGCCATTCGCCGGTCTGACCGCCCTGGATGTCGGTTGTGGCGCCGGCATGTTGTGTGAGCCGCTGCGCCGCATGGGCGCCGCCGTCACCGGGCTGGATCCGGCGCCAGAAAACATCGCTGTCGCCCGGGCGCATGCGGAGGCCGGCGGTCTTGAGATTGCCTATCGCGGCGAACTGGTGGAAGATGTGGCGGCGGCTGGCGAGCGCTTTGACATCGTCACCGCCATGGAAGTGATCGAGCATGTGCCGGACCCGGCAGGCTTCGTCGCCGCCTGCTGCGCCGCCGTGAAGCCGGACGGGGTCCTGTTGATGGCGACGCTGAACCGCACCCGCAAGGCGTGGGCCCTGGCCATCGTCGGGGCCGAATATGTGCTGCGCTGGGTGCCGCGCGGCACCCATGACTGGAACCGCTTCGTCACGCCCGAGGAGCTTGCCGCCTTCATCGCCGGCGGCGGCATGACCGTGCAGCGCACCGAGGGCGTGGTTTACGAGCCCTGGCGCGACGTCTGGCGCCGCTCACCGGACACGGACGTCAATTACATGCTGTCGGCCAGACGGCTGGGCGGCCAGGGCGTTTTCTGATCAGCCAGAATCGGCGGATCGATCAGAAACCGCCCAAAGTAAAGAAAGCTGGAGCATTTCCGGCCCCGGGTGACCGGAGATGCTCCAGCGCAAACGCCCTTCATCAGGGATCGGCCCGGCGCGTCAGGCGGCCCGGCGGAACGCCTGCGTCGCCATGGCGATCATGGCGACGGAGAAGACCAGGGAGGCGAGGGCGCTGGCGAGATAGACGCCGAGCACGTCGTTCCACAGCACCAGCGCCAGCCAGCCGCCGCCGATGGCGATGACAAAACGGACGATCGACAGGATGAATGGCCGGCGGATATCGCCGAGGCCCTGGCAGGCGAAATAGGCGGCAAGCCCGGCGCCGAGGATCGGGAAAATCGGCGTCAGGCAATGCAGGTAAAGTTCGCCATAGCGGGAAACCTGCGGATCTGAGGTGAAATGCGCCATCCAGCTGCCGGCGTTCCATGAAACGATGCTGAACGCCAGGCCGATGCCGGCGGCGATGGTCATGCCGGCAAAGGCCGCATGGCGGGCGCGGACAAGATCGCGCGCGCCAACGGCGGTGGCGACCATGGCGATGACCGCCGAACCGAAGGCGAATGTAATGGGCGCCTGCAACAGGTCGAGGCGGGCGGCGGCGCCGTAACCGGCAATCGCGGCGTTGCCGAAGCGGCCAACCATGCCGGTGACGATAAACAGGGCCATCTGGAACAGCAGCGCTGAAATCGCCGCCAGCAGGCCGACGCTCATGATGTCGCGCACATGGGGCCAGTCAAGACGGATGGCGCGCAGCCGCAGGCGGGCCAGCGCCCGGGGCGACAGCAGATAGGCGCCAATGATCAGCGATCCCACCGCATAGGCGGAGAGAAACGCGACGCCAGCCCCCGCCACGCCCATCCGGGGGAACGGCCCCCACCCCATGATGAGCGTTGGCGACAGGGCCAGATGCGCCAGCTCGCCAACGACAATCGCCGTCGCCGGCACGAGCATGTTGCCCGCGCCCCGGCAGATGTTGGCGAAAATGTTCTGCAGCCAGATCAGCACGCAGCCGCTGAAGCCGACGGCGCTGTAGATGACGGCGGCCTCCAGGGCGCCGCCGCTGAGGCCCATGATGCGGTAGAGCGCCGGTCCTCCCGCCAGCGCCAGCGCTGTGAACAGGGCGGCCCCCGCCAGCGCCAGCGCCACGGATACGCCGGCCAGCCGCCGGGCGTCGTCGATAAGGCCGGCGCCAAGCGCCCTGCCCACCGCCGATGACACGCCGGCGCCGACTCCGGCGGCCGTCATGGTCTGCATGATGATGAGCAGCGGGAACACCACGGATACGCCAGCCAGCGCCTCCGGTCCCAGCCAGGAAACGAAAAAGGCGTCGGCGATAATGAAGGTGATGCGGGCGATCGCCTCGCCGACGTTGGGGGCGGCGAGCACCAGCAGGCGCCCGAACACGGGGCCTTCCAGCAGCCAGCGGGTGCGCGGCGACAGGCTGGCGTAACTGGTCGTTACGGGCGCTGACGGGCACGGGGCCTGAAGCGCGGCGGCGTCGTTGGCGACAGGGGCGGCGGTGACAGACATGGAGGTTTTCCCGGTGTCCTGGCGCGCCACGCGAGGATGCGGCCGCCGCCAGGCGTTGCGCCGCCAAATGGGCCATGGCGATAGGGCTGCGTCCATTACCCGCAAGGTCATGGAAGGCGTCGGGCGCATGCCGGTTCTGGCCGTGACGCGGCCTCCGGTTCGCGCCGGGCGCCGCCGGTGTTCTCCGCCAGGGATCATCCGTGGATGAAAGAATATCACCCCAGCGGCGGTCACCTGGATCCTGGCGCGTTCAAAAACGCCGGATGACGAGGAGGCGGAAGCAAAAAAAAACCGGGCGACCAGCGGGTCGCCCGGTTTCATGATCTGTCAACGACCGCGGCGATCAGCCAGCGGCGGACTGCTCGATATCAGCCGAATCCGTCGCGCTGTCAGCGCGGGTGCGGCCCCGGCGCCGGCGGGCGCGGACAGGAAAGCGCTCGCCCGTCTCATCGACGCCAGCGTCATCCTGCGCCTGCGCAGCTTCTGACGCGCCCGCATTGTCTTCCGCCACCGGCTCCGGCTGGGTTTCCACCGGCGCGGGGGCCGCGCGCAGCGGCGTGGTCAGGAAAGCGGGCAAACCGCCGGCGTCCGCTTCGTCCGTCGGGAGCTCCACGTCACGCGCCGGAGCGACGTCGCGGTCACGGCGGAAGCGCTCGCGACGGCCGCGTGGCTCACGCTCGCCAGCCGGACGGGGTTCGCTGTTATCGCCAGCGTTCACGCGCGGCTGGCGTTCGCCACGCGCCGGGCGCTCCTGTCGTTCAGCGCGATCTTGCCGCTCAGCGCGATCCTGCCGCTCGGCGCGATCCTGCCGCTCATAACGCTCGCCGCGCTGGGGGCGATCGAACCGCTCCTGCCGTTCGCGATAGCCGGAGGACGCGCCCTGGCCAGGTTG
>Ga0182735_1001400_pt1 | contig 16153 bp, 8 predicted proteins | sample eDN5th30CKraftMG_FD_128524 | JGI IMG/M metagenome (GOLD analysis project Ga0182735, IMG submission 128524) | Enriched Miracle-Growth compost microbial communities from Emeryville, California, USA - eDNA 5th pass 30_C Kraft MG (version 2) (version 2) ... | reverse complement strand
TTCACGGTGACGCCGAAATCGTCGACGACCGTGTAACGAACGACCTCCAGCAGGCCGGTATCCGGGTCGATCTCGACCTCGCAGATATGGGTGCCGTTGGGATAGGTGCATTCGTCCTGCACGAATTCGCCGAAACCCTTGAGATCGTCGGGGTTCTTGGCCGCCTTGGCGATGGCGGAAAAATCGATGGCATGGTCGGTGCCGACGATGCGGGCGAAACCGTCGGCCAGTTCGATATCGCCGGCGGAGGCCTCCAGTTCATCGGCGGCGATGCGCCTGATCTTCTCGGCGAGGTCGTCGCCGGCGCGCGCGGCCGAGACCCCGCCGAGCGGGATCGAGCGCGAGCCGCCGGTGCCGCTGCCGGCCTTCAGCTCGTCGGTGTCGCCCTGGCGGACGTGAATCCGTTCGGGATCGAGACCGAGCTTTTCCGAAACGAACTGGGCGTAGGCGGTGGCGTGGCCCTGCCCGTTGCTCTGCGTGCCGATCCTGAGCGTCACCGAGCCGTCGCCCTCGAGTTCGAGAAAGGCCGGCTCCGAACCGGGGAAGGCGCAGGCCTCGACATAGGTCGCCATGCCGATGCCGCGGATTTTTCCCGCGGCCCGCGACTGTCGCAGGCGCGCGTCAAACCCGGCCCAGTCCGCGCGCTCCATGGCAAGCGCCATGTGGCCTTCGAACTCGCCGGTATCGTAGAGGCGGCCGGTCTGGGTGCGATAGGGGAACTGGTCGGGGCGGATGAAATTGCGGCGGCGTATCTCGTCCACCGCAAGGCCCGTGTCATGGGCGCAGGCATCGACCAGCTTTTCGATCAGCAGCGCCGCTTCCGGGCGCCCCGCGCCGCGATAGGCATCGACCGGACAGGTGTTGGTGTAGACGCCGGTCACGGACACGTCGATCGCCTCTATGGCGTAGACGCCAGTCGACATGGTGACGCCGATCGTCGGGATCATCGGCCCGTATTGCGAAATATAGGCGCCCATATTGGCGGCGAGATCGACCCGGAGGCCGAGGAACCGGCCGTCCTTGTCCATCGCCATTTCGGCGGTCACGGCATTGTCGCGGCCATGGGCGTCGGTGAGGAAATGCTCGGTGCGCTCGCCGGTCCACTTGACCGGCCGGCCCAGCCGCCTCGCCGCCTCCAACACCAGCGCATATTCGCGGTAGACGAAGGCCTTGGTGCCGAAGCCGCCGCCGACATCGGGCGTCACCACGCGCAGCTTCTCCTTGCCGACGCCCAGGACGCCGGCCAGGATTTTCTGCATCGAGTGTACCCCCTGCGAACCGGAGGTGAGCACGAAGCGGTCTTCGCCGGCGTTCCACTCGCCGATCGCGGCGCGCGGCTCCATGTAATTGGCCACCAGCCGATTGTTCTCGAATTCGATGCGCGTGATTTTGTCGGCGCGGGCGAAAGCCGCATCGGTACGGGCCTTGTCGCCGATATGATGGGAGAAAGCCCGGTTGCTGCCGAGTTCCGGCCACACCAGCGGGGTTTTCGGGTCCAGCGCCGTCGCTGTGTCGGCGGCGGCCTCCCCGGTGTCGTAATCGACCTCGATCAGCTCGGCGGCGTCCTGCGCCTCGGCCCGGCTGTCGGCGACGATAAAGGCAACCGCATCGCCGACATAGGCGACGCGGTCGCGACACAGGATCGGGATGTCGCGCGTCGGCGCAACGCTGCCGTCCGGCTGCCTCGGCATCGCCCCGCTTCTCAGCGGGCGGAGATGGTCGAGGTCGCTGCCGGTCAGGACCAGGCGAACTCCCTGCGCGGCGCGCGCCGCCTCGGTCGAGCCGATCCTGAACGCGCCCTTGGCGACCGGCGAGCGCAGGACATAGCCATGCAGCATGCCTTCGCGCCCGATATCGTCGGTATAGCGCCCATGCCCGTTGATGAAAGCCTGATCTTCGACCCGGCGCAAGGACGCGCCCATCCCGAACTTCGGCGTGACGATGGTCATGACTGCCTCGCGGTGTTGGGGAAACGAGGTCTTCAAATAGGTTGCACGGCAGTTTTGTCGAGGGGCGGTTTCGTGTAAAGAGCACAGGCCTCGGCTCTGTTGGACCAGCCGGCCGCCTGTCGCCGCCGGAAAATGATCGGGAACGCCACCCAATGCGCACGGATATCGGCCAGGTCTTCAAGCTCGAAGACTATCGGCCCAGCGACTATCTCATTCCCGAAACGGTGCTGACGTTCAGGCTGTCGCCGGAAAACACCATCGTCGTAGCCCGGCTTTCAGTCGAGCGGCGCGAGGCGGTCGATCCTTCCACGCCGCTGGTGCTCGCCGGCGACGGCCCGATGCGGCTTGCCCGGGTCGCCGTGGACGGCCGGCCCTTGGCCGAACAGGACTATGCGGCCACAGAGGAAAGCCTGACCATCACGCGCCTGCCTTCGGCCCGGCGCTTCACGCTGGAGATCGAGACGCAGTTGGCGCCGGCGCAAAACGAGGCGCTGATGGGGCTCTACCGTTCCAACGGCGTCTATTGCACGCAATGCGAAGCGGAGGGCTTTCGCCGCATCACCTACTTCCTCGACCGGCCGGACGTGCTCAGCGTCTACACGGTGCGCATCGAGGCGCTGAAGAGCGAGGCGCCGCTGCTGCTATCCAACGGCAATCCGGTCGAGAGCGGCGACCTGCCCGGCGGCCGGCACTATGTCGTCTGGCACGACCCCTTCCCCAAGCCGTCCTACCTGTTCGCGCTTGTCGCCGGCGACCTCGGCGTCATCCGGGACAGTTTCGTCACGATGTCCGGCAGGACGGTCGAACTCGGTATCTACGTCGAACACGGCAAGGAAAGGCTCGCCCACTACGCCATGGACGCGCTCAAGCGCTCGATGAAGTGGGACGAGGAGATGTTCGGCTGCGAATACGACCTCGACGTGTTCAACATCGTCGCCGTGTCCGACTTCAACATGGGGGCGATGGAGAACAAGGGCCTCAACATCTTCAACGACAAATACGTCCTGGCCGACCAGGAGACCGCGACCGACGCCGACTTCGCCAATATCGAGGCGATCATCGCGCATGAGTATTTCCACAATTGGACTGGCAACAGAATCACTTGCCGTGACTGGTTCCAGCTCTGTCTGAAGGAAGGGCTGACGGTCTTCCGCGACCATGAATTCTCCGCCGACCAGCGCTCGCGTGCGGTCAAGCGCATCGCCGAGGTGCGTACGCTGCGCGCCCACCAGTTCCCGGAAGACCAGGGGCCGCTGGCGCATCCGGTGCGGCCGCGGCGCTACCGCGAGATCAACAACTTCTACACGGCGACCGTCTACGAGAAGGGTTCGGAAGTCGTGCGCATGATCCGCACCGTCCTTGGCGCCGAGACGTTCCGGCAGGGCATGGACCTCTATTTCCTGCGCCATGACGGGCAAGCCGTGACGATCGAGGATTTCCTGAAGGCTTTCGAGGACGTGTCGGGCCGCGACCTGTCGCAGTTTGCGCTCTGGTACCATCAGGCCGGAACGCCCAATCTCGCCGTCTCCTCCTCCTACGACGCAGCGGCACGCGAATTCGTCATCGACATCGAGCAATCGGTGCCGCCGACCCCGTCCGAGAGCCGCAAGCGGCTGATGCACATCCCGCTCGCCTTCGGCCTCGTCGGCCCGGACGGCAAGGACATCGTCCCGGCGGCAGTCGAGGGCGCGACCGTCGAAGGCGGCGTCATCCATGTCCGCAAGCGGCAGCACAGCGTGCGCTTCTCAGGCATCGAGGCCCGGCCTGCCTTGTCGCTCAACCGCGGTTTCTCGGCGCCGGTCACGCTTTCGGCGACGCAAGGCGACGACGATCTGTTCTTCCTCGCCAGCCTCGACAGCGACGAATATGCCCGCTGGCAGGCCTTCAATACGCTTCTGACGGACGCTCTGATCAACGCCTACCGGCTGCTGCTCGGCGGCAAGACGCCCGTTCTCGCGCCACGGCTGGGCCGTCTGGCCGGCAAGATTGCCGGCGATGCCTCGCTGGAGGAAGCCTACCGCGCGCTGGCGCTCACGCTTCCGGGCGAGGCCGACATCGCCCGCGACATCGGCAAGAACATCGACCCTGATGCGGTCTTTACCGCACGCAGGGCGATCGCCGTCGCAATCGCCAGGGAAAACAAAGAGATATTCTCCAGCCTTTACCGAGACCTTCACGCCGAAGGCGCGTTCAGCCCGGATGCGGCGAGCGCCGGGCGGCGGGCGCTGCGCAATGTCCTGCTCGATTTCCTTTCGCTGCTCGACGGCGGCGCGGAACTGGCGCTCGGCCACTTCCATGCCGCCACCAACATGACCGACCGGGCGGCGGCGCTGACCGTGGTTGCCCATGTCCACCACGGTTCGCCGCAAACCGTCGAAGCACTGGCCGCGTTCGAGAAACGCTATGCGGCCGATCCGCTGGTCATGGACAAGTGGTTCCAGATCCAGGCCGGCGTGCCGGGACCTCAGACGGTCGAGAGCGTGCGGGCGCTGATGCGCCATCCGGCGTTCTCCACGACCAATCCGAACCGCCTGCGCGCGCTTGTCGGCACGTTTTCCAGCGCCAACCAGACCGGGTTCCACCGCGCCGACGGCGAAGGCTACCGCTTGTGGGCCGAGACCATCCTCGAGGTTGAAAAGCGCAATCCGCAGATGGCCGCCCGGCTCGCGACCGCGCTGCGATCCTGGCGTTCGCTGGAGCCGCAGCGTCAGGCCAAGGCCCGCGAGGCCCTGGTGACCATCGCGGCCACGAGCAACCTGTCGGCGGACCTCAAGGACATCGTCGAGCGCACGCTGGCCTGAGCGGGCGGCGAAGCACCCCCGGGCTGGGACGAAAGACAGCGATTTTATTCGATTTTTAATCTTTTTTCGCCCGCCCCCTAGACAAGGCGAATCACCTTTGATTCCTTACTGACGATTCGGACGTGCGGTGTAGCCGGATCGCGACGACAGCAGTTATTTCGGGGAGAGCCATTTCATGGCCAAGGCGGACGCGTGGGGCGCGCCCGGGGGGACGTTTTTTGACCGGCGCAGGACGTCGGGCAGGACGCGCCTGATCGGCAATATGCGGCTCATCGCCGAACCGGCCTACCGCAAGCTGCTTGCGGCGGAACCCTATCTGCGCCGGCTGATCCCGATCCTGATCGTAGTCTTCCTGGCCGTGCTGGCCGCCCTTCGCGTGCTTTCCCTGATGAGCGACCACGACGAGGTGGAGCGCAATGCCAAGGCGATGCTGACGCTGGCGACCGGCCAACTGGCGAACGCCGATGCCGAGGCGGCGGGCGGCGCGCAGGCCCTGATCGATCGAATGGCGCGGGAAGGCGTTCTCGGCAAGGACTACGTCGTCGCCATTACCGACGGCGCGTTCAAGGTCGCCGCGGTGTCGCCGCTGTCGTCGCAATGGATGGGACGCGGGCTGGACGGCATCGTCTATGGCGGCCAGCCGCTGTTTTTGTTCGGCAACCGCGCCGGCGTCATGGACGTCACGATCGACGGCAGGCGCTGGTATGCCGCGCTGAACCTCAAGCCCCGTCACGCGGGAGCCGCGGCCGTCATGGTGCCGCAGGACGCCGTGTTCGCGGACTGGCGCGGCGACGTCACGCTCAACGTGCTTCTGTTCATGCTGACGGGCAGCCTGCTGATCGTCATCCTCTACGCCTATTTCAGCCAGGTCGCGCGCGCGGAAGCCGCCGACCGCTTCCACGCCGAATCCAACGAGCGCATCGACATGGCGCTGGTGCGCGGCCGCTGCGGCCTGTGGGACTGGGACATGGTGCGCGGCAAGATGTACTGGTCGCGCTCCATGTACGACATGCTGGGCTATCGCCCCTGCGAGGCGATGCTGTCGTTCGGCGAGGTGCATGACATCATCCACCCCGACGACGGCAACCTGTTCGAACTCGCCAAGCGCATCGTCGCGCGCGAAATCGACCATATCGACCAGGTGTTCAGGATGCGCCACGCCGACGGCCAGTGGGTGTGGATGCGGGCACGTGCGCAGGTGGTCGATCCCGAAGCGCCCGAGATCCAGCTGATCGGCATCGCCGTCGACGTGACGGAGCAGCGTCACCTGGCGCTGCGCTCGGAGGCGGCCGACATGCGGCTGCGCACGGCGATCGAGAACATCAACGAATCCTTCGTGCTGTGGGATTCGGCGCAATGCCTCGTCATGTGCAATTCCAAATACCAGCAGGACAACGGCCTGTCCGACCGCGACGTGGTGCCGGGCGCCTCCCGCGCCGAACTGGAGAACAAGATGTTGGCCTTCGCCTCCGAGCGGCGGCTGGCCAACGCCAACGGCCCGCGCGGCGGCGCCACCTTTGAGCGCCAGCTCGCCGACGGGCGCTGGCTGCAGGTCAACGAACTGCGCACCCGCGACGGCGGCATGGTGTCGGTCGGCTCCGACATCACCCAGATCAAGCAGCACCAGGAAAAGCTGGTCGACAGCGAACGCCGGCTGATGGCGACGATCCACGACCTCAGCCTCGCCCGCCGCTCGGAAGAGGAGCGCTCGGGCGAACTGGTCGAGCTCAACCGCAAATACATGCGCGAGAAGGACCGCGCCGAGGCGGCCAACCGCGCCAAGTCGGAATTCCTCGCCAACATGTCGCATGAGTTGCGCACGCCGCTCAACGCCATCATCGGCTTTTCCGAACTGATGCAGCAGGCGCTGTTCGGCCCGCTCGGCTCGGACCGCTACGAGGAATACGCCAGCGACATCAACTCGAGCGGCAAATACCTCCTGGGCGTCATCAACGACATTCTCGACATGTCGAAGATCGAGGCCGGCCAGTTCTCGATGGAGCGCGAGGCGATCGATTTGTGCCCGCTCATCCGCGAGACGGTGCGCGTGGTTTCCCTGCAGGCGGCGGCAAAGGCCATCACCGTCGAAACCCGCATCGCCGACGCCATGACGCTCTACGCCGACCGGCGCGCCATCAAGCAGATCGTCATCAACCTCCTGTCCAATGCCGTGAAGTTCACCGGCCAGGGCGGCCACATCACGGTCCGGGCGCGCAGCACCTCCGGCGCGCTGACGCTGACCATCGAGGACAATGGCTGCGGCATCCCGAAAACCGCGCTGAGCAAGCTCGGGCGGCCGTTCGAGCAGGTGCAGAACCAGTTTTCCAAGAACCATGCCGGCTCGGGGCTCGGCCTTGCCATCTCGCGCTCGCTGGCGGAACTGCACGGCGGCGCACTGAAAATCCGCTCGACGGAAGGCTCGGGGACCATCGTTTCCGTGCGCATCCCGCTGGGCAAGCGGCCGCACCCGCTAAAGGTCGCGGCCTGACCGCTTCTTTTTCGACGCCGGCAGCAGCCGGTCGAAATGCCCCCTGACCGTGGCGGCCGTGTCCTTCAGATGCGCCTCCAGCACGCCGAAATCGGGTAGGCCGGTAACCGCCAGCAGCAGATCAGCAAGGCCGGGCGGAACGTCGTTGCGGTCGAAATTGCCGGTCAGGCAAAGCCGGATCATCTGCGTCAGCGCCTGGTAGAAGGCATAGGCTTCGGCAAGTTCCTGCCTTGCCTGCATGGGGGCGAAACCCGGTGCCAGGTGGGCCAGGGTATCGGCGGTTGCGGTCGCATGCCCGTTTTCCTCGACATTGCCGGTGATGACCGCGACCTGCGCGATGAATTCGAGGTCGATCAGCCCACCGGGGATCAGCTTGATATCCCAGAGATCGTGCGGCGGCTTCTCCTCCTCGATCATCGCCCGCATGCCGGACGCCTCGGCTTTCACCTTGGCTTCGTCGCGCGGCAAGGCGAGGACCGCCGCCACCTCGGCCTCCACCTCGGCGCGCAGGCCGGCGTCGCCGGCGATGGTGCGGGCACGCGACAGCGCCATGTGCTCCCATGTCCAGGCCTCGCCCCGCTGGTATTTGCGGAACGCATCGATATGGGTCGCCACCGGCCCCTTGTTGCCCGAGGGGCGAAGGCGCAGGTCGAGCTCATAGAGCACGCCCTCGGCGGTCGGCGCGGAAACGGCGGCGATGAGGCGCTGCGTCATGCGGATGAAGTAGTGCGAGGGTGCGAGCGGCTTGTCGCCGTCCGATTCCTCGGCGTCGGCATCGTGGTCGTAGAGCAGGATCAGGTCGATATCCGAGCCCGCCGTCAATTCGCGGCTGCCGAGCTTGCCCATGCCGAGCAGCGTCACCCTGCCGCCGGCGACGCGGCCATGTTTGGTGGCGAACTCCGCCGCCACGGCCTGCAGCGCCGCATCGATGGTGAGGTCGGCCAGGTCGGAAAACGCCCTGCCCGCGCGCGCCGGGTCGATCGCGCCGGCGAGCAGCCGCACGCCGATCAGGAATTTCTGCTCGGCCGCGAAGATGCGCAGCCGGTCCAGCACCTCCTCATAATTGCGATCGCCCTCGATGAAGGCGGCAAGCCGCGCCGACAAATAGGCGCGGTCGGGCAGATCCTTGAGCAGGCCGGGGTCAAGCAGGCCGTCGAACACATGCGGCTGGCGCGTGATGATGGCGGCAAGCCGCGGCGCGGCCCCCATGATCGTCGCCAGCATTTTCAGCAACGCCGGGTTGGACTGCAGCAGCGAAAAGAGCTGCACGCCGGCAGGCAGGCCCGCCAGAAGCTCGTCGAAGCGCATCAGCGCCTCGTCGGCGCGCCGGGTCTGGCCGAAGGCTTGCAGCAGGGCCGGCGTCAGTTCGGTCAGCCGTTCGCGCGCCTCGGCCGAGCGGGTGACGCGGTAGCGGCCGAAATGCCAGCTTCGGATGACGCGGCAGATGTCGCTCGGCCGCTGAAACCCGAGCCGATTCAGCGTCTGCAGCGTATCGGGGTCGTCGACATCGCCGGTGAAGACCAGATTGCCGACGCCCGAGGACAGTTCCGGCGCGGTCTCGAACAGCGCCGCGTAATGACGCTCCACCTCATGGAGAGCCGCGCGGAAACCATCGGAGAAGCGTGCGGCGTCTGCAAAGCCCAGCATGTGGGCGATGCGCTCCAGTCCCTCGTCGTCCTCGGGCAGCGCATGCGTCTGCTCGTCCGCTACCATCTGGATTGCGTGCTCCACGCGGCGCAGGAACCAGTATTGCCGGCTCAGCGTGTCGCGCGCTTCCTCCGTTATCCAGCCGCGCGCGGCAAGTTCCTTCAGCATCGGCACGGTCTCGCGCCCGCGCAGTTCGGGAAAGCGGCCACCGGCTATCAGTTGCTGGGTCTGGACGAAGAATTCGATCTCGCGGATGCCGCCGCGGCCGAGCTTGACGTTATGGCCCCGGACCGCGATCTCACCATGGCCCTTATGGGCATGGATCTGGCGCTTGATCGAGTGGACATCGGCAATGGCCGCGTAGTCCATGTATTTGCGCCAGACATAGGGCTGGAGTTCCTTCAGGAAGGCCGCGCCGGCCTCGAGGTCGCCGGCCACGGGTCGCGCCTTGATCATGGCGGCGCGCTCCCAGTTCTGGCCGCGTCCCTCGTAATAGTTCAGCGCCGCCTCGACCGGGATCGCCAGCGGCGTCGAGCCGGGATCGGGGCGAAGCCGCAAGTCGGTGCGGAACACATAGCCGTGCTCGGTACGGTCGTGGAGGATGCGCACCAGCCGCCGGGCAAGGCGCGAGAACATGTCGGTGGCGTCGAGCGGATCGACGACGGCCGGAGCCTGCGGATCGAAGAACACCACGAGGTCGATGTCGGAGGAAAAATTGAGCTCCTGCGCGCCGAGCTTGCCCATGCCGAGCAGGATCCAGCCCGACTTTTCCGCCGGCCGTTCCGGGTCCACCAGCCGCAGCTTGCCCTGCCGGTGGCTATCGCGCAGCAGGAAATCGACGGCGGCACGCACGCATGCCTCGGCGAGGTCGCTCAACCGGCGAACGGTGACGGCGGCATCGGCCTCGCCGGCGAGGTCCGCCAGCGCGATCAGGAAATGCGCTTCCGTCTTGCGCAGGCGCAGTTCCATCATCAGGCTTGATTCAGAGACGCCCTCCGCACAGGCCAGCGTGGCGATCCCGGCGCGTAGCTCGTCCAACCTTGCCTCGACAGGCTTGTCGAAAATGGGATCGAGCATCTGCGGACGGCGGCGGGCGAGGTCGCGCAGGAAAGGCGAAAGGTCGAAAACGGCGCCAAGAAAGGCGGCGACGGGGCTGTTGCCGGTCAAAAGCCCCGCCACGCGCGGGACATTTTCCTCTGCGGCGGCGGACGCGATCTCGGCCAGATGGCGCGCCGCATTCTCCCCGTTCAGCGGAACGAGGCCGGCGACCGGCTCCAGATACCAATGGCCCACTGTCGTCAACGATCCGTTCTTTCAGGGAAACTCATGACGACGGATAATCCGGGATCACCCGGCAGCAGGTCAAGCCGTCCTTCGTGGAACTTCATGACCGCCTTGGCGAGGCTGAGGCCGAGGCCCGACCCCGGCTGCGACCGGCTTTTTTCCAGCCGCACGAACCGTTCGGTCGCCCGGGCGCGGTCGGCATGGTCGGGAATCCCCTGCCCGTTGTCGGCAACGGTCAGCCGGATCTCTCCCGCCTCGCGCCGGAGGCTGACGCTCACCACCGGTTTTCCGCTGACGGCATCGAGGGAATATTTGATGGCGTTGTCGACGATATTGGACAGCGCCTGGCCGATCAGTTCCCGGTTGCCGCGAACGATAAAGGACCCGTCCACGGCCGTTTCGACGGTAACGCCGGCCTCCTCGGCCACCGGCTCGTAGAGTTCGACGACATCGGCGACAGTCGCCGCTAGGTCCACCTGCACCGTGTTCTCCGAAGAATAGCCGGCCTCCAGCCGGGAGATCATCAGGATGGCGTTGAAGGTTTTTATCAGGTGGTCGGATTCGGCTATCGTGGATTCCAGCGCCTGTTTGTAATCGCCCACCTTGGGCTTGCCCGAAAGAGCCGCTTCCGCACGGTTGCGCAACCTGGTCAACGGCGTCTTCAAATCATGGGCGATGTTGTCGGAGACCTGCTTCAGCCCTTCGTTGAGCGCAGCGATTCGGGCCAGCATGGCATTGAGGTTTTCGGAAAGGCGGTCGAACTCGTCGCCGACCCCGGTCACCGGCAGCCGTCCGGCGAGATCGCCGCCCATGATGCGGCGGCTGGCCTCGGAGACGCCGTCGATGCGCTTCAGCGCCGAGCGCCCGACGAAGAACCAGATCAGCAGCCCGCCAAGCGCCATCATGCCAAGCGCCAGCGTCAGGGCGCGGCGTATGACGGCGCGAAACCGCTCCGGCTCGCCAAGGTCGCGCCCGACCAGCATGATCATCTGGTTGGGCAGCCGCAGGACCAGCGCGATGGCGTTGTGCCCGCTCTGGCCCTCCGCTTGCGCCGTGCCCGGCTCGGCAAGCCCGTTGCGCAGCCGGTCCAGTTCGCCCTCGCCAAAACGCTGGTAGGAGAACGGACGGGTTGTCCACCCTTCCGTTTCAAGCACGCCCGGCTCCAGGCTCTGCACGTTGCCGGTCAGGATCTGGCCGTTGGTGTCGGCGATCAGGTAAAGATTGGCGCCCGGCTGGCGGGAGCGCTGCTCGACCACCCGCACCAGGACCGGCAGGCCACCGCGCTGGTAGGCGCGGGCGAGCCCCAGAACCTCGTCATTGATGGTTTCCTGCGTCTGGCCGGTCAGCATGCGCGCCGACAGCGACGTCATATAGAAGACCAATGCCACGGCGCACAGGGCGAAAAGCAGCAGGTAGAGCGCCGAGAGGCGCGCTGCCGTCGTCCTCATGATGGCGGGCACGGACAGCGCCATGAAAAATCAGCCGCCCTTCAGCATATAGCCGGCGCCACGGACCGTGTGCAGGATGGGCTTGTCGAAGCCTTTCTCGATCTTGCCGCGCAGGCGCGACACATGCACGTCGATGACATTGGTCTGCGGATCGAAATGATAGTCCCAGACGTTTTCGAGCAGCATGGTGCGCGTCACCACCTGGCCGGCATGGCGCATCAGATATTCGAGCAGGCGGAATTCGCGCGGCTGCAGGGTGATCTCCTGCCCGAGCCGCTTCACGGTGTGCGAGAGCCGGTCGAGTTCGAGGTCGCCGACGCGGTAGACCGTCTCGCTCTCCCTGGCGCCGGCGCGCCGGTTCAGCACCTCGACCCGCGCGAGAAGCTCGGAAAAGGCGTAGGGCTTGGTCAGGTAGTCGTCGCCGCCGGCGCGCAAGCCGGTCACGCGGTCGTCGACCTCGCCCAATGCAGAAAGGATGAGAACGGGTGTCGTATTGCCGCGCGAGCGCAGCGCGGCAATGACCGAAAGTCCGTCGCGGCGCGGCATCATACGATCGACGACCATGACGTCGTAGTCACCGGAATCGGCGAGCGCGAAGCCGGTTTCGCCGTCGCCGGCGACATGCGTGGTATGACCGGCCTCGGTGAAAGCCTTCTGGAGGTAATCGGCTGCCTCGCGGTCGTCTTCCATGATGAGAATCTTCATGGCGCCGTTATAGCCGATTTCGGTGGACCGTGATGCCCGCATCGATGCAGCCTCCAATCTCGTGCAGCAGCAGGCGCCGGGGCCTGTCGCCGCTGAAGCCGCGCGCGGTGACTGACCGGCGCGGCTCCATGCTCCCTCCGCACGACGACTCAAGAGGTACTCAAGCCGTGCGGAGAAACGTGGCCGCCGATCAGCCTTCGGCGATGGGCAGGGCGACGAAGCGGTTGTTGTCGCCATGCGTCAACTGGACCAGCACCGACTTGCGGCCCGACTTGCTGGCGGCGGCGATCGCCTTGTCGACGTCCTGGGGGCTGTTCACCTCGGTCGAGTTGACCGAGGTGATGACGTCGCCCGCCTGGATGTTGCGATCGGAGGCGGCGCTGTCGGGATCGACGTCGGTGACAACCAGGCCCTTGCCGTCATCGGAAGGGGTAACGGTCAGGCCGAAATCGGCCAGCGAACTGGGCGCTGCCTCGTTCTCCTGCTGCTGGTCGCCGGAGGACGCCTGCTTGTCGGTGTTCGGCAGCTTGCCGAGATCGATCGAGAACGTCTTCGTCTGACCGTTGCGCCAGACGCTGAGTTCCACGGCCTTGCCGGGCGCCTCGGCGGCAATGAGACGAGCCAGTTCCCTCGGCGAGGCAACGTCCTTGCCGTCCACCTGGGTGATGACGTCGCCCGCCACGATGCCGGCCTTCTTGGCAGGTCCATCGTTCTGGGCGCTTGCCACCAGCGCACCGGCTTCCGACTTCAGCCCGAGCGACTCGGCGATGTCGGTGGTAACCGGCTGTATCTCGACGCCGAGCCAGCCACGCTTGACCGAGCCGTTCTTCATCAGGTCGCCGATCACTTCCTTGGCGGTGTTGGCGGGGATATCGAAGGCAATGCCGACATTGCCGCCGGAAGGCGAGAAGATGGCGGTGTTGATGCCGATGACCTCACCGCTCAGATTGAAGGTCGGGCCGCCGGAATTGCCGCGGTTGACCGAAGCATCGATCTGGATGAAATCGTCATAGGGGCCGGCGCCGATATCACGGCCACGCGCCGAGATGATGCCGGCGGTCACCGTGCCGCCCAGCCCGAACGGATTGCCGACCGCCACGACCCAGTCGCCGACGCGGGCCTTGGAATCGTCGCCGAAGGCCACGTAGGTGAATTTCTGGTTGCTATCGACCTTGAGCAGGGCGAGGTCGGTGCGCGGGTCGGTGCCGACCAGCTTGGCATCGAACTCCTTGCCGTCGTTCATCACCACGGTGAAGGCCGTGCCTTCGTCAACGACGTGGTTGTTGGTGACGACATAGCCGTCCTCGGATACGAAGAAGCCAGAGCCTTGTGCGACGGGACGCGGCTGGTCGTCCCGATGGTTGCGGTGCTGGCGCCGGTTGTTGCGCTGACCGCCCTGGTCGCCGAAGCCGCGGAACTGCTTGAAGAACTCACGAAGTTGCGGATTATCCGGCAGGCCGTCCGGCCCCTGGAACATGCCGAACCCGCCATCATCGGACGTAGGCTGCACCTTGGCCTTGACCTTGACGCTGACGACCGCCGGCGAAACGCGCTCGACGACGTCGGCGAAGCTCGGGACCTGCGGCGCCTGGACATGGACGGCATCGGCGAGGACGGGTGCCGTTCCCGTGGTGACCGCGCCAAAGCCGATGGCACCAGCGATAGCCAGCGATGCAACCGCCGCCATCAGGCGCTTGTGGGTAAACGAGGATGAATGGGGGGCCTTGTTCATGATCTCTGTCCTTTGCCTTGGTTCGACGGGTGCTCGTCCGGCATCCTGTAGAGGCAGAGATAAAGCGGCCGACATTACCGGGCCATTTCCGGGGAATGAAACTTTCGTAATGTTGAAGGAACGGGCGCTCAGTCGTTGCGCAGAATCGCGTCCAGCCTGGCCTGCTCCTCGGCGTCTAGCGAAGGAGATTCCTTGCGGCTGCCGCGCGCCGACAGGAACACGGTGAGCCCCCCGACAAGCAGCAAGGCCAGCGGCGCGCCCCACAACAGCATGGTATGCGCGCTCAGGCGCGGCTTCAGCAGGACGAACTCGCCATAGCGCGACACCACGTAGTCGACCACCTGGGTGTCGCTGTCGCCGGCCTTGAGGCGTTCGCGCACCAGCAGCCGCAGGTCGCGCGCAAGGTCGGCATCCGATTCGTCGATCGACTGGTTCTGGCAGACCATGCAGCGCAGGCCTTCCGAAATGCCGCGTGCGCGAGCCTCCAGTTGCGGGTCCGCCAGCATTTCGTCGGGCTTTACCGCGAACGCGCTGCCGGCATGGACCAGCAACGCCGAAAGCAGGATCACAAGCGCCAGTGCCGCCTTCACGTTCATGAACTCACCGGTACCGTGCGAACTTTCTCGCGGCGGCGAGAAGGCGCCCCGACCCGCAGCCGCCGGTCCATCAACGACATGCCGCCGCCGACCATCATCACCAGCGCGCCGAGCCAGATCAGCGTCACCAGCGGCTTCCACCACAGCCGCACCACGACCGAGCCGTCGTCGCCCTCGTCACCGAGCGAGATGTAAAGCTGGCTGAAGCCTATCGTCCTGATGCCGGATTCCGTCGTCGCCATCTGCCGTGCCGGATAGAACCGCTTGGCGGAATGGATCACGCCGGCGACCTTGCCGTTATCGCCCAGCACTTCGAAGGCCGCCCGATCCTCGCTGTAGTTCGGACCCTTGTAGGGCGAGAGCCCGGCGAAGCGCACCGTGTGCCCGGAAAGGGCCACCGTCTCGCCCGCATGCATCGAAAGGATTTTCTCGCTGCCGAAGGAAACCGTGGCAACGATGCCCAGCACGGTCAGCCCCAGGCCCAGATGGGCAATCGCCGTGCCGAAGATCGAGCGCGGCAGGCCAACAAAGCGCCTTGCCATCGTCGCGGCAGGAACGTTGCCCAGCCCGGCCTTGACGGCAAGGTCGGTCAGCGCACCGACGATCAGCCAGAACGCCAGCCCGACGCCGAGCGCGGCAAAGGCCGATGCGCCATCGATGAAGAAGGCCGTCACAAGGCAAGCCACGAGAGCGGCGGCGAAAGCCGCCATCAGCCGCTGCGCGGCCGCGAAAACATCGCCGCGCTTCCACGCCAGCAGCGGTCCGAACGGAACAAGCACCAGTAGCGGCACCATCAGCGGCCCGAACGTCAGGTTAAAGAAGGGAGCGCCGACGGAAATCTTGTCCGCGGCAACGGCTTCGAGCAGCAGCGGATAGAGCGTTCCGACGAACACGGTTGCAGTCGCCGTCGTCAGGAAAAGGTTGTTGAGGACCAGCGCCCCTTCCCGCGAAATCGGGTGAAACAGCCCGCCTGCGGTCAGGGCCGAGGCCCGCCAGGCAAACAGGGCCAGCGAGCCGCCGATGAACAGGACCAGGATGCACAGGATAAAGATGCCGCGCGTCGGATCGGTAGCGAAGGCATGCACCGAAGTCAGCACGCCGGAGCGCACGAGGAAGGTTCCCAGCAGTGACAGCGAGAACGTCAGGATCGACAACAGCAGCGTCCAGATCTTGAGCGCCGACCGCTTCTCCATGACGATGGCCGAATGCAGCAGCGCCGTGCCTGCCAGCCACGGCATGAAGGAAGCATTCTCCACCGGGTCCCAGAACCAGAACCCGCCCCAGCCGAGTTCGTAGTAAGCCCAGTAGGAGCCCACGGCGATGCCGCCGGTGAGGAATATCCAGGCGACCAGCGTCCACGGCCGCACCCAGCGCGCCCACGCCGCGTCGATGCGGCCGTCGATCAGCGCCGCGACCGAGAACGAAAAGCAGACCGAAAAGCCGACATAGCCGAGATAAAGCAGCGGCGGATGAACGGCGAGCCCGAAATCCTGGAGGATCGGA
>Ga0182735_1001397_pt1 | contig 16163 bp, 22 predicted proteins | sample eDN5th30CKraftMG_FD_128524 | JGI IMG/M metagenome (GOLD analysis project Ga0182735, IMG submission 128524) | Enriched Miracle-Growth compost microbial communities from Emeryville, California, USA - eDNA 5th pass 30_C Kraft MG (version 2) (version 2) ... | reverse complement strand
CTCGAGCGCCTGCCCAAGGAGAGCGTTTCGCAAACCGCCGCGATCATGAAGGCCGCCTACAAGTTGTCGACCGACGATGGCATCGCCAAGCTCAAGACGCACGCGGCGTGGCTCAAGGCCGACCATCCGGACGCCTCGGCCGCACTTCTCGAGGGGCTGGAGGAAACCTTCACGGTGAACCAGATGGGCCTGACGCCGGCGCTCATGCGCGGGCTGTCGACGACCAACATCATCGAGAATCCCAACGGCGCGGTGCGCCGTGTCGCGGGGCGCGTGAAGCGCTATCGCGACGCCGACATGGCGTTGCGCTGGACAGCCGCGGGCTTCCTGGAAGCTGAGAAGCACTTCCGAAAAATCCTCGGCGTGAATGAACTCTGGATTCTCGCTGCGGCCTTGAAACGGTCAAGCTCGAAATCAATTGACCATGATCGGAAGGTTGCCTAACCTATGCCGCACCCGCCGTCCCAACCTTCAACTGTCTTCGGGACATCGCCCGGAAAATCGCGTCTTTAGTTTTGGTACGGGTAAGGTCGGCGAGCTCGCTGGTTTTGCTTCTGCCTTGATCCTTGCTCTGGTTTCTCTCGGGATAGGGATTGAATCAGCGTTGCGGCTGGTTCAACCGACGACCGTAGACTTCGGGGAAGCGGCATTGATTGCCGCGGTTGGTTTAGTGGTCAACGTTGTGAGCGCATTCATGCTGTCGTCAGGGCAAGGTGTTCATGACCATCATGAACACCACCGTCATCATCACGTTGGGCACGCTCACGGCTCTGACAGCAATTTGAGATCCGCATACGTACACGTGCTCGCCGATGCGCTGACATCTGTGCTGGCGATCGCAGCGTTGCTCGCGGGCCGTTATCTTGGGTGGGTTTGGCTCGACCCCATGATGGGGATCGTTGGGTCGATCGTCATCGCCCGCTGGGCATGGACTTTAATGCGCGACACGGCTGGCGTGCTGTTGGACAAAACGGATGAACACGTTGCAGAGGAGATTCGTGAGATCCTGTCATCCCATGGTGACGCAGAAGTCACTGATCTACATGTTTGGCAAATCGGCCCTGAAGCCCGAGCGGCGATCGTAAGCGTACGCACTCGAGAGGGTGTCACGGTCCAGACTATCCGCGAACGGCTGCGGTCAGTTCACGAAGTGATGCATCTGACCGTCGAAACCGCGCAATGATGGACAGTTCATTCTCGAAAAATAGAGCTCGTCGATGGTAGAGGTTCGCGGAGCCACCGTTTCCGTAAAGCCCAAACGGCCATGCCGCGCGGGTCGTAATTTGCAGCTATCAACGTTTTGCCCCGTGCTGCTATCGGGCAATCACGGTGCTCCGTGCCGGAGAATAAGGTGACGTACGATCTGTCAATTCACCGGATGAGCGTGGATCAGCGACTATCAGCTACTCACTAGCTGGACCGGCCGCTTCACGTTTCGCTCCGACTATCCTCCGCCCGGTTCCGTGACGCCCATCGATAGTCCTGGTGATCGGAACGGGCGAATGACGGTTTTACCTCACAGAGAGACGTAGGACATGGCGGGCCGCGTATGGCCGTGATGGGTCGACTGCAGCCCGACGCGGTCGAACCCTCGCCAATCCCGACCCACGACCTGATATGGAACCAGCACGCCCCGCAAAACGTCGTGACCGTCTCACGAGCGCAGCTTTGCGCAACGAGCGCGTTAGCCCACGAGCTGTCGACGCCGATATGCCGGATCATAGTAAACCTCTTTAACTTCGCGCTCGGCCATGTAGATAACAATGTCAACTGTTGTGATGACGGTCTTCAGAATCACGTCGTAGTTCACCGTGCGGCCCACGTCCGAGGCTTTGACGAGCGTTGCGATTCGAGCAAAGGTCGTCGCGGCGTTGTCGGCATGGGTCGAGAAGATGCCGCCCGGATGCCCCGTGTTCGCACCCGTGAGGTAGTCCCATGCTGCATCGTCGCGCAACTCGGTGAGGAAAATACGGTCGGGCGACAGCCGCATGGCCGCCGTCAGGCACTCTTTCGCGGACACGCGCCCCTCCTGCTTCCCGTACATCATGTAGCCGACTTCATACTGTTTATCGGCTTCGACCTCATGTACGTCTTCCAACAGCAGTACGCGCTCAGTCGACGGAACTTCGGCTAGCAGCGTGCGCGTGAGCGTCGATTTACCTGAACCCGTTTTGCCGGATACGCAAATGTTCTTCTTGCTGCGCACCGCATTGCGCATGAACCCGACGATATCGCCGCGATCGAGAAGGCCAAGCAACGTTTCCTCAATCGGATCGAGCTTCAGCATGTCCTCAATCGTGCGGCGTTTTGCGTTCTCGAAACGACCTTCATCGCGCAACTGTTCCAGCCCCTTGCTTACCTGCAGATGCTTTCGAAAGCAAACGAGCACCGTTCCTTCGAGCACCGCTGGAGGCCGCACTATCACTCCGCGCGTGCCGTTCGGCAGCTTCACATCCATGATCGGCGACGGGCCCAAGCCGTTGTACGACAGGAGGGTGTTCGTCAGGTTTTTGACGTAGGCGGGCGTGATCGCCGGTTCATCGTGCAGTTCGCGCCCGTCAGTTCGCGCAGTGACGACTTGCCCGAACTTGTTGACGCGCACCTCAAACACGTCTGGTTCATCGAGATAACGAAGCAGCGGAGCCAGCGTCGTGTTGACCGCATGGTCCGACGCGATGAACGACTGGACTTTATGGAGCGGCATCGTCGCTCAAGTCGTAGACGTTGCTGAAATCAAGGTCTTGACGCACGAAGATCGCGACGTGGTCACCCTGCTGGTCGTACAGCGTCGGCGGAATATTGATTGTTGCGGCAAGGGCTTCGCGGGCGAGCGAATCGGAGGTTTGCGACGTATTGTCGAAATTTATATTCGTGCCGCCGTTGCTCGCCTTATTCGCCGCGTACTGGACGCCCGCATCGCCGAAATCCGAGATGATCGAAATCAGGATGGCGGGGCCGAACCGCTCCCAGAAGTGCGAATCGATCTGTCCGGGGATACCGGCGCTGCCGAGCGAATTTGTGCCGGGGCTGTTGAGGTTGATCGTCGCGCCGTCAGGATTGACGAGACGCGTCCACAACGCAAACACTCGCGCCTGACCGCTCTTGATGCCGCCGCTCGCTTCGCCGACGACCGTTGCTCCTTTGTCGATCAAACGGACCTTGTGATCGAACGAATAAACGTCACGGCTTACGTGGCACTTGATCTGCCCCGGTACTGTTGTATCCAGCTCGGTGGCTGTGCCGCACTGGATCATGGTGCCGGCGGGGACCGTCAGGCTCGGATGCCTGAACGTGCTTGCCATGACGCGGCCGATACCGACGCCGTTCATCCGCGATGCGAACGCCACACTGTCAGCGCTGGTCGGTGCTGATCCCAACACGGAGTCCGGCCTTTTTGCCGCTATCGGTTGCACTGTCCCGGCGCCGCTTTGGGGCATGTCTTGCACGCTGGAGCTGTCAGGGTCGAGGCGACGCTGATATGCCTTTTCTTCTGGCGTGAGCTCGCGCTTTCCCCCGGCCTGCGCACGAACGGGCTGTTGCGGTTGTACTGGCACCGCCGCGACGACAGCCGGACTCGCGGGTAGGGATGGTGAGGCCGCTCCGTTGGGATTCGTCGAGAAGTCATACTGCGGCAGCATGTTTGGAATCTGCTTCGCCTGGACCTGAGGGCTGGCAAGCGGGTGCAGCTTTTGGTACATGATCCAGCCTATGAGGCCGAGACCAAGAATGACCATCAGCGCGACAAACGCCCGCATTCCCTGAATACGGTTCCGGGACGCCACGACGCTGCTAAACGAGTCTCGCTCGCCTGAAATCGGTCGGTTTTCGTCGACCAGCTCATCAATGTTCTGTTCGCGCCTGGTCATCACTCGTCCTCGCTTTTCATCACCCGTCTGAAACCTGGAACGACTGTGCCGCTCGGCGTCGCCCCGCGTGACGGATCGAACTCGGCATTGATGATGCCGATGACCTTCTGCTGGCCGTAGCGTACACGCCACTCTTTGGCCGTTGTTTCAGCGACGATGATGTTGTGGTCCGCGCCTTCGACGTGCGTGTTGACCGTGCTTTCCTTACCATCGGAGCTGATCACGAAAATCTCAGGCAGTTCGGCGTTCGCCGCGAACTTGAAGTAGGTGAACCGGAAGTCGTCCCACACGTTGACCGGCGCGATTGACGATGACGCCGGATCCGCCGACATCTGATAGTCGATGTTGAACGATGCGTTCGGGTCCGTCTGGGCCATCGCCCCTCTCAGTTTTGCTCGGGCGATCTCGGCCTTTGCCTTGGCCGCGTCTTCGTTCGGGTACTGGTAGTTCAACTCGATCGTTGCCTGTTTCATCGACCACGGATTGTTGATGAAGGCTCGCACCGTCTGTCCGTCCGCGCCGGGCTTGGTGTAGTGGCCGATAAAGTGGAGCAGGATGTTGTACGTGTGCTTGTCGGTCACGATCGTCAGATTGGTATCGCTCAGATCGGCGGTCGGGCGGATGAAGAAGTTGTTGCCGCTATGTGTGAACTGCCATGCCTTGGTGTCGCCGAAGGCGTGCGTCACGTACCTTTCATCTTTGCCCACCGTGATATGGATCTGGATGCCGAGCACAGCATTGAGCTCGACTGTGTCGAGCGGGTTATAGACTACTGACTTGATGCGATAGTCGTAGGGAGAGTTCTTTTTCGGAGACACGGCCATTGCCGGCGACGAAGCGAACACCACCGCCGCCACCAGTGCGGTCAGAACGACGAATGACATGGATCCGTTGCGCCTCATCGTCAGCCTCCCACTTTGCCGACGTTTGCCGGACTCTCCGGGTTTGGCCTGAAACTCGTAACCTGGAAGCCAGCCGGATTGATGAACCGCTCGGCCGCAGTCATCGGGCGACGGACGTAATCGAAGGCCAGCGTCGCAATCCAATATTGCGGCGGCTCGGCGCTGGAGCGGTCGCGATAGCGCTTCGTCGTCGTGTAGCGCACGGTTGCGACCCGATGCCTGGTGTCGACAATGACCGAATTGATATGCACTGACGTGCTTTCTGAGTCGCCCAGAACCTTGTCTTTGGGCTTCGCGCCGCGATATTGTTGCAAGTAATCGTCGGCCACCTGTCCCGATGCCGTCAGGCGCACGAAGTCGTAATCGGTCTGTCCGGCATAGAAGTCGTAGGCTTCGCGGTGAATGACGAATTGCGACACCCAATACTGGTCCGTCGCCTCATCCATGCCCATGTCCTGCGTGACAATCGACACCTGCGACAACTCGCCGGTGGCCTTGTTGAGCGTGAGCAGGTATTGCGGCAAGGGCTGCGCGTAGCGCAGCATCGTACCGCCCGTGACCACCCACGCGAGCAGCGCGAACGCGGCGAACCCTGCAGCGACCTGCCACGCGCGCTTACGCGAGAGCAGGACCTCATCGAGCAAATCGACTTCGGCGCTGCCGCGCTCTTTACGGTAGGCCTCCATGTCGGCTCGGGTGATCGCTTTGCGCTCGGCACGCGCGATATTTGGCTGATCGTTTTTCATCGCATTGCGTCCCGGGTCTTCATTGCTGGACAGGCTTTTTTATGGGAAGGACCGCTTTGCCAACAAGCTCGCTCGGCATGGTCTTATTCACCGGGACGAGCTGGCTCATGTTTGGTTCAGGCGCAGGCTTGCGGCTACTTGCACATCCAGTGAGCGCAATCGCCGTACAAAGAGCCAGTGCATAGAGAAACTTCATTTCTCGACCCTCTCGGTTCGATGAGACAAAACGATCCCCTGTCCTTGAGAATCGATCTCAAGGATTGGTCAGGTCCGTGCCCGTTTTTATGCGGATCGGCGCGAGCCCCGGGCTAAACCGTTAGTCGGCGATTGAGTAGACTGCCCAGCCGCTGCCGGACCAGCGGCGCGGCTTTGAGCGCCACCTCCCGCGCCACCTGCTGCACCGCCTGATTGACTTGCATTGCCGCCGCTCCCACCCCTGCTGCCGCCGCTACCGCTACCGCTACCGCTGCTGCGGTCTTGTCTCATGTGTCGGAAGATATCGGCTGAGACGCCCTGGCCCCAGGATGAAGCCATATGCGGAATCTCTTTCAGAACAAACCACGTAATGACGAGAACGAGTACGCAGGTGACGATGGCAACCATGATCGGCCCGTCCGGATTGTCCGCGGCCGCGGCGCTGACGGCGGCTTTGAAGAAGTACAGCAACAGACCGAACACGGCGGAAAACAGCACGGTGACCAGGCCGTAGTTGATGACCGACCCGATCCACTTGGTGAATAGCGATTTTGTGCTCTCGAACAACAACAAGAAGATGAAGATGGGGCCGAAGCAAACGGTGATGCCGAGCATGACCTTCGACATCAGAATCAGGCCGGCGCCGATGCCGCACATGATGGCCGTGACGAACAGAACGGTGACGCCGAGAATTAGGTTTGCGAGGCTCGGACCACTCATGACGCCCGCACCTTGGAAAGCCTTTCTCGCGACGTTCAGCCCGTTGTTCATTGCCTGATCGATCGAGTTGGATATCGTTGTTTGTGCATTTGCACCTGATTGGCCGTTGACGATCAAAACAGAAGCGAGCTCGTCGGGAAGATGCATCGCGGTGTCGGCAAGCTTCGTCTGATACCAGCCGCCCGCACTCGCGATGCCGATGATGATGGCGTATCTCACGAACCGATTGACCAGCGAGCTTAGCGGCTCGCCATTGGGTTGGCCCATGAGAAACAACCCCTCGATCATCAACGCCATCGTCAGACCCAGCGCGACCAACGGCGCTGCAAAACTAATGATGTTCGACAGATTGGTTGCCACGAACTGAGATACAACGGTGTCCATGTACGTGAAGATCTGCGACGTTGCGTTGTAGGTCGCCATGCCCGCTACTCCGATTTTCCAAAAGCTGTGATCTGCGCTTGCGCATCTAAGGCATTTTGACAATCGGGCGTCACTTTCTGCGCGGCGTCGTTTTTGCAATCAGACACCCGGGCATGGCGCTCCGCGTCATGCTGCACGTACCAATCTTTGGTTTGCGCAGGGTGGTCCGGGTCCTTGCCACATGCCGAAAGAATGGAGAGCGACAGGAACATCAAGGCTGCTTTTTTCATGATCGAAAACTCCAGTGACGGAACTTAGGGCGTGAGGTTCGGGGCCGTGTTGTCATCCGAGGCCGTGCCGATGCCGTAGCGGCGCGCCGCTTCGATTTGCTGTTGTTGCAGAATCTTGTCTTGCGACTGCTGCAACGAAGCCATGAGGTTGAGCTTGGTCTGTTCGGCTTCGATTGCGCCGCGCGCCGTTGAGATGCGCGCCTGCAGATCGGCTATCTCCTTGGGCGTGCTGGTCGCGTCGATCTGGCTGGTCAGCGACTGAATGTTGTTCAGCTCGGCCATCTCGTTGTTGTAGGCCTGTTCGCCCATTGCCCGATCGGTCGCGCCCTTCGCTTCAACTTGGCTGTTGGCATAATCGAGCGCGTCGCCGCGCCCCATGCCGTCGATCTTCGACTTGATGGCATTGACGATTTGCGTGGTGCGCGCGTTGTAGCCCGAACCGCCGCCGTTGAGCACATCGCCATAGACCTGCGACCAGTTCGAGGGCAGGTTGGTGCGCAGCATCGACGCGTCGCTCGGAAGCAAGCTGCCGATACCCGTGCTGCCGGTGAGCGACCGATATTGAGCTTCCTGTGTCTGGAGCTGGCTTTTCAGGGTCGTGAGCTGTTGACCTAGCGTCGCGACCTGCTGGACCCACTGAACCTGCCCAAGCGGGTCAGTGACCACGACCTGCGCCTGAGCGGCGAGCGGAAGGCCTGCGGCGAGTGCGAGGACAACGGCCAAGCGTATCTTCTTCATGTGCGGCTCCTGGTTATGTCTTGCGGCGGACGGCATCGAAGTACTCGGGCATCCACCGGTCGGGGTCGTCGCTTCCGAGACGCCGCATCACGTTGTCAAGCCGCTCGGCGTTATCGGGCGTACCGGACAAGATCGCAATCTCGTCGTCCATGCCCGTGAGATCCATGACCGCGAGGGCCGACTGGTTGCCCTGCTTGACCAGAAACTGCCGGCTGTCCTCTGGAATCGAGAGCATCGCGTCTAGCTCGGCCTGCGTCAGCTTGAGATAGTCGAGGTAGTCGGCGTGCGTAGCTTCCGGGTTGTAGAGCATCACCTTGGTCACGCATGCCTGCACGATGGTCTTACCGATCGTGCTATCAAGCGCGTCGTTCGCTTCCTGCGTCGCAAAAACGTAGATGCAGTCCTTCTTCCGGTCGGTTTTGAGGCCGCGCTTCACTTCCAGCGTGATGGTCGGGTCATCGAGGTATTGGGCGAACTCGTCAAAGGTTTGAATGACGCGCCGCTTTCCGTCGATGGATGACCGCACGCGATAGAGCAGATACATAAGGAGCGGCGTGCGAGCAATCGGCGCCTTTTGACCAGGCGCCACGATGAAGTCGGTCAGGTCGAACCCGAACACGTCACGCCGACTCAGATCCAGTTCGTCCGAGTCGTTATCGAACAACCAGCCATGTTCTCCACCACGACACCACGGCTCCAGCAGCGACGCCAGCGACGGGCGCTCGCCTGCTCCCACCTGATACGGACGCGGGATGTTTTGCACGATCGCCGTGAAGGTCCGGGTCTCCCGCTGCTTGTAGAGCGATTCCTCGCCCATCACCGCGTCAACGGCATCGTTGATCTGCTTGACTTCATCGTGAGTAATCGGGCCTTCGAGCGAGGTTTCGGCGCAAATTCGCACCAGGCGCTTGACCATGCGGATATTTGGCTTCGTGGGCTGAAGTTGCGCGGGTTGCCAGCCCGTCGGCTCGCCATCGCGAAGCACCGTGTATAAGCCACCGAGGGCGGCGACGAGCGGATACATGCCAAGCCCCACGTCGTAGATGAACTGACGAGGTTTGAATTTGGTAGAAAATGCCTGCAGGGCGTTGAGCAACGTCGACTTGCCTGAGCCCGTCTTGCCAAGCACGATCCCATGACCGGGCGGACGCTTGCCGAGCGAATTTTCATTAATCGGCGAGGAATGCCAGTTGAAGAATAGCGGCGTGCCCGTGACGGTCTTAAGCAGCGCGACGGCTGGCCCCCAAGGGTTACCATCAGGCTTGCCGACCATGAAGTTATGGAATGGCGCGAACGACAGAAAATTCATGCTGTTGATCGGCACCGGGCGCGGCGCGAGCGCGTGGTTCCCCGGCAGGCGCGACCACCATGCGGCGTCCGACGCGAGACCGACTGATCCCGCGACCACCGAGCACGAATTCAGCAGCACGCGCGCTGCTCGCGCGCATCGCTGCGCTTCCTTCGGCGTCTCGGCCGTGACGTGCAGGCACCCGTAGTACCAGCCCATCGTCACGCGCCGGGAAACGACGTCATCCGCGGCGTCAGCCATCTGCACAATTTGTGAGCGGCTCTTGTCCCGAGTTTCGAGCATGGCCTTTTCCTGATTGGACAGGAACACGCTCGCGGCCATGCTCGACATGCAGCAATACTGCTGGGACAGCACGAACTCAAAATCCGCTTCCATCAGGATGTTGAGCTGACCGGGCTCGGTCGTCTCAGGGAAGTCGACCACTTCAACGCCCGCGATGTACTTGTCCGAGTCGATGCGGCGACTCTGCATCACATCGCCGAAGAGCGAGCTAACAATACGGTTGTACAACATGCTTTCGCGGGCCCGGTCCCGCGTAATCGGCACAGGCTGCCACTCGTCGTTGGCCAGGAAGCTGAGAAATTCGAGCGTGCTCGAAAACGCGAAGTGGCGATCGGATGCGGGTGGCGGTGGCACGACGCGCAGGCCGAGCGCTGCGCCAACAGCGTTGGCGTCCGCTTCGGCCAGGATGTCGTCGGGATCCGGCTCATCGTCGGGCTCTTTGGATTCGGCTGCGGGGACCCGATCGCCGCGCGCATCGCGGTAGTACACGCCGAGCGTCTCGATGCCATAAGCGCGCATCGAACCCGTGATCTGAGAGGCGATATCTTCGAGGCTCGCGATGGCTTCGGCCTGGATATCCAGCAGATCATCGCGCGACGGGCGATCGAAGCGCGCGAGGAATTTCTGAGTGAAGTCGCCTACAGGGTTGTACACGACCGTCAGATACCAGTCGTTGGTCATGAGCGGTGCAGCTTCAAAGCGCTTTCGATACTTCTGGTCTAGCTCCCGGGCGAACGTCGCGGCGAACTCGCTTTGCGGGTAACGGTCCGTCTGGTGATGATGCAGGTGCACCCAGAACCTGACGTGCTCGTTGCCCACCGTCTTGAAAAGTTGGTTCAAGTCCCGACGCCAGTTGATGTGCTCCCAGTCCGACGCGCATTCGTGCGACCGGCCCCTAATTCGGAACGTGATCAGATATTCATTCGCTACTGTGCTAATGATCTGGTCGGTGACGTGGTAGGAGTACGGCACGAACTTCACTGCCGTTGGCTCCTTTCGATAGCCGTTGTCGGCCTTCACTCGGCGAACGGAGACAGCCATTATTTTTTCACCTTGTAGTCGACCGTGGAATGGCTCGAGCCACCCCATCGTTTGGTGAACGGCGAATCGATGAGAGTCACGACCTTCGTGCTGAAGGCAAGGCCGATAATCCGGAACATGCGATCGTCGTGCTTCGTGATGCAAAAGCAGACGAACCACAGAAAAGCGAACAGCAGGAACGTCCAGAAGTGAATCAGCATGAACATCGCCCCACAGACCATGAAGATGAGCAGGAACGGCGTACGCGGAATGCCTGCGTAGGTCGGCAAGCGCGTCGCGCCTTTGAATAGCGGAAATTCGCCTGCTTTCATGGGTCGTCCCCCTCGGACATTACCTGGATTGACCTGGTCGGCCTTATGCCGGTGCTGGTCAGGCGATGCCGAACAGGCCGACGAGGTATGAAGCAGAACCGACGACGATGAGGCCCACGACGCAACGGACCGCGAAATCAGCGCGAACCAGGTGCGCGATCCAGCCAAGGGCGCAGGCGATGATGAGCAGAGCGGCACCGATCGGGATCCACTCCATCATCCAGGCCTGCAGGGATGACAGGGCCGAGGAGCCGGTATCCGTGCCAGCGGCTATCGCAGGTGATGAGGCGAGGAAAGTCAGGACGAGCGCCCCTGTCATGAGCAGGGCTCGACTGACGGCCGCGAAGAGAATTGCGGCCGGGCGGGTAAGGGTACGAAGAGCTACAACGTTCATCAAGGTTCTCCGGGTTTGGGGTTCCAATCGGACAGCAACAATGAACAGCTTTCGACTCCGCACTTTTCGCGAAGCCATTCCACCAACAACCTCAGGTCGGCCCAATAGCGGACCTCTTCCTTCGCCTGCACACGGACCGAACAGACGACAACGTTTGCTTGGTCGTCGCCGATCTCAAAGAGTGGAAACCACTGCTTGATATCGACGCGTTGAATGGAAACGGCCTGTAGGCGACCGCGTCTAGCTTCGTCCTCCAGCTGTCGCTGAGGGATCAAATAAATCTGCATTCGTCATGGCTCCGGCTTCTCCGAGCCGAATGCGCCGGGATCGTCGTGAGCGAACGCGCCTTGACTTTCGTCGTCCCGGTCAGCCTTCGCGGCCGCGGCTTGAAGCAGCCGCCTGCCGCCAGTTTTGTCGCCGGAATCGCTACGGATCGCGGCGGCAGACACGGGTTGCGCTCCACTCACCGCGCGCGCGTCACTCGACAGGGCGGGGATTTGTAGAACTCGCGCCTGCGCGACAACGGCTTTCACGTAGCCATTGGAGAATCCGCGCGTTTGCGAACCCGTGTTGTAACAGGAAAGGGCGTGCAGCAGGGCTTTCTGCCCTTCACCGTGATCCTTGACCGCTCGGGCGTAGCAGCCCGCGAGAACGGTCGCCGCTGCCCGAAGATTCGTGCATGGGTCAAGCAGCTGTCGGCCGGTCAAACCGAGCGCTGCAAAGTTGGCTGAGTTCACCTGACCCAATCCCACATCGAAATTCATGCCCTGCGTCTGAAGCCAGTCAATCGTCGCGGCAGCTTCCTCAGCATCAGCAGGTTGACGAGGGAGGCGATAATTGCCGTTGACGTTGATTGCAAATTGCCGGTTGGTGGATTCATGGGACACGATCGAGCCCATGGTCACCGGATCCACGTTGGGATAGCACGCACTCGCAAGCGCCGCGATGTCGGCCGGCATTGCCGCCATCGCGATCGGCGGCGTCGCTAAAGACGCGGCAACTACGCTCAACCCAAGGAGCTCTTTTAACATACTTGACTCTTGAAATTGCATTTTCAATCATCAATTCATATGATAGACAAAAAACGTACGGTGTCAACGCGAGGCGCAAAAAAAACCAGGGAACCCAAAAAGCCGGCGCAGACACTGATCCCAGTCCAGTTCGTCACGCAGGCGCAAAAGGCCCCGAAAGGCGAGCCTCGCTATCGTGATCCAGCCAATCCGTTCAACACCTGGAGCGGTCGCGGCAAGCGGCCCGACTGGTTAAGGGCCTATCTGGAACAAGGCGCGCAGCTCTCGGACTTTGAAATCTGAGGAGGGAGGTCAAGCAATGGGAAAAGTCGTCCCACTTTCAGCCGGACGGAAGCGAGAATTTCGAAGCTCGCCGTCGGCGACTCAGGATGCCGGCGCGCCGCAGAAAGCGCCTGTCTGTCGTCGCGTGGTACGGGCAATGAAGAAGATTGCGCTGGTCTTGCTGCGCGCGTTATGGATCGGCTCGCTGGACGTGCTGCTGTCGCTGCTGCTGTTGCTCGCGCGGCCCGCGCGATTCGTTTTCAAGCTCGGCATCATCGGACTTCTTCTCATTTTGGTGATGGAAGGGATGAACCACTGGCGAGACTTGCACGTCTGCATCATTGCAGGCGGCACAATCATCATATTGATCCTGACGTTTGGTTTTTACGAGAGTTTGTTAAATTGTCTTACGTTTCCGAGGAATAAATACCGATAGGAGCAATATGAATCGCTATATTGTTGCAAATATTGCGGCGATTGCCGCGTTCTCAACATCCTCCGTTGCATTCGCAAAGGACCCCTGCCAATCCCTAATTTGCATGGTAGGCAAGGTTCAAGGCGGCGTTGCGGGAAACGGCAGCAGCGACGACGGTTGCTCCCAAGGCATCAGCGACTTTCTCTCAATCGTCAAGACGCATCACGGCCACATGGACCTCACCGCGACACCCAGCGCGCGCAGGGATTATCTAAATTCCTGCCCGGGTGCTGCTGCCGATGCGCCCGCGGTTGATTCCGTCATTTCCAAGTTTGGGAATGCCACCTTATGATGTCTATCGGCGCGACAGAACAAATAGCTGCCGCCTCTTTAGACCACCGTGAATGAAGTTAAGGTACAGACATGTTCGAAATGACGGACGAGGAAAAAGCAGCGCTTGAGCGGTTGCTCGTCTATGCAAGGGGCGACACCGGACAAAGCCGGCGTGTGGCGGATTTTCTGCTCGCATGGTGGAATGCTGAAGAATGCGGTGGGTTCGACATAGCAGCCACTTGGGGGCTCGATGCAAACATCGCGGCCGATATCGTTATTGTTTTTGCTTTGGCGGTCCGAGCAGGCGGCTACCCGGACACCCTTGGCTATGGGCCGCAGTTTGAAGCCATCGTGCGCGATTGGCGCCCCGGGCTGATGACACAATGAGGCCAATGGCGGCATCAGTAGCGACCCACTGGTATGAGGCGCTACTGTCGGCGGAGGTCATTCTGAAAGCGAGAATCATCACAGCCGTCTCCATATCGCTGATCAGGGCCCGCACTGCCTCGCATGCCTCACAGCAAGTGAGCTTCGATCGCAAATCGAAGGTGAGGCCTCTGCTACACTGACCGGCTTGTAAAGTCCGCCCCTCGGATCGTCTTATCAGATGTCTACGCGCCACGCGAACCGAAAATCCGTCCGCTCATCCGCTCGAAAATCCCACGGATCCCTCAGCAAGGCAATGCTACTGCCGCTGGAGGGCGCGGTACGCGAGGCCTCCTTGGCGCGTCATCTGACTTGGGCGGCTTGCAAAAAAGAAGCCGGTAGCGGTTATCTGGTTAATGAGCTGGTGCGGCTCGTGTACCTCACGTTCTACGTCCAGGAGGCGGGATACGGTGACACCGATCTCATGGTGTATGTCCGCGCCGAGGCCGCCCTTGAACGATGTTTAGAAAGGGCCGAGCGCGAAAGCGTGTGGAGCTTTGAGCCGGGCGATGCGCCGCTGTTCGAGGCGATCCTGCGCCAGGGCGACCAGCAACTCGATAGTGTTCCGAGCTACGTGTACATGGACGCCTGCGAACGCTTGGACCGGTTCACGCTGAGCGGACGGAGGTCGCCGCTGCCCAGGGCGGCACCCATGCAGTAAAAGGTGCCCGTGCCAACAAAGAATGGCCCAGAGCCGGCGTATGCCAAACGGTCCAGCGTGGCCACGCGTTTACTCCTTAGTAAGTCTAAATAAAATGCGCAGTTAATTATGTCAATGCAGATCTAAAAGTGGAAATGCGCTGTGGCTGCAAGATCCAAAGCACTGGCTGCGGAGGGTGAGGCAAAAACCTCGGTGGCAAGTCCCCTCTGAAGCAACCGAGATCGGCTACTTCGACAGTCCGATTTCCCGTGCCGACGCTTGCCCAAGCGGTCCTGCATGCCCGTCAAGCGCTCAGTCGATTCAACGTCGAGTGAAGATCGTTCAACGCTCGGTGAACTTCGACATCGATGTCAACGACGCGGAAGCAGTGTTCACCTCGCATCCAAGGTACGTTTGGCGCAAAAAATGGCTTTGATGCTTACAGGGATTATCATCAAAGCGATTTCACGCGCCCGGGGCGATAACGGCAGCATTCACGCGAGAACGCACGGATCGGTGGAACTCGAACCTTTTTCGCTCAAGTCTGAACTCCGTCCGCGCCTGGCGAGCCGGATCGAACGAACGCCGTGGAGGGGCGATCAAGGGAGCCTTGGGGTACCTTTCTGATTTCAGGACGGGTTTCTCAACGGGGAGGCGGGAACCTCGAGCCTACATGCGCTGAGTGACTCAGAAGGATCGGGGGATGTCGGTTGCGGTGGCGCGAGTATGGGGTCATTGGGCACTGATGCGTTCACATGTGTGCTTCGGCGTCCAGTCGTCTGCAGGCGATCCGCGAGGCATCGTCGCGTCCATTAGGATGAGCACTAGCCAGTGTCCTTGCTTCTCGCCAATTCCGGTGAGAAGCATCGGTTCTCCCGGAGGAACGATTACCGGTGGCGCGCCCGGCCTGCCGATCTGTTCGCCGTGTGGCGTTTCGAGACACTGTGCGCCGCTAAGAACGAACCACGCTTCGGTACCGGGATGTCGATGGATCGTTGATTGCATGCCGGGTTTGAAGTTCCCTTCCATGTAGGTGGCCATCAAAGACCTCGCCTCGGGAAGCGCCAAAGTGCCGACATCGGCAATGCGTTCTCCCGCCGATCTCGGCCAGGACTTGCCCGCGATCGTGAAGAGCCAGATCTGTCCGAGAATCTCGACGACTGTTCCATTCATGCCCTTGGCCGCTTCCGCCGACGAGCGGTCCGGAAATCGATCGATATGCCAATAGATCGGACCGGCTGCAAGCTTTTGCAGATGCTGTTCCGCATGCACGAAGCATCCGAATTCAGTCGTTCGTTCGCTCACGGGAATGCAGGCGCCGCCTGTTTGCGCCAGCAAGTCACCCGGCGCTGCCAGCCCTATCAGTGCGACGCCTACGGCGCCCAATACCTTGGCAGCCGCTCTGACGATTCCGTCCGGGAGTGACAGAAATGATTTCATCGCGTCCTCCATCGAATAATCTCGTGGCTGCCTACCCGTCTCAATATAGACGGGACGCTTGCTTCCGCAAGGACGTTCAGCAGAGGCGGGGTGTATCGGCAAGGCCACAGAGTTGTCGACACGGATCGCCATGACACGCCAGAATCAACGTCGAGCGCAACTTGAAACGATGCGGCGACTTTTGCGGACACGCGTTCGAAGGCGGCATTTGTTTCGGCAGACAAGCCGAGCCACGGTGCTCCGCGCGACGACGACGGCGCGAATGCGAGCGACTTCAAATTATCGTTACGTGTCAACGGGGTAGGCTTCGAGCACAGGCGTTATCTACACGCTTGTCCACTGAATCTGTGGATAATTTTTCGCAAGCAGTGGTCGCGCTTCGAAAGCGATTTACGCATTAAACTAGCCGCGACCGGTCGTCGCGCGGTTATCGGTGGACGCACGGTGCAGCCCTTAGTTG
>Ga0182735_1001396_pt1 | contig 16178 bp, 14 predicted proteins | sample eDN5th30CKraftMG_FD_128524 | JGI IMG/M metagenome (GOLD analysis project Ga0182735, IMG submission 128524) | Enriched Miracle-Growth compost microbial communities from Emeryville, California, USA - eDNA 5th pass 30_C Kraft MG (version 2) (version 2) ... | reverse complement strand
GAATAGACGCCGTCCGTGCTGATCCGCCCGCCGGTAAGGTTGACCGTTCCCGCCGTGGAGCCGTCGTATAGGGTGATGTTGGGGCCTGAATTGCCCGCCTGCACCGCATGGCCGCGATCGCCCGTGGTCGTCACGTCGGCGCTGCTGTTGATGACGCCCTGGCTGCGGCCGAGAAGGCCGAGGCCGCGCTGCGCGATCGTGCTCTGGACATTGATGACGCCGCCATCCAGCGTGACCGCGCCGCCTGGATTGTAAGCGATGACCGCCCGCTCCCCGGGGACGGCGTTGACAATGACATTGGTCAGGATGCCGAGGTCGACGCCGTTGGCGGAGATCGGCGGGCCAGCGCGCAGCGGCGTCGACAGCAGGGACACGGTCGCGGTCGACGCCAGCAATAGCAACAGGCGCCGGCGCAGCGGGCGCGCCGCGCTGGCGGGCGCGAGGACGGGGACGGCGCAGGCAATGGCAGGCATTCGTTCACCCCTGGATTTAATTTTCAGGGGGATGTTGCTACAGTCATTTTTTATATCAAATAGTATTTCTGATTTTTATTTAAAAATATAAGTCTTGTGATCTAATTATTTCAGTAAATCTGATGTCGCGTCTGCGTGGAGACGCAGGGCGTCTGGCGTCCCGGCGTGGCGTGGCATGGCGCGCCACGCCCGCAACGGCGGCGCCAGCCGCCTTCGCCCGACGTGACGCATCGCCCGACGTGACGCATCGTCCCGGCGCCGGGCGTGAAAAAAACCCGGTGAGCATGGCTCACCGGGTTCCGGCAGTGGGCGTTGTCCAGCGCGCCGCATCGCCCGGTTGCGGGCGCGGGCCAGGTCGCCGGTTCTATTTCTCGGAAATGGGACCTTCAAACAGGTTGTAGCGATCGCCTTCGAAGCGCTGCAGGTACAGGGCGTTGTACAGGCTGTAATTGTCCGGGCTGGTGTGCAGGGTGAGCTTCGGCAGCACCATCGGCACGTTCTCTTCATTCATCGAGGCGGCGATGTCACGCAGGTTCTCGCGGGTCAGGTTGTCGCCCGCCCGGCGCAGCACCCGCTCCAGCAGAACCGCGGCCATGTAGCCCTGCACCGCGTTCGAGTCGTCGATCATGCCGGTCTGGCCGATGGAGGTCATGAAAGCCTTGTAGTCCTTCATGTCCTGATCGTTGGCCCATTGCGGATCATCCGGCTCCTTGAGGGCGACGGCGGTGATGACGCCCTGCGAAGCCTTGACGCCAGCCGGCTTCAGCACGCCGCCGATCGAGGCGGAGACGCTGACGACCATCTGCAGCGGCTTCCAGTCCAGCTCATGGACGCGTTTGATGACCTGGGCGGCGAATTTCGGCGTCGCCACGATGAACAGGACGTCCGCGCCGCTCGCCTTCATGCGCACGACCTCGGCGTCAACCGTGGCGCTGGTGATTTCATACGGCAATTCGAGCGCGATCATGGATTTGGCCTTGTCGCCAAGTCCTTCGCGGAAACCCCGGACATAATCTTTGCCGAAATCGTCATTCTGGTAGATGATCGCAACCTTGCCGTCCGGTTTGTTCTTGAGGACGTAGTTGGCGTAGATCTTGGCTTCCATGTCGTAGAGCGGCAGCATGGCCGTCGTCCATGGATAGTGTTTGGGGTCATTCCATTTGCTGGCGCCGGTCGCTACAAACAGCTGCGGAACTTTTTTCGAATTCAGATATTTGTGCACCGCCGAGTTGGAGGGCGTGCCAACCGAGCCATAAACGGCCAGCACGTTTTCGTTCTCCACCAGCTTGCGCGTCTGCTCCACGGCCTTGGGCGGGCTGTAGGCGTCGTCAAGGGAAATGATATTGACCTTGCGCCCGTTGATGCCGCCCTTTTCGTTGATTTTCTTGAAGTAATCGACGATGGCCGAGCCACGCACGCCATAGGCGGAGGCTGGTCCGCTGTAGGGCACCACATTGCCGATGCGGATTTCCGTGTCCGTGACGCCTGGGCCGTATTTTTTTTCGCTGGCCTGCGCCGCCCCCAGCGCGACAGCGATTGCCGCTACAGCAATGCAGAGCTGTTTCATCAGTTTTTCCTCCCCCGACCTGTTAACCGGTGGGCGCAGTACAGCCATGTGAAGCAGCCGCGTCAATCCGGCGAAAGCATTTTTAAATGCATCGGCGCCGGGCGTCCGTCAGAAAAATCAACCGGATCATACAGATGAGATGTCTGTGGCGCGGCGCCTGTCGTCAGGGGCGCCCGGACAGGTATTCATGTATGCGGCAAGTAGACGGGCGTTTTTCATGCAGCTCTTTTTGCGTCCGGCGCACGGCGCCCGTGTTCCAGGCGGCGGCGGCAGTGGACGAACGCCTTCCCGCCAGCGGCCGAAATCCGTTTCCCGGCGGGCCGGATTTCGGGCTGTCTGTCGTGACGCGTTTTGCCGTTCAGCCGCTTCCCGTGTCACGCAGCGGCGTTTGCTGTAATGCGCCTCATGATCTGGTGGCGGCGCGTTTTGCCTTCAGGTCCACAAGGACGCCAATGTCCATGGAAACCCAGTCGCCACCGCTGTCTGACTGCATGCCAAGGTCGAGGGCGCGCCGGTCGAGCTTCAGGCTCCCCTTCACCGTGGCGACGCCATCGCGCTCTGCGAAGGTGAAGGGCAATACAACCGGAACCGATGCATTTTTCAGCGTGAGGGTCCCCGCCGCCTCATAGCGATCGCCGCCAAGCGCCTTGAAGGCGTTCGCTTCGAACCGCGCGACCGGGTGGCCCTTGAAGTCCAGCCACTCCTCGCCCTCAAGCGCGTCTTCCTGGGTGGCGTCGCCGGTGCGGGCGCTCCCAACCTGGACGAGCACCGTCGCGCGGGAGCCTGGCAGATTGGCCGGATCGAAACGGATATCGCCTTCCCATTTTTCGAAACGCCCGGAAAAGCCGTCGCCCGAGTGGGTTCCGCTGAAGCCGAGGCGGGATGCGCCATAATCAACCGCCCACGCGGTGGCCTGGCTGCTGTCGGCGGGCAGGGGCGCGGGGGCTGTTTGCGTGGCTGCGGGAGCCGGGCGCGCCGTGGCGACGGCCGTGAGTTGCGGCGCGGGCGCGGGCGTGACCGCGATGGCGGCGGCCTGGGCGATGATCAGAACCAGGCCGAAGCCGGCGCAACGGCCCAGCCATTTCTCCCGCGCGCCCGGGAATGGAGCGGCCGGCGCGTCGCCATGGGGCAGGCCCGGAACCATGTGGGCCAGCACGCCGTCGCGCTCAAGGAACTGGTGTTTCAGCGCCGCGCCCACATGCAGCGCGATGAGCGCCACCGCCGTCCACGCAAGCATGGCGTGCGCGCCCATGGCCTGAAACGCCACGGTGCGGCGCAGGGCGGCTGAAGCTTCACCGATCCACGGCAGGTGCGGAATGCTGAGCAGCCCGAACCAGCTTGTCGGCACGGCGAGCGCCCGGTCGGCGCTGACGGCCCAGCCCGTCGACACATAAAGCCACCCGGTGAGCGGCAACGCCAGCATGAGGCCATAAAAGGCCGCGTGCGTCACGCGGGCGGCGAAGGCTTCCCATGGCTTCATAGCTGCGGGCAAGGCAGGTGCCGGATGGGCGAGGCGCCACACAATCCGCACGACCGTGAGCCCGAGGATGAGAAATCCAACCGACTTGTGAAATTGGAACACACGGTAGGCCAGCGCCTGCGTTCCAGGCTCGCGGATGGCGTCAGTCATCCAGAACCCCATGGGGATCATGGCGATGATGCAAAGGGCAATGACCCAGTGCAGGGCAATGGCGATGGCGCCGTAGCGGGTGGGGCGGGCAGACATGGGTTCAATCCAGGCGCAAAAGGCGCGTCTTTCCGGCGCGGGCGATGGTCGCCCCGCTGGCCGGTAGCCGGTGAAGGTGAGCGGGCCAGGAGGCAGGGCGGTTGGGCGGCGGGGCGGTTGGACGGTTGGGCGCGATCGGGCGCGCCGTGGCGCTGGCCAGCGCCCTCGCCGGGCGTTTTTGCGAGCGCACGCCTGAGCCGCGCGGGCAAACCATATGGCCAGGAAGTCATCAGGCCAGAAGGGCAGCATTCAGAAGGCCCACGCCAGGCGGCCATCAGGCCGGGGCCTGAAGCAAAGTCGCGATGCGGGTCGATCGTGTTTTGCTTCAGGGCTATCCGGAGCTTGCGGCTTATTTGGCGTTGCTGGCGTCCTTGACGTCAGCTTTCTTGAGGAATTCGCCATCGAAGCGGATGGTGACCTCATCGCCGACGAAGCCCACCGGCATGCCGAAATCGCTGCGCTTGAACGCGCCTTCGGCCTTGAAGCCGATGGCCGGCTGCTTGGTGAAGGGATGCTTCTCCAGCTCGCCGACAAAGGTGGCGTCCAGGGTCAGCGGTTTGGTGACGCCGAGGAACGTCATGTCGCCAGTCACCTTTGCGGTGCGCGGTCCGGTCAGCTCCACCCTGGTGGACTTGAATGTAATTTCCGGAAACTGGCCCGCATTCAGGTAGTTCTTGTTGCGGGCGATATCCTCGCTCCAGCTGTTGAAGCCGGTTTTGGCGTGGGTCGCCTTGTAGTCGGCCGGATAATTGGCGTCGACGGAGGCGGGATCGATCCGGGCTGTGACGGAGGATTTCGCCATGTTCGACGGGTCGAGGGTGATCTCGGCCGAGAACTTGTTGAAACGCGCGGTGTAGTGGGAAATCTTGTTATGCACGAACGACCACTGCAGGGACGCATGGGTGGGGTCCATCACATAAGCGCCAGCGGGCGCCTTCAGCGGCGCGGCGGCTTCAGCGCTCTTGCCGGCGCCCTGGCTTTCCGCCTGGGCGAGACCTGCCGACATGGCGATCGCCAGGGTGGAGATCGACAGGATTTTGCGAAGATTCGTCATCTGGTCCTCTGGGGGTGCCGTTATCTGTGGTCCGGTCGCGCAATTGCCCGGCGCTTTCGGATTGCCGTTAGAATAGGAGCCAAATTGTGTTGACGAAAGGCGCGCAAAATTGCTGAAGCAGCTATGGATTTGATGATTTAATTATAAAATTCAGATATTTACCCTTAATTCCACGCCCGTTTTGCCGATTTATGTGAGTTTGCACATCCGGTCTTGCAGGGACGCAAGGGCGGCGCATCTCGCTGCCCGGTCCGGGCCGCCGGACGGGGATCTGTCAGGACGCGCCTTCCCTCCGGGTCTCGATGGCGCGCGCCATTGCTTCATAGATGCGGGTGTCGCCCATCTGCGTGACATTCAGGCGCAGGAACGCGCCGGCAGACTGCGATGCGCTGAAGGCATTGCCGGGCGCCAGCATGACGTTTTCCCGCAAGCAGTCGCGCGCGACAGCTGTTGAATCGAGCCCATCGGGCAGGCGGCGCCACAGATAGAACCCGCTGCGCGGGATCACCCACGGCGTGAGGCCCAGCGGCGCGAGCCGGGCAATGACGTCTTTCCTGGCCCGCGCAAGTCGCTGGCGCACCGCGTCCATGTGCTTGCGATAGCCGCCGCCAGCCAGCACATGCGCCGCCAGTTCGGCGGCGACCGGCCCCGGGCCGCCAAAGTGCGTGGCGATCTGCAAATCCGCCAGACGTTCGATCCAGTCCGCTCTGGCGGCGATATAGCCGCACCGGATGGACGCGGAGAGAGTCTTGGAGAAACTGCCGATCCTGATCACCTGGGCGAGGCCGTCGAGGCTGGCGAGGCGGGCGACACCCTGATGGTCGCCGCTATCCTGACGTGCGGTTTGGGCTATGCCGGGGGCGCGACGCTTTCACGGCGGCTGGGCGGTTGGCAGGTGATCTCGTGGGCGCTTTTGCTGTCGCTGCCATTCATGACGGCGACGGCCCTGTTCACCTTGCCCGAAACCTGGCGCACGGCCAGCTTTTCCGCCTGGTCGGGCCTCGTCCATGTTTCGGTGTTCAGCATGATGGTCGGCTTCATCTTCTGGTATCGCGGCCTCGCGCTGGGCGGAATTTCCGGGGTGGGGCAGTTGCAGTTGTTGCAGCCGTTCTTCGGCCTCCTGCTCGCGGCCGTGTTCCTCGGAGAACCGGTTGCCTGGGGCATGATCGCCAGCGCGGCGGCTGTGGTGGTGTGCGTGGCGGGGGCAAAGCGGTTTGCCTGAACGCGGCGACAGTGCGGTCGCCGGCGTTTGTGGCCGCGATCCGGGAAAGCGCGCCCCCGGCCCCGTCACGGCGGGATGCGCCCCCGGCGTGGATATCCACATATCCACGGTTTGCGGGCGGGCGCGCCGGCTGGATGCGTGAACGCTCTTGACGTACCCGGCGCGTCGCCGTATCTGGAGCCCACACCACGGCGCTGCGGCGACGCGGACAGCGGAGCGACAGGAAACTGGCGGTCTTGCGGTGGTGGGGAATAGTTTAATGGTAGAACGACGGACTCTGACTCCGTTAGTCTTGGTTCGAATCCAGGTTCCCCAGCCAATTTTTTGGTTTGCGAGCGTCAATCAGGAATGATTGGCGCTTTTTGCATTAGGCAATGCCGCCATTGCACTCCGAAAACCGCACCACCTGTCCTGACAGGCGGAGATGTGTCAGCGCCCGTCCGGCCAGCGCCCAGCAGCCATCAGCCACGGCGGCGGCGGGCCCGTAGGGCCCGGCGCGCCTTTCCGTGCAGACGTAGCCTGCGCTGTTGCGAAGCGCGCCGGTCGCGCCTTTTGACAGCATCACCGGGGCCGGAACATCGCCCCTCCGGGTCTGGGACCTGGCCGGACGCCCGGCCGTGGGCCATGTCCCGGTCTTGGACCAAAGCCAGGCCTTGGACGAAACCCCGGACGTGGGCCCATGCCAGGCGTCGGCCTGAAGCCCGGGGGCGGCGGCTTGAACCCGGGAGGCGGTGGTCGCGGTCCCACCCAGGGGCGGGGACCCGGAGGCCTTGGCCCGACCCAGGGGCGCGGCCCAACCCACGGTCGCCGGTAGCCGTAGCCCCAGCCGCCGCCGTAAACCGGCGCCCCATATCCGTAATAAGAGCCGCCGGTGTAAACGACTGGCGCGCCCGTGGCGTAATAGGGGCCAGGGTCGCCGGTTACGCAGCCGGAAAGCGCCAGGCCCGCGCTAATGGCGAATACGCCGGCGAGTATGCGTGGCGTTCTGTTCATGACGTCTCCTGTATCGGAGTTTTCTGAACCAGCGACATCGTGCGTCATGACGATGCTTCGGTCAGCAATAAAACGCCGGCCTCGCGCAATCGTTCCTGTGTTGATGCGGCGTGATCACGGTCGCCCGGCCAGAAACGCCACGACCGCCTCCTTGAATACCCGGTCGCCCACCGCGAGGTTATGGTCGCGGCCGGGAATATCGACCGCAGTCGCATTGGGCAGCATGGCGGCCAGTTCGTGCGGCGAGCCGGCGATATCGTCGCGCGTGCCCACGGCGATCAGCGTCGGCACGCCGATCTGGTAAGCCTCTTCCCGCGTCAGTGTCTGGCGCGTGCCGCGAATGCAGGCGGCGAGCGCCCTGAGGTCGCTGCGCGTCTGCTCGGCGAAGGAGCGGAACATTTTCTGCTGCTTGTCGGTGAGATTGTCGCCCGTTGGCGCCTCAAGCGCGTCGGCGATGCCCATGGGCAGGCCGACGCCGTCCACCAGCCGGATGCCGAGGCCGCCGAGCACCGCCGAGCGCACCCGGTCGGGATGGGCGAGCGCCATATGGGCGGTGATGCGCGCGCCCATGGAATAGCCCATGACGTCGGCGCGCGGCAGCCCCAGATGGTCGAGCAGGTTCAGACAATCCTGGGCCATCAGGGCGGAGTTGTAGCAGGCCGGATCATAGAATTTCTGGCTCTGGCCATGGCCCCGGTTGTCGAGGGCGATCACCCGGTAACCCGCCCGGTTCAGGGTGGTGCTCCAGCCCGGATAGATCCAGTTCACCGAGTGATTCGAGGCGAAGCCGTGCACCAGCAGCACCGGATCGCCCCTTGCGCCGTCAGGCGCTGGCAGATCCACGAAGGCGATGTCGACGCCGTCGGACGAGAAATGTTGCATGATGTTCCAGAAATATGTCGTCGGAGGGTGGTTTCGGAATCCGCTGCGGCGTGACCGTACGGCTATCTGATTCACCTGGAATGGATAGACCGTAAATGCCTCGAAATTCAGATCAAGGTCGGGATCACGGCGCTTGGCGCCGGGCAGGGCAGCGTTTACGCTAAAGCCAACTTGCGCGCCTCATGCGGCGCGCCCTGATCTGTGAAGGATCGAACAGTGTCGGCGATGGACGATGCAGGCGCCAATGGCGCGTGCGCCGTTTCCGTTACAGTTGCGGAAAATGGCGGCGCACAGGATGGCGGCCCCGGCCGGCCTGCGTGGCGGGAGCCTGCCGCCGCCCGTTGCCATGCCGCCATGACGGCGTCTGGCGCGCATGATTCGGCGCGTGGAGCGCGGGCGGACACGCCCGTCAGCCATGACGGCGCCCAGGCAAAACAGGCCAAACATGAGCAACTCCGGCAAGAGCACCCCCGGCAAGAGCACCCCCGGCAAGACCACCCCCGACAAGAGCAACTTCGGCAAGAGCGTCCGGTCCGGCCCGGAGGGTCGCAGCGCCGGGGCGGACCGTGGCGCGGGTCTGGTGAGGCCCTGCGCCGGCGTGGACGCGGCGCGGAGGCGGATGCGCGACAGCCCGGCGTCGCCTACGCCGCGCTGGATCTTGGCACCAACAATTGCCGCTTGCTGATCGCCGAGCCGGGAGAAACCGGCTTTCGCGTGGTCGACGCCTTTTCGCGCATCGTCCGGTTGGGCGAGGGACTGGGCAGCACCGGCGCCCTGGCGGAAAGCGCCATCCAGCGTTCGATCGAGGCCCTGCGGGTCTGCGGCGCCAAGATGGATCACCGTCATGTGGCCCGCGCCCGCCTCGTGGCGACCGAAGCTTGCCGGTCGGCCCTGAATGGCGCCGATTTCATCAACCGGGTTTTCACCGAAACCGGCCTGCAACTGGAAGTGGTCGACAGGCGCACCGAGGCGTTTCTGGCGGTTTCCGGTTGCGCCAGCCTCGCCGATCCGGCGTCGGAGGCGCTGCTGGTGTTCGACATCGGCGGCGGCTCCACGGAAGTGGCCTGCCTGGTCGGGCGCGGCGTTTCCACCATGAATGACCCGTGCCAGAGCATCGCCGACTGGGTGTCGCTACCCGTCGGGGTGGTGACCCTGGCCGAGCGTCATGGCGGCAGGACGGTGACGCCAGCCGTCTACCGGGCGATGGTCGATGAGGTGCTGGCGCTGCTCGATCCGTTCCGCGAGCGGGTCGGCTGGGCCGCCGCGCGCGAGGGTTTTCATCTGCTTGGCACCTCCGGCACCGTCACCACGATCGCAGGCGTGCATTTGCGGTTGCCGCGCTATGACCGGCGTCGGGTCGACGGCCTGTGGATGAGCGACCGCAACGTCAACCGCGTCGTCCACCATCTGCGCCGCAGCAGCTTTCGCGAGCGCGCCGCCAACGCCTGCATCGGCAATGACAGGGCCGATCTGGTGCTCGCCGGCTGCGCCATCCTCGACGCCCTGCGGCGCTGTTTTCCCGCGCCCAGGCTGCGCATCGCCGATCGCGGTCTGCGCGAGGGCATCCTGATGTCGATGATGCGCGAGGACGGCATGTTGCGGGCGGCGACGGCGGGCCGGCGCTGAAGCGACGCAAGCTGCCTTGAAGGGCTCGCGAGGAGCCGCCAGGAAGCGCAAGATGCGGCGGTGCGGCAAGGTGGGATGAAGCCGCGGTTTGACATGAACGGATTTTGTTTCAGGGAGAACCGGTGCGCGGGAAACGCCCGATCTCCCGGCCGGGACGCGGCCCCTTTACGGAAAGCGGGCTCCATTTTTCGCAAAAATGCTCTAGAGCACTGCGAACTGCCGGCGCGTATTCGGACAATTCAGGTGATCAGGTTATGAGCGGTGCATCGGACAAGGGCGGCCAGCGCAATCTCAAGGTGCGCCTGAAAACCGCGAAGAAGCGCACGACAGCGTCGCAGAAATGGCTGGAGCGCCAGCTCAACGATCCCTATGTCGAGCGCGCCAAACGCGAGGGATACCGCTCGCGCGCCGCCTTCAAGCTGCTGGAGATCGATGATCGCTACAAACTGCTGAAACCGGGCCAGCGGGTGATCGACCTTGGCGCGGCGCCTGGCGGCTGGAGCCAGGTGGCGGCGCAGCGCGTCGGCGCGGCGGAGCCGAAACCAGGCGCGCCCGTGGGCCGCGTCGTCGGCATTGACCTGTTGCCGATTGACGGCCTGCCTGGCGTCGAAGCGGTGCAGATGGATTTTCTGGCGCCGGAAGCGCCCGGCCTGCTGATGCAGATGCTGGGCGGCCCGGCCGACATTGTCATGTCCGACATGGCCGCCAACACCACCGGCCACAAGAAGACGGATCACCTGCGCATTGTCGGCCTGGCTGAAGTGGCCATCGAGTTCGCCCGCGAGGTGCTGGCGCCTGGCGGCGTGTTCCTCGCCAAGGTGTTCCAGGGCGGCACGGAGAATACCTTGCTGGCCAATCTCAAACGCGATTTCGCCGTGGTGCGCCACGTCAAACCCGCCGCCAGCCGGGCCGGCTCATCGGAGCTGTATGTGCTGGCCACCGGCTATCGCGGCCAGGGGGCGTTGGGCGCAGGCCAGGACCCGGATGACGATCCCCGCGCCGCGGGTCACTGGGATGCGGAATAACGTCAAAACCCGTTGAAGCTCAAACCGCCTGGATAAAGCGCCAGGCGCCGCAAGGCATGCCTGCAAGGACATGCCCCATGCAGCCCTGAGCATTGCCGGTCGCGGTTGCGTCGTCATGCTCGCTGTCTGGCAGCTCCCGCGACCGCGCGGTGGCTTTCTTCCCCGGGCCATCATGCAAATCCGTGTCAGCCCTCGCCGGCGCGCGGATGTTGCTGCACCGCCTCGGCGGTGGCCCGGCGCGCCGTGCCGTCGCCGGCGGAATCGCGGACCTTGCGGCGGCTGACGTGGCCGGACATTTCCGCGCCGGCGTTGGGCGCGAGGCTGGGGATCAGCAGCACGCCCAGGGCTGAAACCACGCCGACGCAAAGGAACGCCGGCATGAAATCCTGCGCGGCGATGGCGTCGGGCTGGCCGCTGCGCAGCAGCGCCGAAACCTGCAGCGCCGCCGCGCCCAGGGCCACGCCAACAGCGAGCGAGAGTTGCTGCGCCACCGCATACAGGCTGGTGGCGAAGCTCATGTCCTTCGGTTCGATGTCGGCGTAGGCGATGGCGTTGAAGGCGGTGAACTGCATCGAGCGCAAACAGCCGCCGAGGAACAGCGTTCCCAGCATCACCGCCAGCGGCGTCGTCGCGGTAAACAGGCCGTAGCTGGCGACAAAGGCCGAAGCCAGCACCAGGTTGAAGCCCAGCACCGAGCGGAAACCGAAGCGGCGCAGGATGCGGGTCGCCAGGGTTTTGGTGAACAGCGCGCCAACCGCCGAGACGAAGGTGATCATGCCCGAATGCGCCGGCGTCATGCCAAAGCCCGCTTGCAGCATCAGCGGTAGCAGAAAGGGAATCGCCCCCGCGCCAATCCTGAACAGCGAGCCGGAATAGACGCTGACCCGGAAGGTGTTGATGCGCAGCAGCGACAGCTTCAGCACGGGCGTCGCCACCCGCCGTGAATGGGCCAGATACAGGCCGAGCAGGGCGACGCCCAGTCCGCCAAGGCCGATGGCCAGCGGCGGTGAAATCAGGTGGCCGCCGCCGCTGGAAAACGCCAGCATCAGCGTGGCGAGGCCGCTGCCCGCGAGCAGGAAACCTGGCACGTCGAGGGGCGCGACATCCTCCTCCCGCACGTTTTCGATGAAGATGCTGGCGAGGATGACGCCGATGATTCCAATCGGGATATTGATCAGGAAGATCCAGCGCCAGTTGAACCAGGTGGTGATGAAGCCGCCAAGCGGCGGGCCGACTACCGGGCCGACCAGCGCCGGAATGGTGAGATAGGCCAGCGCCGACACCAGCTCCGTCTTGGGCACGGTGCGCAGCAGCACCAGCCGCCCCACGGGCACCATCATGGCGCCGCCCATGCCCTGCAGGAAGCGCGCCATCACGAAGCCTTCCAGCGAATTGGCCATGCCGCAGGCCAGCGAGCCGGCCATGAACACCACCATCGCCAGCCGGAAAACCGTGCGCGCGCCGAAGCGGTCCGCCATCCAGCCGCTGATGGGAATGAACACCGCCAGGGACACCATGTAGGAGGTTAGCGCCAGTTTCAGCGCGATCGGGCTGACGCCGATATCGCCGGCGATGGCGGGCAGGGAGGTGGCGATCACCGTGGAATCGGTGTTCTCCATAAACAGGGCGCAGGCGACGATGAGGGGCGTCAGGACCGAGCGCTTCACGGACTGTTGCCTCCAGAGACAGGCGCGGGCCGGGTTATGTGGATGCGCCGGCGGCGTTGTGAAAAAAGCGCCTGCACCATAACGGTGATTGTGGCGCTGCGCATATCAGGTCCATGCGGATCGGGGATTGCAGCCCGGCTTCCAGCGCATGGCCCTCCGCCGTGACCTTCTCATGGCGCGCCTGCCCTGCATGGCCCGGGGGCAACGGAAACCCCGGTGGCGCATGAAAAAGCCCGGGGGGCAGCGCGCGTCCTCCAGGCGTTTTTGCCCTCTGGAGCCGTGGCGCGCCCACAGCCATGTCAACAAACTGTAAAGGAATTTTTGCACGAACGGATTTGCTGTGCTAAGGGCCGGCGTCAACTTCGCTCACTTGCTGACGCCGGGTCGCCGGGAATTAACGCGATTGCCCGGCAGGCGGGGGCGCATCATTATTTCGCTGGGACCATTCCCGCCAGCCCATCCGGGCCAGGCGACAGGGAAGCGATCCCACACAACAGGTTGGGCCTGAACGACGGCGGCCAGCGAGCCCGCCGCCAGACGGGACGCCGGACCGGATCGGAAGTTGACCATGGTGAAAATCGACAATGGCGGGCGTTTTCGTGAAGGTCTTACCTTCGATGACGTGTTGCTGCAGCCCGGCCCGTCCGAAGTGCTGCCCGGCGACGTCAATGTCGCCACCCGCCTGACGCGCACCGTTTCGCTCAATATTCCGATCATTTCCTCGGCCATGGACACAGTCACCGGCTCCAGCATGGCCATCGCCATGGCCCAGCTCGGCGGCATCGGCGTCATCCACCGCAACTATGACCCGGAAGAGCAGGCCAACGAGGTCCGCCGCGTCAAGAAATACGAATCCGGCATGGTGGTCGATCCGGTGACCATCCACCCCGACGAAACCCTGGCCGACGCTTTCGAACTGATGAAGCGCCACGGCATCTCCGGCATTCCGGTGGTGGAGCGCGCGCCTGGCGGCCAGAAGGGCAAGCTGGTCGGCATTCTCACCAACCGCGACGTCCGCTTCGCCACCAACACCGCCCAGCCGGTCTCCGAGCTGATGACCAAGGAGCGGCTGATCACGGTGCGCGAGGGTGTGGACCAGGCCGAGGCCAAGCGCCTGCTGCACCAGTTCCGCATCGAGAAGCTACTGGTGGTGGATGACGCCTACCGTTGCATCGGCCTCATCACCGTCAAGGACATGGAGAAGCAGGTCGCCTATCCGCAGGCGGTCAAGGATGCGCGCGGCCGCCTGCGCGTCGCCGCCGCCACCACCACCGGCGAGCAGGGCTTCCTCCGCGCCGAAATGCTGATGGACGCTGGCGTTGACCTGCTGGTCGTCGACACCGCCCACGGCCATTCCAGCGGCGTGCTTGAGTCGGTCAGCCGCATCAAGAAGGCCTCCAACGGCGTGCAGGTCATCGCCGGCAACGTCGCCACCGCGGCCGGTTGTCAGGCGCTGATCGACGCTGGCGCCGACGCCGTGAAGATCGGCATTGGCCCGGGCTCCATCTGCACCACCCGCATCGTCGCCGGCGTTGGCGTGCCGCAGCTCACCGCCATTCTCGACGCCGCTGAAGTCGCCGCGAAAGCTGACATCCCGGTCATCGCCGATGGCGGCATCAAATATTCCGGCGACCTCGCCAAGGCGCTCGCCGCCGGCGCCGAATGCGCCATGATGGGCTCGCTGCTGGCCGGCACCGAGGAGAGCCCCGGCGAGGTGTTCCTCTACCAGGGCCGCTCCTACAAGTCCTATCGCGGCATGGGCTCCGTCGGCGCCATGGCGCGCGGCTCGGCCGACCGCTATTTCCAGCAGGACATCAAGGACACCCTGAAGCTGGTGCCGGAAGGCATCGAGGGGCAGGTGGCCTACAAGGGGCCGGTGTCGGCCGTGCTGCACCAGCTCGTTGGCGGCCTGCGCGCCGCCATGGGCTATGTCGGGGCCGCCAATCTCCGCGATTTCCGCGAAAAATCCGAGTTCGTGCGCATCACCAGCGCTGGCCTGCGCGAGAGCCACGTGCATGATGTGACCATCACGCGGGAGAGCCCCAACTACCCGACGCGGACCTGAGGTCATCGTCACATGAGGGCAGGGCGTCCGCTTCCAGGGAGGCGCGTCGCGCCTGCTCCGCCAGCGGGGGGATGACATGAGCGTACAGGCAATCCTGCTTCCGGTTTTCGTGCTGGTAATCCTGACCTTCGTCCTGCTGTTCATGCTGGCGGGCAGCCGTCGGCGGGCGTTGAGCCATGGCGAGGTGCGAGAGCGCGACGTCACGCTCAATCCGGACAACTGGCCGGATGACGCGCGCCGCCTCAACAACGCCTATGGCAACGCCCTGGCCATGCCGGCGCTGTTCTATGCGCTGGTGATTCTGGCCCTGATCACCCGCAAGGCGGACCTGCTGTTCGTCGTGCTGGAGTGGGTCTATGTGGTCGCCCGGATCGTTCAGGCCGCCATCCACGTGCGCGGCGGCCGCATGCTGGCGCGCGGCGCCGCCTTTGGCGTCAGCGTCTTTGTCCTGATTATCATGTGGGGGATCTTCGCCGTGCGTATCCTTTTTGCCGCCGGATGACGCCAGGAGCCCGTATAAGCGCGGCCATTGAGGTGATGGCTGATATCGAAGCCCGCCGGCGCCCGGCGCCCGACGCCCTGCGCGACTGGGGCCTGGCGCACCGCTTCGCCGGCTCCAAGGACCGCGCCGCCATCGCCTCGCTGGTCTACGACTGTTTGCGCCGTCGTCTCTCGGCCGGCTTCGCCATGGGCGACGCAGGCGCGCGCGCCACGGTGATCGGCATGCTGGCGTTGGAGCGCGGCATGAACAGCGAGCAGATCGCCGCCCTGTTTTCCGGCGCCGGCTACGCCCCGCCGCCACTCTCCGCCGGGGAGCTGGACGCCCTGGCCAATGGCTGGGAGCGCCTCGGCAAGGCGCCCATGCACGTGCGCGGCGATTTCCCCGAGTGGATCGGCCCCTCGCTGCTGCGCGCCTTCGGTGATGAGGCCGCGGTGCTCGCCGAGATGCACGCGCTGGTGGCGCGCGCTCCGGTCGATATTCGCGTCAACACGCTAAAGGCCGAACCGGCGAAGATGCTGGAGGCCCTGTCGTGGATGGGCGCCGCCCCGGCCCCCAACGCGCCGGACGCCATTCGCCTGCCGCCGCCGCCGGATGGCCGTGGCCAGTCGCTGCAGGGCGAGGAGGGCTTCGTTCGCGGCTGGTTCGAGGTGCAGGACGAGGGCTCGCAGATGGCGGCGCTTTACAGCGGCGCCCGCCCTGGCCAGACGGTGGTTGACCTCTGCGCCGGAGCCGGCGGCAAGACCTTGGCGCTCGCCGCCATGATGCAGAATCAGGGGCGGCTGCTGGCCACCGATGTGGACGGCCGCCGCCTGTCGGCGATTTATGACCGTCTCGATCGTTCCGGCGCGACCTGCGTCGAGGTGCGTTCGCCGCGCGGACGCTGGCAGCCTGGCGGGCCGGAGCCGCTGGAGGATGTTGCCGGCCAGGCCGATCTGGTGCTGGTCGACGCCCCGTGCACGGGAACCGGCACCTGGCGGCGCAACCCGGACGCCAAGTGGCGTCTGCGCCCCGGCGGGCTGGCCGAGCGGGTGAAGGACCAGCAGGTGGTGCTGGCGCGCGCCGCCGCCCTGACGCGCTCCGGCGGTCGCCTCGTCTACATCACCTGTTCGCTACTGCCTGAGGAGAATGACGACGCCGTGGCGCGGTTCCTGCAGGAGCACCCCGCGTTCACGCCCGCGCCGCTGGCGGAAACCGGTTTTGGCCGCCCTGGGCATGAACGCGCCGGCGGCGCCCTGCAACTCACGCCGGCGCGCGCCGGAACCGACGGCTTTTATGTCGCCGCCCTGGTTCGCGCCTGACGGTTCCTGTTACCCGGATTTTGTTCTAGAAGGCCTCTCTCTCTGGAAGGCCTGTTTCCCGGCCCCGCACGATGGTCT
>Ga0182735_1001394_pt1 | contig 16181 bp, 13 predicted proteins | sample eDN5th30CKraftMG_FD_128524 | JGI IMG/M metagenome (GOLD analysis project Ga0182735, IMG submission 128524) | Enriched Miracle-Growth compost microbial communities from Emeryville, California, USA - eDNA 5th pass 30_C Kraft MG (version 2) (version 2) ... | reverse complement strand
TACTGGTTGGCCTGGCCGTAGATGGTGGAAATCTGCCGCTGGCTGAAGGCATCGTTCAGCGTGTCGTTGACCGCCTGCAGCGAGACGCCGAGCTGCCCCGCGCGCTGCCGGTCCACGTTCAGCGCGGCGCGCAATCCGCCTTCCTGCGCTTCCGACGACACGTCGCGGAAAATGCGGTTGCGGCGCATTTCGCGCACCAGCGCGTCGGACCATTTCACCACTTCGCCGCGGTCGGTGCCGGTCAGCGTATATTGATACTGCGAGCGGCTCGATTTGGTGCTGATCTGGATGTCCTGCACCGGCTGGAAATAAACGGTAATGCCGGGCACCGAGGCGGCGCGCTGCTTCAGCCGCTCGATGACGCCGGTGACGTCGGCCTTGCGTTCGTCGCGCGGTTTCAGATTGATGGTGATGCGCCCGACATTCGGCGTCGGATTGACCGACCCCGCGCCGATGCTCGAAACAAGCCCGGTCACGTCGGGATCAGATTCGATCACATTCGCGATCTCCGTCTGGCGGTTCTGCATTTCTGCGAATGAGACGTCCTGCCCTGCTTCGGTCACTGCGACGATGGAGGCCGTGTCCTGCAACGGCAAAAATCCCTTCGGTGCGATGACATAGAGCACCGTCGTCGCCACCACGGTCAGCAGCGTCACGACCAGCGTCAGCCGCTGGTGCCGCAGCACGACCAGCAGCGTGCGGTGATAGAACTCCACCGTGCGGTCGATGAAATCGCTGACGGCGCGCAGTCCCGGCACTTCCCATTCCTCGCCGTGGCGCTTCAGCAGTCGCGAGCACATCATCGGCGTCAGCGTCAGCGACACCACGGCGGAGGTGATGACCGCAATCGTCAGCGTCAGCGCGAATTCACGGAACATGCGCCCGACCAGGCCCGACATGAACAAAAGCGGGATGAACACCGCGATCAGCGATACCGTCAGCGAAATCACGGTGAAGCCGATCTCACGCGCGCCGCGCAATGCGGCTTCCATCGCAGTCTCGCCATCCTCCATATGACGGACGATGTTCTCGATCATGACGATGGCGTCATCGACCACGAATCCCGTGCCGATCGTCAACGCCATCAGCGACAGGTTGTCGAGGCTGAAGCCTGCGAACCACATGATGCCGAAACTCGTGATGAGCGACAGCGGCAGCGCCACGCCCGCGATGATTGTCGCGCGCAGCGAGCGCAGGAACAGCAGCACCACCAGCGTCACCAGGATGACGCTGAGGACCAGCGTGAACTGCACGTCATGAACCGAGGCGCGGATGGTCACGGTGCGGTCGCTGACGATGGTCAGTTTGACGCCCGCCGGGATCGCCTGCTGAAGTTTTGGTATTTCGGCGCCGATCTGTTGCACCACGTCGATGACGTTGGCGCCGGGCTGGCGCTGAATCTCGATGATGACGGCGGGCTTGTTCTTGTACCAGCCGCCGGTCTTGTCGTTCTCAAGCCCATCGACGATCTGCGACACGTCGCCCACGGTGACGGGCGCGTTGTTGCGATAGGCGATGACGACGTCCTTGTAGGCGTCGGCGCCGATCAACTGATCGTTGGCGGCGATGGTGTAGGATTGCTGCTTGCCGTCGAGCGAGCCTTTAGGACCCGAGACATTGGCGCCCGCTATGGCGGCGCGCAGATCCTCCATACCAAGGCCATAGGCGGCAAGGCGTGCGAGATCGGCCTGCACCCGCACGGCGGGCTTCAGACCGCCGAGCACGGAGACGCGGCCGACGCCGGTGATCTGCGCGAGCCGTTGCGCCATCAGCGAATCCGCCAGATCGCTCATCGCGCGCACGGAGACGGTGTCGGAGGTCAGCGCGAGCGTCATCACAGGAGCGTCCGCCGGATTGACCTTGGCGTAGGTCGGCGGATACGGCAGGTTCTTGGGCAGCACGCCCGCCGCGGCATTGATTGCGGCCTGAACGTCCTGTGTCGCGCCGTCGATGTCGCGGTTGAGATCGAACTGCAGCGAAATCTGGCTGACGCCGAACGAACTCGTCGAGGTCATCGACGACAGCGAGGGAATTTGCCCGAGTTGGCGCTCAAGGGGCGCGGTGATCAGCGAGGCGGCCACGTCCGGGCTCGCGCCGGGAAGTCGTGTCGTCACCTGCACGGTCGGAAAATCGACCTGCGGCAGCGAGGAGACCGGCAGCCACCAGTAGCCGAGCGCGCCGCCGATCAGGAGTGCAAGCCCGAGCAGCGATGTCGCGATCGGTCTGCGGATGAATGGTTCGGAAACGCTCATTTCCAGCCTTTATCGCCGCCCGCCGCCCTTGCCGCCCCTGTGCTCCCGTTTGCGCGGCGCAAGGTCTTGCTCCGGCGTGTTGTCGTTGCTGCCGATCGTCACCTTCGAACCATCGGACAGGTTGGCGAATCCGGTCGTCACCACCTTGTCGTCCGGTGAAAGACCCTTCGCGATCACCGCGGTGTTCTCGTCCTGCTGGGTCACGGTGACGGCCTTGGCGGCAACGATGTTGTTCTCGCCGATCACATAGCTGAACGTGCCGGACGGGCCGCGCTGCACGGCGGCGGTCGGCACGGTCAGCGCCTGCGGCAGGGTCTCGACCTTCAGGCGTACGTTGACGAACTGTCCCGGCCAGAGCTGATGGTTCGGATTGGGGAATTCGGCTTTTACCTTCACGGTGCCGGTCGCCGGATCGACCTGATTGTCGATGGTGCGCATGATGCCGGTGTCGACCACGGTGTGTCCGTCATTGCCGAACACATCGACGGCGAGCGTGCCCTTCGACGATGCCGCATTGACGCGGTTGATCTCCTGTTGCGGCAGGCTGAACTGCACCGCGATCGGCTGCAACTGCGTCAGCACCACGACGCCGGTCGTGTCGGAGGCATGGACGATGTTACCGGGATCGACCTGACGCAAGCCGGTGCGGCCCGACAGTGGCGCGACGATCTTGGTGTAGCCGAGAGTGGCCTGCGCATTGTCGATCGCCGCCTGATCGGATTTCACCAGTGCCTCGAGCTGGGCGACCGTGGATTTTTGCGTATCGGCCTGCTGCGCCGAACCGGCCTTCGAGGCGGCGAGTTGTTCGTAGCGTTTCAGGTCGAGCCTAGCATTGGCAAGCTGCGCCTCGTCCTGCGCCTTCTTGGCGACGGCCTGATCGTACTGCGCCTGATAAAGCACGGGATCGATTTCGGCGAGCACGTCGCCCGCCTTGACGTCCTGCCCTTCGGTGAAATTGACCTTCAGCAGCTTGCCATCGACCTGCGCGCGCACGGTGACGGTGTTCAGCGCCCGCACCTGGCCGACGCCGTCGAGATACACCGGTACGTCCTCGACCTTGGGTGTCGCGGCCAGCACCGGCACGGCCATGTCCGGGCGGGCGTGGGTCGTATTGCCGCCGCCATAAAAATGCGACCAGGCGAGCCAGCCGAGTGCTGCGACGATCACAAGGCCGATGAACAGCGACACCGTGCGCCGCCGCGCACCGGCGGCGATACGCGCGACGCCCTCGTCAACCTTGCCGTTCTCGTCGGGCTTAAAGAGCATGCGCCGGCTCCGTCGTCGTCATCACAGTCTTTGGCTCCCAACCGCCGCCGAGGGCGGAAAACAGGCTGACATAGGATTGCAGCCACGCCAGCCTTGCCTGCAGCAAGGTATCCTCCGCCTGGAACAGGGTCTGCTGCGTGTTTAGCACGGTGACGATGTCGGCGGTGCCGGCCTGCAACTGTTTTTCCGACAAGTCGAACGCCCGTCGGGATGAGGCCACGACAATGCGTTGCAGCCGCAGCCGGTTCGCCGTCTGCTTGATGGCGTCCAGCGCGGTATCGACATCGGAGAACGCCGAGATCACGGTCTTGCGATAGGTTTGCAGCAATTCGTCCTGCTGAGCCTTTGTCAGATCGAAATTGGCCTGGATGCGGCCGGCATCGAAGATCGGCTGCGTCAGGCCCGCCGCCAGACTGAAGAAGGCCGATTGCGGCATGAACAGGGCCGACAGCGCGGCGCTCTGGTAGCCGCCCTGCCCGGTCAACTGGATGCTCGGAAAGAATTGCGCCCGCGCGCTGCCGACATTGGCGGTCGCTGAGGCAAGCTGCGCTTCCTGACGGCGGATGTCGGGCCGCTGGGTGAGAAGCTCGGACGGCAATCCCGGCGTGACGCGCGGCGCAGAGATGCGGCCAAGCGATCCGCCGGTGATGCGGACCCTTTCAGGCGGGCGCGCCACCAGCGTCGCGAGGATATTGATGTTCTGCGTCAGCGTCTGGCGCAGCGGCGGCACCGCCGCGCGCTGGTTGGCCAGCAGGCTTTCCTGTTGCGCGAGATCGAGGTCGGAGCTTGTGCCTGCATCGACCCGCGCCTTGATCGCATCGTAGATGCGTTTGGCGCTGGCGATGTTGCGCTGCGCGGTCGCGATGCGATCCTGCGCGGCGAGCACCTGGAAATAGGCATTGGCCACGCTCGCGAGCGCCGTCAGCGCAACGGTGTCGCGATCGAACCGGTTAGCGTCGGCGGTCTTCTCCGCCGCCAGCAATGCATCGCGGTTCCTGCCCCACAGATCGACCTCGTAGCTCGCGCTGAGCGAGGTCGAATAGGTGTTGATCGTGCCGCGCGCGGCGGCGGTGCCGTTGTTGAGGAAACCGGACGACGATTTGGAGCGCGTCGCGGACGCGTTGGCGTCGAGTGTCGGCAGCAGCGCGGCACCCGCCGTGCGGGCCAGCGCGTCGGCTTGAAGGATGCGCGCGGTCGCGGCCGCGATGTCGAGATTGACCCGCTGGGTTTCCTCCATCAGCACGGTCAACTCCGGCGAGCGAAACCCACGCCACCAGTCGAGTGCCGGAGGCGCATCCTGTTTGAGCGGTGTCGCGTCCTTCTGATAGGCGGCGGGAATATCAAAGGCGGGGTCCGGCAGATCCTGCTTCAGGATGCAGCCCGGCAGCAGAGCGACCACAGTCAGCAGCGCGCAGGTTCGCCGCGCGTGCGCCGGCAGCAGCGCATCGCCCCAAGTCCGAACTCTGAAAACCGGCGCCAGTTGTCGCATCCCCTGCAAGGCCGCATGGCCAAATGAATTACCCACTCCCGGCCGCTGCGGCCCGGATAATGTGCAAGCATCCGTTATGCCCGGAAATGGCGCGCAGGTCTGCTCTCGCAGGCCTTAGAATCGCTATTTCATGCAAGATTTCATTGGATTGTGACCGACTGTCCACGCGATCGCAGCCTTTGGCCCGCTGAAGATGACAGACCGGAAATCTGACTGGCTCTTGCCGCCGCCAAACACCCCGTCTCATCGTCTGGCAACTACGGACCTACCGGCAGGCGCACCATGATTCGCCGGGAACCTCTTGCATCCCCCCGGCAAAGGAGCGAGGCTGATCTTGCGATGAAGTCATCGCCGGGATCGTCTGCGTGTCCAGATGCTTCGCTCCTGACCGCGGTTCCCGCCACGACGAATCCACGTCTGCGAAGATGGAGGAAACGGCATCGTGAACTGCGCAGTGTCCACACCGGTGGCTCTGACCCCGGATAATATCGGCACGCTTCTCCAAGACATCCCCCGCATGGCGCGTCTCGCGCTCGGCTTCGCGGCACGGCTCAGACGCGGCTCCCTCGACATCACCCTGCCAGACGGCCGTGTATTGCGGTGTGGCGGGATCGAGGATGGCCCGTCCGCCGCCATGACGGTTTACGACTACAAGTTCGGCTGGCGTTTCCTGCGCTCCGGCGACATCGGCATCGCCGAAGCCTATCTGCGGCGCGAATGGGATACGCCGAACCTGACGCAGTTTCTCTACGTGTTCTGCGTCAACCACGATCTCAGCGGCACGATGCTGTCCGACCGCCCCGTGACACGGTTTCTCCAGCACGTTCGCCATTGGCTCAACCGCAACACCAGGCGGCAGGCGAAGCGCAACATCTTCGCTCACTACGACATCGGTAACGAGTTCTATTCGGCATGGCTCGATCCGACCATGACCTATTCGTCCGCGCTGTTCGAGGCCGACACCAGGGATCTCACCGCCGCGCAGGAAAACAAATACCGGCGGCTCGCGGAGGCCATCGACCTGCGGCCCGGTCACGACTTGCTCGAGATCGGCTGCGGCTGGGGCGGCTTTGCCGAATACGCCGCCAAACATTGCGGCGCGAAGGTCGTGGGACTGACGATCAGCACCGAGCAGCGCGATTTCGCGCGGGCGCGGATCGCCAAGGCTGGGCTCGACGACAAGGTCGAAATCCGCTTTCAGGATTATCGCGACGAGCGCGGGCTGTACGATCGCATCGTCTCCATCGAGATGATCGAGGCGGTCGGCGAACAGTTCTGGCCGGATTATTTCTCGCAGTTGCGCGACCGTCTGAAGCCGGGCGGGCTGATCGGCATTCAGGCGATCACGATTCAGGACCAGTTCTTCCAGACTTACCGCCAAGAGGTGGATTTCATCCAGCGATACGTTTTTCCGGGCGGCATGCTGCCGTCTCCCGGCGTGCTGAAACGGCTCGGCGAGAAGTTCGGCGTGCCGGTGATCCGCGAGCGCATTTTCGGCGAGGATTATGCCCGCACGCTGGCGACCTGGCGCGACAATTTCCGCGCCGCATGGCCGAAGCTGATGCCGCTCGGTTTCGACGAGCGTTTCCGGCGGTTGTGGGAATACTATCTGGCCTACTGCGAGGCAGGCTTTCTGTCGGGCAACATCGATGTGCGTCAGGTTGTCCTCGCCAAGGAGTGCTAACCGGGGACTTCTCAAGGATCATTAACCGCGCATGGGGGCATGGCCTTCCGCAGGCTTGTCGAGCCGCGCGGTGACGACTAGGTTGACCGCATCCTTATTTATCCCGTTGCGGTGCCATGCAAATCCGTCAAGACGTCATCGAGGCCATCGGCAACACGCCGCTCATCAAGCTCAAGCACGCCTCGGAACAGACCGGGTGCAACATCCTCGGCAAGGCCGAATTCATGAATCCCGGTCAGTCGGTGAAGGATCGCGCCGCCCTGTTCATTATCCGCGACGCCATCGCGCGCGGCACGCTCAAGCCCGGCGGCGTGATCGTCGAAGGCACGGCGGGCAACACCGGCATCGGCATTGCCCTCGTCGCCAACGCGCTCGGCTTCCGTACCGTCATCGTCATTCCGGAGACGCAGAGTCAGGAAAAGAAGGACATGCTGCGGCTGTGCGGCGCGCAGCTCGTCGAGGTGCCGGCCGCGCCTTATTCCAATCCGAACAATTATGTCCGCCTGTCCGGCCGCCTTGCCGAACAGGTCGCGAAGAGCGAGCCGAAAGGCGCGATCTGGGCCAACCAGTTCGACAATGTCGCCAACAGGCAGGCGCATATCGACACCACCGCGCCGGAAATCTGGGAGCAGACCAGCGGCAAGGTCGACGGTTTCGTCTGCTCGGTCGGCAGCGGCGGCACGCTCGCGGGCGTCGGCATCGGCCTGAAAGCGAAGAATTCCAAAATCCAGATCGGCATCGCCGATCCGATGGGCGCTTCGCTCTACAGCTATTACACCACCGGCGTGCTCAAGGCCGAAGGCTCCTCGATCACCGAAGGCATCGGCCAGAGCCGCATCACGGCGAACCTCGAAGGCGCGCCGGTCGATCGTGCCTACCAGATTCCGGACGAGGAAGCGGTGCCGGTCGTGTTCGACCTGCTCGAGCATGAAGGTTTGTGCCTGGGCGGATCGTCAGGCATCAACGTCGCCGGTGCGATCCGCATGGCGAAGGAAATGGGTCCTGGCCACACCATCGTGACCGTGCTGTGCGACTACGGCACGCGCTATCAGTCGAAACTGTTCAACCCGGAGTTCATGCGCTCCAAGAAGCTGCCGGTGCCGGAATGGCTGGAACGGCAGACCAGCATCAGCGTGCCCTACGAGAAGGTTTAGCGTAGGTCTCATATTTGCCGTCATGCCCACGCTTGTCGCGGGCATCCACGTCTTTCTTCATCGCAGCCAAGACGTAGATGGCCGGGACGACGCCCGGCCATGACGAGTTGCGAAACATCACCTCAAAATCTGACTCAAGAACAGCTTCGTTCGTTCATGCTTCGGATGACCGAAGAATTCCTCGGGCGTGTTGACTTCGATCACCTGCCCCGCATCCATGAACACCACGCGGTTGGCGACCTCGCGCGCGAACCCCATTTCGTGCGTCACCACGATCATGGTCATGCCGTCATTGGCGAGGTCCACGATGGTGTCGAGCACCTCCTTGACCATTTCGGGATCGAGCGCGGAGGTCGGTTCGTCGAACAGCATCACCTTCGGGTTCATCGTCAGCGCCCGCGCGATCGCGACGCGCTGCTGCTGCCCGCCGGAAATCTGTCCCGGATATTTGTTGGCCTGTTCGGGAATGCGCACCCGTTCGAGATATTTCATCGCCGACGCTTCGGCGTCCTTCTTCGGGACGTTGCGCACCCAGATCGGCGCCAGCGTGCAGTTTTCCAGAACCGTCAGGTGAGGAAACAGGTTGAAGCTCTGGAACACCATGCCGATCTCGCGGCGCACATCATCGACACGCTTGAGGTTGGGACCAAGCTCGATGCCATCGACGACGATCCTGCCTTCCTGAAATTCTTCCAGCGCGTTGATGCAGCGGATCAGAGTCGACTTGCCTGAGCCGGACGGGCCGCAGACCACGATCCGTTCCTTGCGCGCCACGGCAAGATCGACGTCGCGCAGCACATGGAAATCGCCGAACCATTTGTTCAGCCTCTCGACGCGGATGATCGGGTCAGTCGTCATGCGATTTCCATATCAGGTGCGGCGATGCGCGTTGAGGCGGCGCTCCAGGAATAGCGAATAGCGCGACATCGCAAAGCAACCCACCCAGTAGATGATGCCGGTGAAAGCGAAGCCGGTGAACAATGTCGTCGGCGTCGCCCATGTCGGATCGGCGAAGGCCGCGCGCAACTGGCCGAGCAGGTCGAACAGCGACACGATCAACACCAGCGTCGTGTCCTTGAACAGCGCGATGAAACTGTTGACGAGGCTCGGAATGACATGACGCAGCGCCTGCGGCAGCACGATCAGGCCCGTGGTCTTCCAGTATGACAGGCCGAGCGCGTTCGCCGCTTCGCGTTGCCCACGCGGGACCGCGAGCAGCCCGCCGCGGATCACCTCGGCGTTGTAAGCGCCAGCGAACAGTGCGATGCCGACCAGCACGCGCACCAGAGCGTCGATGGTGAAATCGCCCGGCAGGAACAGCGGCAGCATGTAGGTCGCGAAAAACAGCACCGTGATGAGCGGCACGCCGCGCCAGAACTCGATGAAGGCCACGCAGAAAATCCGCAGCAGCGGAATCCGCGAGGTGCGTCCCAATGCCAGGACGATACCGACCGGCATCGAGGCGACGATGCCGGTGATCGACACCACGAGCGTCACGAGAAGGCCGCCCCACTCTCGCGTATCCACGAGCGGCAGGCCGCCGCGATCGAGATGCAGCGTCTCGATCACGAGGGCAATCCCGGCGAATGTCAGCGCGCTCGACAAGCCCGCGCGCCGTCCGTTTTGCCATCCCCCCCATAGCCAGATCACGGCGGCCGTCACCACGGCAGTGGTCACGCTGAAGTCCAGCCAGAACCGCGTCAGCGAGGGTTTCCATGCCGCGCCGAACAGTTCGGCCAGCCAGTAGAACGCGAAGCCGTCGAGCCCGCCGCCGCGCAGCAGAAAGAAGGCGAGGAACGGAAACGCGATGAAGAACAGCGCCGCGTTGAGAATCTTGCCCGGAATTTTCGGCACCAGCAGCGGCGCGACCAGAATGGCTGCGAGCGCGAATGTCAGGTTCGCGCGCCATCGCTGGTCGTCGGGATAGAAACCGTAGATCAACTGGGTGAACTTGGCCTGGATGAACGGCCAGCAGGCGCCGACGGGATGTCCCGTTTTATCCGCGAGGCATGCGGTGCGGTCGCTTCCCTTCCAGACGGCGTCGATCAGCATAAAGCGGATCGTAGGCTCCAGCACGAACCACAGCAGCGCCGCACTGGCGAAGGTGAGCGCGATGTTGAGCGGCGAATTGAACAACCGGGTGCGCAAGAGTCCGACAAATCCTGTGGTGATGACCGGCGCCTTCCGCGCCGGCGTCAGCGTTTTGCGGACGAAGTTGGTGTCGTTTCCACTCATGCGCGCTGGCTCCGGTCGATATGCCAGCCATACAGATTCATGAGTGCGCTCGTGACCAGCGAGATCGCGAGATAAACCGCCATTGTCATCGCGATGATCTCGACCGCCTGCCCGGTCTGGCTCAACGCCGTTCCGGCGAACACCGAGAACAGGTCGGGATAGCCGATCGCGACAGCGAGTGAGGAATTCTTGGTGAGGTTGAGATACTGGTTGGTCAGCGGCGGCAGGATCAGCCGCATCGCCTGCGGAATGATGACGAGGCGCAGGACCGCAGGACGCGACAGGCCGAGCGACGCCCCCGCCTCCATCTGCCCTTTCGGCACGGCGAGAAGCCCGCCGCGCACGATCTCGGCGATGAACGCCGCTGTGTAGGTCGACAGCGCGATCGCAAGTGCGACAAATTCCGGCGTCACCCGCGTGCCGCCCGCGAAATTAAAGCCACGCAGCACCGGCACATCGAATGTCACCGGCGCACCGAACATCACGATGCTGAGAAGCGGCAACCCAACCAGCAGTCCCAGCGCGAACGGCCACACGCGCAAGCGCTCGCCGTGCCGGTAAAGCCGCCGCCGCGCATAAGTTGTCATGACAAGCGACGCGGCGATCGCTGCAACGATAGCCACTATGAACACGCCCGCGCCTTGTTGCGGAAGGGCATGCGGCACGACAAACCCGCGATTGTTGAGATAAGCCAAGCCGAACACCGACAGGCTCTGTCGCGGATTAGGTAGCGCCGCCAGCACCGCGAGATACCAGAACAGCAACTGGAACAGCAGTGGCAGGTTGCGGATAATCTCGACATAACCGCCCGAAAGCCTGGCCAGCAGCCAGTTCGGCGACAGTCGCCCTACCGCCACGGCAAACCCGATCATCGTCGCGAACACGATGCCGATGATGGAGACGAGCAGCGTATTGAGAAGGCCGACTTCGAACACGCGCAGATAAGTGTCCGCTTCCGAATAGCGGATCAGCGCCTGGTTGACGCTGAATCCGGCGGTGCCCGATAGAAACCCGAAGCCGGACGCAATGCGCTGGGCGCGCAAATTGTCCTGCGCGTTGGCGATGATGTCGATTGCAAGCCACGCGAGCAGGCCCGCGAACACCAGTTGTCCGGCGATGCCTTTCCAGCCGGTGCCGCCCGACAAAGCGCGCGTCAGACGCGCGAGAGGCCGGAACGGAGGCTGACGTGGCGCGGTTGCCATCGTCACGCTCGCAATCAGCGGACCGGCGGCGCGTACTGGATGCCGCCCTGATTCCAGAGCTTGTTGAGACCGCGCGAAATCCGCAGCTTGGATCCGGCGCCGACATTGCGATCGAATGATTCACCGTAATTGCCGACCGCCTTCACGATCCGCACCACCCAGTCCTTGGTGAGGCCGAGCTGCTCGCCGAGATTACCGTCCGTGCCGAGCAGGCGCGCGATCTCCGGCTTGTTCGATTTGAGCATCTCGCCGACGTTCTTTTGCGTGACGTTCAGTTCCTCGGCGTTGATCATCGCGAACAACGTCCACTTCACGATGTCGAACCACTGGTCGTCGCCGTGGCGAACCACCGGGCCGAGCGGTTCCTTGGAAATGATTTCTGGCAGCACTGCATGATCGTCCGGCACCGTCAATTTCAGCCGTTCGGCGTAAAGCTGCGACACGTCGGAGGTGAACGCGTCGCATCGGCCGGATTCGTAGGCCTTGATGGTTTCATCCGCCGTGGCGAACGCCACCACCTCGTACTTCATATTGTTGGCGCGGAAATAGTCGGCGAGATTCTGCTCGTTGGTGGTGCCGGTCTGCACGCACACCGATGCGCCATTCAGTTCCAGCGCCGAATTCACCTTCAGCGCCTTGCGAATCAGAAAGCCCTGCCCGTCGTAATACATCACCGCCGTGAAATTCAGGCCGAGCGAGGTATCGCGCGACAAGCTCCATGTGGTGTTGCGCGACAGCACGTCGATCTCGCCGGATTGCAGTGCCGTGAAGCGGTCCTTGGCTGAGAGCGGCACGAACTTCACCTTCAGCGGATCGTTCAATGCGGCCGCCGCCAGCGCGCGGCAAAAATCAACGTCGAGGCCGCTCCATTTGCCGGTGTCGTCGGGCGCGGAAAATCCGGGCAAGCCCTGGCTCACGCCGCAGCTCAGGACGCCTCGTTCCTGAATGGTCTTGAGAGTCGTCTGCGCGCTCGCGGACGCAAGACCTCCAAGGAGCATCGAGGCCATCACGATACCGAACCATCCGTATTTCATGAAAAGACCTCTTTCACTGTGAACGCCCGTCCCTGATACACGTCTCCGCACGGCTGGCCAATATCCGGCCGTTCCGAGGGGTGCGCCGGGTGCGTTATCCTATATCGCGGTTGGAGAGATTCCAGCCCAGCCCGCGGGGGTTGACGTTTGGGACGGCTGCCGCCTTATTGCGTGCAATGAAAACCCCATCAGACAAGCAGTCCCGCCAAGGCATCGCCACCACCCTCGTGACCGCCGGGCGCGACACACCAGCGCAGCGCGGGTTCATCAATCCGCCTGTGGTTCGCGGCTCGACGGTGCTTTATCCGACTGCCGAGGATCTGCATGCCAACCGCGGCGAGTTCAGCTACGGCCGCCATGGAACTCCGACTACAAAGGCATTGCAGCAGGCATTGAAAGCGCTCGAAGGCGACAATTGCGCCGGGGTCGGTCTTGCGCCGTCCGGCGTCGCCGCGATCACAACGGCTCTCCTCGCCGTTCTGAAATCCGGCGATCACGTGCTGGTGACCGACAATGCCTACCGCCCGACGCGCGGCTTCTGCGACGACATGCTCGCGCGATATGGCGTGGAGACGACCTATTTCGATCCACTGGTTGGCAAGGACATCGCCAGGCTGTTCAAGCCGAACACCCGAGCCGTGCTGGTCGAAGCGCCGGGTTCGCAGTCCTTCGAGATGTCGGACATTCCCGCCATCGCAGCGGTCGCGCACGAGAAGGGCGCGCTGGTGATCGACGACAATACATGGGCGACGCCGCTTTATCATCGCTCGCTCGATCAGGGCGTCGACATCAGCATTCAGGCCGCGACCAAATATATCGGCGGCCATTCCGACATCATGTTCGGCACCATCGCGGCCAACGCAACGACGTGGCCGAAGGTGAAGGAAGCGATCAGGCTGCTCGGCGTATGCTGCGGGCCGGACGATGTGTTTCTCGCATTGCGCGGTTTGCGCACGCTCGGCGTGCGGCTCGCGCATCATCAGGCGTCCGCGCTCGAGATGGCGCGCTGGTTTCAGGCACGGCCGGAAGTTGCGCGCGTACTCTATCCGGCGCTGGAGAGCGATCCGGGTCACGCGATCTGGAAGCGGGATTTCACCGGCGCGAGCGGGTTGTTCAGCATCGTGCTGGAACCCGCGCCGCAAAAAGCCGTCGATGCGCTGCTCGATACCCTGACTCTGTTCGGCATGGGTTATTCGTGGGGCGGCTTCGAGAGCCTCATTGTGCCGTTCGATTGCAACGACTATCGGATCGCAACGACATGGGCTCCGGGCGGCCCGGCGCTGCGTCTGCATATCGGTTTGGAAAACCTCGACGACCTCAAGGCGGATTTCGAAAATGGATTTGCTGCCTTCAACGCAGCGAAATGACGCTTAATTGTCGAGCGTCTTCGATGCGCGCGCGCGGTTCTTGAGAATCAGCATGATGTTGCGCAGGTAGATCACGGTCGCGAGCGACTGGCCGATGATGATGATCGGCTCGCGCTTGGCGATGCCATAGATCAGCGTCATCATGCCGCCGCCCATCGAGAAGAACCAGAACGCCATCGGCACCACGCTCTGACCGGCGCGCTCGCTCGAAATCCACTGCACCAGAAAGCGCGCTGTGAACAGCAGTTGCGCGACGAGGCCGAACGCCAGCCAGAAATCGAACTTGGCGACGAAGACATCGTAGATGTAGTTGTGAAACGCCTGTCCGAACTGGATCAGCATCAACGCACCTCGGTCGGCACCGGCCTGGATTTCTTGCGGTGGATCAGCCACCAGACGCCGGCGAGGTCCATCAATCCTACCCACAGCCGGTCGAAGAAGCCGTAGTTTGATACGCCCGAACGGCGCGGACGATCGATCACATCCACGTAGACGATTTCGAACCCCTCGCGCCGCACTAGCGCGGGAAGGAAACGATGCAGTCCGTCGAAATAAGGCAGCGCCAGGAACACCTCGCGGCGAAAGCCCTTCAGTCCGCAGCCAGTGTCGCGGGTGCCGTCCTTCAGGATCGCGTTGCGTACGGTGTTCGCGATGCGCGATTGCCATTTCTTGAAGGCCGTATCCTGACGCCCGACCCTCTGCCCGGCAGCGAGCCCGATGCGGCCGCCACCCTGCTCGATCGCGAGAATCAAAGCCGGAAGGAACGCCGGATTGTTCTGCCCATCACCGTCGAGCGTCACCACGATGCTCCCACGCGCGGCACGAACGCCGCTGCGCACGGCGGCGGATTGGCCGGCGGATTTCTCGTGGCGGATCTGGCGCAGATTGCTCCGCGTTTTCATCAATTCCAGCAAACGCTCGCCGGTCGCATCCGACGAGCCGTCGTTCACATAGATGATCTCGTAAGACCATTGCTTGCCGAGCGCCGTGTCGATCTCGTCGATCAACGGCGCAATGTTTTGTTCCTCATTGCGGACGGGAACGACGACGGACACCGCCGGTTCGGCGCTGCTCGTGGAAGGCGATGCTTCGGTCGGCGATGCTTCGGTCATTGGTCCATCGATCTGTGGTCTGGCGCGCCGTACCGAAAGGCGACCGTGATGTCCGGCGCCTTTTATGGGGCGTTCCGTGTCCGGGCAACCCCTTTCAGCCGGTCGCAGGGCCGTTCCGCGTTGCCCGGATGGCTCCATCCGGCTCGATCGTGAAAATCAGGTGACGCGCGGCAAACCAGTAACGCACCGCCATGGCGCCGAGAATGCCGACCAGCGCGCCCGCCAGCACGTCGCTGGGATGATGGGCCAGCAGGATCAGGCGGGTGATAGCGATCAAAACCGCATAGGCCCAGATCGTCACCCGCCATTTCGGAGCAAGCGAGGACAGAGCGAACGCGAGCGCGAACGCTGTGATCGCATGGCCGGAGGGAAGGCTCGCATAAGCCTCGGTCCACGCGAAATGGGAATAATGGAACGCATCCGGCGCACCGCCGACGAACGGTCGCCCCCGCCCGACGATTCCTTTCAGAAGTTCTCCAACGGCATTCGGAACGAGGACCGCGAGAAACAAGAAAGCAAGCCGGCTTGAAAGAACAAGCAAGCGCCCCCGCGCCGCGCTTTGCGTGAACACGGATAAGAGGAACACCAGACACGTGCCGATGCCGAGCGTCTTCAGCACGTAACTGGATTTGCCGAAGTCTGTCACGATCCGCACGGGCCAGAGCGAAGCCGTGCCGCGCGGGGGCATCAGGCCGATTTCCGGCACATCGACGAGAACCATCAGCGCGACGATGGCGACGCCGCCCAGCATTACGGTCCAGAGCCAGTGCCGCGCGAGCCTGCGGCGGGCATCGAAGCGATGCGAATGCGCGGGCGGCCCGAACAGGCAGGTCATGCTGCGCCACGCAAGATTCAGGGTTTGCGAAAGCCTGGTCATGACCAAGGATGCGACGCCGGCGCGTCACTCATCACTGATGTCCGACCGGAACACCGCGACCGACACATCGCGTCCTTGCGAGATATTGTAGCCTTCGATCCGCGTCACGATCGCATAATGCAGTCCGATGGCCTCGGCGCGTTGCGCGAAGGCTTTCTCCTCGCGCCATTCCACCAATGCGAAGCGGCAGCTTCCCTGTTGCAGAAAGTCGGCGGCGCCGGTGCCGTTGGTCAATAGCGTCTGCGTGCCGACCATGAAAACGAGGCTCGGCTCCTGATAGCCGGCCGCCGCGGCCAGCGGTCCCTTGCACTCGACGCGGCGCAGCGCCTTCGCGATCTGCACACTGGGAAACAGCGGTGTCAGCGCGGGCAGCACGATCCCGAATACGCAGATGCTCAGCGCAAGCGACGACACGACGGAATTGAGAACCGAGCGCTCGGCATGGGCGTCGTCATACATCCACCATGCGAACAGGCCGAACACCATTGCGGCCGCCGCGAACGGCCAGG
>Ga0182735_1001392_pt1 | contig 16189 bp, 13 predicted proteins | sample eDN5th30CKraftMG_FD_128524 | JGI IMG/M metagenome (GOLD analysis project Ga0182735, IMG submission 128524) | Enriched Miracle-Growth compost microbial communities from Emeryville, California, USA - eDNA 5th pass 30_C Kraft MG (version 2) (version 2) ... | reverse complement strand
TTCGGAGTAGGAGGCGAACGGACGGCTTTCCTCAATGTCTCGAAAGCGCGCATAGGGAGTATCCGCCTGTGCCGTGTTTCTATCAATCGGCGAGGTCGGCAGTATCAATCCCTACGATGTCAATAGAATAATTATTAATATAATCAATGGCTTAAGTGAAGTTTGGTCGCTGGAAATTTCGGCTAAAAACGGGACCATCGAGGTGGCTTTCCGCAAAATTCTCGCAAGGCTGGGGAAGGGGTGATTGGGTCGATTGTTGGAGGGGATGTCCATAAACTAGTTGAACCCGACGGCGTTCCATTATCGGCCCGTCGCAGGTGAGCAGGTCAACGTCTCACCGTCTCATCCTCTTTAGACTTGGTGGTTGTGAAGCTGCGGTCACCGCGTGAACAGGCTTGCCTGATGCCGATGATATCACTGGGTGCGGAGCTGGGATATCGTTGCAAGCATATCCAAGGCGAGAGCCTTCCGGTCGTATGCAGCGGCAAGATCATCGCAACCAGACTGCAGCTCTTGATACAGGCCCTTATCCGTGGCTAGACGCTTCAACTGGCGAAGGAACGCCTCCTGATTCTCTGGTTCGAAGTACAAGCCCGCACCATAGCTCTCGATAATTTCCCGAGCCTGACCGTCTACGCCCAGCAGAATAGGCTTTCTCATGGCAGCAGCTTCGAAAATTTTGGATGGGATAACAGTCTTGAATGTCTCCGAACGGCGAAGGGGCACCAGGGCGACATCAAGCACCGATAAGTAGCGGGCCACTTCATTCTTGGTCACCGAATCCACGAAGCTCACATTGGTGATCGCAAACTGTTCTCTTATCTCCAGTAACTTCTTTTTTTCCGCTCCATCTCCAATGAATAGGAAGTGGATATCCTGCGTATTCAGTTTGCTCAGACTGCGCAAAATGAACTCCAGACCATGGGCCATACCATGGGTGCCGATATATCCGACGACAAATTTGTCATTCAGCGCCAATTGCTCACACAACAGACCATCTTTGGGACTGGGCTCGAAGAGCGTCTTGTCCACACCATTGGTCACCACGCCAATCTTGTTGGCAGCGACACCTCTCTCGATGAGGTTGGCGCGGAACGCTGGCGTAACTGCAATAATTCGATCTGCTTTGCGGTAAAGAAATAGCTCAAGCTTCTCTAACCAACGAACCAGGCGACCTCTCTTCATCGCCCCGACAGCCGCAATGGACTCAGGCCACAAGTCACGTAGTTCAAAAATCCAGGGACGGCGTTTTGCCAACGACAGGCCATACCCGGCAAGCGTCGTGAAAAACTGCGGAGAGGTCGCAATGATCACATCCGGCTTTTCGGTCAATCCAGCAATGAAGGCACTCAAGGCAAAGCTGAGATAGTCGGCAATTCGCTTCGCAAAACCCACATTGGGCGTAATGTAGCTCCAGACCCTGACGACTTTAATACCGCTCATCCATTCCGTCTGCCGGAGCCTGTTGCGGTAGCCTTTGAATACCTTGCCGGCAGGAAAATTCGGTGCGCATGTCACAACTGTGACCTCCGCACCCTCCTCTACCCAAATCTTGCAGTGTTCGAAGGTTCTTGTTGCGGGTGCATTCACTTCCGGTGGGAAGTTGTCAGATATAAATAGTAATTTCAAATATATTCTTCTTCTAATTTATATTTTGTAACTCTTGATTGATATTCATTCCTTAAGTTTTCTCGATATACATATGATATCATGATACCGAAAGAGCCATAGAAGAATACAGAGAATTTTCCCTGATCATGCAATGAGCTTGAAAGCGATATAATCGGGAAAGCGTACATCCAAAAATGAAGAGATAAAAAGAAGCAGGCGCCCTTTAAATTCCCGGCCTTGAATGATCTGTTGAAAGCCCTGAGGGAGATGTAAAAGAATGAGATAAATATAACAATAGAAATAGATATGCCGACCAAGCCAAAACGATATAAATACAAAGCGTAATAAGATTCGAGAAGTCTCGCATACCCCTTTCCGATTCCAGCTCCAATCAATGGGAAGTCAGATTGTTCTCTGAAAGCAAATAGGATCTGCTGATATCTCTGGTTAAAGGATCCTCCGCCCTGAGCCGAGACGCCATGCTCCAGTAGATATTTAATTCCTTCATATAGGTATGGAAGTTTATCGAAAACAGAAAGTAGGCTGTTCAATGCAATAATAACAACGATCACCATAGTAATATACCCTACGTAAAACACGATTTTGTGCTTGAAGTTATTGTAGAGCCAATACGTTAAGAATAATGCCACAACCAAAAATAGCATGGCAATGGCTGATGATCGACTTTGAGATAATATGACAGAGGTGGTGCAAAAGAAAAATATAAAAAGAGACGTAATGTGTTTCCTATAAAGGAATGAAGATAGAGATAAAATACAACCAAAAATCATGAACGCGCCGAAGGAATATGTTACGCCGAAGGTCCCTGTAGCCTTTCCTGTGAGGACATCTTTGTTGTCTTTGTAGAGAATAGAAGCGATGGAATTTATGGTCGTCCCGCCCAATGCCTCAAAGATTGAGTAAGTTGCCATCAGGCCACAAATAACGAGATATGCGGTAAACACTTTTTCGACGGAGTCTTCATCCCACCTGATCAGGACGCTGGACGTAAAGATGAGAAGGGCCAGAATTGGTTTATATAGCTCGAGTGTATCGGACGGCACCATGTGGTGGGCGTCACGAAGCATTGCTGCACAGACTAAGAGGCAAAATGCAAAACAGATATAAAGCGGAGCAACTAACAGATTCTTGTGGAGCCGCCGATGAGCCATTAAGGCCAAGAGTAGCACGAGAAAACCGCCCGTGTAGGCCGCTTGGATCATTTCTCCATAGTAACTTCCGCCTACATGTAACGGGCCTCTGAAGGTTGGGACAAGGAAGAGGAAGACCAAGAACCAAGTATAGACACCTGAAATCTCAAGAGGTCGCCGGAAGGAGGCATATGGTCGGCGTGTTTGGGGGTCAGTAAGCATCAGACCGTGTTTTCCAAGAGGGTTTGCATGAGCTTTACGCATTCGCCCCATTCATATTTCCTCTTGACGTGTTCCACTGCAGCCTCCGACATCTGGCGTCTGATGTCAGGCGAAAAAGCGAGCTTTTCCATGGCGATGGCAGCCTCAGCGGGGCTATTGCGTGGCACGACGAAGCCTGTTCGACCTTCGAGGACGACTTCGGGTAGCCCGCCAGCATCTGACACTACCACCGGTATGCCGCAGGCCGAAGCTTCAATAACAGCGACGCCAAAACTCTCGCTGTCCAGACGGCTGAAGGCGCAATATATGTCGAATTGCGCCAAATGCCCTGGCACTTGGTCATGTTGAACTCGGCCTACAAAAGTAGTGGACTCCTTGATCCCGAGAGTCTCAGCTAGGCGCTCTAGCTCCTCTCTTTGCGGGCCATCCCCGACGATTCTGAGTTCCAGTTCTAGATTTTCCCGAACTCCTTCCGTCATCCTGTCCCGCAGAATTGCGAATGCGCGCAAAAGTGTGTCGACACCATACTTTTCTGCAAGCACCTTTACGGTGCCGATCACCAGTTTGTCGCTGCTCTTGTCTGTTGGTATCGGTCGGAACCTATTGATGTCTACGCCGAAGGGCGTGATCGCTATATCTTCGATATCGGGACACAGGGCTCGCACTTGATTGGCCATTGCATGGCTTGTCGATGCAATTACATCAGCTTTCTTAAGGTTGCCAACCAGTAGATGTCTATGGAGCGGGCTATTGTACGGAAAGTCGTAAACGTCGCTGCCCCAGACACTGAGAAGATAAGGCACATGTTTGATCCAGCGACCAAGCGTTCCGTACCCGCTAGCATAGTGGACGTTGACCACGTCGGGAGCGTAATTGGCGATCAGTCGTGAAACCTTTGGCCCGTTCAGGAAGTATCCGAGGCCGCCCAGGTGAGGAAGCATTCGAAGGTCCACACGGGGATCAACGGGCTCGATTGGACGATGCTGGGACACCAACATCACGTCTATTCCAGCATCTGCCAGACCGTTCGCCCACCGAATTGTATGAATTGAACTGGCGCCAGAGAGCATTAGAACCTTCATTTGCGAAGCCCCTGAATGCGATAACGCTCCAGCACTTTAAGCACCTGCGCGGCCCTGGCGTTCCAAGTGTGACGGTCGCGAGCTTTCCGCACTTGCGTTTTCATTTGTGTTACGAGTTCTGGTCGGGACTTCAGGCGTGTTATGAGATCGGACAGTTCTTGCTGCGATCCAACCGTCCATCCACACCCCTCGGTCTTGACGAAATTGCCGGCGGCGGAATCCGTGGACGCTATGATCGGAAGCCCCCAGCCGATTGCTTCAAATAGTTTCACTGGCATTGCAAAGTTCATGTATTCCGTTGGCTCAAACGCCATCAGGAATATATCTGCTTTTTCGTATAATTTTGAAAGTGCCTCACCATGTTGGTGGACTATGCTAACGTTGCTTATCGGCGGGTACTCCGCCTTACCAAGTCGCCATTCCTGTTCCCTACAGCAGAGCGTAAAGTTGACGCCAGACAAACCACCCACGGCTCGAAACATCATGTCCAGATTGTAAAGGGGGGGCACCACACCGCCGATGTACAGCAGGTTCAGCTTAGAGCAACCTTGCTGCGGATTTTCCTTGAATTCTTTGATTGCCGGACTTCCGGGAGGTAGCGCTGACGAGTGGCACGCTTTGAAGTTGCCCGGCATATAATCTGCCATCTCAGTTGATGGCAGAAAGACGTGATCGACACTTCTATACAGCTGCCATACCTCCAGATGGTGGAATGGTAATTTTACTATTTCCTTCCACCGGCTCTTTCCACTTGCGTATTCCGGGAATCTCCAATGTAAATCCCGGTAAAAAGCTGCGACGGGTATACCTTCGCTGCGAGCTCGTTGGAATAATCGAAAGTCCGCATTAAGGGCTCTGGGCAGGTGGTCGGGGTCTGTAAGGGCCAGAGGAAGAGTGGCCAACTCAGAGTATATGCCAATAACGTCACTTGAACCGTTTAAGGATATGGCGTCCTTTATTTTATTGAGACGTTCTCCCGAAGCTCCGTCACATAAAACAACTTCCAAGCCAATTGCTTGAAATGCTTCTAATATTTTTAGAGGTCTGACGGCGCTTCCCGATAAGCCAGGGCGCATAACCTCAAGGGGCGAATGAAAAACAATCTTTGACATGGCTTTTTCTTAAGTAATGTAGGCACCTACCCGCCTAGCGTAATGTCAAGAACATTCACCGGATTGGTTCAGGGAATACCGCTATCTCGAAAGACTCTGGTGAAGCATGATTTCTAATATGGAATCAGCCTTATGACCATCTCAGTCAGGAAGCGCTGACTATGCAGGCTTGTTTGCCAAGGCTTCATGGAACCTGGAAAGAGTTATCCCGCTATTCTTTGGCGGCGCCAGCCTGTTCCAGCCCATGTCCACAAGCTCGGCCCACTCCTTTTCATCCCTCAGCGTCACACGTGGAACGCCATGACGTACTAGGAAGTTCGTTAACGTCACAGACCTCATCATCCAGCCAGGGTTTGGGCTGTGAGGAGCGAAATCCCTAGTGATGATCAATACCTTCTTTGTAGGGAGTGGCAATGTTTCAGTGTCCTGAAGTCTTGTTCGACAAGGCGGTGGTCAGGATGTCTCTTGAGCGTTGATCCGATAGGCGATTGTTATGCCATAGAATACAGAAATCTCCCTCAAAATCGAGGCAGGCCCGTTTCAAGCGCTCGAGAAGGGAAACTTGTTCCTCAGCTGTCGTCAGCCCAAGATACTTGGCTTCGAGTATCGAGGCCTCCATGGCAATGAGTGGACGCTGTAACAGATTCAATTTGCAGCACGCCTGCCAGTCCCACATGGGAAATGGCTTGCTCGTTCCGTAGCGAAAGCCCGGCCGATCTGCGAAGCTACCGGTAGTGTCGTATTCGAAACCCACCGTATCAACTAAGGACGGCGTAAGACCACTATCCCAGCGAAGATAGTGTTGGCGCGCACCATATCCCTGTCCTTTGATGTTCAGCGTATCAAGCGTCTGCAACAGATTCTGCCTTTCTGATTGCAGCGTGGCGGCATCGCAAAAACTGTTGTAGCTGCCGTGCACGCCAATCTCATGGCCGCGCTCATGGATGCGGGTCATCAGGCGGCGAACGAACGGCTCATCTAAGTCGTAGCAACCGTCGATTGCACCAGCGGAATGCCCGCAGATGAAATAGAAGGCGGCTCGGTGACTGTGCGTTTCACACAAATCCATGATCCAATCAAACGTGTTGTTTGTATCCTCACTGAAATCGCCACGTCGCGCCCGTATGGCCCCTCTGATGCGACGCATCGCAATCGCCGGCTCTCTTCGCTTGATGATATCTCCGGCGACGGCCCGAGTGAGCGAAGCGAATTGTTTGGATGTCGGCTGATAGGGATGATCCACGTCACAAGTATAAAATATTCGTCCCTCCCGTGACTGCCGCGACAGGCCCGGCCAAAGCTGGTGCATGGCAGCCCATAGAATCTCGACATATTCGTCAACGATAGGCCGCTCCAAAAAACCGGCTTTATAAGCTATGGACGACAATGCGGGAAAACGATCATGTTTGTCGCGCTCGGTGCAAACCAATTCTTCGTATCGGCTGAGCATGAAAAAAGCGCTGCCAAATATGTCTACTGGCAGGCGAATGCGCCACTTCTCCTCTATGGGAGCTGTATCGGCTCCATAGATAATAGGCACTTCATGGGCGACCAGAGGGCAATGGAGTTTGTATCTAGCAGGTTGAAATGTACGAAGCGGTAGCTTCGGCAGACTGCTCTCCGAACGCCGGTGCCGCTCGCTAACGCTCAAGTGCACATCAGGCAGTTCCAACTCACCATCAGAGTCTTGAACGCTCAGCCTGACGGTGTCTCCCTCGTCTTGCTTCAAATCCCACGCAAGCCCGAGAAACTGTCCGAGGAGGACCTCACAGATGTAACTTCGCTCGCGGGGATAGCCCCGTGGGGCCGTGACCAAGATCGTCGTCATCAGGCGTCGCGCCTCAGCGGAAGTCGGGAGCCTGCCATCACTTTCGGCACATCGTTACGTGAATGCCATAATCATGGGGCAGGTCCTTTGAAAACAGCAACAGCCTTGCGGCGGACAATCGTCGCACCAGATTCCGTATCGTGGACGGTCGCGTGCGACTATGTTGTTCGTTCAGGAGAGCGGTTTTTGCATCCGACTGGCGGGCTTGGCGTAGGGCCGCTACTTTAGTGCTTCGGTTCGCCTTAAGTGTGCTTATCTTGGTGGTTGCCAAGTCTTGGAAATTTGATGCCCAGTATTCTGGCTTGAAAAGGGTTACGAGATCCGGTGGCGGGGTGGTCAGCCACATGCGGCCCGTTGCATGGCATGCATTGACATTGGGCGCATTGAAGACCAGCTTGCCGCCCGTCTTCAGCATTCCCAGCAGAGAACGCGTCATTGCGGCGGGGTCATCTACACAGCCAATGGTGCCAACATGATATATCAAGTCATATGGGGCGCCGGCCTCTATGCGGGAATCCTCCGCCACACAGAAGAAATCACCAAAACTCCCCCTCGCATCGGCTACTGCCGTTGGCGAGACGTCGACGCCGAGAATATCCAACTTCTTGGCTATAGAATAAGCGGTGAGATATCCCTTTGAGCAGCCGATCTCCAAGATACGGGCGCCGGCCACCAACTCATCAACTTCGTTCATCACAAGTAGATTGGCATTTCGTTTCCCAAGAAAACCTCTCAGGCCTTCCGTATTTTGATCGGCGACCAGTGTACGGGCCCTTTCTGCAATTGCGGAATGGGACGAATAGGAGGACGGGCGACTGTGCAGCAATTCATGAGCTTGGCTGTCGCGAGGCACAAATCGCGCACCGCACTCGTTGCACTCACTTACTTCAACTGAGTAGTCCGTGTATGGGCGATAGACACCAAGACTACGCGTGTTCAGGCTTCCGCAGGCAGTGCAATTCATGAAGTCCCTCCTTGCAGGAGTTCACAGAAGAGCCGGGCATTCTCGTACACTTCCGCCGCCAGTTCTTCCTGCTCTCCATGGATAATCTGTCGGGACGCATTAAGGTCAGTAACCAGTGTGTCTATGAGTGAAGACGCCGTTTCCTCTCCCTGTTCTTCAAGCGTAAATCGCTCCTGTCCATATGCCCGCATCAAGTCTCGATACTTCGGATGCCAGGATATGGATATGGAAGGCACGCCCGTCGACAGGGCTGCCACAAGGCTATGATATCTGGCGCCAATGTGAAACTGAGCATTGGCGATGATTGACTTCAACTGAACAGGCGAAAGGTCTTCTTCCAGCAACTGAATTTTTTCGTCAGCTGCACCTTCGTGGACCAAACGGGCGACCTCACGATCGCAGCGCCGAGGATCGGGGGCTGAGGGACGCACAGTGTGCGGTACGAGCAGGATACTGTATCCCAAATCCAAGACATTGCGGCATATCGATATACATTCCTCGACATGAGTGTTGCCGGCCTGTGTATTGCTGCGGGCGTACATCACTGCACTTGGCGACAACGTTACAAATGGGGCGTTGGCTAGGGAGAAGATCTTCAACAGCGAACGACCACTGTCTCTGTCGTAGGGAAGCGTTATCGCGACATCTGGAAAGCTTAAGGCGCGACTATCAGGTAGCAAGGCCTTAACTGCGTCCCGGCAATCGTCACCGCGACAGAAGACGATGGGTTGACGCTTTAAGTCCATGCGGGCACAGAGGCGGACCGCCGAAGTTGTAAGTGGTCCATAGCTCTGGGTCCAAGCATACATTTTCTTGCGCATGAGTCGCGTCAATACGAAGTCCGTATATCTGGAGGACGTTATCATTGACTTGAGGGAGCCACTTCCCGAGGGCGGTCCGACATAGCAGATAGCCGACATTTGTATGAAAGCATCAGCCTCTTTTACCGCTTTCAACCATTTACGAAACCTCTTCCGGCGTGCGTCGGATAGGCTGAAAGGAGGGATAAAGTCCTTGGCACTGATGGCCTTGACGACCGGGAATCCATAGGCTTCTGCCCAACGGGTTTCATGGGGCCACTCATTTGCACTGCCCGGGACAGCGAAGACGAAGTGGGCATCAGGAATGAAGGTCCTTATGCACTCCACCAAGGAGAGTGCGAGGGCTGGTCCCCCTTTATTACCCTGCATGCATAGGCCGGACACAAAGAAAGTGGGCACCTTCTCAAGCTCCTTTCAGCGCGCGCCGCAAGTGACTGGCGATGGGACGCCAGCGCCTGAATACATAGAGGAGCCGGTAGAATAAATAGTGCCGGTTGCGTATAAGGCCGCGTCTTTTCATCTCATGGGAGAAAGACTTGCGGCCGGCGTCGCCGATAGGCTTATCCAATACATCAGCGAAATGAAATGTCGGCGTAACTTTCCCTTGCTCGCGCATGATCGCATTGATTTCTCTGGCCTTGGTGCCAAGTACCAAGTTGGAACTTTGGCTCTCAATAAGGTCCTCAAAGCTTCCCGCTTCCAGCTCAATCTTCCCTTTGTTCGCCAGGTTGGCAATCAATGCGTCCCCCACTTCTGTCCTGGTTGCGATAACGCTAATCTTTTCGGTTTTTGTCCTCTCCAGCCAAGCATCTCCCGCAATGACATCGGCAAGCATGTTCAGGTGGTCCTCGCAGACCCGACAGCGTAACCTGTTATAATCCGTAGAGAAACTGGACTGATAGTTGATGAGATCCTTTACGTTTGAAAAGTGGCGCCGCTCGAATGCGTAGCTCTTGCCTCCGCTCATGAAACGCAGCTTTCCGACGCGATCTCCACCACGGTAAGTCGCGTCCTCAATCGCGCTGTCGATACCGTTGTAACGTGCAAAAGCGGCTAGTGAATGATGACTGTACATCCATCCGCAAACAATTCCGCAAATACATGCGATTTTTTCGAGAATTTCCTTATCCATTGTTCGGGCATAGTTGAGGACGCCCTCGAGATGGCAAGGGATAGCCACGAGCATGACCGGCCTTTCGGCGCTTCTCAGAAGTTCAATAGCTCCTGCAAAACTTACGGAATGATAAATTGATCCGGGTAGGTACTGGAGATCGGTAGGGGATGTGAGTAAGCAAGGACCATACTTCTCATCTCCCGGTCTCTTGGCCAAGCACAGGACCGGGGTACCGTTTACCAATGCTTCCTCGATCAGTGCTCGGATCACCCCTCCGGAACTGGAGACTGGTCCGTCCCGGTGTGTCGGGGCAGCTCCCAATATAACCTGCCGAATCCAGCCAGTTCTCTGGGGTGCCGGCTCGGGTATATTTCCATTTCTGACTCTACGAATGTCAGCGAAGTCAACCTCTATACTTGGACAAACTGTGTCACATGGCGCATCGCAATTAGCGCAAATATCCGGATCGGATATCGCTATCTCTTCAGCACCCCGGAAGGGACTAAATGATGTCGCCACGTTCTGGTAGGGACATGTCGGGATGCAAGCACCACACGCGATGCATAGGTCATCGTCGACTACCTGGGAAATCTTGGGTAAGGGCATAGAATCCAATCAGTTCTAGGCGGCCTGAAATCAGTACTTTCCGTCCGGTGCAGCCTACTTCAATTGTCCGGGGACGATCTGTCTCTGCACTGCTCTTCTCAAACAAATCAGGTTCAGAAAGAACAGAGTGGCATAGCTTATAACGAATATCAGTGAGGTTGCCGTAACCACAATGTAAATACTGAACCCAGAAGATGAGAGAGTGCTGATTGCAGCTACAAGCGCTATCAGCCTACTTGCATCGAGGTACACTTTCCAAATTTGCTTACGATGTACAATCAAGTGGGTCAAGGGTTGTACGGCGATGGTGGACGCCAGCATAGGCCCCAGAGCGGCTAGGATATATCCTGCTTCATGCCATTCATGGTCACCAAGAATAGGGCCAATGTAACCTGGTCCCGCCAGCGCAACAAGCAGTGTAGGCACCGCAACCCACATCAGCCGCTTGCTGCTGTTCAGATAGATGGCCTCTAGCCGTTTAGCATCGATGCGCACGAGCTGTGCAGCTTCAGCCCAGAAGCTTTGGCTGATGGCGGATGTCAGGGTACTTAGGGGTGTAATAGCAAGCCGATACATTAGAGCGTACCAGCCGACTTCCGTTGCGCCGAAGAAATGGGCCAGCAAAACCGGTATCACCGCCAATGTAGCTGCGTTGACCAAGCTGACCAGAGTCGATGCGGAAGCCTCTCTCCAGAAGCGGCGCCATGTTGTTGCTACGCGTCGTCCGGTAATGCGGCGTAATTCGGAGAGCAGAACCTTCGAGCGCTTGAGCATATAGATTGTCGCTGCCACCGTGCCCAATACGCTAGATACGGCGAGACCAGTAGCCCCTAGTTGAAGCCATCCGCAGATAGCTTGACTTGTCAGGGTTGCACTGCTTTGCGTGATTCGCCCCGTGCCTACCGGCCCCAGATCCGCCATCCGAATATGCCAAGCCTGCAGGAGTTCCAGTAGCCCACCAGCGATCAGTGCTGCTGGTAGGAGGGGAAGCAGAGGCGAGAGCGGCTGATAACCTTCCCAGAAGGTCAGAGCCACTTTACCAAACGATGCCGCGACGATACTTAAAGTACCGCATATCAGCAGTACGATTATACCCATTGCAATACACGCAGCGCCGCCTGCTCGGGTGGAGGCGTTGGGAACGGACCAGCCAAACCGCATGGTGACAACGGCCAGTGAGATCTGAAGTACGGACGCAAACAGCGCCATTGCACCAAAGTCTGCGGGCGTATACAGCCGGGTCAGAATAGGCACTGCCGCCAACGGAGCAGCCTGAGCAATGATATTCGCCCTGGCGACCTTTAAGAAATTCTGACGAAATCTTGATCCACCTTGAGCCAGGATAATCGACTGGAACGCAACATATGATCTGGATAGAAGACCCATGCTACACAGCGATGGTGTCCCGGATCGCAGAGCAAATAGCCTGCTGCTGTTTCTCGGTTAGATACGGGTGCATCGGCAGACTCATGACGCGCTCGCTGACTTCAGTCGACACCGGGAAGCTCTCCGGAGCGTAACCCAAGTCGGCGAAGGCCGGTTGAAGGTAGAGCGGTACAGGGTAATGAACAGCGGTCGGTGTTCCCATCTCCTTCAGACGTACCCGCATGACCTCGCGATCAGGTACCTGGACAGTATATTGCGCGTAGACGCTCGTGTATCCTAAACCCAGCTGGGGCGTGACGATGCCGCTATGGCCTACCAGCAATGTATTATAGCGCTGGGCAACAGCCTGCCTCAGTTCCACCTCCTCCGGAAAAATATCCAGCTTGGCCAATAGGATTGCGGCCTGCAGTGTATCCAGGCGGCCATTGATGCCGATGATTGGGTGGTGGTAGCGGCGGTCCTGGCCGTGCACGCGGATTTGGCGCATCTTGACCGCCAAGTCATCGTCGTTGGTGAAGCAGGCTCCGCCATCACCATAGCAACCCAGAGGTTTGCTGGGGAAGAAAGAGGTGACGCCGATGGTGGTCATGCTGCACGACTGGCGGCCGTTGATGGTGGCGCCCAGGCTCTGGGCGCCGTCTTCAATGACTGGCAGGTTGTGGCGAGCGGCGATCGTGTTTATGGCATCCAGGTCAGCGCACTGACCATAAAGGCTCACGGGCATGATGGCCTTGGTTTTCGGTGTGATGGCCTGTTCTATAAGCTGCGGATCGATATTGTAGGTTTGTGGATCGATATCGACGAATACGGGTACGGCGCCGAGGAGACGGATAACCTCCGCTGTCGCGATGAAGGTGAATGGCGTGGTGATCACCTCATCACCGGCGCTTATTCCAAGAGCCATCAGGGCGATCAGCAAGCCGTCAGTTCCACTGGCATTGGAAATGCAATGCTTGGTGCCGACGAACGCGGCAAGGCGCTCTTCCAGTTCCGCGACTTCCGGCCCCATGATGTACTGGCCATGGTCCAGAACCGCTTTCATGCGCCGCTCGATTTCGGGGCGGATGCGGTCTTGCTGAGCTTTCAGGTCGATAAATTGCATTTCAATACCATTAAGAGGTCAACTGATCTGCTTCAGAATGCCGCCGTTGAGCCGATAGGTGACACCAGTGTGTGGACAAGTCGTTTCCCCGTTCCCGGAAAGAGGCAGGTCGAGCCGCTCCCCGAACTCGCTCATCCAACCGATCTGCCGGCCGGGCACTCCCAACACCAATGCAAAATCGGGCACATCTCTGTTCACCACCGCCCCGGCCCCAATGAAGGCATACCGCCCGATGGTCACGCCGCAGACGATGGTGCAGTTGGCTCCCAACGTTGCTCCCTTGCGCACGATAGTGGGGCGATACTCGTCCTTGCGTGGAATGGCGCTGCGCGGATTGTAGACGTTCGTGAAAACCATACTCGGGCCGCAAAAGACATCATCTTCCAGGGAAACGTCGTCATAGACCGAGACGTTGTTCTGTATCCGGACATTGCTGCCAATCCTCACGCGATTGCCGACGAATACGTTCTGTCCGAGTGAACACCGTTCGCCAATCACCGCGCCCTCGCAGACGTGGGTCCAGTGCCATATCCGGGTGCCGGCACCGATCCGGGCACCGTCATCCACGATGGCCGTTGGGTGGATGGAAAGACCGGCACTCACGTGTCACTGTCTCCCGAAGCGGCGAAAGGATGCATATCCGAAGACCGGCGATTGGGATGTGCATTGCGGATGCCGGCCACCAGTTCAATCGCTGTGCGGCCGTCATCCAATGAGAATCCACCACCTGCGAGAATGTGCTCGTAGCTACGCGTATGCAGGTCTTCAAAACCCCCCGAAAACTCCAGTTCATCACCGTCGATGGTAATACTGCGATAGGTTCTTTGACCTTTCTCGCGCACATCTGCCGGCAGGTCGTTGGCGGAGATGGAGAGGAACCAGCGCACGCGTGCGTTCTCGAATTCCAAATAGCCTGACGCTCGCTGCGGCTCATTGATATGTGCCGTGTTTTCCTGCGGTTTGCCGAAAAGGAAATGCAACATGTCGAAAAAGTGGACGCCGATATTAGTGGCGATGCCACCGGATTTGCGTTCGTCGCCTTTCCAGGAGGCCAGATACCAATGACCGCGCGATGTAATATAAGTCAATTCCACCTCGTGCTTGCGGTCCTTTGGCTCTTTGGCCAATTTTTGGCGTAGCGCAATGATGGAGGGATGCAGGCGCAGCTGAAGAATAGTATTAACTCGCCGTCCGGTTTCTTCTTCAATCTCCTTCAGGCCGTCAATATTCCATGGATTGAGCACCAACGGTTTTTCGCAAATCACGTCCGCGTCGCTGCGCAGGCCGAAGCGGACGTGAGAGTCATGCAGATAGTTGGGAGAGCAGATGGAAACGTAGTTCACCTGGTGCTCCGCTCCCTTGCGCCGGAGCTTGTCGACATGACGGTCAAAACGTTCAAATTCGACAAAGAAATCCGCGTCAGGGAAATGCCGGTCGATGATGCCTACGGAATCATTTGGATCCAAGGCGGCTACAAGGTTGTTGCCTGTGTCCTCGATGGCCTTCATATGACGCGGCGCGATGTATCCTGCCGCACCGATGAGCGCAAACCGTTTCAACCTATTTTCCTTTCAAACTTTCTCATCTCTTCACAAGAACGGGCCGCTGCATCTTGTATGCTGGGGTTATCTATCGGTTCTATGAGCAGCCTGGATTAAATCGCCCTTGATGCCGCTCACGATGAGCGCGATGAAGATACCAAGTGCACCACCCAATATTATCGATACAGCAACAATGAGTGCGCGTTTCGGACTGCTTCTTTGCTCGGGCATCACGGCTGGATCAATGACCCGGAAGGCGTAGTCTCGACGGGCATTGGCGAGCGTAATATTCTCCAGTTGCTTTTCCACCAAGCTATATAGGGTGTCGCGAAGGCCGGCTATCGTGGTTTTCTGCACCTGTTCATTTAGATAGTCCAGGGCTCGGGAAGATTCTTCAATTGTGCGCCGACGGATCGTGTCATTGGCCATAGCGATATATTCGTTTGCCCATTCGGCGCTCATTCCCGGGTCGCGGAATTCGAAGGAGACGGTTAATAACCCTGTAGTCGTATCCTCTTCTATATTTCGGATATCGTCGAAAGCCTTGAATGCCTCTGCTTCTGACGGCACAGGATCATCGCGGACACGCCAGCCTTCGTCTTCTGAAATTGATGCAAGCATCCGCGACAGCCACAATCTAAACCCGCCGCTTCCAACTGGACGCCATGCTCCCTTTTCTTCATCCCAGCGTTCGGGGAAGAGTTCCGGCAGTAGGCCGTATGACTTGATGAATTTCCGGGCGAGATCTCGCGACTTCAGAACGGCGATGTATTCCTGTTTGTCTGTGTCGCCGGCACTCAGGTCAATTCCAGCCAAAGCAGCGGCGCCGGCCAGCCCTCCGCTCAAATTCCCCAAGGTGCCTCCGCTCGAGGTGGCGGGCATAACAGCTGTCGAGGCCGTATAGAGCGGCTTTGCCAGAATAACATAAAGCAGCGCCGAAAAGACAACTACACCGGTTACAATACCGATTAACAGCACGCGCCGCTTGAGGCAGGCGAAGATGTCGCTCAGCGATATCTCATCGTCATTTCCCCTAGCTTGTGGTTCCCTCATCCTCTCAACCATTCGGAACTGGTTTCCCCCTGGAGTATTTAGAATCAATGGGACGCATATCTTGTGTGGCAGATTGGCGAACAACCCACATCTTCCTAGACGAACCTGGGATTCCAGTAAAGCGCCAAAGTCACCGATTGGCTCCCCAGTCCGAACAGGGCGATATTGCATCGGCGTGCTGACAGGAACACTTTCGCGGTCTCTCGCAAATCCCTTGCAACACCTATGCTGCCGGCGCCACAAGTGGCCACTACCATCCAGGGTTTACCAATGATTTCATGGGATAAGATGGTGGGCGCGGCAAGGATTGAACTTGCGACCCCTACGATGTCAACGTAGTGCTCTCCCACTGAGCTACGCGCCCTTGAAGTCCGGCACTATATCCAAAAAAGAGGTGTAGGCAAGTCCCCAAAGTGCCGTATGTCACGAGTGGGGGCTGGCCGTTTTGCCGGTTCGTGCCGTCGGCACGATATCTCTTATCTGGAATGGAATATGGCGTCCCCTAGGGGACTCGAACCCCTGTTTTCGCCGTGAGAGGGCGACGTCCTGGACCACTAGACGAAGGGGACGTGGCCGGAGAGTTGCCCTTACATAAT
>Ga0182735_1001391_pt1 | contig 16205 bp, 13 predicted proteins | sample eDN5th30CKraftMG_FD_128524 | JGI IMG/M metagenome (GOLD analysis project Ga0182735, IMG submission 128524) | Enriched Miracle-Growth compost microbial communities from Emeryville, California, USA - eDNA 5th pass 30_C Kraft MG (version 2) (version 2) ... | reverse complement strand
GGAGGGAAATCCTTTGACCGGAAAGATTGCAGCCACCGACTGGCATAACGGACCAGAACACGGGCCGGCCCCGGGTCAAAGCCTTGATATTGCTGTTGTGGGCAGCGGCATTTCCGGCCTGTCCGCCGCGTGGTTGCTTTCCAAGAGGCACCGGGTTGTTCTTTACGAAGCCGATAACCGGCTGGGCGGACACAGCCACACCGTCGATGCTGGGGGCCTAGCAGTCGATACTGGATTCATCGTGTTCAACGAGAACACCTATCCCAACCTGACGGCTCTGTTCGATCACATCGGCGTTTCCACAAAGTGTTCCGATATGTCGTTTGCCGTTTCCCTCGACGACGGCCGTCTCGAATATTCCGGCACCGGACTACTAGGTCTATTCGCGCAGCGCCGGAACGCCATCAGCCCACGATTCTGGATGATGCTACGCGATCTCGTCCGCTTCTATCGCGAGGCACCGCGGAACGTTGCGGCACTGGGCATGATAACTCTTGACGAATATCTCGATGCGGCTGGCTACGGGGATGGATTCCGCAACGACCATCTCTATCCTATGGCGGCAGCCATCTGGTCGACTCCGGCGGCGAAAATCGGTACCTATCCCGCGGCTTCGTTCATCCGATTTTGCGAGAGCCACGGGCTGCTTAAGCTCACTGGCCGTCCCGTCTGGCGAACCGTCGCTGGCGGCAGCCGATGCTATGTCAGGCGGCTCTCCGAGACCATACCGGAAGTCGTGTCAAACTATCCTATCAAAGCGATCGTTCGTACCGGAAATGGCGCCGATGTCATCGGGCTCGAGGGCAACCGCCGCCATTTCGATCACGTTGTCATCGCCGCCCACGCGGACGAGGCACTGAAGCTGCTGGCCGATCCGAGCAGCGAAGAACGGCGTCTTCTCGGAGCATTCGAATATATTTTCAACGATGCGGTCCTCCATTCCGATACGCGTCTGATGCCGCAGCGGCGTCGGGTCTGGTCGAGCTGGAATTACATGACCAGAGATGACCTTGACGGCCGCCGGCTTGCGGTCACCTACTGGATGAACCGCCTTCAGGGGATCGAGAGCGATCGGCCGTTGTTCGTGACGCTTAATCCTCACAAGGAAATTGAAGCCGACACAATCTTGAAACAGATGCGTTACAGCCACCCCCGTTTCGATGCCGCGGCAATGGAGGCGCAGAAGCAGCTTTGGTCGCTGCAAGGTAGCCGCAACACCTGGTTCTGCGGCGCCTATTTCGGCGCAGGGTTTCATGAGGATGGGCTGCAAGCCGGTCTCGCGGTCGCCGAAGCGATCGGGGGCGTGCGGCGGCCATGGACGGTTCGGAACGAATCCGGGCGAATTCATATATATGAAAGCGAGCTTGATCTGCCTGAGACGGAGGCAGCCTGATGCCAAAGTTCCGATCAGCTCTTTTCGCTGGTTCTGTGATGCACCACAGGCTCCGGCCAAGACAGCACCGCTTGCGCTACAGAATCTTCTATCTCCTGCTCGATCTCGAAGAAATCGATGCTCTGGCAAGCAGGCTTCGCTTGTTCTCGCATAACCGTTTCAACCTCTTTAGTTTCCACGATCGCGATCATGGCGAGGCTGCAACCATGCCGCTTCGCGACAGGATCGAGCGGCACCTGGAGGAAGCGGGCATCGAAGCGGGCGGGCCGATCCAACTGCTCGCCATGCCGCGCATCCTAGGATACGCCTTCAATCCGCTAAGCATCTATTTCTGTCACAGACGCGACCAATCACTTTCCGCGATCTTCTACGAGGTCAACAACACCTTCGGGCAGCGCCACAATTATCTCATTCCCGTGCCCTCAGGCATCGAGGGGTCAATCCGGCAAGAAAGCCGAAAATCTTTTTATGTGTCGCCATTCATGACCACCGACATGGTCTATTCGTTTTCTGTCGTGCCTCCGGGAACGGATTTAGCGGTTTCAGTCATCGGCCGCGACGAGAGCGGGCCGCTTATTATTGCCAGGCTGGCCGCTGCCCGACAGGAGTTGACGGACGCTTCACTTGCGCGCGCCTTTTGCGTTTATCCACTGCTGACATTCAAAGTCATCGCGGGAATCTACTGGGAAGCGTTTCTGATTTGGCTGAAGGGCATTCGCCTGCATCGTCGACCCTTGCCACCCGATCAATCGGTCACCGTTGGGCGTAGCGCTAGTCCTGAGATCAATCATCCAGAGAAGAAAACAGCGAATGGCCTTTGATGGAAAAACGAGAACACTGGACGGGATTGGGGACCGCAAGGAAAGCTTGGCCGCCCGCGTCTTGCGCCGAATGATCGCCCAGATCGAGTTCGGCCATATCATGGTTGTGCTGCCCTCCGGTGATCGTATTGAGCATTCTGGTGCGCAGGCGGGACCTTCTGCAACGCTTGTTCTCCACCGCTGGCGTGCGATCCGGCGACTCCTCAGCCACGGAGATCTGGGCTTTGCAGAAGCCTATATCGAGGGCGATTGGTCGAGTCCCGATCTTGCCGCATTCCTGGAATTGGCGGCGCGAAACATCGCCGTGCTCGATCGCAAGATGTCTGGTTTCTGGCCTGTCCGCATGTTTAATCGCGCGCGGCATTTACGGCACGCGAATAGTAAAGCGGGTAGCCGCAGGAATATCTCGCTTCATTACGATCTCGGCAATGATTTTTACCAGTGCTGGCTCGATCGGAGCATGACGTACTCCTCTGCGCTCTATGCGCATCCAAACCAGACGCTTGAAGACGCTCAGGAAGCCAAGCTGTCACGAATCGAAAAACTCCTGGACCTCCGCGGTGGCGAGGATATCCTTGAAATTGGCTGCGGCTGGGGCGCGTTGGCCGTGAGATTGGCCCGCGCAGGGGCTCGCGTTACCGGTGTTACCCTGTCGTCGGAGCAACTGGCACTCTCTCGACAGCGCGTAGAACAGGAAGCTCTGGTCGGCAGAGTTGCTTTGGAATTGACCGACTATCGCGACATCGAAGGCTCTTATGACAGGATCGTATCGATCGAGATGCTGGAGGCGGTCGGTGAGGCGTACTGGCCGATTTATTTCAAAACCCTGCATGATCGCTTGAACGTCGGCGGCATAGCGGTCCTGCAAGTGATCACGATTAACGAGGCTCGCTTCGAGGCCTACCGTGGTTCCGCCGATTTTATTCAGCGTCATATCTTCCCAGGCGGGATGCTTCCAACGAAAGCGATCATTATCGAACAAGGTGCGCAGGCCGGCCTCAAGCTCGTTTCAACACAAAGTTTCGGCCAGAGCTATGCCGCGACACTGGCCGAGTGGCGCAAACGTTTCTTGGCGTCATGGCCCAGCATCACCGAAATGGGGTTTCCGGAGCGCTTTCGCCGGCTCTGGGACTATTACCTATGTTATTGCGAGGCAGGCTTCAGGGCCGCAACTATCGATGTGGACTTTTATGTTCTCGCCAAAAGCTGACGGTCTAGATGGAAGAAGCAAAAGTTTTTGAGGAACCCTTTGTCTTCTCCCAGCAGACACAAAATCGGCTCCATTGATTACTTGAGGTAGGTCCGCGAATCTAAATCGGTTTGTCGCCTAGATGACTTCTCGCAGCTTTCAGTCGTGAATATCAGCGCGAATATAACTCAATCCGCCGATAGCAAAATCGCACTGAAAGGCTCGGCCTATGGCGACCAGCCCGATACGCCGCAACCGACGTTTATCGAGTGGAATATCAGTGCGATAAGGAGCAAAGGCGCTGAACCGCAAAACGACGGTCCGCCAATCTGCATATGCCGTGAAATTTTGGCGGTACGACTGCCACGGCTTTGCCAAATAGTCCGTCCTCAAGTGAACGCCGTAGAGCTCGCCATTGCCAAACACGTCGATCGCAATTCCGTCCCAGCCACTTGCATCCACAACATCGGCTGTCGGCGAGAGATCGAGTGCGGCTTGAACAAATCCTCCATTATTTTCCAAGCTGACGTCTCCGCGCACACGGATGGCGGCCCGACCAGCGATCACCTCGCGACCTATCACTCCTTTGGAATCTCCACCCATGACCTGGTCTGTAACAAGTCGCCAGACGCTGCCAATCGTAGCCACAAGAGGCTCCCCGCTGAGGTCGTCTATTATGGTGGGCGCAGGCAACATCTTCCCGTCCCTCATGCTTGTGAACGCACGTTAGCGACACGCCGAAGAATGGCAGCACCAGCAGAGGCGCAACTCAGCCACGCCATCTCATGGGATGGCCCTGTTCGCCGATGGCGGCTTGATGGCCTCAAAACCCTACGCTGCGTCCGGAGCTTATATCGGCCGAATGTCCGGTCGTTGCCGCACCTGCACCTGCGACACCAAGATCGCGACGGGCCAAGCTGCGTACCCGTCCAATTTTCTCTGCTGGAATTCTTGATCAAGAACCGTTCATGTCTTGAGCAAAGTCCTTGGATCATCATGCTTTATCGAACCCTCAACCAAACGCCAAAAGAGCGCGAGAAGACCATCACGCAAGCGGCCCGCGCATTCATGGAATGCTTGTGGCAAATGGAATGCTTGTAGCAAAAAGGGTCGGCCTTGTCGGGCGTGCTGGCTCGGGAAGCTGTTCGTCGTAGCTAGCGCGCCTTACACCCAACCTGCCAATTCCTTTCTGACGACGTGTTCTATGACTTTCATTCCGTCCGTCCCGTCGTTGAGGCACGGCACATGAGTGAACCGTTCGCCGCCACTGTGAAGAAAAGCTTCCTTCGCCTCTACTGCAATCTCGTCGAGAGTTTCGAGACAGTCGGAAACGAAGCCTGGATTGATCACTGCAATTTTCTTTGTTCCGTTTTTTGCCAGTTCTTCGACGGTCTTATCGGTGTATGGCTGCAGCCACTCTTCCGGACCAAACCTCGATTGAAACGTCACCATTATCCGGTCTTTGTCCCAGCCAAGACGTTCCCCGAGCAGCCTCGTCGTTTTGTGGCACTGGCAGTGATAGGGGTCGCCCTTCTTGAAATACGACATCGGAATGCCGTGGTAGGACGTGAGCAGTATCTCCGGCTCCCAATCAAGAGTGGCAAGATGACTTTCGATCGAATTGGCGAGAGCGTCGATATAGATTGGATCGTCGTGATATCTTGGCACCGTGCGAATTGCTGGCTGCCATCTCAGATTGATCAGCGCCCTGAAACTCTCGTCATTCACCGTCGCAGTCGTCGCGGCCGCATATTGAGGATAGAGCGGATAGAGAAGAATTCTTTCGCATCCGGATTCCTGAAGATCCTGGATCTTGCTGCGTATTGATGGCTTCCCGTAACGCATGGCCCAGTCGATCCGCACCGACGAAAATTCCGACAATCTGTTTGCGAGTTGCGAAGCCTGGCTGCGTGTGTAAGTCCGCAGGTAGCTTTCGTCCTTTTCCTTGTTCCAAATCGTCTCATAGGCTTTTGCGACTTTTCTCGGTCTCGTGTTCAGCACGATGCCGTAGAGTATCGGATACCAAAGCCAACGAGACCACTCGATGACGCGGCGATCTGTCAGGAATTCTGCGAGATATCGGCGCAGTGAAACGGGATCGGTAGCCTGGGGCGTGCCGAGATTGATCAGCAACACGCCGATTTTGCCAAATTCCACCTTCGGATGCTCGTAGGGGGCGTTCTTAATCAAAACTCGACCATCCATTTCGGAAAAGTTTTGTTAGCGTAAAAGGGCGCGTAAGATCGTAAAGCGTAGTGTCTAACTCCAAGAGCAGCTCACGCTAGAATGTTTCAGAACCGATTTTGCGTTTTTCATGAATGACATCGAATCTGGTCTCCGGCATGTTCAAGTATGTTTACGAGCTGGAGAGCCCGGCGGATCACTGTCTCAACGGAACAGCCTGAATGGGCTATATCCGCGCTGTGACCTATAAGAGAAAGGAGGAAAGGCGGGACCATAAGAATGGCGCTTAGAATGGCCATCTGCCCATAGCAGTCAGGGCAGGGGCGATGCTTTACGACCATAAGTCGACAAGCGTTTTTGTGCTCCGCCCAACGCCACAGAGAGTTACTTTTTGATCCGTCGTGCAAGCAGTCCGACTATGGGATGTTCAGACTGCCAGGCGGCTATGAGATCCGCGGACGAGACATGGCAGGAAGCAGGGACGCGCGATGAACGGCATAGATAGTCCGAGCCCCAAACCCGCATCCCCAGGCATTCATATCCTGAACGGCTATTACGCCCTTGCCATCGACGAGCATCGCCGCGACTTCGCCCCCACTCTCTGGGACGTCCATTGTCCGGCGTTGAGCAACGCTGGTTCATAGGTGCCCATGCCAACGTCGAGGGCGGTTACGAAACAGATCTTCTGGGTGAAAACCGGCGACGACAAGGCGATGGGCGCGTTGCTCGTCTCGTGGAACCAACTCGTAGCGTCCCTCAACATCGGCTACATCATGATCTACACGGCGACAGTGCTGGCTATGGTCGCATCCGGCTTTTTTGTCGGAAAATGGCTGAACATGTATCCGGTCGAGGCGGCTATCGTGACGGCCTGTCACTCGGGCCTCGGTGGGACAGGCGACGTTGCGATCCTGGGTGCATCGGATCGCATGGGTCTAATGGCCTTTGCCCAAATCGCGACGCGCGTCGGCGGTGCGATCATGATCGTGATCGCGACGTTCCTGATGAAGATGATTTACTGATTCTGTTTCCCCTGCGACTGCGCGAGGCCTTCCAATAGCATGGGGCCTCGCTTTCTTTGTGCAGCGCATAGCGCATTGCGCTCTGCAGAGTTGTATCTTTTGCGTCGCTTCGCTTAGAAAGGTCTACAGATCAATCGCACACTTGGACAACAGCAAGGCGCCATGGCCGATACGTCTCAGCACAAGACCGAAAACGCAATTCCCCGTCCGTTGCCGCTGGCCGGTGTGAGGGTTCTCGATGTCTGTCAGGTCATGGCCGGCCCCTACAGTTGCATGCTGCTCGGCGACCTTGGCGCTGACGTCATCAAGATAGAGCCGCCGGGTACCGGCGATCAGACTCGCGGAGCCATGGGGTTCAAGATGAAGGGCCCGGACAGCATGGGCTTCCTCAATATGAACCGGAACAAGCGTTCGGTTGCCGTAAACCTCAAGAGCGAAGCCGGACGCGAGCTTTTCTATGAACTGGTGAAAACCGCCGACATCGTGGTGGAGAATTACCGGCCCGGCGTGATGAAAAAGCTCAAATGCGATTACGAAACGGTGCGGAAATACAATCCGCGCCTAGTTTACGCATCTATCTCCGGCTTCGGCCAGACAGGTCCTTGGGCTGAGCGTCCCGGCTTCGATCTGATGGCGCAGGCCATGTCCGGGGTGATGAGCGTCACTGGCCATCCCGGGGGACTGCCGGTCAAGGCGGGGGTGCCGGTGGCTGACATCGGATGCGCCTTGTTCGCCACCTATGCGATGCTGGCTGCCTATATCGGAGCGAAAAACACCGGCGAGGGTCAGTATATCGATGCTTCGCTGTTCGAGGCCGCGCTTGCTTTCTCGGTTTGGGATATATCCGAATATTGGGGACGCGGCACGCAGCCGATTCCGCTCGGCACCGCCAACCGCATGAGCGCGCCATATCAAGCCGTCAAGTCGAAGGACGGCTATTTCGTCATGGGCGCTACCAACCAGAAGCTTTGGTCGCAGCTCTGTCAGAAAATCGACCGGCAGGATCTCGCCGAGAATCCCCGTTTCAAGAGCAATCCCGATCGTCTTGCCAATCGCGAGGAACTGATCACGGAGTTGGAGAAAACTTTCGTGACACGATCTTCGGACGAATGGGTGGAAACCCTGCTTGCGGTGGGCATTCCGGCCGGCACCATGTACAGCTATCCCGAAGCCTTCGAGAGCGAGCACGGCCGCCACAGGCAGATGCGGATGGAGATTGATCACCCCAACGAAGGGAAGGTGTCGAACATCGGCTTTGCCGTGAAGCTGACCGGCACGCCGCAAGAAGTGCGCCGTCATCCGCCTTTGCTCGGTGAGCATACTGATGAGGTGCTGAAAGAGATCGGTCTCGATTCTGCCGCCATTGAAAATCTCACCGCCCGCGGAGCTTTCGCGCCATGAGCCCTCAGTCTCCGGCGATTGCCACCGAACAGGATCAGGGAGGCGTTCGCTTCACGAAGGATGGCGCTATCGCCCGTCTTATTTTCGACCGGCCGCGCGCGCGCAACGCGATGACCTGGCGCATGTACGAAGAGCTGGCGGAGGCCTGTGCGAAGATCGCCGGCGATCTATCCATCCGTGTCGCAGTGTTGCGCGGCGCCGGCGGCAAGGCTTTTGTTGCGGGCACGGACATCGAGCAATTCCGCGCTTTTTCTTCCGGCGAGGATGGAATTGTTTATGAGGAGAAGGTCGAGAAATACGTCAGCGCCCTCGAGGCGTTGCCCATTCCGACCATCGCGGTTGTGGAAGGCTGGGCGGTCGGCGGCGGCATGGCGCTGGCCAATGCATGCGACTTCCGCATCGCCACGCCCGGCGCGCGCTTCGGCGTGCCCATCGCCCGGACGCTCGGCAACTGTCTGTCCGCGTCCAATGTGCGGCGGCTTGCCGCCACACTGGGCGTGAGCGTGGTCAAGCGCATGCTCCTTCTGGCCGAGACACCTGCTGTTGAGGAACTGCCCACCGGTTATGCCTCCATCGTTCCGGCCGAAGAGATCGACGCCAGGGTTGGGGAGTTATGCGATCGGCTTGCTGGTCATGCGCCAATCACGTTGCGCGTGACAAAGGAGATGCTACGGCGTTTGGCGTCCGATCCGTGCGCGTCCGATGCCGATCTTGTGCGTGAAACTTACGGCAGCGAGGATTTCCGCGAGGGCGTCGATGCTTTCCTCGCAAAGCGCCCGCCGGTCTGGCGCGGCAAGTAAGTCCGACCTCTCGTGATAAGCTCTCGGCGTTGAGTGGTGCTCAATGCCCCGGGGTTGCGGGCCGCCGCACTTGCCTGGACCGCGAGCTTCGCCGCAATCTCATTGACGCGTAGCACGGGCTTGTCGTTGGCTCGCGCCACCAGATATTCGCCTGAAATGACACCGATCTGATCGGTGGGGACAAAAACGGGGTCAGCGGCGGATCCGGCTCGCGGCGCAGTTGTGCGCTCTCAAGCCGAGGAGCCATACAGAAGGCTTATCGACCCTGTCGATCTCGTAGATCGCGGGATGTTGTGGGCGGCCCTCTGGTGGCGGATCGCCTGTCCGATCGACGCCCGACTTGATCGGACTCTCGAACGACGCTTTGGGCCCGTATTTGCAGGCAGAGTTTCGTTCTAAAGGAGGATATCAGTTAATTCCCCGGACTTCACCCAAAGCTCGTCATCCGCGATAGGTGCAGATTCTTCCTGTTTCCCGAGATTTTCATTGAAAATGGGAGCAGCCACTAGTGATGTGCTTGCAGTGAGCTCAAGATGGCGCCCTTAAACTACTAGGTGTACTGTCCGCACCTTCATATCGACAACCGCACTAGAAACGCCCTTCCTCTATTCGGCCTTCGGCAACCTGCTACGCGATCTTTTCACGGCATTCGATAGGTAGTCCGGATGATGGGGAGCATATCAAGCAGAATCCTCAGCGACATACCAAGATGTCTGGCCGACTGGTGCGGATCAGCGCCACGTTGCATGGGCCAGGGCTACTTGAACAAGCCGGTCCCGGTTTGTTGCTTCTGGCGATTGGTCGGATACTTCGAGATCAAAGCAGAGACCAACAATACAAGTCCTGAAAAGGATCATCCCAGAGCGGAAGAATCAAAAAATAACAGCTAGGCCAATGCCAGTCCTGCCGAAGTCGTTGCCATTATAGAACATCAATGTTCCGGCTTGTGTTTCAACGATGCTTGCAAAACATGTCATCTCAGAATCCCAACCAAAGGCAGATGTATTTAATCCGAGGTGATCTTGGCGGGTCCAGGTCCTGCCATCGTCTGACCGCGCATATCCGATGCGGTAACCTTTGGAGAAAGTGCGGCTGGAATAAAAAATGTTGAGTTCATCGCCGCGTATCAACATGCCAGGTCGGCCAAATCCGTATTCGTCTGGTGCCTGCGGTTCAATGGATAAGATGCCTTTATCGGGCCAAGTGATGCCGTCTTCAGATTCCGCGTAAGCAAGATGATAGGTCGGGACCTGTTTGCCCGAAATGTTCACGAAGCCGGAACCTGCGGCATACCAAATCTTATAGAGACCGCCGTGCTTCATGATGTGCGCGCCGGATCGAACTACAAGCTCGGATGGGCTTCGATCTAGGACTGGGGATTTTTGATGTCGTCGGAAGGTATTTCCGCCGTCCTTGCTGATTGCGAGACCAGTGAACAGCATGTATCTCGCCTTGGGTGTTAGTTGCCAGCCGGCATAATAAAGGCGAATACCGTCGTGGTCTTTGAATACTGAAAGCGGTGTGACACCGTTGTCGTCGAAGCATCCATCATCGCCAATGTCGAGGCACGGTCGATCAGAGAACCCTATAACCCTGGTTGGTTCATTTGCATCGACGTCGAACCAACCAATTCGACCGACTTGATCTTTATCGCGAGAAGCGAAGTAGACACGTATCGTGCTGTCATCAAGCAGAAGAGCCGTCGGCACATAGGTGTGCGAATTCATCCAGTCGGCACGACCAGATGCATCGAACACTACGCCAACTTTTTCAAACCTCATGCGTTAGCCTTTTCCGCCTGTTCGTAAATCATCGTTTCAGCCAATTCGAGTGCTGCTCGTAGTGCGACGAGATCGATATCTACTTCGAAGACGGACCACACGAAAAATGCTCTTGGTATGGTCTGCGTTGGACTCAGAGACAGAATATAGGGCTGCCCAATCACTGCGGCTATGGTGGTAAAGCATTCAGAATGATGATTTGGCGAACTCATGCCGACGACCACGGTTTGACGAGGGCAAAATATTAAATTTGAAAGTGCTGCGCCTTGAGGTGCGACGATCATCTCCGCGTCCTTGAAGGTCTCTATCTGCTCATCGATCGACATTTCGCCAGGGTCGCAATACGAAATGCCGAACTCGTTCAAAAGGGACTTCAGATTGGTATCGTTGATTTTTCGCCCTGCATCCACTTTTCGTCGAGATAGATAAAGACGCTTTCCTGGTAGCGGCTCCGGATGATGCTTCGATAGTTTTTCACGCAGCGCCATAATAGCTTTGGGACTCGGGACATTGTGGCGAGATGGTAGTGGGAGCGCCGTTGCATTCTCGATCTCGACACCGTTTGGTGCGATTGTAACTTCTGGCACATAACCGAGTGTTTTTTGAAATAGCGTCGATTGCCATTGTTTGAGTGGGGCATCGGTAACGAGGTTATATCCTCGCCTAACCGGATTAAGTAACAACGATCCCAAGGCCTCGAAAAGAAAGTGGTAATAGTTGAAATAGGCTCCCGGCAACACGACGCCCTCGCGCACGACCGCGAGTCCTCTCGGAAGGCCAAGGAGAGCCCTATCGCCGGAATAAGCGAGAATGTTTGGAGAAAACATTTCAAGGCAGTATGGCCCAAGATGTTTTCGGTTTGAATCTATGATGCCTTCTTTAGTCGCGACCAATCCAATACCAATCTCCCTGGCATTTTTCAGTTCGAGCACATCGCCGCTCTGTAACGTAAGCGTTGGGCAAAGTTTCCTGGTCTCAGATCGGGAAACGGCAATGTAGGGGACTTCGATAGTTTCACCCCTGTTTGTGTCATATGACGATGGAATAATGGTGCCGAGTTGGATCTTGCCAAAGCGATGTTGAAGGTAAGGATGCTTTCGCTGAAGGTGAGAGATCTTAGAAATGGCCGAATTGTCGCCCAGCAGGGCTTGGGCATACAGAAGACGAAATCTGTGAAACGGATCGTCTGGATTGATGGAAACGGTCTTACCGAATTCTGAGGCGGCTAAATGGATGTCGCCAATATCCCACGCAGCGCGACCGAGAGCTTCATGCCCGATAGCATCAGTTGGTTTAAGAGTGATGGCGGCTTGAAAATGTTGAATGGCATTTTCGAACGTAAAATTGTCTAGATGGTCCATTAAATCTCTGGTGCCGTTTCCCCCTGGAAGAGGTGTCGCTGGCATGCCGCCCATTGAAGAAAAGAATTTATTCTCCCTGCACCATCGCGCCAGTAAATGGTTGATATCGCCGATGCCGAGGTGACCGACATAAGCTGTTTTAGGTGATTGCAGAAAAGCTTGGTAGAGACTCAGCGCAGAAAGCATATCGCCCGACCGCTTCAAATATGCCGCAAAGATCGAAATGAAGAGGCCGGCTTCGCGAAAGCAAGACGGAATGCGCGGCCTGTCTATATTGAAGAAATAGGCCCCTAGATCGCCCTCGTGGCATCCACCCTGAGTCGTTCTCAGATCCGCCACGAACATGAGAAGGCAAGCGACGATACGCTTTGGGTAACCGAGGATCAGACGATTCTTTGAAAGATGCCGGATAAGATGGATATCGCTGAAGAGCGAGCGAGGGTAATCGCTGGATTTCCATCGTCCTCCGATGTTTAGATGGAAGACAATGCAACTCAGCACCAAGTAATAATCGGTTTTAATTTTGTATTTTGAACGATTTACCGCTTTCGCCGCGCTTCGGAAAAATTCTTTTGTTTCTTTACGTCGTTTTTTGAGGCTGTTTGCCCATTTAGCGGCGTGGCGTCCCATTCATTCGTCCCCAGATTTCGCAAGAAATTAGAGCAAACCAAGGGCAAATCCAATGCCCACGTTGCGCTGGAAGCACCGCGCGTGAGGTGCGTTTTATCGGACAATTGGAAGGCTGAAATCCGGCGGCTTTAGAGCACGCGGGCCGCGATACTCTGGCTTGCGATTACTGGCTTAATCGTCGTTTGGCCGGGATCGGCAGGGTCGATCCGTCAGACACTCTATGCCGTGATCGATGTCGTGATGGGGCTTCGCTTGGGGTGGTTGGGTTTCTTGAATAGCCCAGGACTGACCAATGATTCCGGCGAACAGGCATGGACGAAATTCCAGAGAAAAATACTCTATGATGAGAATCTAGCGTGCTCGAAGGCGAAGAAATGCGGTGAATGGAATTCAAGGATAGACGGATCCGAGACGGTTTAAGTCGGAAGATCAAATTGATACCTACATGATCAAATCCTGAGATATTTACTGCGAGCAGCCGTTGAAAGTGATGTCGCGCCCGTGTCGTTATGAAGATGGTCAATCCAAGAAAATTTTGGATTGAAGGGGAATTGGGTAATCAACGATGGTCTCTGTTTATGAGCAAACCCAAGCAGCGCTTCGCGCCATAAAAGCACGAGAGCCTGAAGTTCGTGCCTGGACCCATCTGAATGAAGAATCGGTTCTGGAAGAGGCAAGGGCGATTGATCATCGTGCAGCAGGTGAGGAGCTATACGGAGTCATTGTTGCGGCTAAGGACATTTTTGAGACGGCGGATATGCCGACGACATATGGCTCGCCAGTCTACAAAGATTACAGGCCGGTCAGAGACGCCGCGGTGATTGCAAGGCTGCGCGAAAAAGGCGCCTTGATATTGGGAAAAACATTTTCGACTGAGTTTGCCTCGGCGTTTCCGGGGCCAACTCGGAATCCTCATAATCTGGATCATACGCCGGGTGGATCATCGAGTGGCTCTGCGGCTGCTGTCGCTTCCGGGATGGTACGTGTGGCGCTGGGAACGCAAACACTAGGATCGATCATTCGGCCAGCTTCATATTGCGGGATCGTTGGTTTCAAGCCGACATATGGAAGAGTCAGCAGATCCGGCGTGCTGAACTTGTCGGAGACACTCGACACAGTAGGTTTTTTCGGGGCGATCCTGGAAGATGTCGAGCGGGTGTTCTATTCACTGACGAACGAAATTGCTCCTGCCAGGATTCCGAACGAAAAACAGCCGAGGCTTGCCTTTTGTAAAGGGCCGGGGTGGGACGATGCGAATGCCGGCGTGCAGGATCGTATAGGCAGATACGTGGACAGCCTTCGGGAAGAAGGCGCTTTTATTGAGGATCTGGATTTACGCTCGACATTATCGGAGATCCTGCGCGCGGCTCAAATCGTTCACGATGCTGAAGCGTATCGAAATTTCACTTGGGAACGTACGCAACATTTCGATCGTTTAAGCGCCGAGTTCCAGAATGTTTTGAGCAGGGGGGAGGCTGTCACCGAGGAGGCGTATGAGCGTGCGCTGATTGTTGGTAAAGTCGGGCGGGCACAAATGCAAAAGGTCTTCGAAAAATTTCATGCACTCATAACCTTATCCGCTACTCAAGAGGCGCCGGTAGGCTTGGCGTCGACCGGCTCGCCGAACATGAATGCAGCCTGGACGTTTTTGCGGGGGCCGTGTGTGTCCTTGCCAAAGCTGAAAGCGGCAAACGGTCTTCCGGTTGGCGTTCAGCTTATTGGTAAGCCTTTCGAAGATGGCCAGTTGCTGAGTTGTGCTCACTGGCTCAATGCGCAATGTCCAGATTCTTGAATCTGCGTCGTTTGAGGACGGCCCTAAAGTTGTAGGCTGTCTTGAAAGATGTTGTCTCGGTTGATTTCCTGAATGGAGTTGACGCCCATCAGTGTCATTGCGACGCGCATCTCTTTGGCCAGCATATCAAGAAGATTTTCCACGCCCGACTGGCCTGCCGTAGCTAGGGCATAAATGGTGGCGCGCCCCAACAAAACCGATTTGGCGCCGAGCGCCAGCATTCGGACAATATCCAGCCCGGAGCGGATGCCGGAATCGGCCAGTATTGTAAGGTCGTTTCCTACAGCATCGGCGATCGCGGGAAGAGCGCGTGCCGACGATGCCGCGCCATCAAGCTGTCTTCCGCCATGATTGGAAACCACGATGCCGTTTGCGCCGAAAGACACGGCATCCCGTGCGTCCTGAGGATCCAGTATCCCCTTGATGATGATCGTCCCCTTCCAGAATTCTCTTATCCATTCGAGATCGGACCAGCCGATCGTGGGATCGAAATTGTTGGCGAGCCAGCCGATGTAATCCTCCAGACCGACGACCTTGCCTGTGTAAGCCGAAATATTCCCAAGATCGTGAGGGCGTCCCATGATGCCGACATCCATGGCCCAGCCCGGCTTGAACATGGCTTGCAGGATGCGCTTGGGATAGCGGTACGGGCCTGACATGCCCGAATGCGGGTCTCTGTAGCGGGAGCCCGGCGTCGGCATATCGACGGTAAAGACAAGAGTGCGAATTCCGGCCGCCCATGCGCGCTCAAGCGCGTTCTTCATGAATTTCCGGTCTTTGAGAACATAGAGCTGAAACCAGATTGGCTGACGGCTCTGCGATTGGACTTCCTCGATTGAGCACACGGAAACCGTGGACATCGTGAAGGGAATCCCCTTCGCCTGAGCCGCCTTGGCTGTCTGGACCTCGCCGCGGCGTGCGCACATGCCCATCAGGCCGATGGGAGCGATGGCGACCGGCATTGCCAGTTGCTGGCCGAACAATTCCGTCTTCAGACTCAGGTCGCCGACGTTCCTGAGAATGCGCTGTTTGATATTCACCCTTTGAAGGTCGTCGGTGTTGGATCGCAGGGTCTGCTCGTAGCCGGCGCCACCTTCGATATAATCCAACAGGAAACGAGGAAGACGGTGTTGCGCGGCGGATCGGTAGTCCAGGGGGGATGCAATGATCATGGAAGAAGCCATCGGGGAGGGAAGCGAACCGGAGGCAATCTAACAGCTCTTCTTATGTTTTTGTATTTTCCGGTGTCTGCGTCGCGCAGCTGCAATTTCCGACTCTAAATAGAGTGGGCTCTCTGTCTCGCCCGGGGCGAATTGCAGGACCGGTCTTGGTCCCATGAACGGCCGACAGGCCGATTAGGCTTTTGGGCCAACTCACCCCAATATTTTGCATTCAAACGGTATATTGTCTATAGTAATTGAATTCAAAATTAAACTGAGAATATCGGCGATGCCTACTGGGCACGTTGCCGGTTTTGGTACCTAATTTTGCTTGATATTCCTACGGATTGAAGGCAAAGGCGCGTATGATGAGGGGATTGAAAAGACCCTCAGCCAAGGTCAGTCGGCACTCTGCGGCCTGACCCAAAGAGGATAACGCCTTGGATGATATGGTCGCGGAGCGGGGTGAGGGTTTCCTCGAACATGAATAATTAATGTTTATTTTCAATATATTATAGCAAATTAGTTTGATTTTTAAGGCCGGGCATCTTTTCAACTGTGCTTTGCCTCAGGTTGGTGGACAGAAATATTTTGTATGCAAAAATAATTTTCTGTCAAAAATCTCATATGCAATATTTTGATGGTAGAAGAAACATTAAAGGCAAAGGCTT
>Ga0182735_1001390_pt1 | contig 16214 bp, 20 predicted proteins | sample eDN5th30CKraftMG_FD_128524 | JGI IMG/M metagenome (GOLD analysis project Ga0182735, IMG submission 128524) | Enriched Miracle-Growth compost microbial communities from Emeryville, California, USA - eDNA 5th pass 30_C Kraft MG (version 2) (version 2) ... | reverse complement strand
TGGCCATGAACATCATCCCCGCCATCAAAGCAGCAGCGGAGCGCATTCTCGCTACCAAGGGTGCCTGACCATGATGACCTCCATCCTCATGGGCCTGGACGCCGTGCTTTGCATTCTCGTGGTACTGGCAGCGCTTGAGTTCCTGCGCTCAGTCCACCTGTTCGAGCATCCGATCCTGAGCCTGTCGTTCTACTTGGTGGCCACCGGAGCATTCGGCTTGCTGCTGGAGCTGGCAAAAGGCTACTGGGTGAGTCCCTGGGCAGTAGTCCTGCACCTGGGTGTCGTGGTCTACGCCTGGTGCCGACGCAAACACATCTTCCGAGATTACTGGTCGTGGGATGGGGTGGACCGGAGGGGTAAGTGATGCGCCCTATGCCTCCCGCCAGCATTGGCCAGTTCGCTGAGGGCCAGGATTGGGCTGACGCCTATCTGCCAGCACCTGAGGTTCTGGCATGGGCTATGGAGACCTTCGTCAGTGAGGATGGCGAGATCCACAACGAAGACCACGCCCATCTGCAGGACGCACCAATCGCGTTTCTCTGGGCAGCATCGGGGTTCGAGAAGCAAGGTCGACTGGTGCTCGGCCAGTGCGAGGAAGTCACCTTCCGCTGTGGACCATGGCAGAAGGGCAGGCAGGAGCAGCAGATGCTCCAGTGGTTCGGCTACTTGCCGACCTACCTGATCACTCTGGCCGCGGACTACTGCGCCGAGTGCAGTGATGCCGAGTTCTGCGCCCTGGTAGAGCACGAGTTGTACCACATCGCCCAGGCGCTGGATAAATACGGCGAACCCAAGTTCACCGAGGAAGGTCTGCCCAAGCTCAAGCTGCGCGGCCACGACGTCGAAGAGTTCGTCGGCGTGGTTCGCAGATACGGCGCCAGTGAAGGGGTTAAGGCCCTGGTAGAGGCGGCAAACAACCCGCCCGAGGTGGCGAAGATCAACATCGCGAGGGCCTGCGGAACCTGTCTGCTCAAGTCGGCCTGATGCAAGACAGGCAGTAGACGGAGTCCAACCATATGGCAATCCTGAACAACGAGGTGAAGGCCTTCATCGTTCAGGCCCTGGCCTGTTTCGATACGCCGAGCCAGGTGGCCGAATCAGTCAAGCGTGAATTTGGGATCGAGGTTTCCCGTCAACAGGTGGAGACGCACGATCCGACCAAGCGGTGCAGCAAGACGCTCGCCAAACGCTGGGTGACGATGTTCCACGATACGCGTAAGCGCTTCCGTGAAGAGATTGCGGAGATCCCCATTGCGAACCGAGCCTACCGCTTGAGGGCGCTGGGGCGCATGGCAGAGAAGGCCGAGGGCTTGCGCAACATGGCGCTCGCTGCCCAGCTATACGAGCAGGCAGCGAAAGAGTCGGGCGGCATGTATTCGAACAAGCACCAGCTTGAGCACTCCGGCCCAGGTGGTGGCCCGATTCCGATGATGCCTACGACCATCCAGCTTGTGGCGCCAGGCCATGACAACGGCGAGGATTGAGCTGCCGCCAAAGCTGATCCCGGTTTTCTCTGGCCCAGCACGATACCGCGGCGCTCATGGTGGCCGCGGCAGTGCCAAGACGCGCTCGTTCGCCAAGATGACGGCGGTTCGGGCGTACATGTTCGCTGAGGCCGGAATCAGTGGCGTGATCCTCGGCGCCAGGGAGTACATGAACTCCCTTGAAGAGTCCTCGATGGAGGAGATCAAGCAGGCGATCAGGTCAGAGCCCTGGCTAGATGCCTACTTCGATATTGGCGAGAAGTACATCCGCACGAAGAACCGTAGGATCTCCTACGCATTCTGCGGCCTGCGCCACAACCTCGACAGCATCAAGTCGAAGGCTCGTATCCTCATTGCTTGGGTGGATGAGGCCGAGAACGTCAGCGAGACGGCATGGATCAAGCTGCTCCCTACGGTGCGCGAGAACGACTCCGAGGTCTGGATCACATGGAACCCGGAGAAGGACGGTAGCCCGACCGACACCCGGTTCCGGAAGAACATGCCGCCCGGCGCCAAGATCGTCGAACTGAACTACACGGACAACCCGTGGTTCCCCGACGTCCTTGACCAGGAGCGCCTGAACGACCGGGAGACGCTGGATGACCAGACCTACGCATGGATCTGGGATGGCGCCTACCGCGAGAACAGCGATGCGCAGATCCTGTCCGGTAAATACCGGGTGGCGGAGTTCACGCCTGGCGCTGGCTGGGATGGCCCGTACTACGGCCTGGACTGGGGCTTCAGCCAGGATCCAACGGCCGGCGTGAAACTCTGGGTTCATGATCGCCGGCTCTGGGTCGAATACGAAGCCAGCAAGGTCGGCCTCGAGAATGACGACATTGCCCAGTTCATGATCGACCACCTACCCGGCATAGACCTGCATGCGGTGCGCGCGGACTCGGCGCGGCCGGAGACGATCAGCCACGTCAAGAGCAAGGGCAAGGATCACAAGCGCGCCAATCTGCCGCGCATTGAGCCTGTGGTGAAGTGGGCCGGCAGCGTCGAGGACGGCATTGCTCACCTGCGCAGCTACGTCGAGATCGTCATTCACCCGCGCTGCACAGGCTTCCTACGTGAGGCCAGGCTCTACAGCTACAAGGTCGACCGCCTGACCGGCGACGTGCTGACTGACATCATCGACAAGCACAACCACTTCATGGACGCCAGCCGCTACGCGCTGGGCCCGCTGATCAAGCGCCGCGGTGCCATCGGCCTGCTGCTGCCCGGAGCCCGCTGATGGCCATCTTCATCCTCAGGGAGCGCGACGGTAACCGAGCCATGGTAGTGCGCGCGAAGTGCATCAGCTGCGCCCGCACCATTGCGGTCGAGAACGCCGGCGCCGAAGGCACCCTGCTATGGCGTGATCCAAATCTGTCGTCCGTTGAGCTGGTGCGCGAGAGCGACAAGCCCGGGCTGATCCTGAAATCGGAATGACCATGACGTACAACCTGCAACTGGCGGTCAATCACGCGTTGAACGACCTCCAGACCGCCCGCGCCCGCATGGGGCTGCTCAATCCTGGAATGGGCATCGACAACAAGCGTCCCCAGGCATGGTGCGAGTACGGATTTCCCGAGTTCCTTACCTTCCGCGACTTCTACGCACTCTACCGGCGGGGAGGCGTGGCGCACGGCGCCATTAGCAAGATCATCGGTCTCTGCTGGCGTACCAATCCCTGGATCATCGAGGGCGACGACCAGGATGGGGCGAAGGACGAAACGACTTGGGAGGGCACGCTGAAGCCGCTGATGGGGCGTGGCAAATTCTGGCGTGCCTTCGCAGAGGCCGACATGCGCCGCCTCGTTGGCCGGTTCTCAGGCCTCCTGCTGCAAGTTCGTGACGGCAAGAAATGGGACCAGCCGGTTACCAAGGGCAAGGCCTTGGTGAAGATGATCCCCGCTTGGGCCGGATCACTGAAGCCGATCACCTTCGACGACAACGAGACTTCGGAGACCTACGGCGAGCCCATCATGTGGCAGTACACCGAAGCCACTCGTGATGGTCGCGCTGGGCGTCAGATGAGGGTTCACCCGGATCGGGTGTTCATCCTCGGCGACTGGACCAGTGAGGCGATCGGTTTCCTTGAGCCGGCCTACAACGCCTTCATCAGCCTGGAGAAAGTGGAAGGTGGTTCCGGTGAGTCGTTCCTGAAGAACGCCGCCCGCCAGTTGCTGCTCAACTTCGACAAGGAAATCGACCTCAACAACATCGCCGCGATGTATGGCGTGTCGCTGGATCAGCTCAACCAGCGGTTCAATGAGGCCGCGCGCCAGTTGAACCGTGGCAACGATGTGATGCTTCCCACGCAAGGAGCCTCGGCCACCCAACTGGTCTCAGCGGTGTCCGATCCAGGGCCGACCTACGACGTCAACCTGCAGACCGCAGCTGCTGCCCTGGATATCCCCACCAAGATTCTGGTCGGCATGCAGACCGGCGAACGGGCCAGCAGTGAGGACCAGAAGTATTTCAACGCTCGTTGCCAAGCACGTCGCACCGACCTCACCTTCGAGATCAACGACCTGATCGCGCACTTGATCCGCATCGGCATCATCGAGCCTAAGGCCGAATACACGGCAATGTGGGATGACCTCACCACTGCTACCCAGGGCGAGCGCCTGGCCGACGCCAAGGTGATGAGCGAGATCAACCAGACGGCCATGGCCACTGGTGAAACGGTGTTCACTGCCGAGGAAATCCGCGAGCAGGCCGGTTTCGATCCGCTGGAATTGCCGGATCCGCTACCAGACGAAGACCCGGAGGAAGACGATGCCCCGAGCAGCGATCCTGCCGGCGAATCCGCGTGATCCTACCGGCGCCGATAGATTGGAGCGGGGCGCCTTCCGCGATTTCTCGAAACGCTTCAGGAAAATCATGGATGGCTACCTGCTCGCTCTGGGACGCATCCCCAGCGAGCCGGTCGTCAACCGGCGATACGTGTTTAACCTGGACAGCACGCTGCTGAACGCCATGTTCTCCGGCCTAGACAGCATGGTCGATTCGATCCTGCTTGAGGGCGGTGAGGACAAGCTCTGGTTCTTCGAGTCGTACGTCAGTATCGCCTACCGGCGTGGCACCGCGCAGCAGTTCGCCAACCTCGGTCAGCAGTCGCCTGTCTATCACGCCGGCCAGCAGTCGCTGCGAGACATCCTGATGTCCGAGCCATATCGGCGCCGGATCGCCTTGGTGCGTGCTCGCGAGTTCGAGGAGATGAAGGGGCTGTCCGGGGCCACTAAGAGCACGCTCAATCGGGTGCTGGCCGAAGGCATTGCACGCGGCAAGAACCCGCGAGAGATCGCCAAAGACATCGGCTCATCGGTAACCAGCCTCGATGATGTTCGCGCACGCCGGATCGCGCGGACGGAGATCCCCACAGCGCTGCGCCGGGCCCGCATGGATGAAACCGATGACGCCCAAGAGCGCTACGGCATTCGAACCATGGAGATGCACATCTCCGCTCTGAGTCCGACCACGCGGCGCACTCACGCTGCTCGCCACGCAACGCTGCACACCACCGAAGAGCAGCGCGACTGGTGGGCCGAGGACGCCAACTCCATCAACTGCAAGTGCTCCACGGTCTCCGTGATGGTCGACGACAGCGGCAAGCCGCTGGTGCCAGCGATTGTCGAGCGTGCGCTGCGCAACAAAGAAGTCATGAAGGCCAAGGCCAAAGGGCCGTGGGCCAAAGAGGAATGAGCCATGCCCATGCAGGTCAACATCACCGCTAAGGTCAACAGCGCGAGTATCCGCCGCGAGCAGCACAACGGCCGCGAGCACATTGTCATCCCCAGCTACACGCTGCCGGCCAATGTCGTGATGAATGGCGGTCTGTACCCGGCCAGCGAGATCGATGCGCACTACAAGGCTCTGGAGGGGACGCTGGCGCCGCTCGGGCACCCGACCGTCAACGGCAAGTTCGTCTCAGCGTTCTCTCCAGAGGGAATCCACACCAACCACGTCGGTGCCTTCAACCGCAATGTGAAAAAGGTGGGTAGCCGTATCGCTGTCGAGAAGTGGCTCGATGTCGAGTTCGCCAAGAACAGCGAGAACGGCCGACGCCTGCTGGAGCGCATCGAGGCGCTGGAGAAGGGCGAGACTGCGGATCCCATTCACACCAGCATCGCGGTGTTCCTCGACCGCGAGCCGGCCACCAACGCCGAATACCAGTGGATAGCACGCATTCGCTCGGTCGATCACGACGCGATCCTACTGGATGAACCTGGCGCCGCTACCCCAGAGCAGGGCGTTGGGCTGATGGTGAATGCCGACCAGGCCGTGGCGCTTAAAGCCAACTCTGGTGCCCTGGAGGGCGAAAGCTTCGGCGACAAGCAGCGTCGCCTGGAGCAGGCCGCACGTGACCGATTCGTTCAGGGCGACAACGACTATGTCTGGATCGCCGATTTCACCGATAGCCAGGTCGTCATCGTGCGCAACGGAGGCGATGCCGAGGTCTTCGGCTACCGCATCGACGGTGGCCGGATCGTCTTCGACGACACCGGATCGCCGGTAGAGCGCCGCGAGTCCTGGGTTTCGAAACTCCCTACTGTCAATCAAATCCTGAAACTGCTGTTCAACAATCAGGCTCGGCCTGATCAACCTGAGAAGGAGGGCGACATGCCTCTCACTACCGAAGAAAAAGCCGAGCTCGTCAAGGACATCGGCGCCAACACCGCCAGCGCCATCAAGGAACTGGCGGACACCATCATCAAGCCCCTGGCCGACAAGGTGGACAGTCTGCAGGCCAACCAGAAGGCGCTGACCGACAGTCTTACCGCCAACCAGAAGGCCGAAGACGACAAGATGCGCGAAGCCGTCAAGGCCAAGTACGGCGAGGTCGTCGCGAACAGCCTGCAGGGCGATGCCCTGAAGGAAATGTTCAAGCAGTGTGACAGTGCCGCGGGCATCCTCAACGGCAACGCCAGCGACCAGCCGGTGACCGGCGCGCCTGACCCGAAAACCTACGGAGGTGCCCAATAATGGCCCGCTACCGCCGCGTGAACATCGACGGCAAGTCGCTGTTCAAGACCGAAACCCGCAAGACCGCCGCCGCCCTTTACCCGGGCACCTTCGCGACCATCAACGGTTCCGACCTGTTCGCCCAGGCCTCTGCTGTCGTCGGCCGGATGTACGTGCTGGATGCCGCGCATCATGAGGGCCTGTCGATCACCGACCAGATCCCTTCGGGCCATTCCGCCATCGGCAACTACCTGGAGGAGGGGCGCGAGTTCGCCGTGCGCATGGCGGCCGGCGCCTACACCAAGGATCAGGCCGTCACCGTCAGCGCCTCCGGCCTGGCCATCCCTGTACCTGGCACCGCCGGAACCTACAAGGTCATCGGCTACATCCAGGACGACGTCACCACCACTGCCGTCGACTTCATTCGCATCCGCATCCGCGCCGATAGCGTGACTGTGGCCGGCTAAGGAGAACGCCATGTACTTCACTCGTGAGAATCTCGCGAATCCCCGCATGCTCGGCCACTGGAACGAACTGTGGGCCAACCGCGACCAGTTCAACGCCTTTCAGGGGCAGATGGTCCGCGCCTATCAGGCCACCATGACTCCCGAACAACTGGCCTGCAACGCCCTGGCCGGCCTCGGTCGCGACTTCTGGCAGGAAATCGATGCGCAGATCGTCCAGATGCGCAACCAGGAGGTGGGCATGGAGATCGTGAACGATCTGATGACCGTTCAGACCGTTCTGCCAGTTGGCAAGACCGCCAAGTTGTACAACATCGTTGGCGACATCGCCGATGACGTGTCGGTGAGCCTGGATGGTCAGGCTCCGTACTCCTTCGACCACACCGAGTACGACAGCGACGGGGATCCGATCCCGGTGTTCTCCGCCGGCTATGGCGTCAACTGGCGCCACGCCGCAGGGCTGAATACCGTCGGCATCGACCTGGTGCTCGACTCGCAAGAAGCGAAGTTTCGCAAGTACAACAAGCGCCTGGTCAGCTACATGCTGGACGGCGACGGCAACATCCAGGTGGCGAGCTACCCGGGACAGGGCCTGCGCAATCACCGCAACACCATCAAGCTCAACCTGGGCAGCGGCTCGGGCGGTGCCAACATCGACCTGACCACCGCCGGCGCCGACGCAATCATCGCGTTCTTCGGCACCGGTGCATTCGGCCAGGCTGCGCGCACCAACAAGGTCGCCGCGTACGATGTCCTCTGGGTGTCCTACGAGATCTGGGCGAACCTGAATAAAGCCTACGTGGTGAACGGCCAGGTCATCGGCACCGTTCTGTCCGTCGTAGCCCCGTTCATGCCGGTGCGCGAGATCAAGCCGACCTATGCCTTCTCCGGCAACGAGTTCCTCGGCTACGTCCGCCAGCGCAGCGTTGTCAGCCCACTGGTCGGCATGACCACCGGCGTAACTCCGCTGCCGCGCCCGCTGCCGAACACCAACTACAACTTCCAAATCCTGGGCGCCTTCGGCCTGCAGGTGAAGAAGGATGCGGAAGGTCTGGCCGGCGTGATCTACGGCGCCGTGATCTCCTAAGGAGGCGACCATGCCCAAATACGAAGTGACCATCCCCTGGAATGGCGTCATCGCTGGCCAGGTCATCGACCTGGATTCGGTTCATCCTGCCATCGCGGCCAACGTCCGTCCTGTCGCGGAACGCGAGGTGGACGCCACCTCCGCGGATGACGCCGAGCAGGTGCTGCTGAAGGCCTGGGAACAGGCTGACGGCATCGTTCGCGAAGCCCAGGCCAAGGCCGTAGAGATCATCGATACCGCCAAGGCCGAAGCGGCCACGTTGACTTCCGAGTCTACCAAGCCGGCCGGCCAGCTGACTCCGGCGATCACGGCCGACGCCAACGAGCGCCGCGAACTCATCAAGGCGCGCCTGAAGGAGCTGAAGATCGAGTTCGACGGCCGCAAAGGCGAAGATGATCTCGCCGCGCTGCTGCCGGAAGGCGAACTGGCGAAGCTGTTCCCCGCCGAGTGATCGGCACCTGACGAGAGGCCGCCTTCGGGCGGCTTCGTCGTTTCTGGCCCCTGCAAAGGGGCCTTTCTCTTTCTGGAGCCCGACATGCTCACGACTGACCAGGCCAAGGAGTACTTGGCCTCCGTCGGCATTACGCTGCCGGACTTCTTGGTTGACCTATTGGTCGGCCAGGCCAACGGCATCAATGACTGCTTGGCCGAGCATTACGACGCCGCGACCGCGACGCTGATCCAGCTTTACCTGGTCGGCCTGCTCGCGCTTGCCCAGGGTGATAAGTACATCTCCAGCCAGACCGCGCCGTCTGGCGCTTCCCGTTCGTTCCGGTATCAGGGCTTCGCCGACCGCTGGAAGGGAACGCTGAATCTGCTGCGGGGCCTGGACAAGTACGGCTGTGCCTCTGAATTGATCCCTGCCGATCCGACCCAGACAGCCCATGGCGGCCTATGGATCGCTTCGGCTGGCTGCATGTGCGAGGACTGAAATGTCAGCTACGGCCAATTGGTCTTATACGAATGTGGCCACCGTGCGGCCCTTCGTGAAGATCGACCTGAAGACTCAGGCGACGATCTACGGCGATGAGTACGAGATCGCCTGCACCTGGGAGGCGAAGAGCGAGACGGTGCGTGACGCCGGCGGCCAGAGCGGCGCTCAGGGCTCCGAGTTCGTTAGTCGCCACATGATCTACACCGAGGATGCGCGCCCGAAATACCTTGATCTCATTCAGTTCGACGGCTCGAACGGCTGGGAAGAAATCCGGTCGGTCACGAACTGGGACATGTCCTTCTTCGGTGAAGAGCCGGACTACCTGTTGGTGACCTGAATGCCCGTCAAAGGAATCGAGCGCGTTCGCCGTGGATTCAAGGTCACTGTCGATCGCATAAGCCAGAAGGTGAGCGAAGGCGCTGTCTACGCGATCCTCAGTCAGGGCGCTGCAATGGCGCAGACCATGACGCCAATCGATACCAGCAACCTGATCAATAGCCAGTACGCGCCGCAGATCAGCGTCGATCGCGGCAAGGTGATGGGCAATGTTGGGTATACGGCCTCTTATGCTGGCGCAGTGCATGACGCGCCCGGGACCACTGTTGGCAAAGGCGTGCCGCGCGATCCAGCCGATCCAAGCCGAGGAGACTTCTGGGACCCGAACGCCGAGCCGGAATTCCTCAGCAAGGGCTTCGAGCAGATCGAGTCCGCAGTGCCATCGATCCTGAGGAGCTACTACCGTGTATGAGGCCTTCGTCGACTGGCTGACTGCGGTGCTCGGCGAGACCTACGAGGTAAGCACCGGACAATGGGTGGACGGTCCGAGCTTGGCCGATACCTGGATCGCTGCCGTAGTGCAGAACGGTGGTCCGCCAGTGAGCGTCGATGACCGACGGCAGCGCTACCGCGTAATCCTGCTGGGCCCCCGCAATGGCCGCCAGCATGTCTCCACCATCAACCAGAACATCGAATCACTGGTGCAGGCCGCCATGGGCGATGCCGTGCCCTGTGGCGCCGCTTCCGTGCGCGCGATCGGAGAGCCGGTAGGTCCCGGCTACACCACCGAGAACCGGGCCTGGTACAGCCTGGACCTTGAAGTTCTCTTCTGAAGAGGAGCCTAAAGATGGCTTGCAAGAAACTGAAATTCCCCGGGAAGGATGTCGTCCTGGAGTACGTGATCGGCTGCGGCGATGAGCTTCCAGCAGAAATCGACTGGCGGCGCTTCGGCTCTCTGCGCACCAAGGAGTTCGAAATCTCCTGGGACACCGCGGATGCCACTGATGCCGATTCCATCGGCTCGCTGCGCGAGAACCTGGCTACCTTCCAGTCCATGACCATTTCCGGCGACGGCACAGTGAAGGCCTCCGGCGCAGGTTCTCAGAACCTGATCGACCTGACCAAACACGTGGTCAACCCTGTAGCCACCGGTGGCCAACCCGCTGTATGGCTGCGCATGACCTTCCCGGACCTGACCTTCATCGCCTACAGCCTGATCAGCACCCTCAGCCGCTCGGCGCCCTACGATGACGTGACCACCTACAGTTTCGAGGCCTCTGCTACTGCCTCGGACTTCGGTCTGATCGTCGAGGACACTCCGGATGCTGATGCTCCTGATCCCGCCAGCATCCAGGTAGTGCCGGAAACCCTGACGCTCACCGTCGGTGAAGGCTTCAACTTCGAGGGCGTGGTACTTCCGGTCGGTGCTCCGCAGGGCCTGCGCTGGACCTCCAGCGCGCCGGCAGTCGCTGCGGTAAACCAGGTCTCCGGCGAGGTCACTGCACTGTCGGCCGGCTCGGCGACCATCACCGCCGCCTCCAGCGTAGCGCCGGGCATCACCGATACCGCGGCCATCACCGTAGTACCCCTGGTGCAAGGCATCACCGTATCGCCTACCTCCGTCAGCGTGGAGGAGGGCGCCACCCAGCAACTGACCGCTGCAGTGAGCCCGGTAGGCGCCTCGGCCGGCCTGGTCTACGAGTCGGCGAATACCGCGGTTGCCACCGTCAGTTCCACTGGCCTGGTAACTGGCGTCGTAGCAGGCACCACCAACGTCAAGATCACCAGCGCCGCACGGCCGTCGGTGAGCGTGACCGTTCCGGTAACCGTGACTGAGGCATGATCCTCACCGAGACCGGTGAAATAGGCGTGCACGTTGGAAGCAACGTGCATGTCCTTCGGCCTTCCCTCTACGCCATGACGCAGATCGGCGAGCCGGCGCAGATCGTAGAGGTGTATGCCACGGTAATGTGCGATGGGCTGCAAGGAAAAGCGGCCCTTGACCAGTTTGCGGACGCCCTGGCGGTCATCAATGCCTGCAGCGAGGAAGACCTGTCCGAGGTGTTTGGTAGCTATGGCGACGACCTGGAGTATCGGCCGGGTGCGGCCCCGAGGGAACACGTTCTTCCCTTGGCCCGCTGCCTGCTCCGTCATGGGATAACCGGAGACCAAGCGCCTCTCCCGCGGAAAGCGGACGAAGATCCAGAGTACATCCGAGAGTTCGTGGCCAGGGACCATGTGGCCTTGGCCATGGCTCACCTGGGGATCAGCGAACGAGAGGCCTGGGGGATGACCATGACCAGCCTGGTCGGGGCCCTAAGGGCGAAATTCCCAAGGATGGAAAGCAGCGCCCCGGGTTCCAGGGCCCCCAGCAAGGAAGAGCACGACGCGACGATGGAGTGGTTCGAGAGGATCGAGGCGAAGCGCAGGGCCAGGTTAGGGTCTCACTGAAAAGCAAAACCCCCGGTACGCGCCAACGTCCGGGGGTTTTTAGTTTCCACCCCCATCAGCCTGGGAGCAGAACATTGGTTAATTATAGGCCCAAGCATCGGGTCAAGGTAGACGGGAAGATGAACGCAACTGATGCCGGAATCGTCGGTAAGCGTCTGGCTAATGCCGCACTAATCCTGGCCACAGGTGTAGCGGTAGCTTCGATCATCGCAGCTCTTGGGGTTGCGCTGGGCTGACGAAGGAGACGAAGACAATGCGCGCATGCAAGAACGCCGAGCTAGAGGCAAACGTCACTCAGATGGCAGAGATGCTGAAGAGTGGCGCTTGGGGCCCCATGAGCCTCACTGGCCCTGCGGCTGATCTGCACGAAGCCATCACTCGGCTGCACATGGACCTGGAAGAGGTTGCAGCCGAGCGAGATTGCCTGGCAAAGCCGGATCAAATCTGACCAGTGGTTTCATCGCGGCGTCAATCCGGGTTACCACCAGGTTCTTCAGCCAATCTGACCGCAAGCAGAACCCAGCCCAGCGCTAGGTTTTGGTGTTGAAGCTTTGGTATCCTCCTGATATTCACAGGAGGAAAATCAATGCTTGGATATAGCAAGGGAGAGTGGATTCTAGGGGTTATCGTAGGAGTTCCCGCATTTTGGTATGCATGGACATTTATTTCGGATCCAAAACAACAGAAAGTATCAGAAAAGGCATCTCCTGAAGAAATAGTTGAATGCAAGAGCAGAATTGAACACAACTATCCAAAAGGATATAAGGTTGACGTTTCTGTTCTTACGGGAAGCTCTAGCGATAAAAAAGGTCCAGAAGGATCGTCAAGAGTTAAGCTATATTTTGATGTTTATTATCCATCTGGAATGCAAAGCTTTCAGGGTATCTGTCAGTTTTTTGATGGCGCACCGCCGCTTTTAGTTCAGACAAGGTAGTTTTTTGTTTTCTTAAAACCCGCTTATGCGGGTTTTTTTATTTTATGGAGATGGAATATGTCTGAGAAGGTTGGAAGCATCTATTACACCGTGGAGGCCAAGACAGAAGCCCTTCTCAATGCAGAAAAGGACGTCTCTAAATCTATGGATAAAATGTCCTCTGAGATGGATAAGGCAGATAAGTCTGCCGACAATCTCAATACCGGTTTGAGCAAGCTGGCGAAAGCCATTGGGGCGGTCATTGCTGCGAATACTCTTCGCGATATGGCGAGCATGGTGCAAAAATACCAGGAGATGGCCGACCGAGTTCGACTAGCCACGTCGTCTACGCAGGAGTTCAACACGGTTCAGGCGAGGTTGCTGCAAACTGCCAATGGCACCTATCGTTCGCTGCAGGAGGCACAGGAGCTCTACATTCGCACTGCCGATAGCCTTCGCAGTCTCGGTTATACAACCGCCCAGGCGATGGATGTGCAGGATTCTCTGTCCTATGCCTTCGTGACCAATGCCACCAGCGCCGATCGTGCCGGCGCCGCCATCGATGCCTTCAGCAAGTCGATCAATACTGGAAAGGTCGCTGCTGACCAGTGGGAAACCATTAGCTCTGCGGTTCCTACAGTGATTAACCAGATCGCCGCCGCATCAGGCAAGTCAGCTGCCGAAGTTCGCGCGCTTGGAGCCGCCGGAAAACTGACTGCTACTCAACTGTCGGAAGGTCTGCGCAAGGCTCTAGACGAGAATGCCAAGGCCGCTGCCGGAATGACCAACAACCTGGTTGATGCGGGTGTTCGCACGAAAACAGCACTCACCCAAGTTCTCGTTTCCCTGGAGGACCAGACTGGGGCTCTGGATACGCTCACAAACGGGATCATTTCGGCAGCCGATGCAGTGCTGAATTTTGGCCTAGACGCGCAGAAGATGGAGTCCTTTCTGCAATCTGCAGCTGTTGCTGGGGCTGCCCTGGCGTCGATCGTCGCTGGTCGTTTGATTATGGGGCTCAAGGATTCTGCTGCCGCCCTGTATGCATCGACTATCGGCGCTGCCGCCAAGGCAAAAGCTGACCTGGCTGCTGCTCAGGCTGCTACCGTCCTGGCCGCAGAAGAATTGATCCAGGCCCGCGCCGCCGCTGAGGCATCTGTGGGGCTCAGCACCCATGCAGCTGCCGCACAGAGACTCGCCGTTGCCGAGACGCAAGCGACAGCCGCTACCGCCGCTCTGACCGTGGCTCAGCGCGCAGCGGCTGGCGCCGCAACGGTGGCAGGCGCGGCCATGACTGGCTTGCGCACAACCATGGCATTCCTTGGCGGCCCAGCTGGTTTAATTCTACTGGCTGCAACTGCGCTCGCTACGTTCGGCATTAGTGCTCGTAATGCTAAAACAAGCGTAGATGCTCTAACAGCATCTATTAATGACATGACTAGTGCGCAGTTAAAAGTATTAAATCTAGATATAGATAAAAAGATACTGGAGTTGTCTAGTAAATTAAAGACTTTGGCTGATAACTATGCCTATGCCAGCGAAAATGCTAACGATACAAGTAGTCGTGGCAGGAGATTTGCAGAAGACCAAGTGCGTATTGCTGGAGAGATATCCAATGTTAACCAGGAGCTTGAGAAATATGCTCGGCGCCGGTCAGAAATTAACAAGATTCTAGATGGAACTGCTAATGGAGGAAATAAACCGACTGGCGCTCCGACGTTGACTAATCCCACGCCTCCGGATGACTCAATTGCGAAGAAGGCTGCAGCCGAGGCCAAAAAGCGTGCGAACGAAATTCGTCAGGGCACGTTGGAAAATGAGAAAGCGATCGGAGATCTATCGCAGGCCCTCGCGCAGGCCGGCCTGAAGGCGCAGGACCTCGCCGAAGCACAGGCGGTCATGAAGCTCAATGAGTACGCCACCCCCGAGCAGATTGCCCAAGTAAAAGCCCTCGCCGCAGCGCTATATCAAGCCGAGCAGGCGAAAGCGAATAAGCAGCTCCTGGGCCAAGTGGATCCCATCGCCGGCGAGAACCAGGCCTATCAAACAGAGCTGGAGAACCTGAAAAAGCTGAACGATGCCAAGCTTCTTGAGGAGGAGCGCTATCAGGAACTTCGCACTCAGGCAGAGCAAGATCACGATGACCGGCTGAAGCAGTTGGAAGAAGAGCGATTCCGTCGTCAGTCGGCCGGCAACGAGTTGATCATGGCCACCCTGGATGACATCCAGCAGGCCGGAACTAACGCCATGGTTGGGCTGATCACGGGCGCCAACAACGGCAAGGAAGCCATGCAGCAACTGGCAGGATCAATGCTCAACCAGGTAGTTGGTGCGCTGGTTAAGGTAGGCATCGAGCAGGCCAAGAACTTCATCATGGGGCAGAGCATGCAGGCGACCGCAACTGCCCAGGGCGTTGCTCAGGCCGGGGCGTTGGCTGGAGCATATGCCCCAGCAGCAGCTGCGGCCTCTGTGGCCTCGTTTGGCGGCGCCGCCACGGCAGGTCTTGCTGCTATGGCTGCTGCCGTCCCCGCGATGCTTGGACTGCTCGGTGGCCGGCAATATGGCGGCTCGGTCGCTCCCGGCGGGATGTACCGGATCAACGAGAACGGCGCGCCCGAGGTATTCAATGCTGCCAACGGCAGGCAGTACATGCTGCCCAACTCCCGCGGAGAGGTGGTGAGCAATAAAGACGCTTCAGGAGGAAGCTCTCCCGCTGTAAATGTTTCGGTCAATCTGCACGAGGATGCTTCTCGGGCCGGGCAGGTCACGAAAAGCGTGGGCCCCGATGGAGAAGTCCAGATTGATGCCTGGGTGGCGAATCTTCTATCCGATGGGAAGACATCGAAGGCGATTAGCCAGGCGTTTGGTCTAAAGCGGAGAGGCACATGATCGAATACCCAGAAGAACTGCCTTTCCCGCAGCGCTCCGGGTATGGGTTCACTCCGATGAGCCCGTTACTGCGCTCCGAGTTGCAGAGCGGTCGAGCGCGCCAGCGCCGTAGGTTCACCAGCACTCCAACGGTGGGCAGCTTCACTTGGCTGCTCAGCGACACCCAGGCTGTTCTGTTCGAGGCATGGTTCAAGGAAGTGCTGCTCGACGGATCGCAGTGGTTTGAATGTCCGCTCAAGACACCGATGGGCAAGAAGGCATATGTCGCGCGGTTCACGGATATCTATTCAGGTCCGGTGCTATTCGGGCGCAGCCATTGGCAGTACAGCGCCAATCTTGAGCTTCGCGAACGACCAGTGTTGATTGGCGGCTGGGCAATTTACGCGCCTCAGTTCGTTGCACACATGAACCTGGTAGACCTTGCAGTGAACAGGGAGTGGCCTGAAGCATGACCATTCTCGAACGCGTGTATGCCTCTGGGGGGCCAGAGGTGGCGATTGCCACCATCGAACTGTCCTGCGACGCCTGGGCGGATTCGCTGTTCCTGTGCCAGGGATTCGAGGACCAGGTTTTCACCACCGAGGATGCCAGGACGGTGACTTTCCAGGCGGCCGGCATTGATGTTGCGATCCCGAAGCGAGACAACTCCGGCGCGCAGGAAGTGGGCTTCGCCATCGACAACGTGACCGGGGAAGCCCAGCAGCGAATCGATACTGCCCTGGATGCTGGCGCGAAGGTCTTCCTGACGCTGCGCATCTTCCTC
>Ga0182735_1001386_pt1 | contig 16237 bp, 17 predicted proteins | sample eDN5th30CKraftMG_FD_128524 | JGI IMG/M metagenome (GOLD analysis project Ga0182735, IMG submission 128524) | Enriched Miracle-Growth compost microbial communities from Emeryville, California, USA - eDNA 5th pass 30_C Kraft MG (version 2) (version 2) ... | reverse complement strand
GGGGTGCCCGCCGCCGAGCTGGATGCGCTGAACCTGGCCTGGCATCGCCTGGACCCCTGGCCCGATTCGGTGGCCGGGCTGGCGCGCCTGAAATCGCGCTACATCATCGCGCCGCTGTCCAACGGCAATATCCGGCTGATGCTGGATATGGCCAAGCGGGCCGGGCTGCCCTGGGACGCCATCCTGGGCGCCGAGGTGGCGCAGGCCTACAAGCCCATGCCCGAGGCCTATCTGCGCACCGCCGACGTGCTGGGGCTGGCGCCCGGCGAGATCGGCATGGTGGCCGCCCACAACGGCGACCTGGCGGCGGCGCGCCAGTGCGGGCTGAAGACGGCATTCGTGCGCCGGCCCGCCGAGCACGGGCCGGGGCAGACCACCGACCTGCGGCCCGCGCAGGACTGGGACGCGGTGGCCGACGATTTCGGCGACCTGGCGGACCAGCTGCTGCGCTGATCCGCGCGCGTCCCGGCGTGACTTGCCGGCGTTATCCGCCGGTATTACTTGCCGGCGATATTGCCCAGCTTGCGGATGGTCTCTTTCTCGGTTTCCACGCTTTTCAGCGCCGCCTGCGTGTAGGCCTGGTGGTCCAGGTACAGGGGCGACACGCCCAGCTGGATCAGCTTCTGCTGGAAGGCCGGGTCTTTCATGGTGTCGCCGATGGCGCCGTCGATCTTGGCCACGACGTCGGCCGGCATGCCCTTCGGGCCCGCGATGCCGAAGGCGGATGTGTGCACCACGTTGTAGCCCGATTCCTTCAGCGTGGGCACGTCCGGCAGCGAGGCCGAGCGCTTTTCGCCCAGCGTGGCCAGCGCGCGCACATCGCCGTTCTGGATGTAGGGCAGGATGCCGCTGGCGCCCACCAGTGTCTGGATGTGCCCGCCCATCAGCGCGGCCAGCGCGTCCGACTCGCCCTTGAACGGAATGTGCGTCCATTGCACCCGCAGCGCCTCGCTGAGCTGCACCATGGCGATGTGCTGGCTGCTGTAGGCGCCAGGCGTGCCGTACGAGATCGAATCGGTGTGGCTCTTGGCGTACGAGACCAGGTCGCCCAGGGTCTTCCACTGCGAATTGCCTTTGACGGCCAGGTAGTAGTCGTAGCCGGCGACCTGCGAAATGTAGGTGAAATCGCGGGCGGGGTCGTACGGCGCGCCGGTGATGTGGGGCATGCGGTAGATGCCGATGGGCACCATGGTGATGGTGTAGCCGTCGGGCTTGGTCTGCAGCATCTGGATGGCGCCCATGGTGCCGTTGGCGCCGGTCTTGTTCTCGACCACCACCGATTGCCCCAGGCGCTTGCCCATCTGCTCGGCCAGCGCGCGGCCGACCTGGTCGGTGACGCCGCCGGCCGAGTAGGGCACGATCAGGCGGATGGGCTGGTTCGGGTAGGCGGCTTGCGCGTGCGCGCCGGCCGACGCCAGCCCCAAGGCGGCGATCATCGTGGCGATCAACGGTGTTTTCATGGGTGTGGTCTCCTGTGAGTTATCGGAATGAGGCATCAGCGGTCGCGGCGGTACGGCGATGGATGCGCCGGCGCCAGGCGTGCCTGGCAATCGCCGAACCCGATGCGGTAGCCCGGCGCGTCGCCGCAATGCGCGCGCAGGGTGATTTCGTCGCCGTCGCACAGAAAGGTGCGCTGTTCGCCCGACGGCAGCGTGATGGGCTGGCGGCCGCCGGAAGTCTGTTCCAGCAGGCTGCCGTCGCCCGTGTGGTCGGGCGTGGAAATGGTGCCCGAGGCCAGCAGGTCGCCGGGGCGCAGGTTGCAGCCGCCCAGCGTGTGCTGGGCCAGCATCTGCGCCGGCGTCCAGTACAGGTGCCGCGCATGCGACAGCGCCAGGCGGTGCGCCGGCAGGCCCTGGTCGCGCATGGCCGGGGTGGAAATCCAGACCTCCAGCGCGATGTCCAGGCCGCCTTGCCGCTGGTCCTGCGCGTCCACCAGGTAGTCCAGCACGGGCGGGTCGGCCGGGTCGCGCGCCATGGCGGCGCGGCGGAACGGCGCCAGCGCCTCGGACGTGACGACCCAGGGCGAGACGGTCGAGGCGAAGTTCTTGCCCTGGAACGGTCCCAGCGGCTTGTATTCCCAGGCCTGGATGTCGCGTGCGGACCAGTCGTTGAACAGGCCGTAGCCGGCGATGTGTTCGGGGGCGTCGGCGATGGCCACCGGTTCGCCCAGTGCGTTGCCGGGGCCGGCCCAGATGGCCAGTTCCAGCTCGAAATCGACGCGCGCGCTGGGCTGCAGGCGCGGCACGTCGTCGCTGGCGACCTGCCCCCAGGGCCGGCGCACGGCTTCGCCCGATACGGTGATGGACGAGTGGCGGCCGTGATAGGCGATGGGCAGGTGCTTGTAGTTCGGCAGCAGCGGGTTGTCGGGGCGGAACAACGTGCCGGCCTTCACGGCATGGTGGATGCCGCAATAGAAATCGGTGTAGCCGCCGATGGTGGCGGGCAGCGCCAGGCGGCAATCGGCCATGGCGTGCAGCAGGCGGTCGGCCTGCGCGGCCGCCGGGTGGCCGCTGGCCAGCAGGTCGAACAACGCATGGCGGATGGCGCGGCGGTCGCGCGCCGGCAGGCCCATCCAGGCATTCAGGCTGGGCGCGCGCAGCGCCTGGCATGCGGCCCGGGGCAGGGCGTCCAGCAGGCCCGCGTCCAGGGCGGCCCGCACGTCCAGCACGCAGTCGCCGATGGCCACTGCGATGCGCCCGCCGGCGCTGTCCAGCACGCCCATGGGCAGGTTCTGCAGCGGGAACTGCCGATGGCCGTTGGCGCTGGCCACCCAGCTGGCGCGCGACGCGTCGTGAGTATGGTCGATCATTGTCGTGCCCTTATTGCGCGGTGGTGCCGCCATCCATGGCCCAGGCCACGCCGCGCACTTCGGTGGCCGCCGGCGAGCAGAAGAATGCGGCCAGGTCGGCGATCTGCCCGGCGGTCACGAAGCGCCCGGAAGGCTGGCGCAGGCCGATCAGCCGCTGCGTGGCGGTGTCGTTGTCCAGCCCTTCGCGTGCGGCCAGCGCGTCGATCTGCTTCTGCACCAGCGGGGTGTGGACCCAGCCGGGGCAGATGGCGTTGCAGGTGATGGCCGTGGGCGCCGTTTCCAGCGCCACCGATTTGGTCAGGCCGATCAGGCCATGCTTGGTGGCGTTGTAGCCGACCTTGCCGGCACGGCCGCGCAGGCCGCTGATCGAGGCCATGTTGATGATGCGGCCCCAGTCGCGCTCGCGCATGGCCGGCAACGCGGTGCGGATGGTGTGGAAGCTGGCCGACAGGTTCACCGCCAGCATGTCCTGCCAGATCTGCGGCGAGAATTCCGCGATGGGGCTGACGTGCTGGATGCCGGCGTTGTTGACCAGGATGTCCAGCGCGCCGTGGCGGCGGTTCAGGCCGGCGATCATCTGCTCGATCTGCAGGTAGTCGCGCAGGTCGCAGGGCGCGAATTCGGGGCGGTCGGCGTACTGCTGCTCGAACTGGTCGCACAGGGCCTCGGCCTCGGCCGCGCTGGCCAGGCCGTTGAGCACCAGGTGCGCGCCTTCGCCAGCCAGGCGCCGTGCCACTTCCAGCCCGATGCCGCTGGTGGACCCCGTCACGAGCGCCACCCGTCCCTTCAACAATGCCATGCCCATCTCCGTATCAGTCGAACGTATCGGGGCACAGCGTATGCCGGGACGATTATGATGTCTAATACATATTTACTGGCCAATTTATATTCAGTGCGTATTATTCTCCCCATCACCGGAATGCCATGGAATTGCGCCACCTGATCAGCTTCATCGTTGTCGCCGAAGAACGGAGCTTCACGCGCGCCGCGTTGCGCCTGCATATCGCGCAGCCGCCGCTGAGCCAGCGCATCCGCGAACTGGAAGACGAGCTGGGCGCGCGCCTGTTCGAACGCAGTACGCGCAAGGTGGCGCTGACCAGCGCCGGGCGCGCATTCCTGGACCACGTGCGCGGCTTGCCGCGCCAGCTCGACGAGGCGGTGCAAGCCTGCCGGCGCGCCCAGCGCGGCGAGACCGGCAAGCTGCGGCTGGGCTACACCGGCCGCGCCAGCCAGGCCCAGTTGCCGCGCCTGCTGGGCCAGCTGCGGCACGCCTACCCCGACGTCATGCTCGACATCCAGGGGCCGCTGCCCACCGGCGCGCTGCGCCTGAAGCTGCTGGAAGACGAACTGGACGCGGCGCTGTGTTTCCTGCCGATCGAAGGGCCGGGCCTGCAGACACGCGTGTCGCTGGAAAGCGAATTCGCCATGGCGCTGCCCGCTTCCCACCCCATGGCCCGGGCGCGCAGGCTGGCGCTGCGCCAGTTGCAGGCCGAGCCTTTCGTGGCGTATCCGTCGGGGCAGGGTTTTCATTTGCGGCAGGCCATGGAGGCCATTTGCCGCGATGCCGGTTTCGTGCCGCGCGTGGTGCGCGAGTCCGAGGCATCGCAGACGCTGCTGTGCCTGATCGCCGCGGGGGTCGGGGTGGGCCTGATCCCGCGCGAGATCGAGGCCCTGAACATCGAAGGCGTGGTGTTCCGCGCCTTGCCGCGCCAGGCGCGGCGCATCCAGCATGGCCTGGCCTGGCGGCAGGGCAATGACAACCCGGCGCTGGGCCGGCTGCTGGACCTGTTCGGCCAGGGCTAGCCGCGCCGGGGCCGGCAGCCTAGGGCGCCGGGTTGGGCTGCTGGACGTGGATGCGCTCGATCGCTTCCAGCACGGCAGGCGGCAGGGTGACCTGGACGCTGTCGATGTTTTCCTTCAGCTGGTCCAGCGTGGTGGCGCCCATCAGGTTGCTGGCCACGAACGGCCGCTGGTTGACCCAGGCCAGCGCCAGCTGCGCCGGCGACAGGCCGTGGTCGCGCGCCAGCTGCACATACTGCCGCGTGGCGGCCTCGGCGCGCTCGTTGCTGTAGCGCGTGAAGCGCGTGTACAGCGTCAGCCGCGCGCCTTCGGGGCGGGCCCCGTCCAGGTACTTGCCGGCCAGCACGCCCATGGCCAGCGGCGAATAGGCCAGCAGGCCGACGTCTTCGCGGTGGCTGAATTCCGACAGGCCGTTTTCGTAAGTGCGGTTGAGCAGGCTGTACGGGTTCTGGATGGACACGATGCGCGGCAGGCCCTGGGCCTCGGCGTGCTTGAGGAACTGCGCCACGCCCCACGGGCTTTCGTTCGACACGCCGATGTTGCGCACCTTGCCCGCGCGCACGAAGTCCTGCAGCACTGCCAGGGTTTCCTGGATGGGCACGGTGTCGTCGTCCATGACCCATGGATAGGGGCGGCCGAAGGTAGCGGTGGTGCGGTCGGGCCAGTGCAGCTGGTACAGGTCCAGGTAATCGGTCTGCAGGCGCTTCAGGCTGTCGTGCAGCGCGGCGGTCAGGTTCTTGCGGTCCAGGAACGTCTTGCCGTCGCGGATGTGGCCGGGGCGCTTGGGGTCGCGCACCGGGCCGGCCGCCTTGCTGGCCAGCACGATGTCGTGGCGGCGGCCGGTCTTGGCCAGCCACGTGCCGATATAGGTCTCGGTGCGGCCCTGGGTCTCGGGCTTGGGCGGCACGGGATACATCTCGGCGGTATCGACCAGGGTGACGCCGCGCGACAGCGCGTAGTCCAGCTGCCGGTGCGCGTCGGCTTCGCTGTTCTGTTCGCCCCAGGTCATGGTGCCCAGGCCGATCAGGCTGACTTCGGTATCGGTACGGCCGAGTTTGCGGTATTTCAAGGATGGGACTCCGGTGGGGAAAGAATGCGGTCGATGTTACTACCGCGCCGGCGCGCAATGATCTAATAGCCGGGCAACACCCTGGAGACTGGCCGTGAAGAGTTTCGAGCCGTATCTGCGCGACTGGCGCCTGGTGCCCGACGGCAGGCCCGTCAAGACCGCCACCAGCCGCTTGCTGCCGGTGCGCCGGGACGGCGTGGCGGCAATGCTGAAGGTCGCGCGGGTGGACGAAGAGCGCCGCGGCGGCCGGTTGATGGCCTGGTGGGACGGCGACGGCGCGGCCCGAGTGCTGGCGCACGACGGCGATGCGCTGCTGCTGGAACGCGCCCTGGGCCCGCTGTCGCTGGCCCGCATGGCGCGCGGTGGCGACGATGCGCGCGCTACCCGCATCCTGTGCGCCGCGGTGGCGCGCCTGCATGCCCCGCGCGCGCGGCCCCTGCCGGACCTGGTGCCGTTGCGCGGCTGGTTCCGCGACCTGTGGCCCGCGGCCCGGCTGCACGGCGGGCTGCTGGCGGCCAGCGCCCGCCATGCGCGGGCCTTGCTGGCGCAGCCGCGCGAAGTCGGCGTGCTGCATGGCGATATCCACCATGGCAATGTGCTGGACTTCGGCCCGCGCGGCTGGCTGGCCATCGATCCGAAATCCCTGCACGGCGAGCGCGGTTTCGACTACGCCAACCTGTTCTGCAACCCCAGCCCCCGCGCCGCGCTGGCCCGCGGGCGTTTCGAGCCGCGCCTGGACATCGTGGCGGCCGAGGCCGGGCTGGACCGGCGCCGGCTGCTGCAGTGGATCCTGGCCTGGGCAGGCCTGTCGGCCGTGTGGATGACGCAGGACGGCGCCGACCCGGCCGGCGCCCTGCGGGTGGCCGAGCGCGCGGCCGCGGCGCTGGCGTGAAGGCGGCGAGCCCCGAGCCTGGCGCGGGCGCGCTACGCTGTCGGTATTTCCGTTCGATCGTCATGCCGTGCACCGGCAGGAGGCCCCGATGAAACCCCGTGTCACATTGATCACCCTGGGCGTGGACGACCTGGAGCGCGCCTTGCGGTTCTACCGAGATGGCCTGGGCTGGTCCACGCCCGGCATCGTGGGCGCCGAATTCGAATACGGCGCCGTCGCGTTTTTCGACCTGCAGCCCGGCCTGAAGCTGGCCCTGTGGCCGCGCGCCAGCCTGGCGCACGACAGCGGCGTGGCGGTCGGCCCGCGCAGCGCCACCGAATGTTCGCTGGCCCACAACGTGGCCGACCGAGACGAGGTCGACCGGGTCATGCGGCAGGCCCGCGAAGCCGGCGCCGTCGAGGTCAAGCCCGCCGCCGACACCTTCTGGGGCGGCTATGCGGGCTATTTCCAGGATCCGGACGGCCACCTCTGGGAAGTGGCCTGGAACCCGCAGCTGCTGCCGCGGGATTGACGCCGGCAGCGGCGCAATGCCGCTACTGGGCGGCGCCGGTGGCGCTGGATACGTACTGCGCCAGGGCCTGGACGTCGGCGTCGCTCAGCGCGTCGAAGGCGGGCATGACGCCGATGCCGTTGCGCACGGCCTGGGCCACGCGGTTGGCATCGGGCTTGAGCTCGTCCAGGTTGGGGCCGATGGTGCCGGCCGCGCCGGCGTCGTCCAGGGTATGGCAGACGGCACAGGCCGGCGTGGCGCCCTTGGTGAAGAGGGCGCGGCCGGCCTCGGCGTTGGCCGGGTCAGCCGCGCCGGCGGCCGCCGAGTACAGGCCGGCCGCCAGCAGGGCCGGCAAGACGCGCCAGGCGGCGCGGCGGCAGGATGAAACGTGCTGCGAGGTGTTGCGCATCGATACCGCCCTTCCTAGGACACCGTGATCTTCAGCGCATGGTCGCGCCAGCTGGTATTCAGGTAGCCGCGCACGTTCTCGACGCGCTCTTCGACCTGCACGTTGCCTTCGGTGTCTTCGACGCGGCTGGCCAGCGTGTGCTCGCCGGCCGGCAGCTCGACGGGCAGGGCGAACTGGCGCCAGGCGTACTTGCCCAGGTCGGGGCCCACCAGCGTGGCCTGTTTCCAGGTCTTGCCGCCATCGATCGAGACATCCACGCGCTTGACGGCATGGATGCCGCCGAACGCCACGCCGCGCACCAGCGCGCGGCCGGCCTTGACGGCTTCGCCGTCGGCGCCGGGCGCGGTGATCCACGACTTGGGCGTCATGGCCCAGGCCGACGGGTATTGCGGCCCCGGCTTGGCGTCCAGCGGCGCCAGGCGGTAGCTGCTCTGCTGGATCTTGACCGGGCTTTGCTCGGCGGTGAACGCCAGGCGCTTGATGTACTTGACGTTGTTCACGCCGGTGTAGCCCGGCACGATCAGGCGCAGCGGCCCGCCGTGCGCCAGCGACAGCGGCTCGTTGTTCATTTCCCAGGCCAGCATGGCGTCCTGCATGGTCTCGCGCGGCACCGAGCGTTCCACCATCACGGTCTTGGGGTCCAGGCCCTCGGGCAGTTTCTCGCCGCCGGTGCCGGTCATGTAGGCGGGGTCGCCGTCTACGCCGCCCAGGTACTCGACCAGCGCGCGCACCGGGATGCCGGTCCACATGACGCAGCCGGCCGCGCCAACCGTCCATTTTGTGCCGCTGGGCTGGTGCGGGAAGAAGCCGCGGCCGTTGCCCGAGCATTGCAGCACCGTGGCCATGGTTTCCACGCCCAGGGTCTTGAGTTCGCCCAGGGTCAGGGTGCGCGGTTGCTTCACGCCCTGGATCTCGATGGACCAGGCGTCGCGGTCGTCCAGGATGGAGGCGTCGGGCGGCGGCAGGTTGTTGCGCACGTACAGTTCGCGCGACGGCGTGATCACCCCGTCGCCGAACGCGCCGCGCTTGGTCTCGATGGTGTTGGCGCTGTGCACGATGACGCTGTCGGCGTCTTTCCAGGCGGCGTAGGGCGGCAGCGGCTTGGCGGCGGCCGGGGCCGCGGAGGCTGCCGCCTTGCCGGCGGCCTCGCTGGCGCGCGCGATGCCCGACGCGCCCAGGCCGGCCGCGGCGAGGGCGCCGGCGCTACCGGCCAGCAGGCGGCGGCGCGCAGGGTTGAGGGGGAGTGTCTCCATGGCATGCCTCTCCGGTTGCCGCGCATTGCCGGGGCAGGCGCGGTATTGTGGTTATGTCGCGCCGCCAGGGCGGCGGCTGCCTGCCATCATCGACAATGCCGGCTTATATGTCAACCGGTTGTAAGAAGGTCGCTTCATTGGTAGGAAAGAATATATAAACCCGTTGTGAACAATCGCCAGGAGCAATCGCCATGTGCCGCTGGATGGCTTATACCGGTAGTCCCTTGCAGTTGGAGACGGTCATTTTCAAGGCCCGCCATTCGCTGATCGACCAGAGCCTGCACGCGCGCCTGGGCGAGACCACCACCAACGGCGACGGCTTCGGCGTGGGATGGTACGGCCGCGACCCGGCCGAGGCGCCGTTTCGCTACCGCAGCATCCACCCCGCCTGGAACGACCGCAACCTGCGCGAGGCGGCGCGCGCCATCAAGGCGCCGCTGTTCGTGGCGCACATCCGGGCGGCCACCGACACGCCCGCGCAGGAAACCAACTGCCACCCGTTCCGCCACGAGCGCTGGCTGTTCGTGCACAACGGGCTGATCCGCGGTTATCCGCTGGTGCGGCGCGAATTGATGATGCAGGTCGCGCCGCGATACTTCATGTCGCTGGAAGGCTCTACCGATTCGGAGCTGATGTTCCTGCTGGCGCTGAGCTTCGGGCTGGAATCCGACCCGGTGCCCGCGCTGCAGCGCATGGCGGCGGCGGTGGAAGACGCGGGCCATCGCAACGGCGTGGAGCACCCGCTGAACATGACGGTATGCGCGCTGGACGGCGAGCGCCTGATCGCGGTGCGCTATTCCAGCGAGGCGAATTCGCGTTCGCTGTTCCACAACACCGACGTGCGGCACCTGAAGCAGCTGTATCCGGACGAGCCGCGCATCGCGGCGCTGGACGACGACACCTACATGCTGCTGTCGGAGCCGCTGACGGAATTGCCGGGAGCCTGGGAAGAAGTGCCGGAAGCCACCGCCATCATCGCGGGCGGCGGGCAGGTGCGGCACTACCCGTTCGCGCCGCTGCGCTGAGGGGGCTTGCCGCGCCCGGCGTCATTGCACCGCTAGGCCGCGGCCGGCACCGCATACCACAGCGCCGCGAAAAAGTGGCAGGCCGTACCCGCCAGCACGAACAAGTGCCACACGAAGTGCGCGTAGCGCCAGCGCGAATCGCACACGAAGAACAGCACGCCGCCGGTGTAGGCCAGGCCGCCGGCCAGCAGCAGCCACAGCCCGCCGGCGGGCACGCGTTCCAGCACCGGGTCGACGGCGATGGCCACCAGCCAGCCCATGGCCAGGTACAGCCCGGTGGACAGCAGCGGGCGGTCGAGCCGCCGGCATGCCTTCAGCGCCACGCCCAGCGCCGCCAGCCCCCACACCAGGCCCAGCAGCGTCCAGCCCCAGGGCCCGCGCAGCGGCCCCAGCGTGAACGGGGTATAGGTGCCGGCGATCAGCAGGTAGATGGCGGAGTGGTCGAGCACGTTGAACAGCTGCTTGGCGCGGCCGCGCGGCAGCGCGTGATACAGCGTGGATGCCAGGTACAGCAGGCACATGGTGGCCGCGAAGATGGCCGCGCCGGCGATCAGGGCCGCGTCGCCGCGCCGCGTGGCGCCCACGATCAGCAGCGGGGCCGCCAGCAGCGCGCCCAGGGTGCCGACGCCATGGCTGACACTGTTGGCGATTTCTTCGCCCCGGGTCTGGGGGCGGTCGGCGGAAAACGTGGCGGGCATGGATGGGAAGAGGCGGCGCGAAGGCAATACCACACCTTAGGCGTTTGCGTCCGGCAGTTCAAGGCAGCGTGGCGCCTGCCGCTTGATCGCGCACAAGGCCGCGCCGTGCGTCCACCCGCGCTTGTAGAATCTCCGACAGCCGCCACTTGCCGGAGAACCTGCATGCCCGCCGTACAGATCCGCCCCGTGCGCCCCGACGACTTCGATGCCTGGAAGCCGCTGTGGGACGGCTATAACGCTTTCTACGGCCGCGTGGGCGCCACGGCCTTGCCCGATGAGATCACGCGCACCACCTGGGCGCGTTTTTTCGATGGCTACGAACCGGTGCACGCCCTGGTGGCCGAAGCCGAGGACGGCCTGCTGGGGCTGGCGCATTACCTGTTCCACCGCAGCACCACCGCGCTGGGGCCCAACTGCTACCTGCAGGATCTGTATACCGCCGAGGCGGCGCGTGGCCGGGGCGTGGGCCGCGCGTTGATCCAGGCCGTATATCGGCAGGCGCGGGCCGCCCATTGCGGGCGGGTGTACTGGCAGACCCAGGAAGGCAACGCCACCGCGCGCCGGCTGTACGACCAGGTGGCCGAGCAGTCGGGTTTCATCGTCTACCGCAAGCTGTTCTGACGCGGCGGCGGGCGCCGCGCCAGCGCGCGATGGCGGCATGCCCTACGACTGCGGCTTGCCGGCGTTGTCGCCGCAGAAAGCCGTTTGCATGGCCTGTTGGATCTGCTCGGGCGTCAGGTCCTGCTTGTGCGTGGCCACCGACCACAAATGCCCCTGCGGATCGGCCAACTGGCCATAGCGGTCGCCCCAGAACATGTCTGCCGGCGGCATGGTGATGGTGGCGCCGGCGGCCTGCGCCTGCGCCATGGTGGCGTCCACGTCTTCCACGTACAAGTGCAGGTACACGGGCGAGCCGTTCAGGCTCTTGGGACTTTCCGACGCGCATTCCGAGAACGTATCGGCCAGCATCAGGGTGGAATCGCCGATGCGCACCGCCGCATGCATGATCTTGCCGCCGGGGCCGGGCAGCCGCGCCAGCTCGACCGCGTTGAACGCTCGCACATAGAAATCGATGGCCTGGGCCGCGCTTTCGCACATCAGGTGCGGCGTCAGGGAATGCATGTCTTCGGGAATGGGTTTGACGGTGGCCATGGTGGGCTCCTGAAGGGGGCGGCGCCGGGTTGGCGCCTGCTCTGTGGGTACGACGGCCGGCAGGGCGCCGGATCGACAGCGCCGGCCGGTTTTTTGTACAACAGGGGTGTTACAGCGCCACCAGGGTGCGAAAACCGCCCCAGGCCATGCGCTGCATGTCGAACACGTTTTCCGCGTCTTCCATCTTCAGGCGCGGATCGGCCATGACGGCGGCATTGATGCGGTCGCGGTCGGCCTTGCTGGGGTAGAGGATCCAGGCAAATATCACGACTTCGCCCTCGCGGGCGCCGGCGGCCTGGGTGAAGGTGGCGCAACTCGGGTCCATATTGAGCTCGTCGCCCACGCATTCGCGGTAGTCGAGCGCCCCGTGGTCTTTCCAGACGGCCCCGGCCGTGGCGGCCATGGCGCGGTAGGCATCCAGCTTGTCTTTCGGGACGGCAAGCAGAAAGCCGTCGACGTACTGTTCCATGGCAGTGCTCCTGTGTGGGTGCGGCCGGCCTCCCCGCGAGGCCGGAGAGCTACTGTATCGGGAATCGCGACCGCCGCCGATGGGGAATTGCGACAATCTTGCGGGTGGATTGCGACAGGCCCGCGGCAGTATGCTGCGGGCATGAAGAACGTCGCTTTCCTGCTGCCGGCGGGGGCCAATATCGCCTCCTTGGAAACCGCCCGGCACGGTTTCATGGTGGCCAACCAGTACCTGCAGGCCAACGGTCGCCCGCCGCGCTTCGCGGTGCGCCTGCTGGCGGCCACGCCGCGCGTCCACCTGGACGACGGCCGCATCCAGGTGCGGGCCGACGCCGTGCTGGACGACGCTGGTCCCGTGGATATCTGCATCGTGCCGCCGCTGCTGGGGCCCACCCCGGAAAGCGTGGCCGATAATGCCGAGCTGATCGCCTGGCTGGCGCGGCATTACAAGAACGGCGGCGAACTGGCCTGCCTGTGCCTGGGCGCGGCCCTGCCCGCGGCGGCCGGCCTGCTGGACGGCCGCCAGGCCGTGGTGCACTGGGCCGCGCAGGGCCTGTATGCGCAGTGGTTTCCGGCGGTGCAGTGGGTCAGCGATCGCATCGTGCTGGCCGAGCACGGGCTGTACACCAGCGGCGGCGCGTTTTCCGCCGCGCACCTGGTGCTGCACCTGGTCGAGAAATACACCGACCGCGACACCGCCATCTGGTGCGCGAAGTTCTTCCAGCTGGACTGGAGCCGCCAGAGCCAGTTGCCGTTTTCGGTATTCGTGGGACACAAGGCGCACGCCGACGACATCGTGCGCGCCGTGCAGCAGCATATCGAGTCGCGCTATGCCGAACGCCTGACCGTCGAGGCGCTGGCCGAACGCTTCGCCCTGGGCCGCCGCACGCTGGAACGGCGCTTTCGCCAGGCGACCGGCAACAGCATCGTGGAATACCTGCAGCGTATCCGCGTCGAAGCCGCCAAGAAGCAATTGGAAAGCTCGCGCAAGACCGTCGCCGAGGTGATGTACGAAGTGGGCTACAGCGATACCAAGGCGTTCCGGGACATCTTCAGCAAGTACTGCGGCATGTCGCCGGTGGGCTATCGCGAGCGGTACTTGTGACGGGGCTGGCGCCAGGCGCCCCGCGGGGCGCCCGACGCCTTGGTCGTCGCCATCCCGTCAATCGACGCTGGCGCCCGATTTCTTGACCACTTCGGCCCAGCGCGGGATTTCGCTGGCCATCAGGTCGCGCAGCGCTTCGGGGCTGCTGCCCACCAGTTCCATGCCCATGGTCTTGCCCAGCTTTTCCTGTACGTCGGGCTCTTTCAAGATCGCGCCGATCTCTTTCGACAACCGGTCGACGATGGGCTTGGGCGTGCCCTTGGGCGCATACACCGCCTGCCACGACGCCATCTGGAAACCCGCCACGCCGGCCTCTTCCATGGTGGGCGTGTCCGGCGCCAGCGCGATGCGCTTGGGCGTGGTCACGGCCAGCAGCTTCAGCTTGCCGTTCTGCAGCAAGGGCAGGGCGGCTGTCATCTGGTCGAACATGAACGTGACCGCGCCGGACGACACATCCACCATGGCGGGGGGCGTGCCCTTGTACGGCACGTGGGTCAGCGGCACGCCGATGGTGTCGGCGAACAGTTCGCCGGCCAGGTGCGTGGACGTGCCCGGCCCCGACGAGGCGAACGTCCGCTTGGCCGGGTCGCGCTTGAGCAGCGCGATCAGGTCGGCCACCGAGTTCACGCCCAGGTTGGGATCCACCAGCAGCACATTGGGCAGCGTGGCCACCAGCGACACCGGTTCGAAATCCTTGACCGGGTCGTAGCGCAGGTTCTTGTACAGGCTGGCATTGATGGCATGGGTGCTGATGGTGCCGCCGAACAAGGTGTAGCCGTCGGCCGGCGCCTTGGCGACATAGGCGGCGCCGATCGCGCCCGCCGCGCCGGGCTTGTTCTCGACCACGACATTCTGGTGCAGCCGTTCGGCCAGTTTCTGCGCCAGCAGGCGGCCCACCACATCGGTGGAACCGCCCACGGTAAACGGCACCACATACGAAATGGGCTTGTCGCCGGGCCAGTCGGCGGCCTGGGCGGGCAGCCCGCAGGCGGCCAGCGTGGCCGCGGCCAGGGTCAGCGCCAGGTGGCGGCGTCGGATGGGGTTCATGGCTTGTCTCCGTTCTTGGGGTTATGGTGCGGGCAATGGCGGGGTGGCCGTCACCGCCCGTGTTGCACGCGCCACGCGGCGTAGCGTTCGCGCGTGGCGGGATCGGTGGGCGGGTACAGGCCGGCGATGCTGCGGCCGTCCAGCACTTCGCTGGTGACGAAATCTTCGAACGCGGTCATGTCGTGGGCTTCCTGCGCGATGTCCTCGACGATGCCGGCCGGGATCACCACCACGCCTTCGGCGTCGCCCACCACGATGTCGCCCGGGAACACCGCCACGTCGCCGCAGCCGATGGGCACGTTCAGGTCCATGGCCTGGTGCAGTGTCAGGTTGGTGGGGGCCGACGGCCGCTGGTGGTAGGCCGGCATTTGCAGCCGGGCGATCTCGGGCGAATCGCGAAACCCGCCGTCGGTGACCACCCCGGCCACCCCGCGCTTCATCAGGCGCGTGACCAGGATCGAGCCGGCCGAGGCGGCGCGCGCGTCCTTGCGGCTGTCGATCATCAGCACCGCGCCCGCCGGGCAGGTTTCCACCGCCACGCGCTGCGGGTGTTGCGGGTCTTCGAACACCTTGATGGTGTTCAGGTCTTCGCGGGCGGGGATGTAGCGCAAGGTATAGGCCGGGCCCACCATGTTGGGCAGGCCGGGATTCAGCGGCCGCACGTCCTGGATGAACTGGTTGCGCAGGCCGCGCTTGAACAGCGCCGTGCACAGCGTGGCGGTGCTGACGGCGGCCAGGCGGGCGCGGGTGGTGTCGGACAGGGTAGTCATGGCGATGTCGGGGTCGGGCAGGGGAACGGGAATCGGACGGCGCTGGCGCCGGGCTTAGAAGATGTCGGGTTCGGCCACGGGCGCGCCGAAGCCGGTTTCCAGGAAATCGAAGTCGCAGCCGTCGTTGGCCTGCAGAATGTGCTGCGCGTACATCCAGCCGTAGCCGCGCTCGTAGCGCTTGGGCGGCGGCGTCCAGGCGGCGCGGCGCGCGGCCAGCTCGTCGTCGCCGACGTTCAGGTGGATGCGGCGCGCGGGCACGTCGACGGTGATCAGGTCGCCCGTGCGTACCAGTGCCAGCGGGCCGCCCACATAGGCCTCGGGCGCGGCATGCAGGATGCAGGCGCCGTAGCTGGTGCCGCTCATGCGCGCATCGGACAGGCGCAGCATGTCGCGCACGCCCTGCTTCACCAGCTTCACCGGGATGGGCAGCATGCCCCATTCGGGCATGCCGGGCCCGCCCTGCGGGCCGGCGTTGCGCAGGATCAGGATGTGATCGGCGGTGACGTCCAGGTTCTCGTCCTCGACGGCGGCTTTCATGCTGGGGTAGTCGTCGAATACCAGCGCCGGGCCGGTGTGCCGCAGGTAGCGCGGCGCGCAGGCGCTGGGCTTGATGACGCAGCCGTCCGGCGCCAGGTTGCCCTTGAGCACGGCCAGCGCGCCTTCCTGGTAGATGGCCTGGTCCAGCGGGCGGATCACATCGTCGTTGTAGACCGCCGCGCCGGCGATGTTCTCGCCCAGGCTGCGGCCGGTGACCGTGGCGGCCGACAGGTCCAGGTGGGCGTCGGCCAGACGCGACATCAGGCCGGGCAGGCCGCCGGCGTAATAGAAGTCTTCCATCAGGTAGGTGTCGCCGCTGGGCCGGATGTTGGCGATGACCGGTACCCGGCGGCTGGCCGCGTCGAAGTCCTCCAGGCCGACGGCACAGCCCGCGCGGCGCGACATGGCCACCAGGTGCACGATGGCGTTGGTGGAACAGCCCATGGCCATGGCCACGTTGATGGCGTTCTTGAACGAAGCCCGCGTCAGGATCTTCTGAGGGGCCTGGTCTTCCCACACCATCTCGACCACGCGGCGGCCGCATTCGGCCGACATGCGCATGTGGTTGACGTCGGCCGCCGGGATCGACGAGGCGCCGGGCAGCGTCAGGCCGATGGCTTCGGCGATGGCGGTCATGGTGCTGGCCGTGCCCATGGTCATGCAGGTGCCGTAGCTGCGCGCGATGCCGCCTTCGACTTCGGTCCAGTCTTGTT
>Ga0182735_1001384_pt1 | contig 16246 bp, 13 predicted proteins | sample eDN5th30CKraftMG_FD_128524 | JGI IMG/M metagenome (GOLD analysis project Ga0182735, IMG submission 128524) | Enriched Miracle-Growth compost microbial communities from Emeryville, California, USA - eDNA 5th pass 30_C Kraft MG (version 2) (version 2) ... | reverse complement strand
ATTGGGTGTTGTGGCTGGCCGGACTTGCCGCGTTGCTGGCGCTGCCATGGCTTGTGACATCCGAATACTACATCAATATCGCCAGCCAGATCGTGATTGCGGCCATTCTTGCGCTGAGCCTCAATCTTCTGATCGGTTTCGGCGGCATGATCTCGCTCGGTCATGCGGCCTATCTCGGTGTCTCCGCCTATCTCACGATCTATCTCACGGCTCATTCGGGGATTGGACATCTCGCGGGCGCACTCATCGCCATCGGTAGTGCGACGGTGCTGGCAATGTTGTTCGGATTCCTTTCGCTGCGTGCATCTGGACTCGGTTTCCTGATGATCACGCTGGCGCTCGGACAGATCTTGTGGGGCGTTGCCTATCGTTGGGCGAGTCTCACCGGCGGTGACAACGGTCTTGGCGGAATGAAACGTCCGCATCCGTTTAGTCTCGACCTGAATGATCCGACGATCTTCTATTATTTTGTGCTGCTTTTCCTCGGCGCCGCGCTGTGGTGCATTGCGCGTTTCGTTCAGTCAGGACTTGGTCAGAGCTTGCAGGGGACGCGCGATCAGCCGCGCCGTATGCGAGCACTTGGCTATAATGTGTGGCTGATCCAGTGGCTGAGTTTTGTCTTTGCTGGGTTCTGGGGCGCGGTCGCGGGATTGCTCTATGCGTACTATCACCAGTTCGTCAGCCCGCAGGCGCTGCACCTGACGACGTCGGCCGAAGCATTGCTGATGGTGATCGCGGGAGGGACCGGCACATTATTCGGGCCGGTGGTCGGCGCGGCTTTAGTGGTCATCCTCAAGAACGTTATCAGCGCCTACATCACGCGCTGGTTGATCCTGCTCGGAGGCATCTTCGTCGCCATTGTCTTATTCATGCCCGAAGGACTGGTGCCGGGGCTGATGCGGTGGGTGCGTTCGCTGAGAGGCTCGTCCGCGAAAAAGGCGGGTGCTGAACGCATCATCACGAAGGATCGCGTGCTATGACGACGCCAGCTCTGGAGGTGAGCGGACTCTCGCGTTTCTTCGGCGGATTGCCGGCGGTGCGTGACGTCTCGATGCGTGTGCCGGCTGGCGAGCGGCGGTTGCTGCTGGGCCCGAACGGGGCGGGCAAGACCACGTTCTTCAATCTCATCGCCGGGGATTTTCCGCCGTCACAGGGTGAAATTCGAATCTTCGGCGAGAACGTGACCCGTAAGTCCTCCAACCAGCGCACCCATCTCGGCATGGCGCGGACTTACCAGATCATCACGCTGTTTCCCAAAAACTCGCTGCTCCATAACGTCGTCATTTCACTCGTGGGATTGCGGAAGCTGCGTTTCAATCCATGGTTCGATCTGCGGCGGCAGGCCGGGCTCTGGGATGAAGCACGGGCAACGCTCGCGCTTGTTGGTCTTGACCAGATGGCCGAGCGGACTGTGATGGAGACGAGCTATGGCGAACGGCGCCGGCTCGAGATCGCCATGGCGCTGGCGCAAAAGCCGAAGCTGCTTTTGCTCGACGAGCCGTTGGCCGGTCTGTCCGCCGACGAACGAAAGGATGTCCAGCGTCTTCTGCAGTCTATTCCGCGCGATGTGACCATCGTCATGATCGAGCACGATATGGATGTGGCGCTGGCCTTCGCCGATGTCATCACGGTGATGCAGCACGGCCGTGTGGTGGTGGAGGGAAGCCGCGCCGATGTCGTGGCCGATCCCAAGACGCGGGAGGTGTATCTTGGACACTGACGCGCTCGTCATCAGCGGCCTCAATGCGTTCTACGGCGAAAGCCATGTCCTGCACGATCTGTCGTTCAGCGTGAAGAAGGGGCAGGTGCTGGGATTGCTTGGGCGCAACGGCGCGGGCAAGACGACATGCATCAGCGCCATCATGGGCTTGGTCAAGTCTACGGCCACGCGCATTGACCTGTTCGGACAGCCGATCGCGGGTCTGTCGCCCGAAGCCATTTCGCTGAAGGGCGTTGGCCTGGTCCCGCAAGGCCGACGGATTTTCCCGTCACTGACAGTTTATGAAAATCTCACAGTTGCGGCGCGAAAAGGTTATGCCGAGCAGGGCAATGGGTGGGGACTTGAGCAGGTCTATGCCGTCTTCCCGCGATTGTTCGAGCGTCAGCAGCAGCTCGCAGGATCGCTCTCTGGTGGCGAGCAGCAGATGCTGGCGATTTGCCGCGCGCTCATGACCAATCCCCGCCTTGTGCTGTTCGATGAGCCTTCTGAAGGGTTGGCGCCGCAGATCGTGGCGGAAGTGGCGGAAATTTTGAAAAGGCTGCGTGAAAGCGGCCTGTCGATCATTCTGGTTGAGCAGAACATCAAGCTCGCGCTGGACATCGCCGATCAAGTGATAGTGCTCAACACGGGTTATGTCGCGCATACCGGTGACGCGGATTCGCTTCGCTCCAACGATCGGCTGGTGGAGCAACTCCTTGGCATTTATTCAGAGGATGAAGAATGACGTTGGTTCGCTTGCATGATGGGATGGTGGATTTTGTGGAAACAGGAGCTGGGAAGCCCATCGTGTTGCTGCATTCGCTGCTTGCAGACCGCGCGGTGTTTGATCGGATCGTTCCTCTCCTCGCAACGGAACGACATGTGATCGTGCCAGACCTGCCGGGCTTTGGTGGATCATCTTCTGCAGGCGCGACGATTGCGGGGATCGCGGATCGGATCGCGGGACTTCTTGAAGTGCTCGACCTTGGCGCCGATGCCGATGTGCTCGGCAACGGCTTTGGTGGCTTCGTCGCGAGTGCGCTCGCTATTCGTCATGGTGCCAAATTCGACCGGCTGGTTCTGGCCGACACCGGCATGAGCTTTACGCCGGAGGGCAAGCAATCATTCTATGCAATGGCCGATCGCGTCCGCCAAAATGGCATGGAAGCCATTGTCGATGTGGCCATGAAGCGCCTGTTTCCCGAAGACTTCATCGTTGCTCACCCTGAAATCGTCGCGGAACGAAGGAGTGCGCTGGTCAAAACCAATCCCGAATTCTTTGCGGAAGCCTGTCATGCGCTTGCGGCACTCGACCTGACAGATCAAATTGGAACGATCCGCAATCGCAGCCTGGTCGTTGTCGGTGAGCTTGACTCTGCAACGCCGCCGGAGATGTCGCGTGCGCTCGCCAAGTCTCTTCCCAATGCTAAGCTGCTGGAAATTCCCGGATGCGGCCATGCCCCCATGGTGCAGGAACCGGAGACTTTCGTGAGAACGATTTCCGGTTTTCTCGGCTTGAAAGGTGACGCGTACCGATCGCTGTAAAGCTATATTCCACTCACGCGTTCGTTGAGCTTTTTTCGGGTTAATCGTTCCAGGAAATCCAGAAATTCTGCAGCGTGCTTGGCTGCTGCCTCAACGTCTCGCGCAGCCGTTGCAGTGAGGGTCTTGCCGTGGAGCCGGGCGGCTTCTTCGAAAACGTCTTCTTCCTCGATCGTTGCGTACCAGAAGCGCCGCGACAGGCCGTGAACGACGCCGAGGCTGTTGATCAGCACGTTGTTGTGCGAAGCTTTCGCCAAGGTCTCGTGAACCGATCGATTTGCGGTGAGATAGGCCTTGAGGTCTCGCTTTACTGCGGCCGCCGCGAGCGTCTCGGAAATCTCGATCATCATTTCGCGCTCCGCATGAGTGGCGCGTTCCGCGGCAAGACGGACCATCAAGTCTTCCAGAGGGCGGCGCACCTCCAGCAATTCGAACTGACGGAGAATATCCAATTTCGAGACCTGAATGCCGCGGCTCGGATGAATCTCGATATATCCCTCCAGCCGTAGTCGCTGGATGGCCTCCCGCACAGGGGTTCGGCCGCATCCGACTTCTTCCGCAAGCTGCTTTTCAGAAATCATGACGCCGGGCTTCAGCGCCCGCGTGACGATCAGCTCCTCGATCTGCTGATAAGCCGCTTGAGCCAGAGATAGCTGCATTTTTTCGTCTTCGATCATCGTAGTTCCATATCACATGGCCTCCCATGATGGCTGGCAGGCGGCCGGTTGACTCTACTTATCAGCAGGTATAGTTGGATACACAACCGATATATCGGTTGTGTATCCAAGGAATGGCCATATGGATCTTCGCGCCCGCTCCACTTTGAAGTCGGATGTGCTGATTGTCGGCGGGGGTGCGGCGGGCGTTGCGGCGGCTGTGACCGCTGCGAGGCAGGGCCTCGATGTGACGTTGATCGAGCGTTACGGATTCTGCGGGGGTGGCGCTGTCGCGGGCCTTTCGGGCACGGTTTGCGGTCTCTATGCGGCAACCGATCGCCGCGCAAATGGTCCCACTCAGATGGTCTTTGGCTTCGCGGACGAGTTCTGCGAACGCATGACGGCCGCTGGTGGGCTCGCCGATCCGGTGATTTACGGAAAGACCTGGACCCGCGTTCATGACCCGCTCGTGTGGCGTGACGTTGCGGACGGCTTTCTGCGCGAGGCGGGCGTTCGCGTCATCTTCCATGCCGTCGTGTTCGGCGTGCACATGGAAGGCGACGTGGTTCAGGGACTGGAGGTCTGGACCAAGCAGGGCATCATCGATGCGCGCGCCAGTGTCGTGATCGACGCCAGCGGCGACGCAGACGTTGTGGCGATGGCGGGCCTGCCATCTTCGATTGGCGACAACGGCCGCGTGCAGAATCCGACGATGATTTTCCGGGTTCTCGGTGTGGATACCGAGCGCTTCTCACGCGCCTATGGCGAAGACACCATCATGCCGCCCGAGGTCACCGATCTCATTCTCGCGGCACAGAAGTCCGGTAAATATGATCTTCCGCGCGCCAAAATCTGGCTCTTCAAGACCACGCGCCCCGGCGAGTTGTTGTGCAATTGCACGCGCATTCTTGGCCCTGACGGGCGAGAGCTGAACCCGCTGTTCTGGCAGGATTTCACCGACGCCGAAGTGGAGGGCCGAAGACAGGTCCGTGAGTACGCAAGGTTCTTTCGCGAGAACCTCGCAGGCTGTGAAAGCCTGTTCGTCAACGATACCGGCGTGCAGGTTGGCGTTCGCCAGACGCGACAGATTGTCGGTCGCCACACGCTCAAGAATGAAGACGTCGTGACCGGCAAGAAATTCGACGATGGGATCGCGCGTTCGCCCTGGCCGATTGAGTTGCATTCGGGGCAGAAGCCGAAGGTCGAATGGCTGCTCGACGATTACTACGAAGTGCCGTTCGGCTGTTTTGTGCCGGAGCGTGGCGAAGGATTGCTGGCCGCTGGCCGCTGTCTTTCGGCGCAGCACGAGGCAGTCGCGTCCGCGCGCGTTACCGCGCAATGTTTCTCCTACGGTCACGCGATCGGCCATGCCGCCGTGATTTCGATCAAGGACAAGATTTCCTTGCGTCAGATCGATGGCCGCGATCTTCGCCGTGTGCTGAACGCCGATAACGCCAGACTCGATTGATGAACATGCTGGACATTGCCATCAAGCAAAACACGGCAGTGATTGCCTTGAACCGGCCGGAGAGGCGCAATGCACTCTGCACGGAAGGCATGATCGCGCTTCGCGCCGCGTTGAACGAGGTGGAGCGCAATCCTTCGGTGAAGGCGATCGTGCTCACCGGCGTTGCACCTGCGTTTTGTGCCGGGAGTGACCTCAAGGAGCTTGCTGTTCTCGATATTGAAGGCATGCGCGATCACGAGTTGGAGACGGCGGCGGTTGCCAGAAGCATCGCCTTGCTCGGCAAGCCCGTCATCGCTGCGGTGGAAGGTTATGCCTTGGGCGGCGGCTTTATCCTCGCCGCGTCGTGCGATCTGGTGGTCACCGCTTCGGATGCACGCTGGCATCTTCCTGAAGTGATGAACGGCTGGATTCCGCCGTGGGGTCTCGGCGCGCTGCTGGCGCGTGTCGGTCCGGTTGTGGCCCGCCGGTTGACATGGGGCGCGGAGGCGATCGACGGCGCCAGGGCGGCGGCGCTCGGCGTTGCCGACGAGGCCGTCGAAGCTGGGCAGGCGCTCGAGAAGGCGATCTCGCTCGCGGACTCGCTTGCGCGCCTTCCCGCACGGGCCGTGCGCTCGACCAAAGAGTTCTTCGAGCCGTTCGCACATCTGGATGGTGAAAGGCTCGATCAGGCCGCAGCCCGGCTGTTTGTCAGGGACTGCGAGAGTGTGGAAGCGAAGGCAACGTTTGCTCGGTTTTCGGTGAAAAAATGAAAATTACGGATGCCGCCACGGCTGTTGCCGCGATCAAGGATGGCCAGACAATTGGTTCGGTTGGCGTGATCGGCTGGATTACTCCTGATTCCGTTCTCAAGGCATTAGGTGATCGTTTTCGTGAGACGGCTTCGCCGCGCGACCTGACGTTCTACTTCCCCGTGGGAACGGGCGATGCGCAGGCGATCAAGGGCATGGATCACGTGGCTCAGGAAGGATTGATGAAGCGGATCGTGTCCGGTTCGTACATCAATCCCGTTGATCCCGTGACCGGAAAGCGTCCGGAGTTGATGCGTCTCGTGCGCGAGAACGCGATCGAAGCCTATTGCTGGCCGATCGGCGCTTCGATGCATTGGCTGCGCGAGGTTGCGCGCAAGAGCCCCGGTTACATTACGAGCGTTGGGCTCGGCACCACGATGGATCCGCTTCACGGCGGCGGCAAATTCACGACGAAGGCGCAAGACGATCTCATTCGCCGGATCGAGATCGACGGGAAGACCTATCTTTATTATCCGACGTGGCCGATCGACGTTGCCATCATTCGGGCATCGAGCTCCGACGAGCACGGCAATCTTTCGTTTGAAGATGAACCGTTGTCCTCCAGCAGTATGGGTCTCGTCCTCGCCGCGAAAGCGAGTGGCGGCCGCGTGATCGCGCAGGTTCGGCGGATCACCGATTCGAGCAAGCGATCGGCGAACGAGACGCGCATTCCAGGCATGTTTGTCGATACGGTTGTTGTTGATGAGAACATGATGATGGGGAGCGAGACGGCCTATGAGCCGGCGTATTTCGGCGGCAAGCGCATGCCTCTGTCTAAGCTGCCGCGCCCCGAGATGGGCGCCGACAAAATCATCGCCGCGCGTGCCGCACAGGAGGTTCGCAAGCGCGAGCTGTCGATCTTCGGCTTTGGTGCCGCGGCGGACGTTCCGCTCGTGATGGCGGAGCAGGGGTTGTTCGATAACGGCGCGATCCACGATTACTGGTTCACGACCGAGCACGGCTCGTATGGCGGCGTCGTCATGTCAGGCTGGCAGTTCTCCGCCAACGTCAATCCGGATTGCATCCTGGATGGTCTCTACCAGTTCGATGCAATCGATGGTGGGCTGTGCAAGTTCGCCGCCCTGGCATTTGCCCAATTTGACGCCAACGGAATTGTCAACGTAACGCGGTTTGGTGCGGCCAATCCGGGTCCGGGCGGGTTCACCGACATTGCCGAGAATGCAAAGCGGCTGGTTTTCGCGGGCACCTTCACGACCAACGGTTTGAAGACGTCGTTTGCGAACGGCAAGTTGCGGATCGATCAGGAAGGCCGGGTCAGGAAATTTTGCAAGGCGGCGGAGAGCATCAGCTATTCGGTCGCCGAGGGTGTTCGCACACGCTCTCAGACGGCGCTGATCGTCACGGAGCGTGCCGTTTTTGAATTCCGCCCCGAGGGACTGGTTCTGACTGAAGTCGCTCCGGGAATCGATATCGACAAGGACGTGCTGGGCCAGATGGAATTCGCGCCGATTGTCGATCGCTCCAGCCTGCGCGAGATGAGCGCGGATTTGTTTGACCAAGAGAAGATGCTGCGCGCCGTCAGCTAAAGCGTGCCAGCCAATAAAATCGGGCGGAAACGCCACGAGGAGGAAGCGTGTCTCAAACTGCAACAGCTGCTGGAAACGGTAGCTCAGTTATTGACGTGGTATTGGAGGTGGAAGGCCTGTGCAAAGATTTTGCCGGCTTCTCTGCAGTCTCCGATGTTTCGTTGAGCGTGAAGCGCGGCACGATTCATGCGTTGATCGGGCCGAACGGCGCAGGGAAAACCACGTGCTTTAATCTGCTGACGAAATTCATGACGCCGACCGCAGGCGTCATCCGCTACAACGGAATGGATATTACCTCGACGAAGCCGGCAGACGTCGCGCGCCTCGGGCTTGTGAGGTCATTCCAAATATCCGCCGTATTTCCAAACCTGACGGTAAAGGAGAACGTGCGGATCGCGCTGCAGCGGCGCAAGCATGGTTCTTCTTTCGATTTCTGGCGTTCGGAGTCCGTACTTCACAAATACGACGCGGAAGCGGAAGGATTGATCGCCGATGTCGGTCTTTCCGATTATACCGAGCATCTTGCCTTGGAACTGTCCTATGGACGCAAGCGCGCGCTCGAGATCGCGACGACATTGGCGCTCGATCCGGAGATGTTGCTGCTGGATGAGCCGATGGCGGGCATGGGCCATGAAGACGTTGATCGTATCGCCAACCTCATTCGCAAGGTCTCCGAGCGTCGCACTATCCTGATGGTCGAACACAATCTCTCGGTCGTCTCCTCCCTCTCAGATCACATCACGGTGCTCGCGCGCGGGCGGGTTCTCGCGGATGGCGATTATGCCACGGTCTCGAACGATCCGCGTGTGATCGAAGCTTATATCGGTGTCGGTCATGCTTAAGCCGGTCGCAAAGGACGATGCCGGCGCGGCACATCGCGCACTGGCGGTGAAGGATCTGCACGGATGGTATGGCGAAAGCCATATCCTTCATGGTGTCTCCTTCGACATCAAGCCCGGCGAGGTCGTGACCCTGTTGGGCCGCAATGGCGCCGGCAAGACCACGACTCTGCGTGCGATCTCCGGAATTCTCGGTAAGCGCCGCGGTTCGATTCTGGTGGACGGCGTTGAGACAATCTCGCTTGCCTCGCGTCATATCGCGCGTCTCGGCCTGGGCTACGTGCCTGAAGAGCGCGGAATCTTCGCAGGGCTTTCCGTTTACGAGAATCTTTTGCTTCCGCCTGTGGTGAAGCCCGGTGGGTTGTCGCTTGCGGCGATCTACGAACTATTTCCCAACCTGAAAGAGCGCCTGAAAAGCCCGGGAACGAAGCTCTCGGGCGGCGAGCAGCAAATGCTCGCGATCGGGCGAATTCTGCGGACGGGAGCGAAGCTAATGCTGCTCGATGAGCCCACGGAAGGGCTTGCTCCGGTCATCGTCCAGCAGATCGGTCGTACCATTACCAAGCTCAAGGAAGAGGGCTTTACGATTCTCCTCGTTGAACAAAACTTTCACTTCGCTTCGACCATTGCGAATCGGCATTTCGTCGTCGAACACGGCCGCGTCATCGACGAGATCGCAAACGATCAACTTGAGGCGAGCATGCCGAAACTCAAATCCTACCTCGGAGTGTAGAGATGATGACGCTCCTCGGTATTCCGGTGCATGCGCTGTTCGCGCAGCTTCTTCTCGGCCTGATCAACGGCTCGTTCTATGCGATCCTGTCTCTGGGACTCGCGATCATTTTCGGACTGCTGAACATCATCAATTTTGCGCACGGTGCGCAATATATGATGGGCGCATTCGTCGCCTGGATCCTGCTGAACAACTTTGGAATCGGATATTGGCCTGCTCTGGTGCTGGCGCCTCTGATCGTGGGCCTATTCGGCGTGGTGCTGGAAAGAACACTGATCGCCCGGCTTTACAAGCTTGACCATCTCTATGGCCTGCTGCTGACCTTCGGTGTCGCGCTTGTTGTGCAGGGTCTATTCCGAAATCAGTACGGCGTGTCGGGCCTGCCGTATGCAATCCCTCCGCAGCTCTCCGGTGGGCAGCCGCTTTCATTCATGTTCCTGCCGAATTACCGGGCATGGGTGGTTGTTGCTTCTCTCACGGTTTGTATCTCTGCGTGGCTTTGCATCGAGAAGACGAAGCTCGGTTCGTATCTCCGCGCGGCGACTGAGAACGCTACTCTGGTTGAAGCCTTCGGCATCAACGTGCCGATGATGCTGACGCTGACATATGCCGCAGGCACGGCGCTGGCGGGTTTTGTCGGCGTTCTGGCGGCACCTGTGCTGTCGGTCAATCCGAACATGGGCGCCGACATTATTATTGTCGTTTTCGCAGTGGTTGTTATCGGCGGTATGGGGTCGCTGTTCGGGGCGATCGTCACTGGCCTTGGTCTTGGGCTCGTGGAAGCATTGACCAAGGTGTTCTATCCGGAAGCATCGACCACCGTCATCTTCGCCATCATGGTTATCGTGCTGCTGTTCAAGCCTGCGGGATTGTTCGGCAAGGAGACGGGCACGGTTGCGGCAGCATCGTCAGAACATCTGACGACGAGCGGGCCGCGCATCGAGGCTAAATCCCTGCATCGTGCGATCATCGTCGCGCTGGCGATCTGCATCGTTCTTGCGCCGATGGTTCTCTATCCTGTCTTCCTCATGAAGGTACTTTGTTTCGCGCTTCTGGCGCTATCCTTCAATCTTCTGCTTGGTTACGGCGGGCTTCTCTCGTTCGGGCACGCCGCCTATTTCGGTATGAGCGGATATGTCACGGCCTTCGCGGCCAAGGCCTGGCATCTGTCGCCGGAGCTCTCGATTTTACTGGGTGTGATTGTTGCGGTCTGCCTCGGCTTTGTGTTCGGCATCCTGGCTGTGCGCAGGCAGGGCATCTACTTTTCCATGATCACGCTCGCGCTCGCGCAGATGGTCTTCTTCTTCTGCGTCCAGGCGCCGTTCACGGGAGGCGAGGATGGCATCCAGGGCGTGCCGCGCGGCAAACTGTTCGGGGTGGTCGATCTGTCCAGTGATATTGCCATGTACGCCTTTATTGCGGTCGTGTTTCTGGCATCCCTGATCTTCATCTATCGCGTGATTCATTCGCCATTTGGACAGACGCTGAAGGCCATCCGGGATAACGAGCCGCGTGCCATCTCGCTCGGGTTCCGCGCCTCGCAATACAAGATCGCAACGTTTGTTCTCTCTGCAGGGCTGGCAGGCCTCGCCGGTAGCATGAAGGTCCTCGCTCTTCAACTCGCGTCCCTTTCCGATGTCCACTGGAGCACATCCGGCGATGTCGTGTTGATGACGCTCGTCGGGGGAATGGGGACGATCTTCGGCCCGATCGTTGGCGCGGTGACGATGGTCTCGATGCAGAACTATCTGGCGCAGTTCGGTGCGTGGGTGACGGTCATTCAGGGTGCCATCTTCATCGTTTGTGTCCTGCTGTTCCGCCAAGGCGTCGTCGGACTCATTGCAAGAAAGATCGGACGCCAACTTTGAAGAAGCTCATTTTTGGAAGGTAACGGGAGGATAAAATGCCGATGAAGAAGTTTGCTCTAAGCGCTGCGATTTTATTCGCGGGGGTTCCTTCGCTTGCGGTTGCTCAAGTTTCCAATGACACCGTCAAAATTGGTCTGATCACCGATATGTCGGGCATGTATTCGGACGCGGATGGCCCCGGCGGGGCTGAAGCCGTGCGGATGTCGATCGCCGATTACGGTGGATTGGTGAACGGAAAGAAGATCGAATTCGTCATTGCCGATCACCAGAACAAGGCGGATATCGGCGCGGCCAAGGCTCGTGAATGGTTCGACCAGGACGGTGTCGATATGGTTATCGCCGGCCCGAATTCGTCGGTTGGGCTTGCCGTTGCAAAGGTCGCCGCGGACAAGAAGAAGCCGTTCTTCGCGATTGGATCCACGTCGTCCCGGTTGACGAACGAAGAGTGCACGCCGTTCACGATCCATTACGCCTACGACACGGTGTCTCTGTCGAAAGGCATTGGTGCGGCGATCGTTGCCGATGGCGGCAAGACCTGGTTCTTCATCACAGCCGACTACGCATTCGGCACCTCGATGGAAGACGACACACGGAAGGTGATTCTGGCTAACGGCGGCAAGGTGCTTGGCTCCATCCGGGCACCGCTCGGCGTATCCGATTTCTCGTCGTTCCTGCTTCAGGCGCAAAGCTCGGGCGCGCAGGTGCTTGCGATGGCCAATGCCGGAGCCGACACCATCAACTCGATCAAGGCTGCCAATGAGTTCGGCATCGACCGCACGATGCGTATCGTGGCCATGAATATGTATCTCACGGACGTCCATGCGCTTGGTTTGCCGATCGCCAAGGGCCTGTACATGACGGACGGCTGGTATTGGGACGCGAACGACAAAACGCGTGAATTCGGCAAGCGGTTTTACGCCAAGATGAACAAGATGCCGACGCTGCTTCAGGCGGCCGACTATTCGGCAGTCACGACATATCTGAACGCGGTTAAGGCGACGGGAACTGATGGCGGCGAAAAGGTGATGGAATACATCAAGAAGACGCCGATCAATGATCTCTTTGCGCAGGGCGGATATGTCCGGCCGGACGGCCGCATGATCCACGACATGTATCTGATGCAGGTCAAGACTCCGGAAGAGTCGAAGCATCCATGGGACTACTTCAAGCTCGTGAAGACCATCCCAGGTGAGCAGGCTGCAACGACCAAGGAGGAATCTCGCTGCACCCTGTGGACCGGCAAGAGCTGACAAGAAGCAGGAGGACTCGATGCTCACGGATCTGGACGATGACGAGCGTGCACTTCAAGAGGGCATCGAGTCCTTCGCGGCTGGAAGTTTAAGGCCGTCGATAAAACAGTATGTCGATGCGCATGAGTTCCCGACAGAACTCGTGCAGGAGTTCGGCGGGCTTGGATATATGGGCACAGCCTATGACGTCGAATATGACGGCAGCGGGCTGGGCGCACGAGGAAGTGCAATCGTGGCGGAAACCCTGGCCGCCACGGAGCCAGGGTTTGCCGCGATCTATCTCTGTAACAGCGCTCCGATGACAGCGATTGCGCATTACGGATCGCCGCAGCTCAAGCAGGAATGGCTGTCGCCGTTGTGTCGCGGTGAAATGATCGCCTCGTTCGGTGTAAGCGAACCGCACGGTGGATCGGACGTCGCCAGCACCCGGACGGTTGCCGTGGAAGACGGAGAGCACTGGATTCTGAACGGCTCGAAGGTGTTCTCAACCAATGCGGGAACGCCGCTTCACGGACTTTCGACCGTTATCGCGGTGACGGATCGCGATAAGGGGCCGAAAGGCTTGTCGACGTTTGTCGTCCCAGTCGGGACACCGGGATTTCGCGTAGGGAAGGCCGGTCACAAGGTCGGGTGGCGCATCGCCCCCTCGGTTGAACTCTTCTTTGAAGATTGCCGTATTCCGAAACGGAATCTCATCGGTCAGCGTGGCGATGGGTTGAAGCAAATTTTGACCACACTCAGTTTCGGCCGCATCCTCGTGGCTGCCGCCGCATTGGGTCTGTCACACAAGGCATTGAGACTCGCGCGCGATTATGGTCGCACCCGCAGCGTGGGCGGAAAATCCATTTTTGAAAATCAGGGCGTCACGTTTCCATTGGCGGATGCGATGACGAAGATTCATGCAGCTGAGTTGATGGTGAGAAATGCGGCGTGCCTTGCGGATGCGGGCAAGCCGTTCCGGCTGGAATCCGCGATGACCAAACTATTCGCCAGCGAGATGGCGGGAGAGGTCGCCGACTCTGCCCTGCAGATTCATGGCGGCTATGGCATTTTCGAAGAATATGAGATTTCAGGACTGCTGGGAGAGGCGAAGGTTCTTCAGATCGTCGAGGGTACAAGCGAAGTTCAGCGATTGCTGATTGCGCGAGATCTAACGTCTTAATGGTATCGACGAAGGGCGCGGTACTGATAGCGGGCTAGACTAGTCCGCGCCGTAGCGCTTCGATGACCGCTTCGGCGCGTGAGGAGATGTTCAGCTTGCGGTAAACGTTCTTGACGTAGCCTGCCACGGTATGCGGTGTGAGGCCAAGCACGCGTGCCGCTTCGCTCACCCGCAGGCCGCGTCCGAGCAGCCGGAGAACGTCTGTCTCGCGATCCGTTAATGCATCGATCGGCGGTTCGCCGGGCGCGATGGTCAGCGGTTTCAGCCGCGAGAAATGTTGCAGCATGCGCCGCGCGATCGACGGCGACAGCGGCGGCTCACCGCGGTCGATGCGGTGCAAATATTGAATGAACGTGTCGGGATGTTGATCTTTCAGCAGATAGCCCTGCGCGCCGGCTGCAATCGCCTCAAAAAGATGGTGATCGTCATCGTAAATGGTGGTGACGATGCAGGATACGGTTTGATGATGGCGCGCCAGTTCGCGAATGAGATCGATGCCGGATCCGTCCGGCAGGCCGAGATCGATGAGCGCGATGGGCGGGGTATCGGCTTTGGCGAGCGCTTCAGCGTTCGTCGCGATCCAATCCTGTGCAGCGCGCAAGGTCGCGACGTCTGTGACCGCAATGGCTTCGAAGGCCGCGGTCAGCATCTGTCGAAGCCATGCGCGGGTGTCGGTCTGATCCTCGACGATCAGGGCAAGCCGCGCGTTGGGAATCGTCGACGGCAACATCAGCAGCACCGATGTGAAATTCGAGACCTGGCTCTTCGAGTCCGTCTTTCTAGGTGAGGCATGGCGGGCGTGGAACCCCTCGAATATGGGGGAGATACGTGTTCATGATGCTGTCTCCGGTGCACCGCTGATGCGTGGCATCTCGGGCGACGTGCTCTTTTGCAGGGGAATACGAATTTCCGCCACGGTTCCTTTGCCCGGACGATATAACGACAGCGTCCCGTTCAGTTCGGCGCATCGGCGCATCAGACCGTGCAAGCCGTTGCCATTTGGGCTTCCGGCCATATGCACGGGATCGATCCCGATGCCGTCATCTGTGATGCGAGTGATGAGCCAATCGGGCGTCCGGCTGACTGTGATTTCTACGTTTCGGGCCGACGCATGGCGGATGATGTTGCTGACAATCTCGCGGTGCGCTGACACGAAGCAGCGGAAAACCGGATACTCCAGCGTGACTGAACTGTCGTCGTTTTCTCCGATCAGCCATCGCATCTCGATGCCGGCGGTCGTCAGACGTTCGCCCGTTTCGTGGCGTAGCGCCGCGATGATCTGCCCGAGTGGCGGTCGATCGGTGGAGAGGCCGCTCACGATGGTGCGGATGTCTGCGATCGCCTCGCGCAAGATGCGGCGGGTGTCGCTGATGTCGCTCTTGTACAGGCCGGAGAGCAGACGCGCGCCGACGTCGTCGTGCAGGTCACGTGCGATGCGGCGGCGTTCTTCGGCGCTGCCGCGTTCATAGGCGCTGCGGCTTTCTTCGGCATGGCGCATCAGGCGCACCAGTTCGTGCGTCAGGGTTTTGTGTGTCGTGCTGAACAGCCGGCGTCCACGCCATGGATAACGCAACACCAGCGCCGGTGTGTCGACAACCAGCGGCAACCTTACTTCAAGCCCTTCATTGCGGACATCGACATCGGCGACATGCTCGTCGGTTTCTTCCAGCGCCAGCGGATCGAACAATTGATGCAGGAGGTCGCGCCAGCGTTCGGACCGCTCCGCCGCCGACGCGGCAAACGATACGTCGATAACCGCGCGGAATAGTTCGTGATCCTCAAGAGCCTTGCGAACGACGAAGCGATTCCACAACCTGCCGCGTAGCGGCAGATAGATAAATCCGACGGCCAGCAGCGCGATGCCGAACGACACCGCCTGCTGCAAATGCAGGATCGTGATCAGCGCTGCGTCGATCGCGATGAGGAGCAGTGTGCCGCCGGAGTAGAACAGGGCGCGGAATGCCCATTCCGAGAGATCGAACAAGCGGTAGCGGCCGACGCCGAGTGCCAGCCCGGCATAGATGAGAAGAAAGAAGCCGAAGGCATAGCCCTGCTGCATTACAGGGGTCGCGTCGAACAGGATCGGCATGATGATCAGCGACACAAAGGCGCCGGCGCCGACGATCACCGACACGCCGAGCCAACTGAGCGCGGCGCGGGCGCGAGGGTCGCCGCGGTTGACGAACCACTGCACGCCCACAATCGCGACGATGAGCAGCATCTCGATCAACGTCGGCAGTTGCATCCCGATTGACTGGTTCGGCGGCAGTTGCAAGATGTCGGCGACGAGCCAGGACCCAAAAACAGCAGGCACCGTCCACAACGTCCATAACGGAACCAGTCGATGCGGATAACACAGGAACATCGCGATCATGCCCATGCCAAAACCGAGTGCACCGATGTGGTTGAATACGGAAAGAATGCGGAATGTCGCGCCGTCGATCGCCAGTTCGCGAGAGGAGTAGATCGCGGCGGCATAGGCTGAGAGCGTGATCATCGCGCCCGACAAAGCAAACAGCCGGGTTGCTATATCGGCTGGGCGCATCGCCCAGACCCAGGCGCCGATCAGCAATGAACTGGCACCCGTTATGAGTTGAACCCAGAACGTTGCGGGTAAGTCGCTGACCGGCCGGCGCGCGGGTGAGATGGTGAGGCTATGATTGGCATCGGCCGTGCCGAGATGCAGCACGACCT